>ERZ1292625.620-Hain-H41-01um-R1-620-length-50912-cov-18_pt3 | contig 45647 bp, 58 predicted proteins | sample MGYA00564400_ERZ1292625 | MGnify/ENA primary metagenome ERZ1292625 (study PRJEB36523, sample SAMEA6512639) | groundwater metagenome | collected 2019-01-08 | study: AquaDiva: Metagenomics assemblies of 32 groundwater samples
CAGCACCAGCAGCACCAGCAGCACCAGTAACGACGACAGAACCGCCTGCGAATGATTGGGCCGCAGAGCGCGTCAAGATAGCAAACGGCGACGAGAAGATGCTGAAAGCCTTGAGCAGATATTCCACCCAAGACGAAGCAATCCGAGCAGGGATTGAAGCGCAACGCAAGATCGGCGGCATGAACGCAGCGAAACCGCTGACGAAGGAATCCACCCCGGAGGAAGTCGCAGCATACCGCGAAGCGCACGGCATCCCGGCAGAGGCAACTGGGTACAAGGTAGAACTACCTGATGGCCTGGTTGTAGGCGAGGCGGATCAAGTTGTGGTGGACAGCTTCCTGAAGGTAGCCCACGACGCCAACATCTCCCCGGATGTGGCCAACAAGATCATTGCGAACCAACTGCAACTGCAGGAAGCAGCGATACAGACGCAGGTGCGGGCGGATGCGGACAGTCTCGCAGCAGCACGCGCTGAATTATCAAGCGAAGCTGTGTGGGGGCGTGAAGCACCCATGAATATCAACTTGATCCACAGCCTTCTGGACACTGCACCCCCAGGAGTGAAGGACCAGATCATGGGAGCACGCTCACCTGACGGGACTCCGTTGGCGAACAACGTGCCCTTTCTGACCTGGTTGGCATCAACAGCACGCGAGATAAACCCGGTAGCAACGGTAACCTCCGCGACTGGCGATCCTATGCAGGCGCTGAACACCGAACGGGGTGCGCTGGAGAAGCTGATATCAGATCACGACAGCGCGTACTGGAAGGGACCCACAGCTATGCAGATGCAGGCGAGGTATCGCGACATCCTGGAGATGGAATCCAAGATGGCAGCGAAGAACAAACGATAAGCAACGAAAAAGGGAATAGCAAATTTATCTTTGCTATCCCCTTGACACGTTCAAATATTAAAACGACCATTCGCGCTAACAGTACCTGAAGGCGCTTTAGAAGGTTGAGCACGATCCGATTACACGGGCACCCGAAAGCAAAGCCAGAATAGCCACCCCTGCACGGAAACTGATAAGAACTTTTTATCTTTTTTTCACACAAGGAGGCTACCATGGCCGCAACAGCATATCAGATTCAGTATCGCCAGGAATTCATCCTGGGCTTCGAGCAACGTCAGGCACTCGTTCGCGACACCGTAACCACGGAAGTCGAAATCAAGGGCAACCAGGCAACCTTCCTGGTGGCTGACAGTGGTTCTGCCACTGCAGTAACCCGCGGCTCCAACGGTTTGATTCCTGGACGTGCAGACAACCTGACCTCCAAAACGGTCACCCTGGTTGAGTGGCATGACATCCCCAAGAAAACCAGCTTCAACATTTTTGCTGGCCAGGGCGATCAACGCCGTCTGCTACAGGAAACTTCGATGTCTGTCATCAATCGGCAGATCGATCAGGACCTCATCACCGAACTGAACACCGCGACCCAGGACACCGGCGCCGCAGCAACAGCTTCGTTGGCTTTGGTTCTCTGGGGTACCACGATCCTGGGCAACAACGCAGTACCGCTGGATGGCAACATCAGCGCCCTGATCACCCCGGCTTTCTACACCTACCTGATGCAGACCAAAGAGTTCACCAACGTGGACTACGTGAACAACAAACCGTTCACCAGTCAGCAAACCATGTTCCGTTGGGCTGGCGTGAACTTCATCGTTCACCCGAACCTACCAGGCAAGGGCACCGTTGCTGAAAAATGCTTCATCTACCACAAGTCGGCTATCGGCCACGCCATCAACAAAGATGGTATTGAATCCGTCCCCGGCTACAATGAAGAGCAGGATTATAGCTACGCACGCTGTTCAGTCTTCATGGGTAGTAAAGTGTTGCAGAACTCCGGCATCGTTGTGATCAACCACGACGGTTCACAGTTCGCGGCCCTCTAAGCTGAGGTAGTGCAGAAGTAACGAACGGCACCCCTCCGGGGGTGCCACCCAAAACAAATTTTTAAGGAGAAACACCATGGCATACGCAACGACCGACGAACTGATTCTCTTGACCCCGGCAGCAATCGCTGTTGGCCCCCGCATCTGGCACCACTCTTCTGCCGACGCGCTCGCAGCAGCCAACACCAGCGGATTCATCACTGATGGCGGCAACAAGGGCCTGAAAGTAGGCGACTACGTTTTGCATCTGGACACCTCTGCCGCAACGGGCGACGCCTCACTGCACCGTGTGTTGACCGTCAGCGCAACCGCACCCGGTGCTGTTGATCTGACCGACGGCACCGTGGTCTGCGCAGGCGCGAACGCTGACTAAGGCTTGATGTTTTAGCTTTACGGTGGCATCATACACGGGCATCTTGGGGACAGGATGCCCGTTTTTCTACCCACACAGGAGCAAGTAAGCATGCCAAGCAAACAAGCCAACAGCGGAAGTTTCAGAGAAGCAGAATACCTGCGCACCATATGGCAGGAGACCCCCCAAGTGGGCACCCAGATCGAAGCTCTTTTACTCCCTGAATACTGGTGCCATGTAGCCTCACAGTTGCGCCCAGGACACCGCATTGAAGTGGTGCCTCAAGATGGTGCCTTCTACGCTGAACTGTTCGTCACCGCAGTATCAAGCAATCGCGCAACAGTGAAGCAGTTGGCCTACGTCGATCTGTTCGCTGAAGGCGAGACTCAGGCTTCTGCCGACGTCGAATCAAAACATAAGGTGCAGTGGATGCACGGCGCACTGAAGTTCAGCATCATCAGCCTGATGGACAACGAAATTATCAAGTCTGGATTCACCACCAAAGCCGACGCAGCCAACTGGCTCGTTGACTACGAAGCAGGCCGGGTCAAGCAGTAAGCCATGGCCACGCAACTCTCCCTGTACAACGACGCGCTCTTCCACCTGGGGGAGCGAAAGCTCGCGGCCCTGACAGATAGCGGGGAGCCACGTCGTGTGCTTGATGAGTTGTACGCCGGCGCGAGGAGCTATTGTTTGGAGCAGGGCAACTGGAAATTCGCGCAGCGTGCGACGAAGATGGTGGCCGATCCGAGCATAACTCCCTCGTGGGGTCCCGTGAATGGGTTCGAGAAGCCAACGGACTATGTGCGACTGTCAGCGCAGTGCTATGACGAATACTTCACAAACCCGGTAGAAAACATAATGGAGGAAGCAGGCTTCTGGTATGCAGACGTGGACGAGTTTTATCTGAAATATGTGTCGAACCACACCTCTTACGGCTACGACATGTCTCGCTGGCCGGAGTCTTTTGCCTTATATGTTTCGTTGTATCTGGCGTGGCGAGCGGCGCCCAGAATCGCCGCGGATAAAACTGCCGAAATAGATACCGAGATGGCCAAGGCCAAACTTAATGCTCTATCCAAAGACGCGGTAAGCGGACCCATGCAACGTCTTCCGCAGGGGCGGTGGGTGACAGCCCGCGGCAGAATAAACAAGGAACGCAGCCGGAATAATGTGAATGGCTGAGAATGATTTCCTGCTCACTTTTAACAGGGGAGTAATCAGCCCGCTCGCCAAAGCACGCGCCGACATAAAGCGGGTGGCATTATCTGCCGAGACGCAAACGAATTGGGTGCCCCGAGCAATGGGGCCTATGTCGCTACGACCTGGCTGGCAATACATAGGGAACACCGAGAATAACGATCCCGTCAGGCATATTCCTTTTATATTCGCGCTAGACGACATGGCTTTGGTAGCCCTCACGAATTTGGCGCTCCGCGTTCGGGTGTCCGAAGCCTTGGTAACCCGACCTACTGTGGCCACAGTGGTTGCAAACGGCACCTTCGACACGACACTAGCAAGCTGGACAGACAGCGACGAAGGTGCAGTGGCCACCTCTCTCTGGCTTACAGGAGGCTACATGTCTCTGCTCGGCGACGGAACAAACGCAGCCATCAGAGAACAGACGCTAACTATAGCGGCTCCTGATCAGAACGTAGAGCATGCACTACGCATTATCATCACCCAGGGAACAGTGCTGCTGCGGGTAGGCAGCACGTCAGGGGGCGACGAGTACATCACGGAAACAGCGTTGAAGGTGGGCACACATTCTCTGACTTTCACCCCCACAGGGGCGAGCGCGTATGTGAGACTTTTCAACCGAGGCGATTACGCCGCGTTGGTTGCTTCGTGCGTTGTGGAAACGACAGCGGTGATGAGCGTTCCGACAACGATCGCCACCGCGCTGCTGAACAGCCTCAGGGCGGCGCAATCTGGGGATGTAATATTTTTGGCCTGTGGAACTACTCACCGCCCACTTAGAATAGAACGGCGGGCGACACGCTCCTGGTCTATCGTCAACTACGCCCCCGAGGACGGCCCCTTCAGATCGGCGAATACTTCCCCTATTACTTTGACGCCGAGTGCTCTGGTGGGTACCATCACTCTGACAGCGTCGAGGCCCACCTTCCGCAGCACGAACGTAGGGGGTCTGTACTCCATCGACTCTCTGGGGCAGACGGTAACGAAGACCTTGGGCGCAGCCGATGTGTACTCAGACAGCATACGTGTTTCAGGGGTCGGCGCGGGCCGCGTCTTCGGGATAACGATAACGGGTACTTGGGCGGCAACCGTGACGCTTCAGCGCTCAGTGGGAGCACCCGGAGCGTGGACAGATGTCGCGAGCTACACCATAAATCAATCGACCACATATAACGACGCGCTGGATAATCAGATTATTTACTATCGCATCGGCATAAAGGTAGCCGGGCACACTTCCGGCTCGGCAGATGCCTCCCTGGTGTTTGCTGCAGGGTCAATCACCGGAATAGCTCGTGTGACAGCGCTCACCAGTTCCACCGTCGTGTCTGCAGTAGTGCTGAAAGACTTCGGCGCGCTGACGGCCAGCAGTGATTGGGCTGAGGGTGCGTGGTCGGACAGGCGAGGTTTTCCTTCTGCTGTGGCCTTCTTCGGAGGGAGATTGTGGTGGGCTGGCAAGGACAAGATATGGGCACCGGTGGTGGACGACTTCGAGAACTTTGATGAAACCTACGTTGGTGATGCAGGCCCAATAAGCCGATCCATAGGCAGCGGCCCGGTGGACAAGATACGCTGGCTGATGCCGCTGCAACAACTTGTGGCGGGGGGCGAAGCCGCAGAATTCCTGTGCCGATCATCCAGTTTGGAGGAACCACTCACGCCCACGAACTTCAACCTGAGAGAATCAACCACGTATGGGTCAGGCAACGTCGAACCCGTCAAGATAGATAATGGGTGCATGTTTATGGACCGAACCGGATCAAGGTTGATGGAGGCCGTAACGGATTCAGCGACGCTTACCACAGAAGATTTAACAGTAATCACCCCTGAGATATGCCTCCCAGGAATCGTTCGGATGGCTGCCCAGCGACGCCCGGAAACGCGCATCCATCTGGTGCGCAGCGATGGCAAAGCGGTACTCGTCATCTTCGATAAAGCCGAGTCGGTGAAATGCTTCACACTGATAGAGACGGATGGCCTGATCGAAGGCGTGGTGGTCCTACCAGGAACCCCTGAAGACTCAGTGTACTACACGGTTGCCCGAACCATAAATAGCGCGACTGTTCGGTTTATCGAGAAGTGGGCCTTGGCCACTGAAACTGTTGGTGGGGTGACGAATAAGTTGGCTGACGCTTTTGTGATCTACTCGGGCGTGAGCACAGCAACGATAACGGGTCTCAGCCATCTGGAGGGGGAGTCAGTGGTTTGCTGGGCGAACAGTAAAGCACAGGGAACCTTCACGGTATCTGGGGGCCAGATAACGATACCGGAGACGACGACATATGCGGTGACGGGGCTGCCCTATGAAGCAAATTTTGTGAGCACGAAGCTGGGGTACTCAGTTCTCGGGGCTGAAATAATGAATAAATCCCGTAGGGTTACCTACCTTGGATTGATGCTACTGAACGCGCACGCAAGAGGGCTGCAGTTTGGGACAGAGGCAGCGTACCTTGACTACCTCCCATCCACAGAGGATGGTGTAGCCGTCGATCCAGATTATGTGTGGGCCGACTACGATAAGGTACCCATAGCTGTCAACGGTACCATCGACACTGACTCCCGACTGCGGCTGAAGGCGACCGCGCCATACCCATGCACGGTGAGCGCAGCGGTGGTGAACCTGAAGCGCGATGGTTGAAATCCGGCAGGCTACCCAGGCAGACATAGAAGCCTTCTACGGGAAAAAGCCGATATATTCAATGCGGGGTGTGGTAGGTTTAGAGGATGGGATACCCATCGGAATTGGCGGGGTCTACCAAGCAGGGGGAAAGTTCATCGCTTTCTGCGAACTGAAGCCCGAAGCACGCCGGCATAGAAAGTACATTTTAAAAGCAGCAAGGCTTGCTCTATCAATCGCTGACAGGTACGATACCGTGTACGCAATACTAAGCGCAACCGAACCGGGCGCGCGCAGGTTTGTCGAACACTTAGGATTCAAGCACATCACAGGCGACACGTTCGCACGCGGGAGAGAATAAGGATGGAGATGACGCAACTAGCACGCGGAGCAACAGCAGCCCTCCCTGTTATGGGTTCTCTCCTCGCAGCCAAAGGCGTCACCCAATCAGGGGCGTCGCAATATAGGGCGGCAGACTTTGAAGCACGCCAGATGGAGCAGGCCGCCGGTGGTGTAGAGGCCGCCTCGCAGAATGAAGCAGTAAACAGACTACGCGAAAATCAACTTCTACAATCCCGTGCGCTGGCCGTTGCGGGCGCCTCAGGCGCCGGCGTTACCGATCCGACCGTACTGAAACTCATCAGCAACCTGGCAGCCACCGGAAAGTACAACGCCGAGATGGAAATGTTCGGGGGCAAAGAGCAGGCGCGCTCCCTGCGCACGCAAGCTGCAGCCACCCGGTACCAGGGCGCTGAGGTTGTCAAGGCATCCAAGACAACAGCCGCAGCCACGGTACTATCGGGCGTTGGGCAGGGGGCCGCCAACTGGTTCGGGGCAGGCCGGTTCTGGAATCAGCCAGGCTTCGCCACAGCTTAACATGCCAATTATCCCAGACGCAAACGCGCAACCACTCGTCGCCGCTCGCCCGAGCACAAACATAGCATCCTACACGGGGGGGCAAGAGGGCGCCGCGTTGGCCCATGGCGCTACGCAGGTTTCCCAAGCGGGGGCGCACGCCGCAAACATGCTGATGTTCCAGCAGGAAGACATCGCAAAACAGAAAGTCGAAGGTAAGCTCATCGAACTTCAGCAGATACACAATGACCTGGCAGCAGGACCCAAGGGCTTCGAGCAGGCCAAGGGCGCGAAAGTGATGGAGCCGATGTTCTATGCGTCGTATGTCGCGAAGCACAAGACGGCGGTGGATCAGTTAACCACCAGGATGGACAAGCAAACCAAAACATTGTTCGAATCTGCGGCGCGTAAGCAGGGCCTCGTTTATGAAGCCGGACTACTCAAGCACACCATGGCCGAGACGGAAGCTAACCGCACCACAGTATTCAAGCAGGGCATCCAGATCGAGCACGACACAGCGGCAATGCGGTGGTATGACACGCCGACGGTGGAGCAGGCCCTGGTCAACGTGAAGCAGAAGGTGGAGACGCAGTTGGATCACGCAGGTATCACCGATCCGAAGATAAGGGAGCACCTCATTAAGAACACGCAGGGCGATCTGCACGCAGGGGTGGTGGAGGCTGCCATGAATGCGGGAAACATAAACGCGGCCAACATTTATTTTGCGAAGAATCGAGCAAACATGACTGCCGACCAGGCGGCCAAGATCGACAAACAAATCCGCCCGGAGACAGACTACGCCAACGCGAGAATACTGGCTGGAGAGATATTGAACATGCGGAAGGCGCGCATGCCGGAGACAGATATCCAGGCCAAAAAACTAGAGTTATCAGCGGGGTATCCCAAGGGCACCCTTGACATGCTCAACACTCTCGACAAGCAGAACGACATTGCACTCGACACCGAAAGAAAACAGCGCGCAGGTGAGGTGCTGGTGGGCGTACTCACAGGTGCAAAAGGTAGCGGTCTCAGCGACCCGAAGTTGCGCGCCCTCCGGGTTGAAGACCCGGTGCTCGCAGCGCAAACGCATCAGCAGATACTACATATACAGAAGGCCAGGATAGATACTGCAGGGGATAACATGCAGTCTTTCCAGGTGTACGCCAAAGCAGCGGAGAGAGTGCGTAGCGGCGAGATGACACCTGAAGAGATTGCCGCAACCCCCGGACTCACGGTGGCTCACGCGAAGGCGTTGCTGACGCTGCAGGCATCTACCGATACCTCAGCTAAAAAGTATCGGATCGATGCCGATCTGATCAACGCCGCCATCCCACCGAGTGCTGACAGCAAGGAAGAAAAGTTTGCCTTCAAGGGCGTCGTCGAGAACAGCTTGCAACTATTCCAGCAGCAGAACCCAGGCAAGATACCGACGTTGGACCAGCAGAAAGAAATCATTGCCACCGCTCGAGCGAAGCACATCGAACTCGGGCGCATGTGGAACAGCGAGAAGGAGGCGTATGCGCTGACAGAAGGACGGAAGTCCTACCCCGTAAAGTTTGGGTTGCTGCTCCCTGGCCGCGCACCCGCAGAGATAGCCGACGCCTACAGTTTCGCACAGGGTGTTCGCGCAGAACTACGAAAGAGTGACAGACAGTACACCGATGCTGAACTACTGAATTTATGGGATCAAAGCAATGGCCGCACACAGGCTTCTGGAAGAGCGAAGCTAATACCCCAATAATCAGGAGCCACATGCAAGAATATAATTTCAAGGCACTAGCGGATCAACTGCGTAGTGATGACCCCACAGCTATTCTTCCCCCTGTAAGCATGCCGCCCATCAAGACACAGACGGACGTGTTAGGGAGCGCGCTGCATACCGCATCGGTGGCCGATCCCGCGCGCGCGCTGAAGAACAGGGCATTGGCGAAAACTCTCGGGCAACCAACTGAAATACTGCCGCCCGACGCCGAGCAGCAAGCCTTCCTGAAGCAGAATAGCGCACAGGAGATACTAGATCAGCATCCCGCTGTCGCCCGCTATCTGGCGAAGAAAGGCAACGCTGATCTGGTAGGCAAGGATGTGCCCCCATTGCGTGATATGGAGGCGACCTACCGAACTCTCGGCACCGCAAAACAGATCGGAAAGAATCTGCTGGGTTCGTTCGCGGCGGCGCCGCAAGTTGCTGAAGCCTCCCTGGCCTCGATAGCTCAAGGCGGGGCTGATGTTCTGTCGAAGGCCACCACCCCCCTATCTCAGGCAACCGGACTACCCGACGTGGGGCAAGCATTAAGCCAACTGTTCGGCGATCACCGCGCGTCTCGCCTGCGGGTAGCTGAAAGACTGCGCCCTGACCTGTCCCAAGCAGGGCCAGTAGAAAGAGGTGTGTACAGCGGTGTGGAATCCGCAGGGCTTACGCTGATGGCATTACCCCTCTCGATAGCCAGCGGTTCGCCTGCGCCCCTTTTGGCGGCGCTGTCCACCGTTACTGGAGGTACATCTTTCGGCCTCGCGAGAGAGAAGGGTCTCGACCTGGCAGCAGCCGCGCGCTACGGCGCAACCGACGCGGCCATTGAGTACCTCACCGAAAAACTTCCAGTGGGGAATCTGCTGAAAAATCTCAGCGCCGGCACAGGGCTGGGGAAAACGATCAAAGATTTTCTGGTGCGTGAAGTACCGGGCGAGCAGCTTGCAACTATTTTGCAGGACATGAATGAGTGGGTAACACTGAACCCGACGAAGACCTTCAAGGAATATCTGATCGAGCGCCCCGAGGCGGCCATCACCACGCTGGTAGCTACCCTCGTCGGGGGTTCGATTCAGGTGAGCGCAGCGAAGGGTCTAGCTGCAGGCTTCGACAAGCTCAATATGCGTGCAGTGAATGCACGCGACAAGGCAGAGCAGGCGGTGAAGGATCACAGTACACTGACGGCGATGGGCAAGCAGGCGGCGGAGCACCCTCTAAACTCACGCTCGCCGGAGGCGTTCAAAGAATTCATTGATACCATGGCTGAAGATGGCAACGTATCGGACGTATACATCAACCCAGCAAAGCTGGAGGAAACGCTCAGTCAATCCGGTTTATCCCAGGCAGAGATTGCGCAGACGATGCCTGAGATGTCACATGAACTGGGTATAGCTCGCACCACAGGGAGCGATGTCCGCATCCCCCTGTCGGAGTATGTCGCACACATCGCCGGTACGCCGATGGAGGCAGGGCTAATTGCGTACCTGAGAACAGACCCAAAGGGGGCAACCTATGAAGAAGCTCAACAGTTCTACCAGACCCAGCAGAAAGAGCTTGCGACTGCGGCACAAAAGATTCTACTTGAAAACACCGCGGTGCTCACGCCTGAAGAGTTCGCGATGCTTCCGCCCGAAGAGAAGCCCGCAACCTATGATCAATATTTAGCCGAGCACACCAACAAGGCTGAGGTCTACCGGCAAGATGTGCAGAAAGTTCACGATACACTGACGGCGGAGATGAGCAAAGCTGGCCGCTTTACTCCCGAAGTGAATGCAGCCTATGCTGTGCCCCTGCAGGCATTCTACACAGTGAACGCTGCCCGTCTCGGGATCATGCCCTCTGAATTGTATGCGCGCTATCCGCTCACCTTCCAGGCGATGATGGGTGGAGAAGGTATGTTCCAGCCTCGATACCAAGGGCACACATTAGAGAGTGGTGGGCTGCAGGGGCACTCCCTCGGCGAAATGTATCCCTTCGTCGTCACCGGAGTGGGGGTAAATGGCGGATTCCAACTGATGAACGCAAGCACCGGGCAATACGGCCCCCGTCGCACGACCTACAACGAAGCCCTCGCGGATATGCCCATCCCCAGGGCGACGCCTGAAGACTTCAAGCCGGGGGATGTCAAGAACATATTGAACAGGAAAAATTGGGTGATACTCACAGCAACAAACCCAAACGCCACAGAGCAAACACCAGAACAGAACGCAGTGGCGCAGAACAAGTTGAAGTTAGAACTTGACGCGCAAGGACTTAAATATGAATCAGTCTACGGCATGTACGCAGGCGATCAGAGCGAGGTCGAGTCACTGATCGTGTACGGAGTAAAACCCGACATGGCGTTAGGTCTAGGCAGAAAATACGGGCAGGATTCTGTGCTCACCAGTCAAGGTTTAGTATACCGAGATGGTTCATTCCGCCCAGCCGCAGGTGTGAAGGAATACGCAACGGTAGAGGAAGCACTGCAGGATGAAGAAGGCGGCAAGGGATACACCCGCGCACCATCAACAGGCGCGATATTCTCAGCCACAGGATTCAACTGGAGCGCGAAAAATTATGTTGCAGTGCATTTCTCGAAAGAAAAGAGAACAGCACTCAAGGGTGTGTTCGCGGGCACCGGCATCCCTGCGGCAGAACGCAAGCGTCTCGAACTCAGTGACGACGCGCGCATAAAGCAACGGATAGACTTCTACACAGACACCGGAAAAGGCGTGAAGCCAGAAGCCGGTCTGGGCGGTGCGCGCCATGACGTTGTGCTAAAGAACATCTATGACGCCGCAGAGAATGTGAACGAATATGACCCCGGCCAGGGCGCTGAAGGATTGAATGCTTTCGAGATTAAAATTCTTGACGAAGGTTTCGATGGCTACTTCATCGAACAGGGCAACCAAGGCCGGGTTGTGGTCATGGGTAGGGCAGCAGAAAGTATTCTGGCACCCGAGGTGAACTTGCTTGCTCAGGCGCCCTTCCAAGGTCCAGAGGTAGCAAAAACACCAATAGGGCGAAAGAAAACAATCAATGTTGATGGTGTAAAACGGTCAGCACAGAACAGTAACGGCCAACCGATTCATTGGAGTGAAGAGGGCATCCGCAACTTCTGGCGCTGGTTTGGCGATAGTAAAGTAGTGGACGAGCAGGGCAGGCCGAGGGTGGTTTACCACGGCAGTCGGGTACCCTACATTGATAGCTTCGGTTTGGAAATGGAGGGCACCGGGGTCGTCAATACCGGGAACAAACCCCTCGGCGGCGTGTGGTTCACATCCTCCCGCCAGAATGCCGCGTTCTTCGCCGACCAGCGCGATGATGTCAAGGCCGATGTGGGCGGGGTATTTACCTACGGCGGCGGTAGCGCATATTACGCCGCAGTGAGTGGCGTTGATGGCGAGCGCTTGTTTGAGGTTGGTCCGCACAAGACGAATGAGGCGGCCACGGCAGCGGGTGCAGCCGCCGCGCGCCGCTATAACACAGACCCCACCCGCGGTGAGGCCATCATAGCCGCTTACTTGGCGCTACAGAATCCTCTAGCACTGGATGGCGTTATCCCAAGAGCAGATGCGTTCGGGCGCGCCAAATCCCAAGGGGACGACGGCATCGTCGCGCATGCCGTGACTGATGGTGCCACAGTGAGCGACGTGTACGTCGCATTCGACCCCGCACAAATCAAATCCTCCACAGGCAACATGGGCGCATTCAGCCCGACTGACCCGAGTATTTTGGCCCAGTCAGCCTTCTACTCCGCGCTCCAAAAAGAAATAGGGGGGCTACAGAAGATAGCCAACAAACAGGGCGAAGTGAAGATTGCCCAAGCCAAGGCGTGGATCGACGCGCGCCAGAAAGAAGGCAAGTTCAAGAAGGAAGAAGTCGAAGCCCTCGGCCTGATGGATTGGCTTGATGTGCAGAAAGATAAAATATCGGTGGCCGACGTGGAGAATTTCGTGCGCGAGAACGGGGTCAGAGTCGAAGATGTTTTACTGTCCCTTACAGGGGGCGAAGTAGAATTCTACAAGGCCGACGCGGAAATTAAGGACCCCGATCCTACTCAGATTGAGGAGCAAGCAAAAAGCATCTACCTGGAAGACATCAAAAACGAGATGGCTGCCGAAGAGGATATTCCCTTAGCCGAGGTAGATGAAACAGAGGCTATGGAGCGCGCGAAGGACGAGGCATGGAGGGACTATTACGACGATCCAGATGCCCCTCAGACGGCTGACGCTTTTATTGACTTCAACGGGAGAACGTGGAACTACACGTTTAGTTATGCGTACGGTGAAGTACAAATTTATTCCTTGGACAGAGGGGATTACCTATCCGGGTACAACCAGAATCTGAGTGACCAACAAATTCTTGAAAATGACGTTGCCCAGCAATTAGGACTCGATAGTTTGGAAGAGCAAGGCGTCCAATACGCCGACTGGCAATTACCGGGGGGGCACGACTATAAAGAATTGTTGCTGACGTTACCCGATAACCAGCAGCGCAATGATTTCAGCGCAGGGCACTACGCAACAGAAAATGTTCTAGCGCATGTCCGATTCAATAAGCGCACGAATGACGCCGGGGAGCATACTCTTTTCATCGAAGAGATTCAGAGCGATTGGGCGCAGAAAGGTCGGGAGGAGGGGTTTGCCACGTTCTATAATCCAAAGGAGATAATTTTATTAGACGAGAACTCGCCGGAAGCATCCGCCCCCGCTAGTTTCTGGTATTTTCGTGTACCAGATAACATTTTTCAAATTCCGAAGAATAAGTACCCAAAGGAAGAGGACGCGCGGCGGCACGTCCAAAGAAAGCCAAGGGGGAAAATTCCTCAAGCGCCCTTCGTGCAAGACACGAAATCTTGGGTCGCACTCGTTATCAAGCGCATGCTGCGCTACGCAGCCGAGGGCGGTTTCGATAGGATTGCATGGACCACAGGCGCGCAACAAGTTAATCGCTGGGTGGGGGGACTGCGTAAAGCGGTAGATGTGATCGATTGGACTAAGACCCCTGAAGGCGTGCACCTTGTCGGGTATAAAAGTCAGGGGGCAGGGTATGTGCGGGGGGACCCCGATAATGGTTTCTACGCGCACGCCCCCGGCGGTCGGGTGCTCGGGGGGCCTTTCCCCACCCACGCACAGGCAGAGGTGCTGGTTGATAGCTCGATGGCGCGCAGCAGTGAGGTTGTCAACACCGTCGAAAAAGAAAATGCACTCAGTGATGCCATCGGTAAGGCTATGGCCGATACAATCAAGAACGACCCCAATCAGTCGGGCACGATTGAAGGTAAAAACATCACCATCAGCGATACCGGCATGGCGGGTTTTTATGACAAGATCGTGCCCCAGGTCGCCAATGACATTCTAAAGAAACTAAGTGGTGGGAAGGTAGAAAGGATACCGCTAAATACCCCCGAGGCGACAGTAGAGAAGCTTTACATATTAAAATGGACCATTAGTAGAGATGTAACCGATATTGTCGTACTTGACGCTGATTCAGAAGATATGGTTATGAAGCAAGCTCCCCTTACCTCTGAACTCCCAGAATTAGTAGGAAAGGAATTGGCAGATTACATGGCCCAAGCAGGTCGCTTTCGTCTCTATCCAAGGGAGATAAAAGGTTCTCTGGGAAAAGAGTTGACTAGGCTACGGGCTGCCACCCGTACAGAGGAACAGCCTACTATCGTCCTCACCCCCGAATTGCGCGCCAAAATCATGCAAGGGCTGCCGCTGTTCCAGAGCGAACGCGCAGGGTACAACCCCACCAATTTCACGATAAGTCTGCTCAAAGGCGCCGATCTGTCTTCGACGGTGCATGAGGGTGCTCACTTCTATCTGCAGGCACTGGCCGACATGGCAAGCCGTCCTGACGCGCCTGCGCAGATCAAGAAGGATTTTCAGACCACGCTAGCCTGGTTCAACCTGACCACTAAGCAGGATTGGCGCACCATGACGCTTGATCAGCAGCGCCCATACCATGAACAGTGGGCGCAATCCTTCGAACGCTACGCACTCGAAGGTAAAGCGCCCACCATGGAGATGCAGCCGGTGTTCGCGCGCTTCCGTGCCTGGATGCTGAACGTGTACAAATCAATGCAGGAGTTCCTGCGGCAGAACCCACTCGCCGGCAAGCTGAACGACGACGTGCGCGCAGTGTTCGACCGACTCCTCGCTGCTGAGGAAGATATCAAATCTGCAGAGGCAGCAAGAGGGTACGCCCCCTTGTTCAGCACGGCGGAAGAAGCGAAGATCACGCAAGCGCAGTTCGACGACTACATCGCCGATGGTGCGCTGGCAACCGAGCAGGCCATGGATGATCTGTCAAGCCGCAGTATTCGCGACATGCGCTGGCTCTCGAACGCGAAGAGCGCAACCATAAAGGCGCTGCAGGCGGAGGCCAACGCGAAGCGCAAAGTGATCAAGGATCGTGTCACCGAAGAGGTGATGGCGGAGCCAATAAATCAGGCTCGCGTGTTCCTGCGTTCAGGCAAGGTCACCGCGTCAGATGGCACCGAGACTCAAGCGCTCGAAGGCTTCAAGTTGAACACTGAGGAAGCCCGCGCGCTCGAACCTGATCTGAGCGCACTGCAAGGCATGACATCACAGGATGGACTCTCCCCAGGATTGGCTGCGCAGATGTTTGGATTCTCCAGCGGTGATGAGTTGATCCAGGCTCTGATCCACGACGAGAAGGCCAAGGACAAGATCGACGCGATCACTGATCAGCGCATGCTGGAGCAACATGGCGAACTGTCAAGTCCGCAGGATATCGAGCGGGCGGCAGAGAAAGCAATCCACAATGAAGCCCGCGCAAGGTTCATGGCGACCGGCCTGAAGCTGCTACTGAAGTCGCCCATCTCCGTGCCGCAACTCAACAAGGCAGCCAAGCAGGCAGCAGAGAGCACCATCGCCGAGAAGCGAGTGCGCGATCTGCGTCCTGCGCAGTATGAGAGGGCAGAAACAAAAGCAGGTAAGGAAGCCATCAAGAAAGCCCCCACAGACACTGCAGGGGCGATCAAAGCGCAGCGGGAGGCGCTGATGAACAACCGACTCGCCAAGGCGTCCCAGGAGGCCGTGAGAGAGGTCGAGAAGGTTCTCCGGTATGTCGGTAAATTCCAGACAGAGGGGACGCGCAAAGCGCTCGATATCGATTACATTGAGCAGATCGACGACCTGCTGCAATCCTTTGACTTCCGCAAAGGGCAATCCCTCGCGGCCATCGATAAGCGTAAAAGTCTAGCTGACTGGATTGACGAGCAGGAAGCCACGGGCTTCGAGCCGGCAATCGACGCCTCCCTGATGGATAGTCTCAAGCGCAAATCCTACCAGGATATGACCCTCACGGAATTGCGTGGACTCATCACCACGGTAAAACAGATCGAGCACCTCGGTCGGCTGAAGAAGAAACTGCTGACAGCGAAGGACGCCCGTGAGTTCGCTGAAATAGTTCTGGAGGCGAACGAATCTATCCGCATGAACGCGAACCGCACAGTAAAAGAGCGGGGCACGCCGGCAGACGTAGTAGGCATGACAGGTAAATGGTTGCGGCAGATGACCGCGCAACACCGTAAGTTTGCGAGCCTGATTCGCGAGATGGACGGCAGTCAAGATGGCGGCGCAATGTGGCGACTACTGGCGCGTCCGATGAACGAGGCAGGGGACAGTGAGACCGAGGCCAAAACCAACGCAACGGAAGCCATCGCTGCGCTCTTCAAACTGGTGCCGACAGCGGTAGCCCCAGGCAACATCTACGCGAGAAAGAAATTGGTGCCCGGCACAAACCTAAGCATGACCCATGAACAGCGGATAATGTTCGCGATGAATTGGGGGAATGAGGGTAATCGCCAGCGGCTGCTGGATGGAGGCATTACCGGGCAGCGCGCGCTCTCGATTGTTGAGGCTGACAGAGTTCTCGATACACTGACCAAAAACGAATGGGATTTCGTGCAGGGTATCTGGGACTTCATCGGTGGGTATAAAGAACAGATTGCCGAGTTGGAGCGCGACCTCACAGGAGTCGAACCAACATGGATTCCGGCCTCGCCGGTGATCACCAAGTACGGCACCTACCCCGGCGGGTACTTCCCCGCGAAGTATGACACCGATCTGTCCACCCGGTCGGAATCATTAGAGGCGGTGACGAACATGCGCCTCGGCATGCAGGGAGCGTTCAACTCAGCGGCGACACGTAACGGTTACACTAAAGCACGCTCAGCCGAGGTGGTGAACCGTCCGCTGCTGTTGAGCTACAACGCTATCTCCCAGCATGTGAGCGAGGTTACCCACCGTCTCGCATGGCAGCGGTGGATCGTTGATGCAAACAGATTATTGAAGGCTTTGGATTCACCTATTCGCACGCATTACGGCCCCGAGATATTGCGTGAAATGCGGGACACGGTAAGCGATATCGCCGCGGGCGATGCGCCAGCAAAGAACGCGACCGAGGCAGCGATCAATCGGCTTCGTGTCGGCTCGACTATTGTCGGCATGGGCTGGCGCGTTTCTACCGCCTTGCTGCAACCTTCAGGGTTGGCACAGAGTTGGGTGCGAGTGGGCGGTCCGTGGATAGCCAAAGGCGTCGCCCGTTACCTGGCGAATCCACTATCGAGTTCTGAGTTCGTGAACAGCAAGTCAAAACTGATGAGCGCGCGCGGGCGTACAATGCAGCGCGAAATAAACGAAGTGCTCAACACTATCAGGGCGGGCGATAAGGTGTCCACGCTCACGGCAAGCTATTTCACCATGATCGGTAAAATGCAGCGCATAGTCGACATTCCTACGTGGTATGGAGCCTATGAGAAAGCTCTCGAACAGTTGCACTATGAGGCTGCGACGGATGAGGATGAGCGCAAGAAGATCGAGGATACAGCGGTGGCGCTCGCGGATCAAGCTGTTATAGATTCGCAATCCGGCGGGCAGTTGAAAGACTTGGCCAACGTGCAGCGGGGCAGCCCGATGTTTAAAATCTTCACCAACTTCTACAGCTACTTCAGCGCAACCTACAACCTGAACGTGGAGGCTGTGCGACGCACAAGTTTCAAATCGCCGACACAGGTTGGTCTGCTCGCGGTTGATCTGATTATCCTGAACAGTATTCCAGTATTGTTCTCGGTAGCGCTGAAAGAACTGCTCAAGGGTGAATGCCAGGAAGACATGGAGTGCCTGGCGAACAAACTTGGCCACGAGCAGTTGAGCTTCCTGTTCGGCCAGATGGTGCTACTCCGTGAGGTGGGCACGGCGATTGATGTGGCTGCTGGGGGCCAGGGGTACGGCTACCAAGGCCCGGCTGGGTTGCGATTCTTCGGCGATCTGTATAAAGTGGGGCAGCAGGTGAACCAGGGCGATGCCGACATGGCGCTGTTCAAGGCGGCCAATCAGGTAGGGGGCGCGGTATTCCACTACCCGGCAGGGCAGATTAACACCACACTTGAAGGCATCATGGCGGTGGAAGATGGGCGTGTCGATGGGGTTTCGATACTGCCCGCGCTGATTGCAGGCCCGCCGAAACATTGATGTTTTAGCTGGGCCGGATACACTATTGAAATATTCGTAGGAGGTAACGCATGGCGAACGTAGACAGAGCAAAAGGATTGGTTGGCACTCTTGGAGTTAAGGCGCCCTGCGTTGTCGCCACCACAGCAGCGATCACGCTGTATGGAGCGCAGACCATCGCCGGCGTGTCGGTCGTCGCTGAGGATCGAGTTCTGGTCAAAGATCAGGTTGACACCACGGCCAACGGCATTTACGTGTGCCAAGCAACAACGTGGGTTCGCGCCCCAGATTTTGACGGGTCTCTTGATGTACTGAAGAGCACCATGGTTGGCGTAGCTGGAGGCACCCAGGCGCAGAAGATGTATCGCGTGACGACAGCGAATCCAATAGTCATCGGTACAAGCGCGCTCACTTTCGAGGCCGCATTGTGGGATAGTTCTGCAGACACAATTCACGCGGCAACGGGCAAGGCGACCCCGGTTGACGCTGATGAGTTCGGTATCTGGGACAGCGTATCTCTGTCGCTGCGCAAAGTAACTTGGGCGAACATCAAGGCAACCCTAAAAGCATATTTCGATACTCTATATGTTGCGCTCTCTAGCAATCAATCTATTGCTGGAATAAAAACATTTACTGACACTACCGACGCATCAAGTTCTACGGCCGGCGGAGCTATTGTTTCTGGTGGACTTGCCATTGCTAAAAAACTTTTTGTCGGAACACTGCTTGATCTATCAACAGCAACAGCCGGTCAAATTAAATTCCCTGCTACACAAAATGCTTCAGCAGACGCAAACACCTTAGATGACTATGAAGAGGGTACATGGACTCCATCTATCGGAGGTACTGCTACCTATGATCAACAGACTGGTCACTATGTGAAGACAGGTCGAGTTGTTGAAGTGTGGGGAGTTCTTATTATCAATGTGATTGGAACAGGTTCTACTACGACAATATCTGGACTGCCATTTGTTGATGGAAACTTGGGAGGTACAAAAGGCGGGAGTGTCACTAACTTCGTAAGTATAGCCACAAGTGTAGTTAATATAACTCCGCAAATCCAGTCTGGAACTAGTGAGATTATTCTTAAATCATTGACGGTTGCCGCAACAGCTTTAGTATCTAACCCTATTTTTGCATCTAGCACTAGGATAGATTTTCAGTGTTCTTATTTTGTTTGAGGATAATATGATAGACCAAATAACTGTTACAGAACGCGGGGTAGTGCTTTGGCGCGAAGTAACTGAGTGGACTGAATTGATTGATAACGAGGAAGTTATTAAGCGAACATATTTCCGTTCTTCATTGGCTCCCAATGCCTCTCTGGTTGGAGTGCCAAACACAGTAGCTGAAATATGCGCGGCTACGTGGACGCCCGAAGTTATTGCGGCCTACAACGAAAAAAAGAATACATAAGTGCAATCAACTATAAGGAGTATGACAACATGATAACAATTTCGCCTACTGGTTTCGATGACGTAGTAAACATCCAAGCTGTTCAAACTGCTAATATAGGAAAAACCATTCAATTCCTCGCAGGGAATTATATCATCGGAGGCAGTCTAGTCCTTACTGAGCATAGTTTTCTGGAAGCTGGTGCGATCTTCATACTCGGGCAGAATGCTGTCTTAAGCATAGGTAATAAATTCATAGCCAGTCAGACAAAGCATTTTGATACAGCAGCGACCGGATCAAAAGTAGTATTAGGTTCGGTACGTGGGCAGAATATTATCTGCCCGGAATGGTGGGGAGCAATTCCAGATGATACTTCCTATACTCAGATGGTGATTAACCATAAGGCATTACAGGCCGCATTTGATTACGCAACAGACGCGCATTCGGTTATGTTTGATGCCGAGTTCGCTACGAATGCTGCGCTTAGATTCAACAGTGGCACTGGATTTAATGTATCCCAAGCGCGGGGTGTGGCCGGCATCAGATTCAAGATGGATAACTCACCAAGCGTATCACTTCTCCAGCCCTACACCACAGGTCAGCGCAGTGTTCTTGACGGCCTCAGGCTAACAGTAGATGCAGGCAGTACATTTACTTCCGGTGCAAGAGTCAAGATTCTGAACCTGCTAGGCGGGCGTTGGATTACTGCCAAGAATATGCAGATTGATTTCTTTAATGACTTTCTGGGGGTTTATAAAATAGGACTTGAGATAAAAGGTACTGTTGCCAATCCCTCATTCAACAACAGCATTCTGGAAAATGTTATCAACGGGTGCAATACCGATTTGTGTTTGGCCGGGACTTCTATTGATGCAAATGGGTTTGATCTTGAAGTTGGCACCGTTATTCGCGGCAACCAGTTGATGAGCCAGACTACCGTGGATTGGGATATAAACCTAAGATTAGATGGGTGTGCTGGAATTATGATGTCTGATAATATTTTTAACCAGAAGGGCCAGACCGGAACGCCAAGCAGCCCTGTTGGGGCTTTAAATATCCTGACTGATGATAAATGTTCCGGTTTGATGCTTTCCCGCGATTATTACGATGGCGGGAAGAACGGTCGTAGGCGTATCTGGGTTACGCCAAACACTATTGATATGAGAATCGAAGAGACTATGATCTCTGCTGCCGAGGTTTACAAGCAGCCGGGTGCCACTGGCATTACGTTTAACGGCGTGGCAATTTAACATTCTGAGAGGTTACGATGGAAGGGCAATGGCTAATGTGGCTCGCGAGGCAAATAATAGTCGGGGTGGGTATTGGGTATCTTATCGCAGCAACTAGCTAATTAGGAGCCGCATGCCGCAGATAAAAGCGCCCGACGATATTTTAATCTCCGCATTAAACTTGGTGGAAGAATTCGGCAGTGCCCACCTCGCAGTAAAAGCAAACGCAACAGACATCCCTTCCAGCACTCTTCAATCCCGCGCAATACTTGCAAAAAATCGAGGGCTTAAACCGACATTCAAGAAGGAAGCTCCCCGTTTATACACCCGCGAGCGTTTGGGGAAGATGCACCTTGTAATCCCTGACGTGCAGGCCAAGGCTGGTGTGTGCACGGATCAGATGACGTGGGTGGGAAACTACATCGTCGAGAAGCAGCCAGATGTCGTGGTGATGATTGGCGACTTTTTTGATATGGAAAGTTTGTCATCCTACGATAGAGCGAAGCTGTCCTTCGAGGGGCGCCGGTATACCAAGGACATTATCTCAGGGCGCGCAGCGATGGAGAAACTACTCAAACCTATCGACGAATACAACCGAACAGCGCGGGTGAAGTACACTCCCCGAAAGGTATTCTGCTTGGGCAACCACGAAATACGCATAGTGCGCATGGCGGACAACCATCCTGAACTTGAAGGCAAGCTGGAGTTGGCTGATATGGGGTTGAAAGAATATGGGTGGGAAGTACACGATTTTCTCAAAGTTGTCAAGATCGACGGCGTTGAATATTCCCATTTCTTCACCTCAGGTGTTAAGGGTCTGCCGGTGAGTTCTGCCGCCGTGCTGCTGCGTGAACGCCAGTGCTCGGCCACTATGGGCCACGTTCAGCATTTTGATATGGCGGTGCATAAGAAGACTCAGCAGATAGCGATGTTCTCGTCTACTTGTTATCTCCATGATGAGTCTTATCTGGGGCATCAGGGAAATTCTCAACGCAGACAAATTGTTGTGAAGCACGAAGTGGCTAACGGCATATACGATCCCATGCTGGTTTCGTTGAACTTCCTTAAGAAAGCATACAGTTGATGGCTGTGCGCCTTACCGCCAAAATTTGTTTTTCTTGCCTCTTAGAGAAGCCTATAGAGGCTTTCTATAGACAGCACACTAACGGAAGGCGCCATACCTGTATCCCTTGCACACGAGAGGCATGCAAAGCGCAACGAGCTAAAAGGTCGGAGGAACAAAAGCAGAAGGATGCCGCCAGGCAACGGAGGTGGGAAAGAAGCAACCTAGAACGTGTCAAACAATCACATAAAAAATCGCGGGATAATGACATTCCCAGATTTCTACATCGCTTGGCTAAATCCCGAGCAAAGAAAAATGGCATTGTTTTTTCTCTCGAAATTTCAGACATAGTGGTGCCTCTCGTCTGCCCGTATTTCGGGCGCCCTTTTGACCTAAACGCGACTAAGAAGAACCAGAAATTCGCCCCCTCTCTGGATAGAATAGACCCTACTAAAGGATACATAAAAGGGAACGTGCAAGTAATTTCTCGCCTGGCGAATTCCATGAAATGGGACGCTACCAGAGATGAATTGCTGACTTTTGCTAAAGCCATACTGAACAGACTAGGTTGACGTTTTAATTTCATGCGGTATCATGCTGGGAATACCTCAGGAGATTACCGCCATGACGAGATATGCAAGACTGCGCGACAAGACTGAATCCTTTCTCTTCACCCTTGAGCGTACATTACGTGGAGCCTGGTATACCTTCTGTGTCTACATGAGCAAGCTGCCTCAAATCGGAAGATTTTTCTGATGACAGCAGCATCGCATGAAAGAAGGCAGGACGACACGGAGAAGGAAGCGCGTCTGCTGCAAATGGAAAATAACATCGAAAGATTGTGTACTTCCATCTCCAAGTTGGAAGAAAACCTAAGCCCCTTCATCCAGGCGAACATCACGGCAAAAGGTTTCCGTTCTGCTGTTGTTTTTGTCACTCCCTTTTTCATCGTGGTGACAGCCCTTATTGGTCTCTACCATGCTGTCGTCACCTACACAAAGCATTTGATACCGTAAAGTGGCTGGGCCAATAAAAAGAAAGCGTAACTCCAGACTGCTTTGGCTTAACGGTGTGATGCTGTCACTGCTCGGCATCCTAGAAGTGGTGGCCTCTGCGTACCAGGAAACGATTCCTGTGAACGTCTACGTTACGATGCTCGCGGTGTCAAACATCGGCAGCTTCATTCTGCGCTTCTACACCAGGGAACCTATCCGATGATCAAGCGGTACGCTGTCAGCGGCGCCATTGTCAGCGCGGCATTGTTGGTAAGCGTTATCCTGCAGGAAGGGTACACCGACCACGCAGTAATCCCTGTGCCGGGTGACATCCCGACGATAGGCCCAGGCCGGACAGGAAAAGACGTTCACCTCGGAGATAAGACGACAGTACCCCGAGAGATGGTTTTCCTGCTGAACAATCTCGAAACAAGATACGCCGCCGGGATACGCGAGTGTATCAGGGTGCCTTTAGCGCAATATGAGTTTGATGCTTTGGTCGATCTAGCCTACAATGCGGGTCCGCGTGCTGTCTGCGCCGAGATTGCTCCCCGCTTCAACAATGCGCGGACGGATGAGGATTATTTAGAAGCGTGCTCAGTAATACGGACGTGGCGAACCACGGTGAACCACAACGATTGTAGAGACCCGAAGTTTAACTGCCGGGGTCTCATAACCAGACGACAGAAGGAGTATGAGAAATGTTCGGGGATACCTTCATAGAAGACGAAGTAAAACAGGCCGCCAGTCTTTGGATCAGATACGCTAGATGGATCAAGATAGGGGGTTCTATCGCGCTGGTCGCTGTCGTCCTTGGTTGGGGCGCCCACATTTATTTTCAGAAGCCTGTAGGCCCTGTAGGGCAGGCCGTGGAGGCTGCCGCGACCAATGATCTTAAATCCTTTACTGAGGAGAAGATTCCCACTGCGCCATTGAAAGCGTACTCAGGTAAGCCAGCAAAGCAAAAATTGAATCTACCAGTCGCCGATACCGAGAACCCGAATTTCATCGTCTTCAAACCCATCGAAATACCAGCCGACGGGCGACGCCACCGGGTGACGTCTGGGGTAGACACCGAGACGGGTGAGGAGAAGAAATTCGACGAGGTGCTGAAGGCTCCCTTTATCGCGTTCAGCACCAAGGGCGACGCGACGCTGGCCGGGGGGTTGGACGCCTCAGGCAATCATGTTGCTCTCGTGCAGGTTCGGCAGGAGGGGCTGCGCATCATGGGTGACATTTCTGTTGGCGTTCTAGCCCAGGTGCTGCAGACGCAAGGAAGCGGCACTGCTGCCATCGGCCTTGATTCTAGCGCGATGGTCTTCGTCGGATATAATTGGGGCCGTTAAGGTAGGCCCAACACATCCCGGCAGTGGCCGCAGTGGCCTCGCACGATGCGCAGGAACTTCTGACCACATTCTTTACAGGTTCCCGCACTTCCTTTTGGTATCGCTTTGGCCGCCTCTCTGACAGCCTGCACATCACGCGCAAGCGTGGCCTCAATATCTATTCCTGCATTGTCTGCTTCATCTGCCATGCTGCCTTTCTCCTATAGATTATTGGTTTCTTCAAATTGCTTATCGCGCTTCGGCAGCGGGCACCAGGCTATCACGCCGAGGCCGGTGCCCCAAGGCCCCATAATGGCCACCTTGTTTTTCGTCAACAACTGAACCTTGGCTCTCGTGTTGGTGGGTGGGTAGTAGCGCCAAGGGGATTCGTCTGATGTGATCGGCCTATCCATATTTCCTCTTCAATACTTCTAAAAATAAATCCTGCACTTCCTTCTTCGACGCAGTACGCGCAAGAACAAGTTCATCCACCGTGTCGCGCGTGATGATGTTGTGGATGAACACAGGCCGCTTATGCCCCGACTGCATCTGCCTCACAGGGCCTATGCGCTCCAGAATCTGCAGCCGATCTTCGAGATTCCAATTATGGCCGAAGAAGGCGAGGATGTTACCCCCGTCTTGTAGGTTCAATCCGTGCCCTGCGCTCTGTGGGTGTGAAAACAGGACAGGTATTCTACCCGCATTCCAATCATGCTGCGTCGAAGATTTACTGTCGAGCGCGCGACCCTTCGGGAAGGCTTTAAGCAATCGTGCCAGATCACTCCGAAAGTTGTAGGCAACCAACACCGGCATGCCGTTGGCCTCCTCTATAATGCTCTCCAGCGCCTGTAGTTTCATATCGTGAATTTCGCGCCACTCTTTCGACTTGGGGTGGTAGTCGCTGTCTGCTTCGGGGTCTATGTAGGCCGCGCCGTTTGCGATCTGCAGCAACTTCTGCGAGCGCGAGGCAGCGTTGAAAGCCTCAACACTGCGGCCTTCCAACTCGATGTAGAACTCTTTCTCCATCTTGTTGTACAGTTCGCGCGCTCGTGCGGGCAACTCGACGTAGATATTATTCACGATGGGCTTCTCCAGGTCGAACCAGTCTGCTGGGTCGAGAGAGATGCAGATATCCTGGAGCGCGTCTGTGATCTGCTTCTGTGCGTAGTCAAGGGGCACCACACCAAAACCATTCGGCGCCGGCCTGAAATACCTATCCCGAAAGCCGGAATACGTGCGCCCGAGTCTTTGCCCTGCATCCATGAACCACGCCTGCCCCCATAAGTCTTGCAGGCCGTTGGGCGCCGGCGTGCCTGTGAGCGCGATGAAGCGTTTGATCTTGGTGTGGGCCACCTTACCTAGTGCCTTGGAGCGCTGTGTCCCCTGGCGCAGCCTGAAGCCCTTTAGGCGCGTGCTCTCATCGGAGACAACTGTGCTGAAAGGCCACCTGTCTCCAAAGTGCTCGACGAGCCAAGGCAGGTTTTCATAGTTGGTGGTGTAGATGTTCGCCGTGTGCTTGAGAGCACGACGACGTTCTGCCTCATCGCCCAAGATCGGCATGACGGATAATCCCTTCAAGTGGTTCCACTTGCGCACCTCATCCGGCCACGTCGTGCGGGCGACCCGCAGTGGTGCCAGGATGAGCGTGGGTTCGTCCTCCCCCATCGATATCAGGTTATCCACCGCGGTGAGCGTCGAGACTGTCTTGCCCATACCCATGCCTGCAAAAACGCCCCCTCTGGGGACGTTCATGATGTGTTCAGTTATCAGGTTTTGGTAGGCATGCGCGATATATTCTTTACGCGGACTTTGTTTTTGCAAGGTACCCCTCTCTGTTTTTTATTTTTCTGCATGGCGCGCAGTAGGCGTCGAAGTATCCGTTTTTGCGTTTGGCTCTCTCTTTCAACTCGCATGCCGGGCAGACTCCCCCTTTGGTCGTGGTGTTGCTTGGCGTCAAGCGTTTACGATCCGTTTCGGTCAGCAGCAACAAATGCTGCCAGCATACCGCCTTGTGGAGTATATCCTCGGGCACGCTTTTCATGCTGACTCGGGAACCAATTTAATTGCGGCCTCTGGCTCGGTGCGAAACTGTTCCAGGAAAGCAGCATCAAAAGGCGCGTCGGCGTTGACGCCTCCCAACTTGTGCGTCGGGGTTCTACCCACGAAGCGGGTCAGGATACCCTTCTTCAAATCGATGAGTAGAAGATTAACCATAAGCCCGCGCTCTCCACTCAACCCACCAGTCCACGGCCTCTATATCCGCCAGCGTCACGACTCGAACATCCCTGAGCAGCATTCTCTCGTGCTCCCGCTTTTGGTGCGCCTCAAGTTTTTTACCGGGCGCTTTCAACTCTACGAAGGTTGTGCCGTTCAGAAACACCACACGATCTGGGGCGCCGCGTCTGCCGATCCACTTCAGCTTGCGCACCTCACCCCCGGCTTCCTTGACTTTCTTCACGAGGTACTTCTCGATATCCCGCTCTCTCAGTTCCATTCGCGCTTCCCCTTGTGTGTTTTCTGTTTGGGTTCATGACTGTCGAAGCCCTCCAACCAACGGCTGGAATCCTCTGCCTGACGATCACTCACTGGCATGCGGTCGTAGGGGTTATCACTCTCGCGCATGCCATTGCGCGCTGCCTGGCGGCCTTCCTTGAAAGGGTCCATTATGCCACCCAATCTATTTCAAGATTGATAGCAGGGGGATCGTGCTCCGTAAGGTTTTTAAGTATCTCTGAACGGAGATAGTAGACAATGTGATCTTCCAGCCGGCGGCGAACAAGACCTTTCAGCCGATCAAGATACTCATCCTTGGCATTTGACCACCCATCGGCTTCCCTCATCTCTGACAACGAGGTGATGACACTCGCAGAGAATATTGATATTGGATCAAGGACTAGCTCAATCCTGGATTCGTAATGGAGTATGTGGCGCCCATCTTTTACTTCGCGAAGCAGATACATTGTGTTGCCTTCATCTTAATACTCCCGTGACGTGTAAACGATTGAACAATCTCCGAACGTAGTACGAGCGGATCAGAGAGATGATGGTGAACCACAGAGCCATCAGCATATTCTCACCGATGGATAGGTACACCCCGAACAGGGGGAAGATGGCCATCTGCGAGAGCACTGCTACGGTGTATCTGATCAGCAGATTGGCTACCGCTTCGGTGAAGGATGCACTGCGGGATTGGCTCACAATATCACCTTCAAAATGGCTGCTATTTTCCGGTGTAGTTCAGCGACGGTGGCCCCGTTCACGACGCCGTGATCTATGCCGAGTAGATAGGGCACGCCCTTCTCCGATATGTGATCTTTGACGGCCACTGCATCAGGACGGTAAATATGGATCAGCGTCCCCCCTGCTTTACGCAGCCACGCTGCCTCGTCAGGGAAGCGAATATCAGGGATGACAAGTCCAGGGAATCGACCTGGTTGGCTTTCGGCAGCATAGTATTGCGCGTCCACCCATCTTTGTTGGGCAATGCGAATCCACCCATCCTGCGCAACTTTATCGCGCATCCATTCCGTACCGAGGGTTTGCGCCATGTGGCGGGGCGACACGCCGAAGACAGGATGCGGTAGCTCTTTGGTATCCCTATCGTCGCAATCAACACCGATGACTCGCAGCATCGCTTTGAGCGGCCCTGCCATCGAATACTTTGAGTACCCCAGCGTCGCCAAGTAGTCTGCGGCAGTATCCTTGCCTGATCCTGCCTTGCCTGTTATCCCAATAAGTTTCATGCTTGGTCCTTCGGTTTGCGTAGTACACGAAATTGCCCCGCTATGCTGCTGACGATTTTTTCCTGCATGTCAGGGCGCCCTTGCTCACCCCACTCATTGTAGTTTTCCACGTTGCGCTCGATGCACTTCTCACGCACGAAATCTCGCTTGGCTTTGCCTTCTGCGAACCGCGCTTCACCTCTTATCTTTGCCTGGCCCATGATTACCCCTTCCTGTATCTGTAAGTTTCAAATCCTGCAGCAGCAAGCGGCAGGCCCACATTCCATGGCAAGTTCGTCGCCATGATATGGCTCAACTCTTCGACTGAAAAGTCCTCTGTGTCGGGCACTTCAGTTATCAATTCATCATGCACATGCAGGACTATCTTGTACCCGGCTTCCTCGACCGCCGGCATGTTGTAGTAGAGCACGTCGCGGGAGCACGCTTGGCAGATGTTCTCAAATAGTTTCCCGCCGTAGGTTGGAATGCGCGACCATTTTCTGGTGTACTGATTCATGCCCATGTAGCTGATCCTGCCCTTCTCATCGATCTTCGGTGAGGGGTAGCACAGGTAACGCCCGGAGGGCAGCAGTATCCGCAGCCACGCACCGTCGCGCTGGAAACTAAGTCTCCGGCATTCTATAGTATTCCCTGGCTGGCAGATAGCCCGGCGCGCGGCCTCCTCCAGTTCAGGCCAATAGGATGATACTGCTGAATTGCTCTGACGCCAGAGACGCTTGAACACGTCGCACGTGATGAAGGCCGTGTCCGACAGCCCGAAGGTTGGTCGCTTCTGATCAATGGTCCACCGCAGGAAGTTCTCTGCCTCAACAAACTCAGCGTCAGGCAGGGTAGACACCGCCTTATCTGCCATGGCTTCAAGATCGATCTTGTACGTCATCGCTCCGGTGGCGAAGGCGCCGACGCCGCCCTGATACTGGAGAAACAATTCCATCACCTTGCCGATCTGTCTCTCGTCCTTGCCCACATCAGAGGGGTCGCACCTGAACGCTTTGGAGTACGCCAGGTTGTATAGATCGGGACCCGTCTTGTTGTCGTAGTCTCGGTACGCCTGCAGCTTCCAGTCCTCCCCGGTCAACCAGGAAGCCTTACGACCTTCGATGTTCGCCAAATCAGAGATGACCAACCTGCTTCCTTCAGGCGCCACCACGCAGCCGCGTATAACCGCGGAGGCTGCCTTCATTACGTTATTGAACAGCATGTCAGCCACACCCCCTTTAATCGCGTCTACAGAGGTATCCAGGTATTCTGTGATGTGGTGTTCCTTCAGCATGCGGGGGGAGATGCCATGCCAGCTTGCAATAATCTCCTGCTCCAACCTCGGGAGGTTATGCGGTTGAAAAGTTCTGCCCGCCCCTCTGCCGGTGCGCTGCGCACCGCAGAACTGAATGGTGCCCCGGCATCTGCCGTCGGCGTTCACCGCATTGATGAGCGCCTTGTACTTGGACGTGCTCGTCGAGGTAGCCTGCAATCGGAGGACAAGCAGTTCGCGCAGAGCAGCCGGCAATTCAGGATCATCTATGCGCCGCTGCAGTGTGCTCTTCGTCATATCAGGCAAGTCAATGCCGAACTCTTGCATTATGTGCTGCAGCATCACATCACGCTGCGTCGCGCTATCAACCTGTCCTTGTGTGTTTTCCTTCGTGCGCTTCCTGAGTTGAGTCTGTTCAAGGCGCACGGTCTCTATCGCTGCCATCGCGAGTTCAATGTCTACACAGAACCCGCGGTCGTTGATCACCTGATCGAGATGCCACAACGCAAGCTCTTTTGAGCGGTAGTTCCACATCGGCATCTTGCGATGTAGTTCCCTCGTGGTCTCAATGTCGCCGGTTGCGTACTCGATAAACCGCTTCCACTCCGCTGGATGTGTGAGCCGGGTCGCGCGCCGAATGGTTGAGTTCGCTGGGCGTGGCTTGCAGAATAGTTGAATGAGTGCCTTGCCGTCTTTGATCTTCTTCTGGTCGGCGGACAATCTTAGGATGTCTCCCAGCTTCTCCATACCCCCAGGCATGCTGTGCTCGAGGGCTTGCACCATGGTATCGCGCCACTGATCAATAGGTGGGCAGTAGTCGGGCATCTGGTAGTGCAGAACACTGCGGTCGAACATACTGTTCTGCGCCCAGAACTCATCAGCCTCGAAGAAAGCGAGTTCAAGCTCCTCCGGGATGTAGGGACTTTCCGTCAGGTCCCAGCACTTCGCTGGCGTGTCGCCCACAGCATATGCGAACAGCATTATCTCACTGTCTTCTGCGTATCTGTAGGTGCCGTTCTTGATCGGCGTTTCGGAATATGTTTCCAAGTCGAGCCAGAGTTTCACTTTACTACACCCCATTGGTTGCTGCGCAGTTTACTTTCGTAATATTCCTGCCAGTTGGCTCCTGCTTTCCCTACGGTGGCGAAGCGTCCCGCCGCGTGTGCTACCTCGTATCTATCTCGGCGTGCTTTGCGCGCGTCCACCTCATACTTCGTACAGTCTAACTTAGAGCCATGCAGGAACAGATAGAACATGATGTCGCCTTCGCTCTCGCCGTTCCACAGCTTCTCACTCAACACTGGCAGGTACGCAGCCGCAAAACGTCTAGCGTGCATTTTGTTCTCCCCATACACAGACACAGGGCACCGGCGTAGTTGTGCGAGGATTCTATCCTGATCATCGAAGTCACGAAGGAACATGCTCTGCAGGTTGCTGCAGGGGGTGTCGTGCCTCCATCCCGCAAGAAGAATCTTGTCCCAGGTGCGCTGTTCTTTACTGTTGTTATCGAACTTTTCCATGGTGCCTTGAATTAAAAAGTTGTTGGTGGCCGGTGCTGACCCCCGGCGGTTGGCTGGCTTCTCACGGAATTAACCACCAGCTTTCATCGCGTCTCTTCGCCGTAGCGAGTATCCGTCCCGACTTAGCGGATCAGCCTCCGCATCCACCAACAGTTCTGACGGCTACCTGTCGTGCCCGAGGGCACAAGGATACCCCCTCCCATAACCGTCAGAACTGTTGGGACTCCTGCAGTGCAGTAATACTTGCCCACGAAGGCTCTGCGCTGCAGGAATCACAAGACCTACTACTTAGCTTCCCTGTTAAATGGATTAAGGTTCCCAGGTTTTGGCACCCCACACCCGATCAAAAACTACAGGGGCGGTACAGTGGGTAGCAAGCCAAATCATCTGGAGGCGGTCATCCCTCCTTGAGTTGGAACCCCCCTTATGTTGTTACGCGCCGAAGTCGTCAGCGTCAGCACCACCTTCAATAGCATCGAAGTCTTCAGCATTCGCTGGGCTGCCGGCGAAAGCATCGCCATCAGCCACGAATTGCACGCCCACCAAGGAACAACGGATGCCTGGGTATTGACCATCCTGCGCCCAGATATCAACGCTGGCGTTCACGTAGCAGCCGGCGTAGGGTTTGCCCGACTCTGCAGTGAGGTTGTCCCCCTTGCCCCCGAGGCCCACGACCGCTGGTGCGCCCTGTTCCTGCTTGCGGTGCGCGGACAAGTACATACGGTCTTCATAGCCGTCATAATCTTTGTTGTTGCCGTCGAGGTAACAATATTTGTTGGCGTTGCCGACAATCGCGGCCAGGGTCTTGGGTGCCTTGGCGGCCCAGGTTTCCTTGGCCGCCGCTTCGATGGCTTTCTTGATGGCCTTGTCGTTGTCGCTACCCGGCTCAACCAGGAAGTTAGCGCCAAAGCGGAAGCATCCTTGCCCATCAAACTGAACTGCTTTGAACAGATTCGGGAAGGCAAGCCGTGCGTTCTTCAATAATACTTTCATGGTATTTCTCCTGTTGGATTATAAAAAGTGAATCTACTACATTGTGCTACAAAAAATTTTTACCCCACCATGTCTGCGAAATCGTCGTCCGTGGTTACGGCGCCGAAATCGGCATCCGGTGATGGGATCACGATTGCCTCGCGCGGATCGCTTGCCTCCGCTACTGAGGGCGAACCTTCTGCCTGAGTTACGTGAGCCTGAATCTTCTTCCACTGGATGCCTCCCACTGTGCCGGTCTTCAAGAGTTCTTCAATCTGCGTCGGACTCTTCAAGGTCTGCTTGTAGCGTTCGGCTTCCTTCAGTCGCATCTTCTTCAGCATCTCATCCACCAGCGTCGCATCGTTCCATGAGCGTCTACCCTTGCGCCCCTTGACCAGCTTGTACCCCTGCACTGGACGGCCCAAGAATAGTTCGCTCTCTACCTTGGCGCGCACTGCCTTACACCAGGATTCAATCATCGGGATGGCATCCATCTTCGTGCCTAGCGTTTTATTTCCTGCTTGGCTGCACTGGCCTTCGGTCTGGATGGACAGCGCTTCCTCTGGGGTGACTTTTGTGGCCGCCAACGCTTCAAAATCAGCACCAACTTCATCCTGCACTTTCTTCGCCAACGCCGGGCAGGTTGCCTGTGCCTTGCAGAAACAGTCGCCGCAATGGTTTCCTGGAACTAGGTGTTGGTAGACCACCTCTTCACCACCCAATACGTTCGCCCCGACTTCGAGCAGTTCAAGGCTGACTTTCGCCGCGTCTTTCACCTTCTCACCAAAGGCCAGTAATTCTGCCAGGGTGCATGACCACTCAGGAAAACTATTCAAGCGTGGTTGGTGGATCACCAGTCGGATAGTCTTCAGTTCGCCCAGCGAACATGTCTTTCGATACTTCTCGTAAAGAGGTAGCGCTGCCAACGCATAGATCATCTCTTGTTCGTTCTCAACCGGACTGACACGGATACCCATCCCGTACTTCAGATCGTGCGCCTGGAGTTCACCTGGGCGCAGGATGATAGCATCCCCGGTGCCGAAGGCGTTGGCCTCTCCAGTTATATCGCTGATAGGCATGCGTTGCTCGAAGAAAGCAATCCCTTCAATACCAACGTATTCCATCACCTTATCGACGTACTCCTGGACGAACCCAACCATGTCGTCATCGACAGTAAAGGTGAAGAGAGGCGGAATTAAGTTCGCGGGACCTGTGAACCCGGCGCCGGCATCCCAAACACCTACCTCAACACCTGCGTACTTCGATGCAGACACACGATCTGTTAAGCACAGCGCCGCGATGAAGTGAGCTACCGTCCCCTCGGCGGAATACTTAGAGGTGGCATTAGGCTCCCCCGCTTCCATTGCTGGAGCACCCGCGCACGTCATCCATTTCTTGGCGCCCGAAGGCGCCAAGTCTGCGTGACCATTAGCCATAGGTTTTCAACAGATCGTCAAGCTCGGTACCCAAGGCTTTGTAGCTGGTTGCGGGAAGTGTTTCGATGTTCAGAACCTTACCCTTGGCGTACTTCTCGATCAGCGTCATACCGATGCCGCGCGCGGCTTCCTTGCTCGTCTTGGCGGAGCAAGCGTGCATCACGGCCAGATACTTGGTGCGAATCGCGGCGAATGCTTCTGTGTTGTCGACCTCAGGAACTGCTGTGCTCGTTGGGGCCTCCTCGATAGCAGCCGGCGTGGTAGACTTCTCTGCCTTCGCCGCAGGGGTTGGGGCCTCGTCAGGGGTTGGTGACGCATCGGTGGTTGGTGCTGCGATTGCGGTATTCTGTGCCTGCAGTAAATCCGCGAGGCGGTTGACAGCATCCGTCAGGTCGGATAGGTTCTTTTCAATTGACATGCTTGCTCCTAGTGGTTGTGAATCGTTTACGGGCAGGTGCTGCCCACAATGAAAGTCATTGCTACTACGCCAAGCCAGGTGATGAATACAAGACACACAAAAGCAGTTGCCATGTTGTACTGCATCTTGGCTTCCTTGTAGGCCGCCTCCAGTCTCAAAGCCAATTCGGCCTCGAGAGGTGAAGGAAAAGGAACTCCCCCCGCAAGCGAGAGAAGTTCCGGCACGGTCTTATTGCGCAGAGGCATGAGCCTGGCCGCTGATGATGCGAGCCAATGACTCATTGGCCGCCTGTTCGAAAGCACTGACTTTACCAACACGGGAGGCGTCGGCGTCGGCCAGCAATTGCGCCTGGTTGTGGTTGCCCACGGCGATGTCGTTCAACTTTTCAATCGATCTGAGACTATGCATAGTGGTTCTCCGGTAAAGGTATTACGTTAAGAAATGAGCTACAATTGTACGCTGATGATACGTTGGTGGGAATCTTTTTCAATCATGCGGTACCCCAGACCCCCGCGCATTTCTTTTCGCATCTCTGCAAGCTCTCGGCGCAATTCAGTCGGCGTCATATCGCCAACCCGTTTTGCCAACGCTGGTGGGTGATGCCACACGGTATCATCGCGCCAGCGCACCCGAGGTGAGAGGGCTATCTCCAGGCCGAAGATTCTCATATCTCTTCTCCCTCGCCGTTGATGAATCGTGCGAACACCGGCACCTGTTCATAGAGCACGCATGCTTGGTTCAGAGTACCTGCCAGCTTAGCGGCAACGTCCTGAGCGAAATACGGGCCGTGATTGCCGATGCAGGGTTGGTCAGAAACAGTATGCAATACAGAAACAAGAAGGGTATTTTCTTTTTCGCCCTGCCAGAAACCTTTTGCTTTCTGAACAGTGAAACTGGTTATCCCTGCGTCGTTCAACACGTCGACGATGTTCGCGATAGCTTCCTTCGGTACTAGGATAACGCCTGCTTGAGCGGCAAGGCCGACTGTCCATGTCGTCCTGCAGTTAAGTTCAATTGCCATTTTGTTCTCCGAATCAAAGTTAATAAAAGTGAACCAGAACGCATACTATCCAAGGATATTCACCTTGTCAACATTTATTTTCACTTGTTTCAAAACTTTTTCCAGCGCCACCTGGTGCGAGGCGTACACGACCACATGCGGCGCCCCAGGGTATTTAGTCTCGAACCAGTAGTCACTACCATCATCCAGTTCAACTGTGGTGCGCACCCTGGTGTTAATTACTGTTGGCATGTTCGCCTCTTGATAGTGAAGTGATTTCTGCCTCGACATATTTAAGCGCTTCCTTCTCATCGTCACGCACCCATACCGGCGCGCCCTGAAAGCTGACGACGCCACAGGCTTTCGTGCCGAGTTCGAGTTCTGCGCTATATCGGTCGAAGCTGCTCACATCCCCGACTATGATTACGTTGTTCTCTTCCACTCGCAGGATTTTCATGACGCCCCCCGCATCGTCAGCTTTTTCCAGTATGCAAGGCGAGCGATCTTGGCACCAGGGAAGAAACGCGGAAGGTCTCGCTTCTCTGCACGAACGGCATCGCCCTGGGGACGTGTGTCTGCGGACGGCGCGGGCACGGAGCTTGGCGCTCTCGTTGATGCCGTACTGGTAGCCGTAGTCGAAATTCTGACACCAGGCATAGTCAGAGTAGGCTGCGTGCTGCTCACTGGACCAATACCAGTCAGGCTGGAATTCTTCCTTCAGGTTGGCAAACAGGAGGGATTGTTCGCGGCGCGTGGGCAACTCGCCGTCGATTTCGTCGGCCCATTCCTTGGCCTTGGCCCAGGTGACGTTGTCGGCTTCGGCGCACAACAAGACCAAGTGATGATCAGGCTCGCCATTCCTGCCCAAGATGATCCCGGCGTAATGCTCGCCTGCCTTGAGGTTTTCTTTTATCCACTGTTCTTTGCTCATAACGATCTCCCTTAAATTGATAAATGACTGAATGATTAAATGGCTACTCTGCGGACGGCGCGGGCACGGCGCTTGGCGCTCTTGTTGTCGTAGTCCTGGCTGCCGTAGCGGAAAACCTGAGACCAGGCACAGGCAGAGTAGGCTGCGTGCTGCGTATTCGACCAGTACCAATCCTTTTGGAATTGATCTGGCAGGTGTTTATAAAACAATGCTTGCTCGACGCGATCTGGCAGGTCGCCGCTGATGGACTTTGCCCATTCCATCGCCGCGTCCCATGTGGATTCATCGTTATCACCCGGCAGGATGATGATGTGATGCCCTTCTCCAGTCGGCGTGATGATCGCTCCGGCGTAGATTTCTCCTTCGTTGAGTTGGGGGATTGCGAGTTTGGTTTGTTCGGCTGTTGTGTTCATGTGATCTCCTGGTGGGTAAAAAAGTTATGATTCAGAGTGGTAGTCTCATTTGCCCGGCCGCTTCCAGCTCGGCTGTGGATGGTGGCGGAGAGTGCAATCTTTCTCTTCTCTTCTCTCTTGAGCCAATTCAACATCACATATGTTAGTGGTCTGATCCCAAACATTTTCAGTTACTCCTAAAAAATTTGTGGCGCCCCCATTGTCCTACTGGTTTCATCCTGCCAGCCCATGAGGGGGAAACATGGGCCGCGTGAAAATGATCCGCTCCGCCTGTGAAGTCCTCCGTGAAAAGGGACTCCTGAGCGACTTGGTACGCCTTCTTCCACGCTTCTGAATTCCTGTCCGGCCTTGCGTGCTTCCGCAACACCCCGTTCTCGACATCTGTTATGGTCCATGAGAACTGCCGATCCGCAAACACTACTTTGCACACATCACCGTGCGGGCGCGCTCTGTTCAACGTCACCATAGCCACAGCCTGCTGCCCCTTCTCTGTCTCACCCCTCGCTTCCTTGTAGATGTTCAGCGCAAGACAGGTGAGCATCAACTCGAGGCCGCCCATGGTTACTCGCCGTCCTCGCGCAGAAGGGCCTTAACACCCGCAACCCCGCCATAAATGCCGCGGGGGAAATACACTTCGGCGGTGGGGGGCATGTCCAAGGCTTGAAGTACCAGAGCTTTTAGCTCCTCTAAATTCAGTTCTGCTTCGGTGAGCTTCGTGATTTTGATTTTGTGTTCCGTGGCTTACTTCTCCAAAGTAATGTTTATGACTCCGGGGTACTCCCAATACGCGCCTGTCGCCAGATCGGTAAGCCACAATATCCCGCCGTAGGGCACACTCACCACACGTAAAGTCTTAGGTGCGAAGCCTGGGGCTTCACAGCGAACCAGGATGTCGTCCTTACTCTTACCCACCTTTAGGGTGTTCTGTCCTTGGCTGATAGTACCAATCTCGCGGTAGGCGCCCTGCACCACACTGCATGTGGCTTCCTTCGGGTCGAGTCTGAACACGATGGGTTGGCTGACGCCACGAGTTATTGTGGCGCAACCTGTTACCATCAGCAGAATTAAAATTGTCAATGTATTTTTCATGTGTCTCTCTTTGGTGGCGTTGGCGGCGTTAGTGAGAGTATAAAGCCTTGGTACCATTCACCGCCCCGGAAGTTGCCGCCCCGGAAGTCGCCGCCCAGGAAATCGCCGTCCCGGAAGTCGCCGCCCCAGAAGTCGCCGGCCCAGAAGCTGCCGCCCAGGAAGTTGCCGCCCCGGAAGTTGCCGCCCCAGAAGTTGCCGCCCAGGAAGTTGCCGCTCAGGAAGTCGCCTGCGGCCCAATGTACTACGCCATCAGTTATTTCTACGTCGGCGTTTTCTGTTTGGGCATCAAGCAACCATTGCGGCGCATTATTCAGTTCTGAAATTTTCATGTTATCTCCCTATCCCGTAATCTTTCCATTTTTCATCCTGTTCGCGTTCGCGAATGCTTTTCTCTTGAGCAGGTCTTCTGTTTATTTCTTCCCGGCGTTTTGCTTCCTCAATTGCCTTCACAGCCTGCTCGGTTGCCCTCCGGTCTTGCGCGTTCTGTACCGTGCCATACCAGTAGGATTGTGAGAAAGCCTCAGGCAGCGTGAGAATTATTACCAGCAGCAAGATGAGGGGTTTCATTGTAGTAGTGCTCCTCTACGAATGTCGGCCAGTGCTTCTGCGTAGCTTGGCTGACGAGGGCCTTGAGTTCCCTCAATGGTGTGATGTAGTCGATACTCACCCTTCAGACCGGTGCCGATCACGATGAAGGGGTAGCTGTCTCCGATGCTGTGCCCCTGCAATCCACCGCTTGTTTCTGTGTGTCCTTGGTACGTTGTCTGTGACATTTTACTTCTCCAGTTCGTTTTAGCCAGAGTGAATCCCCAGCGACAGACGAACAATATCACAGAGTATTCTGACTTGTCAACCCCCCTCTGCAGGCAGGCGCACGAAGCCTTTGTCTTCCTCCAGGAATCCTTTGTCTATCAGGGTATCCTTCGCGCGGTGGGCGTTGCTACTTGAGACCTCTAGTTCTTTTGCTGCAATGATCAGTTCAGCAACAGTGGGCCACTCGTTGTGGTCGTTGTAGTAATCCTGCACGCACCCAAGAATGATCTTCATGTTCGCGCCCATCTTCTCTTTCTTCGGGGCACCCTTCATCGGTACCTCGTTGACGTGCCCCAGCACGCAACTGGTCACCACGTCGCCGTCTTCATCATTGCCGACGGGGACCAGGATCAACTTGAAGCCGTATTCCAAGCCATCTTCACCATCCTTCATCTTCGAGCAGGTTACCGAACGTGCATCACCGTTACGGATAACTTCCAACTCGAAGTCCGCAGCGGCGCGCAGGCTTGAGTGCCCGCGGGCGCCCTTGCTTGCGTCCTTGCCGCTGTGGTGTACCAGAATGATCATGGCTCCTGTTTCACGGGTGATGCGTGCGCAGTTGGCCACCACGCGGCCAGCGTCTACTCCTGAGTTCTCATCGCCGCCGGGCATGATCCGGGAGTAGGTATCCACAATAATTACTGAGATGTTACCCCACGCTTTTATTGCTGAGATCACATCGTTGACGTCTGCAGACTTCAGGAAGTTGGCTCCGCCTTCCATCACATGCACGGGAATGTTCTCAACATTGAAATGTTTTTCATATGCAAGAATCCGGTTGCGGAAGAACTGCGCGCCCTCAGCGCAGATGTAGAGCACGTTGCCCTGCTTCACCTTATTCCCACGCCACGGAATCCCTAGCGCAATACATGCGGCCAGATCAAACATCAGGAAGGTCTTGCCGGTGCCGCTGGCGCCGTACACCACACCCAGATCAGCGTGCGGTATCACCTTTTTGATGAACCATGTGGTGGCCACGCCGCAGCGGGCAAACTCATGTGAAGTTTTGATAGGGAAGCGTAGGGCATCAGTGGTGGCCGTCGGGGCGTGCGGCGCGTCATTCGTTATGTCCTCGAAGTCTTCACTCCCATCGAAGCCGATGGCCGCCAGAAAATCCGGCGTGCTTCTCTGCGCGCAGTGCGCATGCAAGCACTTGATGGAAGAGTGCGCGTACCCACCAGTATGCGCCGGCCAGTATGAGGTGGATGATTCAGCCGACTCTCCGGTGTGCTCTGCAGTGAAGGGGCAGGTGATGTTGACCTGACCATCCCGATCATGAGACAACACCAGACCTCGTTCGTGCAACGCTGCCAGCACCGGGTCGTCTGTTGCCTGCTTCGGGGCCTTCGCTGTGACTGATGGCTCTATGCCGAATTCTTTCTCAAGCGAGGTCCACAGCACATCGAATTGGGCTATCGTCATCTCCACCACCGGAGCGTCCAGGTTCTCCCACTCATACCTGGCGCCTGAGGTATGCGTGCCGGCTACGAGGAATTGCTGCCGATCTCCCAGGAACTCTATGACGCCGTGCTCGGTCCTGATGACACGCTTCATCATCTCCGCTGGCAGGCGGAACATGAATAAAAATTTGGGCGAGTTGTTGCGGTAGCGCATCTGCGCCATCGGCGGCAGACGATCCCCTATGAAGTCCCGAACCCGGCGAGCCAGCAGTTCATCGGTGATGTCTCCATCGATAGCCTTCATTTCTCTGCCAATCAGACAGATGCTGTAGTCGGGGTTCTCACTCCAGCCATCCACCTCTACCTGCGTGGCTTCGTGAGTGGTCCACTCGGGGATACCAACAGCGTACCCCTTTCGGTTGTACACCGAGGGGGTCTTACCGAGTGTTGACAGCTTGCTGCTTGGCGAGATGGCTGCTCCGGGGTTGGCTACTGCCGGGAGCATATCTCTCGTCAGGCCAAGCATCATATCGAAGGTGAGCCACTCATCAGGGGTTGCTCCCCAACGCTTTTCCTCAATAACCATTGACTCGCTTCTCCATCGCCGCATCCAGGTCAGCAATTGTCAACACTGGTATCTTTCTGTTCGCTGCACGCAATTCTTTTATGGTTCCTACTACGAGCATCGCGAGTCTCAGTCGGGGGTTGACGCGGAAGGCGGCGCCCATCAACCGCAGATACTCGATGGACACCCCCGTGCGGCGAGAGAGTATCGTCAGTTCTTTTTCACTCATCGCGTACAGGCACGCCATCAGTTTAGTTCGGGGGGTCTTCAAGCGGGGCATATGTTCTCCATCGGGGGTCAGCACAAGGACGCGATATTGGCTTTAAAATTTTATGGTGTCAATATCATTGAGTAAAAAAGTATTTGACAAAGCAAAATACTCCGTGATATTGTGGCTCTCGTAATACTTTGCAGCTCAATTTTGGGAGAATACAATGTCGCAGACCAAACAAGATGCCTTCGGGGCAGCGGTACACCAAATCAATCAGGAGCGCAAACTGCTGCAGGACGAGCGCAACGCCCTAATAGACCACATAATAGTAGTGGTTATTGGTTTTCACACTGCAGTAATCGGCCAGGCGCCCACCGTTACTGCCATCCGTGAGGGGGAGAAGGAAGTTCTTACGGCAGAGGAGGTGATCCGCTCCGTCTACAGACTCGTCAATGCTGGGAGGGTGTACTTCCTGCCCGGCGGGCGCCTTGGTGTGGCACAAGACATAGCTGTTGGTGGCCAAACAGAAAACATAGTTAGCGCCACCATCCCACTGAAAAAGAAACGAGTCCTCACCGGCGCCCTGCAAAAGTGTATTCTGGGGGCTGTTAAGTGCTATTTGCCCGTTCGGTTATCGCTTCCTGAACTCACTGAAAACACCAACCTGGCGGCGCCCAACACGCGCCGGCGCCGGAGCGCTATCCACAAGGCGGTGGCTGGTCTGGTTGCTGATGGGCGGCTGGTGTTGAAGGGCGGCGGATACTCTCTGGGGGTGGTGAAATGATCACCTTAGCGAACATAGCCCAGGCAACGCATCAGGAAATATTCGACCAGGTAACGCGGCGCCTGCTTCTCCAAGGGGTGCCTTCTGTGGACGGCGCTGGAAAGTGTCGCTATCGTGCTGACGGAATGAATTGTGCCGCAGGTTGCCTTATGTCTGATGAGGAGTATACCTCAGCTTTCGAGGGCTATGGTTGGGGCCAGCTTCGGGAGCTTGGCCTTATCCCCCATGAGCATTTTTACGTATTGGTGCGTGTGCTGCGAAACCTTCACGACAATCGCTCGCCGGGTATCTGGAAAGCAGGACTCGCTGTTGTGGCTGACGAATTCGGTCTTGCAACAGAGGTGCTCGATGAGTTTCCATGACATATTCGACGACCCCCGCGGTGACACAGAGGGGCATGAGGGGGTTCGCTGCTTCTACTGCAACACATCAGGCTTGCATTGGGAGGAGGGCTACCGCGGTAGGGTGTCCCTCTTCGACGAGGAATGCATCGAGCATGTGTGCGAAGCCCCTCAACGTCATGTAGCGCCATCAGCTTCCACTGATGATTTTTCAAACTTAACTTAGGAGCAAAGAAAATGCAGGCGCACAAAGGCGAACCTCGTCCCAGGCATCCCGAACTCACCGGTGGGTGGAGAATGACATGGAAAAATTGATTATAGAATCTCAGGAACAAGTAAATGATCTGCTTGTTGACGCAAGTCTATTCTTCAAGGGGAGTATTGTTTTTAACTGCTTCGTGTGCGTGCCTTGGAGTATCACAGCAGGCGGAGATATCACAGCGGAGGAAGGTATCAAGGCAGGCGAAAGTATCACAGCAGGCGGAAGTATCAAGGCGGGCTGGGGTATCACGGCGGAGGGGAGTATTGCATCAGAGAGGGGTATCAATGCAGGCGAAAGTATCCTGGCGGGCGCGAATATCACGGCAGGCTGGGGTGTCGAGGCGGGCTGGGGTATCTTAGCGGGCAGGGGTATCGCAGCAGGCGGAAGTATCAAGGCGGTGGGGCCTATCACAGCGGGTGAAAGTATCCTGGCGGGCGCGCATATCATGGCCGGCTGGGGTATCGAGGCAGGCGAAAGTATCATGGCAGGCGAAGGTAGCGGAATTTTCGCGGGGCTGGGCGTAAGGATTGGTGAGTGGAAACGTCACGCAAAAGTTTCTGCAAAAACCAAACCAGCTAATTTAATTAGCGGATTTTGGGCTGGAGGGTAACATGGTGTGCCTTTCAAGCCAGAACCACATCTGAATGACAAATACCAGGAGACCGACATGACAACACCAAGAAAAGATTTCGAGGCGTGGTATGCGAAGATTTCCCCGCACGTAGCACAACGCAGCAGAACGGAGTTTGATTATGTTATATGGAAAGCCGCCATCGACAGTGCTCGATCAAGTTCAGATCGAACATTCCAAAACTACGCAGAAGTTCAGGGAAATTATCACCGTGTTCGCGATGAACGCTGTGAAGCATTAGATAAGCTGCACAATGTTAGCGCAGAACTAGCCGAGATCAAGGCGCAGCAGGATCGGTTGCTTACTGCTGCTGGAAAGTTAATAAGTTCATTGTTACCAAACGTAGACAATGATTTTAGGAGGCTTCCCACATACCATCAAAATCTAATCTCTGAACTATGGTGTTATAAAACAGGGGAACCACCGCTGTGTGGCTCCGAAAGCGAATCCGCCATGGAGGTAAAGCCATGAGCAAAACCATGAAAGACTTTGACCGGGAAGGAATGCTTGTTCTGGCGCAAAACGAGATGGCAGCGAACCGCTTTATCCTAGCCACTTCGATTATCGCATTCTCGAAACTCTCACCGTCAGGACAGGAACAGGTAGTCACAGATATGCAAAGGATCGTGGATGGCTACCACTTATAATCAGCGCCGAATCTGCAACTAAGTGCTGATCAGCAATAAATCGCAGATTCTTGACGCCCTTCGGGGCGTTTTTGTTAGGTGGGGCTGAATCGTCAGACTCAAACGAGTCAAACGAGTCAAACGAGTCACTACGACTTATCCACAGGCGAAAACGGGGCTGCAGGGCGCGTGGGCTTTGGTTCTAACCTAAAAACTGCCTAGTGAATCGCGGCTTAATTTTTAAGCAATTCCTTATTTCTTAATAAGTCTATGATATTTCACGGTAATATCGATCTCGTCCTTGAATCGTTTGAATCGTGTGTCTATAGACACGATTCTAACGAGTCAGACGAGTCACCCACATCAAAAGCAGTGAGTCAAAATCCTTCCTCCTCAACATCCGTAGTTTACTGCAGATTTGATTTTGTCCTTTTCTAAACCCCACACCACCCCGGAAAATCAATTCAAGGGTGCGTGGTTGAGTTTCGTTGAGAGTTGACGCCAAGAGATATTGTTGCTAGTTTGCGCGCCATGGAGAGTACAGACAACGATTTTATAGACATGCTGGGCGAGCAGACCAGGGAGCGGGCAACCGAGCGCGACTCTGGCTGCACCTCACGTGAACTGCTGTGGGTTGACATCTTTCTTCACACCAACAGCATCATCAAGGCGAACAGAGCAGCGGAATACGCAGGTAACGACCGCCCTGACTCGAAAGCACTCAAGCGGGAACTCATCAAGCGGCAGTCGATCCTCATCAACCGCTCAGTGATGTCGCTCGAGGAAATCCTGCTCACCTACTCAGCCATCGCACGCTTCGACCCCCGCAAGCTGTTTGTTGATGGTAAGCCTATCCCGATAGAAGAACTGTCTGACGAGGCTGCGCTCGCGATATGCGGCGTTGATGTGCAGCAACTAGGGAAGGACAAAGAGTGGGCAACCGTGTTGAAGTACAAGACCGAGAGCAGGCTGCACGCCCTTGATTCACTCTGCAAGGTGCTCGGGTACACCGAAGGGAAGAAACCCGGCGGGGGAGAGGCGGGCGTTGCGGGGGAGTCGATCACCATGAACGAGAAGGCGAGAAGGCTGGCCTTCTATCTGCAGCGGGTGATCGAGGCCGAGAAGCAGGGGCTGGTTTTGAACGCTTGATATTTTAATTCCCCAAGGGCACACTTCTTCTGCGAGCGCCATGGGGGTTCTCGCTTCCATACAAATTGAAGCACAGCAAGCCCAGCAGTCACGGGCATATAAGGAGGATTCACCATGAGCGATATTCTTAATTCCATCGACGGGCGTAAAGTGGGTACCGATCACCTCGAGCACCTGCTGGTCACCGGCGGCCTGCGCACAGGCAAAGTAGGCAAACAGATTGATCTGGTAGACAGCGGTAACGTCTCCATATTCGATGACTTCACCGGGGGACTTACAACCGCGGTGTGGTTAGCGACTGAAGGCACTGATGCGGTAACCTCAGATGCCGCGATCCTTGCGGGGGGCATCGGCGGCGTACTGCGCCTGACCACTGGCGACGCCGGCACAGGCTTAGCTGCAGATACTGAGCAGTTGACCCAGCAACAACTGATGTGGCAAGCCAGCAATGGCGATCTGATTTTCCAGATTCGTGTCAAGCTGTCCGCGATCACGACCTGCTGGGCGTTCTTCGGCTTCACCGACACCGTAGCTGCTGCTCTGGAAGCCCCGATTGAGTCTGCAGCTTCTGCCGACACGATCACCACGAATGCTTCCGACGCGGTGGGTTTCATGTTCGACACGCGCATGGCCACCGACAACTGGTGGGCTGTGGGCGTGGCCGCTAATGTGGACGCAACCGCACAGAACCTCGGCGTTGCCCCTGTCGCTGCTCAGTATGAAACCCTGCGTATTGAGGTCAGCACCACGGGTGTTGCCAAGTTCTTCCGCAACGGCGTCAAGATCGGCACCGCGATGTCGGGCGCCATCACTGCAGCAACTGATCTGACCGCAGTGTTGGCTGTAAGCAAGACATCAGTGGCCGCGAGCATGACTGCCGACATCGACTACGTTCACGTGTCGATGGATCGTGGTCTGGACGGTACCGCAACCTAAGCAGAGTAAACCTCAGCTTGAGTTCGAAGGGCGCCCTTGTGAGGCGCCCTTTTTTTTGTGGTTGATATTTTAATCGCCCCACGATACGCTTCGGCGGAATGTAGTGCACCCCATAGGAGCAGAACACATGCGAAACTTTAAACCGAATCCACAAGCAAGCGTAAGTTTGGCTGTCACTGCGGTAACGCAAGACATGACGATAGTAGCCTCAGGCGCTGACTCACTGATGATCACGTGTGAGGGCACCCAGACAGTGCGCTGGAAGTACAACACTGGAGGCGCCTCTGTAACTACCGACACTCCAATACTTCCGGGTATGACCTACGTCGTAGACCTCCCGCATGGCACCACCAAGATAGCGGTGATTGCGGCAGGCGCAGGGTCTACCCTCCACCTCACTCCCGGCACAGGTAGCTAACTATGATAGCTAAATCGGTAGGCAGCGCAGCAATTAAGCCCGCAGAGACAGCGACCAAGGTCATAGTCAATGCGGACATTCTATTCACTGTCTCAGGCGGGCCGGTGGCCATCGAAATTTATGAAGCCGAGTGCATCACCGCGAATGATATAACCGCATCGACACTGCAATTGCAATCAGTACCGACTGTCGGCACAGCAACAACCATCACCGGTGCGTCGACATCCCTTGCAAGCGCAACAGCGGGTACCACAGTTCTGATGAACCCCACCGCACTGAGTACCGCGCCAACCATTGTGGCGGCAGCCGCAGGTGGCGTGCAGTTGGGCGCAAACGTCGCCAACAGAATCATTGTGCAACCGGGCACCATCAAGGCTGTGGTCGGCATAGGCTCAACCACCGGGACTTGGAAACACCGCCTGGTGTACACGCCTCTCAGCCCGAACTCCTTCGTTGTGGGCACCTAAGATGGGTGAGTAGGCCATGACCAGCCCTACCAAGAAGGCGCACGTAAACCTCTCAGCAATAGCGGACAATGAAATAGTTCCGGCGTCACCGGGTTTGAGAGTAAGAATAACGGGAATGATGGCCATCGCCG
>ERZ1292625.722-Hain-H41-01um-R1-722-length-45602-cov-13_pt1 | contig 45602 bp, 33 predicted proteins | sample MGYA00564400_ERZ1292625 | MGnify/ENA primary metagenome ERZ1292625 (study PRJEB36523, sample SAMEA6512639) | groundwater metagenome | collected 2019-01-08 | study: AquaDiva: Metagenomics assemblies of 32 groundwater samples
CCCGAGTGTGTGCGTGGCGAGCCTTACCAGTGGTGGGGTAAACCTGACGGTGGACAGAATTCCAGATGCACTTGCAACTAACGCATCAATATGCAATGGACAAACAACAAATATTTCAATTACCAACCCAAATGCAGTGACAGGAGTTTCTTATATATGGTCAATTCAAAGTTCTGTAAATGTGTCAGGTGCGAGTGCAGGATCCGGTGCATTAATTAATCAAGGCATTTCATCTACTGATGGTATAAATCAAGGAATGGTTACCTATTCGATTATCCCATCCGCTGCTGGGTGTGTTGGGCCAACTTTTGCCGTAACAGCAATAGTGGAACCAACTCCATCTTTCAGCTTTACGAATCCTGCAGCTGTTATTTGTACTGGGGGCCAGACGAATATAACATTAAACACACCAATTGTAGGGGGGCAAGTAAGGCTTCAGAGCGTGACCTATGGAGCAGTAATCGGTACACTAATACCAGGAGTATTGTTTTCAAATGGGCAGAGTCTCACCGAGACTTTGTTAAATGGGACGAATTCTCCGGTTATCGTAACGTATGTATTTGAAGCAATTGTGCGTCTATGTGGTCCGAGCGCAATGCAGAGTACAACGGTGACAGTAAATCCATCTCCTTTGCTGACCAATACAGCAACCCAATTACAAACAATTATCTGCAGCAATGTGGCATTGAACTTTATGCCTACCAGTAATGTAGTTGGAACAACATATAGCTGGACAACCAGTATTATAGGTCCAATCACAAGTGGGGTCACGAGCGGAACGAGTACAGTTGTACCAATCATAGATGCGCCTATAAATACGGGTAATGTTGCCGGAACAGTTACTTATGCCATCACTCCCATTGCTGCCGGGTGTAGTGGTATTACCAGAAATTATGTTGTTATAGTCAACCCCGTACCCAACGCCACTGCAACCAATCAAATAATTTGTTCCGGCTTGGTAACAGGAATTTTAATCACCAATCCAAATGCAGTGAGTGGAACGACTTACACATGGACAGAAAGCTCAACAAATGTTACTGGGGCATCTGCAGGAAGTGGAGCGACAATAGCACAGCTTTTAACAAGCACGAATGGAGTTACCAATGGAAGTGTCATCTATACTATTACTCCTTCTGCCAACGGATGTGTTGGTGCAACGTTTGACGTTACGGCAACTGTTAAACCAACACCTGTAATTACGAACACTGCTCCTCAATTACAAGCGAGTATTTGTAGCGCTACATCACTGAATTTTATTCCAACCAGTTCAATCGTTGGAACAACCTACACCTGGACTAGTGTGTCCAGCGGAGGTTCCATTACCGGAAATGCGTTAACAGGATCTGGCACTATTACCAATGCTCTTGCAAACTCTGGAAGTGTAGTAGGAACTGTGACCTATACGATTACCCCAACTTTTAATGGGTGCTCTGGGTCAAATGTGAACTACCTGGTGAATGTGTTACCGCTGCCTTCAGCAAATGGTACTGATGTGGTCATCTGTGGTGGGCAGGTTGTAAATATTCCTCTTGATGCCAGCCCTAAGAATGTTATAGGAACAACGTTTACCTGGATCATTCAATCGACATCGGGGAATGTTACCGGAACATCTGCTGGCAGCGGTTCAACTATTAGTCAAAGCCTGGAATTGACAAATACTTCCGTTGGAATTGTTGTATATAGAGTTACGCCTTCGGCAAGTAATTGCATTGGGCCATTTAAAGACATTACGGTGACCATTAATCCTCCGGCTATTGTTTCAGCTGGACCAGACCTTAAACTTTGTGAAGATATTCCAAATATTGTTCTCACTGGCTCTATTGGGGGATCAACATCATCTGTTACCTGGACGGGTGGCACGGGTTCGTTTTCTGATGCAACTTCGGTAACTCCTAGTTATTCGTTCAATAATCCATCAGAAATTAATACGTTTTTTACCTTCACGATAACATCAAACGACCCTGATGGAGCCGGACCTTGTACAATTGTTTCCGATCAAATGAATTTACAAGTTAATCCACTTCCGATAGTATTGTTCACTGGTTTTCCAATAGGTTCACCACCTCAGATGGCGGAGAACAACCTTCCTATAACACTCACCGGAAATCAAGTAGGTGGTGAATTTACGATACAGCCCGATTCATCTCTTATTGGAGGCACATTTGTGAATGTAGTAGACAGAGTAAATTTTGATCCATCCGCAGTTATACTAGGGCCTAATTATGTAAAATATTTCTATACAAATCCCACCACCGAATGTTCCAACTTTGTCGTTCAACAAGTAATCGTTAACCCTGTTACGAATGTAAACTTCACAATTCAAAGTGGAATGTTGAATGCAAACCTTGAGTGGGAGGTTTGCGCGGACCAGGGACTGGTGAAAATTATTGGTGTTCCAATAGCAAGTACAGGTAAACCGCCTGAGACACAGTTTACGGCAGACCCTGCTTATCCAGGTCAAACTGTTCCTACTATTGTAAAAAATGGTCCTGATTATTTTATGGATACGGATGGCCTAGTTTCAGATACCTATTTAATCCGGTATACCTATCGCAATGCATTCGATGCCATCACTTTTAAGTTAACGCCCGTGCATATTTTTGCCAGCCCGATTGCGGACTTTACGTCTTCCAACAATTGCATAGCCAGCGATGTAGTTTTTAAAGATACATCCACCATTAATCCAACTCCATTCCCAACCAGTATTGCTATCTGGCAGTGGAGTTTTGGTGATGGTACAGCAAGCACTTTGCAAGACCCGAGCAAGAGATATACTATTTCAAGTACCTACGCTGTTGGGTTGAAAGTTACAACGATTCAAGGATGCTCTAATTCCAGTCCTACACAGCCAATAAGAGTTGGAGATGTACCAACTCCTGACTTTGGGTGGTCTGCAGTTTGCAATTTTGACTTGACTAAATTTGAAGATCAATCTGATCCGGGAAACATAAGCACGGTTACAAGCTATATTTGGGATTTTGGTGATGGAGATGTTGTGGCCGGGCAGGTTGCAGATCCAATACCCCCAGGTGCCAATGGAGATAGAACCACCGGGATATTTGATAAGCCTAACCATCAGTATGTTGCTTTTGGAACCTATAATGCCACTATCACAGTACAAACAAACGATGGATGTTCCAACTCTATCACCAAGAAAGTATTTATACTTCCGTATAGCACAGTTACTCCTCAGGCTTCAGCAGCATATCAGGAAGATTTTGAATCAAATGATGGAGGTTGGATTGCAGAGGCTGGCCTACAGTATAATGTGAACCCCAATATTAAAGTTCTGAGTGACACAAGTTGGATTTATGGCTTGCCCAATGGACCAACCATCAATGCAGCATCTTCAGGAACCAATGCGTGGTGGACAGGAAGGAATAATAGTACGTATTATTCGCTTGAAAATTCGTGGATGAATGGACCGTGCTTTAACCTTTCTGCGCTGGATAGGCCAATGATTTCATTAGATTATTGGTCTGATCTCGAAAGTCAGCTGGATGGTGTAGTCCTACAATATTCATTGGATGGTGGCATTAGCTGGTTCAATGTTGGATCAGGGGCTTCACCTTCTGCTGGCATTAACTGGTACAATTCTTCTAATATCGTTGGGAAACCAGGAATACAACTTATTGGTGATTACGGTTGGAGTGGCAATGATGTTAACGGCTGGCAGAAGGGAAGATTTAATTTAGATATGATAGATCCTGCTAAACGGGCTCAGGTGCGAATCAGGATTGCAATCGGATCAAGCAACGATAATATTCCTAATCCAACATTTGATGGCTTTGCTTTTGATAATGTTTATGTAGGCGAGAAGCAACGGAATGTTTTGATTGAGCACTTTACAAATTCAGGTGTTCCGGTTAATGGAGAAACGTACTTAAATACCCTTTACGATAATCAGGTCAGTTTAAATCATTTGACTTCTGATTTCAGCGCAATATATTATCATATCAATTCACCATCTCCTGATCCTTTGAATTTGGACAACCCATCCGATCCTCCTGCCCGTGCTTTGTTCTTTGGTGTGACACAACCACCGGCAACCATTATGGATGGCCGCCTAGGTGCAAAAGGAACAACGTATGATGGAACCTATGATAAGATAACCGCAGTTGAAGTGGATAGAAGAGCTTTAGTTGATCCTTTGTTTGATTTGCAATTGGATACCATTCCAACAGGGTTGAACAATACAATAACCGTGCAACTGACCATAACGGCAAGACAAGATTTCACGACTCCATTGATCGCCCACGTTACATTGGTTGAAGATAATGTGGGGGGCAACAGAAATGTTCTTAGAAAATTGCTCTTTGGCGGTGATGGTGAAACGATTACTAATACATGGGTGGCGGGTCAATCACTTGTTAAGCTAAGGTCTGATGTTGAGATCGATGTCCCTGTGGCAAACTCGGATAATTTAAGGTTGGTTGCATTTGTACAAGATAAAAATGATATACCTAAGGTACCCCTTGGTGAATCCGCCAGTACACCATTCAAAGAAATCTATCAGAGTGTAAACATTAAGGCTCCACGAAAAACTGGGTCTCCGGTTGTTGGAATTGTTGACAAAGATCCTGCTCCGCCAACCACCTTAAATGGAATACGCATATTCCCTAACCCTGCCAACGGCTCATTCAATTTTGAGTTGCCCGAAGGTTCTGCTTCCGGATTCACATGGAAGCTAGCAGATCAGCGCGGAGTAGTTCTTCAGAAAGGGGATTTTGATGATGCCTTTAATAATCGCATGCAGGTGGATATTTCTGGGGTGGCCAATGGTGTTTACTTCGTCATCATCGCTGGTCCTGGCAAATCGATAGTGTACCAGAAGTTGGTGATCATGAATAGAAACTAAGATTTGAGTTGGCTTAGTTCAAGCAAGGCTCCCTCCAGCATCCGACAAAAATCTTCAACTTGAGAAAGCACCAGGGTTCTTTGGCTTTTGGAATTTGCATTGTTTTCTATTTGAATAGATAACTCCTTTGCCGATGTCATACCCATTAAAGTAAGGGAAGGTCGTATTTTATGGGTTGCCCGGGCCACACCTTCCCAAGCATTGGATAACGCCAGATTTCGTATTTCATCAATGGTATTTGGCATGATTTCCAAAAATGCATCTACCATCTCTTTTATGAATTCAGGATTATTCTTCGATATTTTTTTCAAATAGATCAAATCAACTGCGGATGAAGAACCGATTTGAAAATTTGGGTCGTTTGCTGAAGCCACTTTTCCTGGAATACTCTTCCGGTTACCGTATTTTATTAATACCCGTAGAAGATCATCAGGTGTAAAAGGTTTGGAAATGCAATCATTCATTCCTGCAGCCAAGCATTTCTCAACATCCTTTTTGGAAGTATTTGCCGTTAGGGCAATGATGGGTATTTCTCTATTGGCTCTTTCGCCACTTCGTATGGCTTTGGTTGCTACAAATCCATCCATGACAGGCATTTGAATATCCATAAGCACGATATCAAATGATGTAATTTTTAGCTTTTCGACTGCTACATAGCCATTTTCAGCTGTCTCTACAGAACATTCCCATGCTTTCAGGATATTGATTGCATACAGTCTGTTAATGTCATTATCCTCAACTAAAAGAATATTTAGTTTCTTAAGACTATCCCGATACGACTTACTTTTTCTGGATTGATTGGATACCTGTTTAATGCTCGCTTGGCTACCAATTTCATAAGGAATGATGACAACAAAAGATGAACCTTTATCCACTTCACTTTTTACAGTTATGTTCCCTTGCTGCAGTTCGACCAATTGTTTGACAATGGTTAGGCCAAGACCGGTGCCTCCATACTTACGTGTGACACTAGCGTCTGCCTGACTGAAGCTTTCGAAAATGGTGGTTAATTTATCAAATGGAATTCCAATTCCGGTATCGAGGACTTCGAATCGTACGTAGCACTTATGCTTTTCCTGACGTTCAATAGAGCAATTCAGTTTAATTGAACCTCTATGTGTGAATTTAAGTGCATTACTAATCAGGTTGATAAGGATTTGATTAAGCCGCACTGGATCGCCAATTAGAATTTTGTCAGCTTCTTTAGTTATTTGATTTGAGATAGTTATTCCTTTTTCTTTGGCTTGCACTATGAACATGTTGATAAGAGAAGCGAGGGCTTCCTTCATATTGAAACCGATTCGCTCAAACTTCAGTTTTCCAGATTCGATGGAGGCCAGGTCCAGAATGTCGTTAATGATCACTTTTAAATTATCCGATGCACTTTTTATAGCGTTTAAATAGGTGATCTGTTCCTCGCGGTTTGGGTTTTGACTAAGCAAGGTTACCATGCCGGCAATACCATTAAGTGGAGTTCTGATCTCGTGACTGATATTAGCCAGAAATTGGTCTTTCGTCTTTTGTGCCTGCAATAGTTCTTCCGCATCTTTTTTGCGTTGAGTAATATCCCGGCAATCCAGGATAAGACCTTCAAGTTTTTCTGCTCCGTACGACTTCGGGAGGCGGGCTTGCACTCCTGAAGAGTCTTTTTGTTTAAGATTGATGGAATTGAATTCCAGGTATTTGTACGACCGGTCTTTGCATAGAAATTGAAATTCAACAGATTTTTGATATTGCTTCTTCGTGCTGATCAGATATTTTTTACGGAAGTCAGCCAGTGTTTCGGGTAAAATGAAATCAAAGAAATTTTTGCCGAACAAACTTTTGGAGCTATACCCCAGGGTCTCTTTTGCGGAAGCATTATGATAAAGGATTTTACCACCGTAGTCTACAACGAAAATAATATCAGAGCCATCTTCAACTACCGATTTATAGAACAATCCCTTTCGGACATAATTTTCTAAATTCTTCATATTTACATTCCAGCGTCTTCCATTTTTTTCAGATAGCGATAGATTGATGATTTTCCGATGTCCAGACGTTTGGACACTTCCAGTACATTGTTGTCATATTTTTCCATGAGCATACGAATAATTCTGTATGAGTATTCTTGTAAGGACATTTCCTTTAACATAGCAGATTGGTCCAGACCAATACCACTGAATGTTATATCAGATGCCCGAATTTCTCCATTGTCGGCCATTACAGCAGCTAATTCAATTACCGATTTTAGCTCTCTCACATTTCCAGGGAACGAATGTTGAAGGAGTTTCTCCTGGGCTTCTTTTGTTAGTTTAAGTTTTTGTAATTGATTTTCTTTTACAAATTGATCCAGGAAGAACTTCGCCAATAAAAAAATATCTTGTTCACGCTCACGAAGTGGAGGCAGGTGAATGGACAGGCCAAGCAAGCGGTAGTAAAGATCTTCGCGGAACTTTCCTTTCTTTACTTCTTGCGATAAGTTGCGATGAGTGGCTACCAGGATACGCACATCTAATTTGATAAGCTGATTACCCCCAACACGGGTTATTTCTTTTTCCTGAAGAACACGGAGTATCTTGGATTGCAGGTTTAACTCCATTTCACCTATTTCATCCAGAAAGATAGTACCGCCTTCCGCTTCTTCAAACTTTCCAACTCGCCTGCTGTTGGCACCGGTAAAAGCACCCTTTTCGTGGCCAAACAATTCACTCTCGATCAAATCTTTTGGGATAGCGGCAATGTTGATGGCTGCAAATGATTTATTCTTTCTTGTTGAACCGTAATGGATGGCTTTAGCAACTAGTTCCTTTCCCGTTCCGGTTTCACCGGTAATGGAGACAGTAATGTTGGTTTTAACTGCTTTTTCTAATAAGGTAAATACTTTCTTTATGGCAGGGCTGGCACCAATGATACTTTTTTCGAATTCATATTTTTCGGAAATCTCCAACTTTAGCCGGTCGATCTCCTTTACCAAAGAATTTTTATTTCGGGCGTTATTAATTGAGTTGAGGATTCTATCCTTTGCTTCTTCATCTTTGCTGATGTAATCAAAGGCACCAATTTTTAACAACTCAACGGCAGTCTTGATTTTTTCCTGGGCGGAAACAATAATAACACTAATACCAGGATCAAAATCCCGAATCTCTCGTAAGACTTTTTCACCAGCCATATCGGGCAACGAGTAATCAAGGGTGACAATGTCAGGCCTCTTGTGAAGGTTAGTTAAGAACTCTTTTGCCGTGGTGAAAAACGAGACTTCAAAATCCGGATTAAGGCTAAGCACGAACCTCAAAAATTTTGAGTAGGAATGGTCATCTTCAACAACAAAAATTTTTACCGGGTCTTTCTCGTACATTTTTATTGCATTGGGTGGTAAATTACACTTCAATTTTGTTTCTACAAAAGTTTTAAATTCTCTATTTATTGAAGACTTTTATATGGTCTACCCATTCCTTGTAAAACATGATAGCCGAATTTGATGTTCTGTCTGCTGCTGAGGTAGAATTAATGCTTAAGGCGCCTATTTTGGTTTGCATTCTGGTAGCTGGTGCGGATGATAATATTGATGAGGCTGAAATGCGGGAAGCTATTCATCTCGCAAAGAAAAAGAGCACGCAATCCCAGCCGGGGTTGATTGAGTTTTATTCTATAGTGGCTCAGGATTTTGAAGATAAACTGAAAGTCGTAATTCAAAGTTTTCCGATCGAAGCAACGCAACGTAACCCCCTTATAACTGAAGAATTATCTCAGCTCAATGTTGTGCTTCCCAGATTGGCTACATCGTTTTCCATTCCTTTTTATAAGAGCATTAGAGAAATTGCCCGAAAGGTTGCGGAATCGTCAGGAGGTATATTCGGAATTAGTTCGATTGGTTCGGAAGAGGCTACGTGGGTTGATTTGCCAATGGTTAAAAGTCCATCAACTTTTTGAAGATGCGATCTGACACTTCTTTTTTTGGAAGTTCAGTAGTGCCCTTTCGCCTGGTTTTTTTAATGTGGCTATCATTCAGTATTGAGTTTTTTTACGGAATAGATTTTGGTGTCTTAGGCATTAAACCCCGCTCTTTAATTGGCATCATAGGCATCTTCACTTCGCCCATGATCCATGGGAATCTGGCTCATCTGATTTCGAATACTGTTCCTTTGCTATTTCTTGGTTCGGTATTATTTTTCTTTTATGAACGCATCGGTAAAACTGTTTTTTTTAGGTGTTACTTCTATACTAACATTCTAGTTTGGCTCATGAGCCCCAGGGCTTCCTATCATATTGGCGCCAGTGGCCTTATCTATGGATTAGCAGCTTTTCTTATTTTCTATGGGTTGTTGAGGCATGACTTGGTGGCATTCTTAATCTCCCTATCCGTAATTTTTATTTATGGTGGGATTTTTTATGGCATATTGCCCACCGATCCTCATATATCATGGGAATCTCATCTAGCCGGGGCTTTGGTGGGAACTGTTACAGCATTTAACTTGGCGGATAAAAACGGGAGGAATTGATGGATATAGCTGCAAAAAAGATATTGACAGACCTGAAGGCCGGTAAATATGATCCGGTTTATGTATTACAAGGTGAAGAGACATTTTATATCGATTTGCTATCAAACTTTATTGAGGCCCATGGCCTTCAGGATTCTGAGAGAAGCTTTAATCAAACTATCTACTATGGCAAGGATGTAACCGTTGCAGCGATTCTGACAACAGCAAAGCGATTTCCGTTGATGGCTCCTCGGCAACTTGTCATTGTTCGTGAGGCACAAGATATACCTGATCTTCAAAAAGATACTGGGATTAAGTTAATGCTTGACTATATCGCCAGACCGGTACCTTCAACGGTGCTGGTACTTTGCCATATGCATAAAGCACTTGACAAGCGTAAGGAATTAGGCAAGAAGATCGATCAGTTTGCAACGTGTGCGACTTTTAAAAAGATGTTTGAAAACCAATTACCATCGTTCGTTTTGGAGTATGTGATGGATAAGGGTTTTAAAATTGATGGTGCCGCTGTTCAGGTCTTATGTGAATATATTGGAAATGACCTGAGCCGACTAGCCAACGAGATAGATAAAGTATTGATTGCCGTTCCAAAAGGGGAAATCATTACAGCAGATAATGTAATGAGTCAGGTAGGGATAAGCCGAGAATATAATATGTTTGAACTTCAGAAGGCCTTGATTCAAAAGAATTCCTTTCTCGCCAACAAGATTGTGAACTACTTTGAAAGCAATACCAAGAGAAACCCGTCAATCCCTATGGTGGCATTACTATATTCTTTTTATAGCAAACTTCTGGTGGCTTCTATTACATCAGACCGCAGTGAACGAGGTCTTGTTAGTTTGCTCAAAATCAATCCGTTCGCTGCTAAGGATTATAGTATGGCTTTACAGCGATATAGCACTTTGCAGATCATTGAAAACATATCGAGATTGAAACAAGCAGACCTTAAATTGAAAGGAGTTAATAGCGGATCAGAAAGTGAGGGACAGATTTTGAAGGAGTTAGTCTTTGGGCTAATGTACTAAAGCATTTTAATTTATACCCGTTGCCTTTATGGAATAGAGGTAATAGGTGAATCTGCTAATTGATCTGCAGTAATGGGATTATAGAGTTAAATTAAGTATTTTTGAGTCCATGCAATTCATTTTTTGGGTTAACGCATGGTGTAAATTTTTTAAACTGAAGTCCGCAATTTTATTGGGATTTCCCTGTTCTACCAAAAAGTTATTAATGAAGAAGATAACCTTCTTATTCATCAGTTTAGTTTTTCCAATCGTTGTACACTCTCAGGATTTATTATCTCAAAAGAAGGCTGAGCAACTATTCGAGAGTGGGATTGATTTGATGGAGCATGCCGAATATGGTGCAGCGCGCGAGGCGTTCTCCAATTATTTATCTCTTGCTGCTCGAGACTTGAAGAGTAGGGAGGCCGAATATTACAGAGCATTTTGTTCGTTGCATCTATTTCATGCGGATGGGGAAAAGTTGATGGAAGATTTTATTACCCAAAATGTAAATCACCCCAAAGCAACGTTAGCCTACTATGATTTGGCAAATTTCTTTTACAACGAAAGGGATTACGTGAAGGCCTCCGACTATTTTATGAAGACGGACTTTGCTGCATTAAGTGCGGAGCACCAGAATTCGGGACGTTTTAGATGGGGCTATAGTCTATTTAACCAAAAGAAGCTAAAGGACGCCCTGGATGAATTTAACTTCATCAAAACTCAAGGTGGTCAGTATGGACCCGCCTCCAGCTACTATTCGGGGTTCATAGAATACACTCAGGGAGAATATGAAATTGCTCTTACGGATTTAAAACGCGCAGAAGAAAGTCCTGCCTACGCGTCTATCGTTCCATACATTATCGCAAATCTATATTACAAGCAGCGCAGATATGATCAATTACTGAACTACCTCTCTTCCCTTGAGTCAAGGGAGAATCTTACCAATTCGGAGGAAATATCCTTGTTTTCAGCTGAAGCAAGTTTTAAGAAATTGGATTATAAAATTGCTCTGGAAGGTTATCAGAATTATCTGGAAGGCAGGGAAGGCAACACGGATAAAGGAGTTTTATTTAGGGCGGGCTATGCTGCTTTATTAGTGGGGCAAGATGAAACAGCGCTAGACTGGTTGAAGCTTTCTGCACTGGACACCGACTCGGTTGGATTTTATTCTTCCTATTATCTTGGTTCCATTTACCTGAAGAAACAACAGAAACCTTTAGCGCTGATTGCGTTCAATAATGCCCGTGAATTCAAGTTGGATAAGCGAATGGTGGAAGAAAGTACTTTTCAGGTGGCAAAGATTGCCTATGATCTAGCGCTACCCGACAAGGCCATCAGCGAGTTTGAATTTTTTTTGATTGACTTTCCACAAAGTGCGCATACTATGGAAGTGAAGGAATTATTATCTCATGCGTACCTCAATGCAAATAACTATAACAAGGCTATTGAATATATTGAGTCCTTTCCAACGCGAAATCAAAATTTGGACAGGGCTTATCAAAAAGCTACTGCGTTGAAAGGGATTGAACTTTTTAACAAGGAAGAATTTCCACTTGCCGTTGAATTTTTTGAGAAATCCCTATTGTTTCCAATCGATCCTAATTATATGGCAGAAGCCAGCTTTTGGTGTGGCGAGGCGTACTCGATTGGGAAGAAATATGATCTGGCCATAAAGCATTACCAAACGATTACAGGCTTTTCAGACCTTAGAAATGAAGAACTTGTGGCCAAGGCCCGTTATGGATTGGGTTATGCGTACTTCAATTTACAGCAATACGATCGCTCACTGACTAGTTTCAAGGAATTTGTCAATATGTCCGCTAAGACTGGCCCCAATTATGCCGATGGCATTATTCGTCTCGCAGATTGCTACTACGTGACGAAGTCTTATTCGGACGCCCTTTTCAACTATAAAAAAGCAATTCAATTTAGTTCGGTTGATGGTGATTACACTCATTTGCAAACAGGAGTAATACTCAGCATTCAACGCAATTATAGAGAAGCTGCCAGAGAGCTGGATCAAGTCATCAAAAATTATCCTCAATCAAGATTTTTGGATGAGGCACTTTTCCAACTTGCCCAACTGGATTTTGAGCAAGGAAATTATTCCGCCTCGATTGCCGGATACACTAAGCTAATCAATGCCAGCAAGTCATCGCGCTTTTTACCATACGGCTATTTGCGAAGGGCAGCTTCTTATTATAATCTTAAGGATTACAATAAAACATCCAATGACTACATTTCTATACTTGAACAGTTTCCTGCACATCCGCTGGCAAGTGAAGTACTGTTGCCTTTGCAGGAGGCATTGAGCCTGGCGGGACGATCGACTGAGTTTGACAAGTACATGTCTCAGTTTAAAATGGCAAATCCAGGGGCTAAAGGAATTGAAGTTGTTGAATTTGAATCGGCAAAAACGTTATACTTCAATCAGGAGTATGCCAGAGCTATTCTTAGTTTAGGAAACTATGTTACATCCTATCCTGAAAGTCCTAGATTGGCAGAAGCCAAGTATTACCAAGCAGAATCATATTATAGGTTAAAAGAGGCACCAAAGGCTCTCGAAGTGTATTATGCATTGAAACCTGATCAGACATTTACTTTGGCTACAAAAGTAACTGCGCGAATTGCAGAATTGGAGTTTAAATTAGGGCAGTATGAAAAAGCAATTCCGGAATTTCACAGGTTAGCTAAAATAGCTACCAATAAAAAAGAACAATATACTGCATGGTCAGGGTTGATGGAATCTCATTATTATTTGGCACTATATGATTCATCTGTCTTTTATGCACAACAGATTATCAAAAATGGAAATGTGAATGCCAGTTCACAAAACAAAGCATCGGTTTTCATTGGCAAATCCGCTATGGCAAAAGGAGATTATGAAGCCGCCAAAGATGAATTCATAAATACCCTAAATACGGCACAGGATGAGTACGGTGCCGAGGCTAACTATTTGCTTGCTGAAATATTCTATTTGAACAAAGACCACAAACAGAGTAATGAAACGCTCATGAGTCTTAACACTTCTTTTTCGTCCTATACTACTTGGGTGGGTAAATCGTGGTTATTACTGGCTGATAATTATGAAGCCATGGGGGAGGTTTTCCAGGCAAAAGGCACATTGAAATCATTGATTGACAACTTTCCGCTTCAGGAGGTAAAAGATCAGGCAAAAGGACGTTTGAAAAGAATTGAAGAGAGTGAAATTCAGAAGCAAGTTCAAATGAGTCAGGATACCACCGATAGTCAGAATAAATAATGGACCAAGTTGAATTGAATATGACGTGGTTAAAAGTAGTAGCAGGGGCATTACTGTTATTAATTTCATCCACGGGGTATGCCCAGGAGCAATGGGAAAGCGAAGGAGAAATTGAGAATGTGGAGATTGAGATTATTAAGGAAAGACAAATAGTGCTGCCTAAGGCTAATAGGAACTTTGAGAAAGTTCCCCCCAGGCCAATTGAACCTATTCTGCCCAAGATTACCTACGAATTTGCCAACCTGAATTTCAAAATGTCTGATTATTATCCGCAAATACGACCTCTGAAATTAAAACAGGAAGACATCAGTAAAATTTATGGCAACTACGTGAGCGCTGGTTTTGGAAATTATGTGTCTCCTTATCTTGAAGCTTGGTTTAACAGTAAGCGAGATAAAAATAAGTATTATGGTGCTCACGTATTTCATCATAGTTTTGGCACAGGACCGGTGGACGAAAAAAATTCAGCCAGTTCAAACTCGAATGTTTCTCTATTTGCCAAATCTTTTTCAAAAACTTGGGCGACTGGTGGATTTGTGAGTTATGAAAATACGGGAAGCTATTTTTATGGATATGCACCTACTTCAATTGAACTGAATAGAAGTAATTTTAAGCAGTCTTACAACCTAAGTAAAGTAGGGGTTGATATTGAAAGGATAAGTCTTTCAGATGTGAATGTGGGATTAAAAGCGAACTTAAGTTACCTGAATGATTTCTACAAAGCGAAGGAGAGTGAGGTTGCACTGAATTTTACCAGCGATTATTCACTTTCAGAGAAAAGTAAAATTGATTTTTCGGCAGACTACTACCTTATTGCACGGAAAGATTCCCTTCGGGATGCTGCTCCCAGACATTTGTTGAAGTTCAAACCCGCATTTGAATTTGAAGCGGTGGATAATCTAAACGTAATGATAGGCTTAAATACTGCGCTGGAAAATGATACTCTTGGTAATACAAAGTCATTTCATGTGTATCCCAACATAAAGGCGAACGTCAATTTGAGCAGGTTTATTGAAGCGTATGCAGGAGTAACCGGTGATATGGAGAGAGTATCACTACAAACTCTCTCAAGTGAGAACTTGTGGGTGAATAAGAATGTAGATATTTTTCATAGCAATCGGTCAATTGATTTTTTTGGTGGTATAAAGGGGAAACTTGGAAGGACCTTAGGTTTTGGGACGGGTGTTTCATATGCGAATCTCAAGGGACTTTACTTTTATCAAAATTCTATTACCAACCGTGCTAAATTTGATGTGATATACGATAATGGGAACACGCAAAGAACCAATTTATTTGTTGAACTAAATTACGCCCAATCAAATGTCATAAGGATGCTTTTACGCGGTGATTATTTCAATTATTCGACTGACCAACTTCTAGAGGCTTATCATCGACCGGCATACATGCTGAATTTTAATTCAAATTTTAATATCTACAAGAAGTTGCTTGTAAATATTGATTTTATTACTCAAGGTGGTATCAAAGCCTACGATGTAGAAACCAGCAGGGTCGTGGAACTGAAACCTGCCCTCGATCTCAACGTCAAAGTCGATTATTATGTTTCTAAACAGTTTTCAGTTTTTCTGAAATTGAATAATCTCTTGTCCAATCAATATCAGGTTTATTTGAATTACCCGGTACGCGGATTTCAAGCAATGGGAGGTATAAGCTGGAGTTTCTAATGCTATTATTTAAAAGAATTTAGGTTATTTTTGTAGTAATATCCGTTAAAAACCAAAACAATGGCAAAGCGCAAAAAGACTAACGAAGATCTTCCAGATGAGAATCTTGAAAATAGCAGTGATGCTGATAGCTTCGGCTTACCTGATATTGATTACAAACCACTGGAGAGAAACGAAGGAGTTTCTGAGGAAGCTATAGCTGCACAATCTCCCCAAGAATCGGGTTCGCAACAAGCAGAATCTTCCTCTGAATCCAACCGAAATGAGGAGCTGCCTAAGGAAGAGAAAGGCTATGGTTATTCATCCACCGTTGAAGAAAAATCAAAAGCTCCTATTATCATAGGCTTTGTTATCGCGGCAGTGGTTATTATTGCTGGTTTCTTAATTTATAATTTTGTTTACAAACCAAAGGCTGAAAAAGAACGGCAAGAACAGCTGGCTAAGGTAGCTGCAGCGAAGCGAGCTGCGGAAGAAGCAAGACTGGCCAAAGAAAAGGAAGAAGCTGAACGCAAACAGAGAGAAGCTGATGAAGCGGCTAAGGCAACGCCTGTGGTGGGAACTATTGAAATACTAAACTCCCCAACAAAACGTTACTATGTTGTGATCACCAGCGCTGTAGATGCTGACCTGACTATGGATTATGCAAAGAAACTGAGTTCAACGGGCATCAGCACTAAAATTATTCCTCCTTTTGGTAAATGGAAGTTTAACAGATTATCAATTGGAGATTATGATACGTTTGAATTAGCGCAAGCGAGTGCCGATGCAGCGAAGGCTGGCTATGGTGATGGGGTATGGGTAATAAAATATTGAATTTAAAAATAACAGAGCTGCTAGCTGTTGGCGCCAGGCTGTTGCAAACAAAATAGGCTTGAAGCTTACCACTTATAACTTCAGGCCAATTTAAACGACCTGATATTTTTTAAACTATTATGATGTTAGCTCAGATTATTACAAACCAGGACATTACTCCAGATCAAGCTATTTCCGTTTGGGAGTTGGCCAAGGCAGGTGGTGTACTGATGATCCCCATTGTGTTAGCATCTTTTATTGCCATTTACATTTTTGTGGAAAGAATTCTTACTATCAATAGAGCCAATCAACGCCCTGATGTATTTATGGGAAAAATTAAGGAGTTGGTGTTGAAAGGGGATATGAATGGAGCAAAAATCTTGTGCTCCCAATTTGATACACCCGTAGCGAGAATGATTGAGAAGGGGGTATCGCGTATCGGTAGTCCTTTAAAAAATATTGAAGCATCTGTCGAGAATGTTGCCAAAATTGAACTCTTCAAATTAGAAAAAAATCTGTCGGTCATTGCCACCGTTTCGGGTGCAGCGCCTATGATGGGCTTTTTGGGAACCGTTATTGGTATGGTGCAGGCTTTTATATCCATTGCGCAGGAAGAAGGCTCTGTGAGCCCAAAACTCCTGGCGGATGGTATTTATACGGCTATGATTACAACTGTTGCCGGGTTAATCGTAGGTATCATTGCCTATCTTGGGTATAATTATCTTGTGACCAGAGTGTCGAAGGTTGTTCATAAAATGGAATATTCGGCAATTGAGTTTATAGACCTTCTGCAGGAACCTCGCTAAAGATTATGAATATTCAAACCAGAAATAAAGTAGATGCTGCCTTTAGCATGGCATCCATGACGGATTTAATTTTCCTGCTGCTGATTTTTTTTATGCTCACCTCATCTTTTGTTACACCTTCAGGATTGCCGGTTAACTTACCTTCGAGTAAAGCCAGCACGATTGAGGTTCAGAAGGTATCCATCACCGTAACAAAGGACCTGAGATTTTATATTAACGATAAGCAAGTCACTAAGGCCTCTTTAGAATCCGTGCTAAAAACTAAACTTGGCCGTCCTGAAGGCGTGGTTATTCTTCACATTGACAAAAATGTGCCCTGGGAGGAAGGTGTTTATGTGGCGGGCATTGCCGCTTCTTTAAAAGCAAAAGTATCTATTGCTACAGTTCCAAAATAATATATGAGAGATCACCAGGAAAAGAAGAATAGAACCATTGCCTTGTTTACCTCACTGGGTGTCCATTTGGTAATATTGCTGGTGTTTCTTTTCTTGATGGCATGGCGAGCGCCTAATCCGCCATTTCCAGAGTATGGAATTGAATTAAATTTTGGTTTAGACAATCAAGGTTCAGGCGACATTCAGCCCGAAACTCCTGCAACTACTGAAGTGATTCCAACTGAAGAGCCACCAGCGGATGAACCAAATTCAGATCCTCAAGATAAACCAAAAGAGGAAGCCAAAAAAACGGTGGAGGAAGCAATAGATCAACCTGTAGCCCAAAAGGAGAGTCCTGTGGTAGTGAAGGAAACGAAAAAAGAGACAGAGATTAAACCCGTTAAAGAAGATAAGAAAGAAGAGAAAAAGACAGCAATTGTTTCTGAGGCACTACCCACTGATGCGAAAGGAAATCCAATACCGGCTAACCAGGGTGATGATAAAAAGAAGGTTGGAGATAAAGGCAATGAAGAAGGCTCATTGGATGCAAAAGCATTATATGGAAAACAAGGAGGTGGTGGCGGTGGAGTAGGGTTGGATTTAGCCGGGTGGAACTGGGATGAGATTCCGAAGCCCAACATTCCTAATAATGAATCGAACGGTAAAATAATATTTGAAATAAAGGTGGACGAGAATGGAGAAATAATCAACTATCGCGTGATTGAAAAAACACTTAGCATTGAAGCAGAAAAAGCCTGCAAAGAGGCCATTGAAAAATTGACATTCACAAAGAAATCAGGAGCCGCTGTTCCCGATGTTTCAACCGGCAAAATTACATTTGTTGTCAGGACTCAATAGTCCATTTTATTTGGTCTTATAAAGACCTTCGGCAATTTTTTCCGTTATACTTTTCGGGACAAGGTAGGTGAGTTGGACGGAGACCCAATTAATAAAACCTGGAATAATCTCAGCCTTACCTTTTAACAAACCAGCTATTGCGATTTTTGCAACAGCTTCTGGTTTCATGCTGAATTTATCGGCTCGTTCCTTCAGGCTTTGCATGCCGGCTCTGTCGACAAAGCCCGTGGAAGTTGCTCCAGGACTAAGACAAGAGACTGATACCGTAGACTGTCTTAATTCCCGCTTCAATCCTCTTGTGAAAAGCAAAACAAATGATTTTGACGCTGCATAGGTAGTTAGTGTGGGCACAGCTTGATATGCTGCTGTGCTGGCAACATTCAAAATGTATGACTTAGGCTGTTTTTTTAATTCAGGCAATAGTGAGTAACAAAGATTGACCAGAGTTGTCATGTTGAGCTGCATCATGTTAGTCAAATCTTCCAGCCGTGTTTTTTCTACTGGATTCCAAATTCCATATCCAGCATTATTAATCAGGATATCAATTTCGAAGGAATTTTTATTTATCCACAATTTAATGGTTTGGTGAGCATCGGGGGCTGAAAGGTCAATGCTTAAAAAGTCAGCGCGGATTTGATATTCGTTTTTTAATTCTAAACAGAGCCGCGAGAGTTGTTCGCCAGAGCGGGCAACCAAAAGGATATTGTGTTTTCGACTTGCTAATTCACGTGCCAGACAAAGGCCAATACCTCCGCTACCTCCGGTAATGAGTGCATATACCACGGTTTTTACTTGTTGGTGAGTGTCATCAACCGTTGATAGAGCATTGGTTTGGAATGTTCAGACTTAGGAATAAATTTTCCACAAATAATAGGGACATACATCACACGCCTGCGACTTTTTTCACCCACGAAAGGGGACTGGGCAACACGATGCCAGAGCCGGCCATCATGAACTGTTAAATCACCAGCTTCAACGTTTAAGCCAACCTCCCCTTTATCGGGTGCATGGCTGATAAAATAGACTTTTTTGAAGAGTAAGGTAGCAAGGCCCTTGTTGTGAGTTCCAGGAATAATTCGTAATCCACCATTGTCGGTGGAAGAATTGTCAAGATGAAAACCTACATTTAACATCGGCATGACTTTCTGCCCATAAAAAATGTCACGAAGAGCATCCGTGTGCCAACCAAGTTGACTATAATTACTATTCTCGGTATTAATGTAATGATTGAAAACGAGTCCGTCTTTTTCATTCTCTCCAATCCGGCATTCATGTTCTCCAATGAAATCAAACAAAGATTTAAGACGTTCATCTTTTAAGAAATTGGAGAACACGTCACTGTGTTGATTAAGGAAAGCAAATCGTTGAACAATCTTCTTGCCGTTTACATCGGTTCCATATTTAATCGGAACGCCATTTATAGATTTAATGTCTTCCCGTATCCATTGATCTTGTATTTTCGCTGCTTCGGCCAAAAGTAGCCTGACAGTTTCTTTAGGCATAAAATTTCTGAAGTGAATAAATCCATTTTGCTCAAAAAACTCTAATTGCTCTGCCGTCAGGCGCTCCTCTAAGGAAAATAGAGGGTAATTAGAAGTTGTAGTTTCTTCGATGCCGTTGCTTACCATACTTTTGTTGTTGACTCAGTATTTCCCTCAAATTAACTCAATTTTAGCCAAAAGTCCTTAATGTTAACTTGAAATAAGGCGGCTAAACATTATTTGTCAAATTTTTAACCCTTTTGGAAGCGGATAGGCCACCGTACTTAAGTATTGGGGAAATGATAGGTATGAATTTTCTGAACTAAATAAAAGATCACCCAGGCAAAGAATGGCGCAAATAGCACATCAACGGTGTAGTGAACATGCTGCCACAGAATAAAAAAGGCGACAACAATCGTTGAAGCCATTAAGATAATCCTCCTCCATACGTTTAGTTCAAGCAGGAATAGAAGAAATAGCGTTGACACGTGCCCCGAAAAAAATAAATCTTTCAGGTACACAGCGTTGCCGTAGGCAATTTTAGTGATAACTGGATCAATTAGAGGAATAATATCAAGCGGGGGTTCTAATGTTACCAGATACAAAGTAATCATGCGGATCAGATTGATGGCTACATAGGTTTCAATCCCAAGTAGAATAATGAATGGTTTCCAATAGTTAAATGTCAATGTGAGTAGCACTGAAGAATATATCAGTCCAAAAATAATCCATGACCAATCTCTAGGCTCCGATTGTTTCAGAACAAAGTCATTCAGTAAGATGCCAGGTTTTGGCAACAATATTTGGTTAAAGAAATAAGGGATAAACCAAATAATGAAGATGACTGCAAGCCCGGAAACAAAAAGATGGGATCGAAAATGCTTTTGACTCAAGGCCTGTTTCCAACTTGAATCCTTAATCATTTACAATAATCAGGTAATAGTTCTTCTTTCCTTTCTGGACGATCAGATAGCGATCCAGCAACAACGTGAAATTTAGCTTTTGATTGGGATCAATGACCTTACTCTTGTTGATACTCACACCACCACCGTGAATCATTTTACGCGCTTCTCCCTTTGAAGAAAAGATTTTGCCTTCCGTTACCTCAGAGAGTAGATCGGTTATCGTTGCACTACCCTCTAGTGCAGATTTGTTGATAGAAGTTTGGGGTACCCCTTCAAAGACGGATAACAATGTTTCTTCATCCAGTCGTTGCAGGTCTTCGGCTACTGAATTTCCAAAAAGAATATTTGAAGCCTTAACAGCACCTTCATAATCTTCCTGAGAATGAACCCTGATGGATATGTCTTTTGCTAACTCAAGTTGAAGCTTTCGTGCATGGGGGGCAGTGCTGTGTTCAGCGATCAAACTTTCGACCTCTTCTCTATTTCGTATTGTAAAAATTTTGATAAAGTTGGAGGCATCTTCATCCGAAACATTAAGCCAATACTGATAAAATTTGTAGGGGGAAGTTCTTTTCGGATCTAACCAAATATTTCCTCCTTCCGTTTTTCCAAACTTGGAACCGTCCGCTTTTTTGATGAGTTGCGTGGTTAGAGCGAACGCTTCTCCATCCTCCTTTCTTCTAATAAGTTCAGTGCCAGTCACAATGTTTCCCCATTGGTCAGACCCCCCCATTTGCAGTTTGCAATTTTTATTTTTGAAAAGCCAGTAGAAGTCGTACCCTTGAACCAACTGGTACGTAAATTCAGTAAACGACAATCCTGTATCGAGTCTCTTATGCACGGAATCCTTGGCCATCATATAATTCACGGTGATATGCTTTCCTACGTCCCTGATAAATTCCAGGAAGGTGAAATTCTTAAACCAATCATAATTATTAACCATCTCTGCTGAATTGGCACCACTGGAGAAATCGAGGAATTTTTCTAATTGCGCTTTGATGCAGGATTCATTATAACGGAGAATATCTTCCGATAACAAATTTCTTTCAGCCGATTTTCCCGAAGGATCACCTACCATGCCTGTGGCGCCACCAACTAAAGCAAATGGCTTATGCCCGCTTCTCTGAAATTGTACTAAACTCATAATTTGAGCCAGGTGCCCAATATGAAGAGAGTCTGCCGTAGGGTCAAACCCGATATATCCACTGGTCACCTCCTTCTGTAATTGTTCCTCTGTACCTGGCATGATGTCGTGGATCATCCCACGCCAGCGTAGTTCTTCAACAAAATTCTTGCTCATTTCGTACGATAAAGTTTCAAATATAAGGCTACTTCATTTAATCTGAGTCATTGATTTTAATTAATGTAAAATCTAGTAGGCTATATGTAAGTTATTGTTATTCAGTTGTTTTTATAATTGATTATAAGTTAAAAATGGATTACTTTTTTTACCTCATGGTATTTTCGTTTTTTTAGATTTTAAACTTAACCTAAAGTTTTGCATGCAACAACCTGATTCACTGCGCCTAGTTGCCGAATTTCACAGAACGTTCAAGCACCCAATTTTAGAAACGCCAGGTATTCCTGATGAATCGCGATGCAGGCTACGAGTAGCCTTAATTGCAGAGGAGCTTAAAGAACTGGAGGTGGCGATACTCGAAAAAGATATCGTAGGAATAGCCGATGCGTTGTGCGATATCCAATACGTTTTGTCAGGAGCAGTGCTTGAATTTGGGCTTGGGGATAAATTCAATGATTTATTTAATGAGGTACAACGGTCAAACATGAGTAAAGCCTGTAATTCTGAAGAAGAAGCAAATAGAACCATACAGTTTTATAAAGACAAAGATGCCACTGAATGTTACTACCGCAAAGAAGGTGATAAATGGCTGGTCTATCGAAAATCTGATCAAAAGACAATTAAATCGATAGGATATTCCCCAGCTGATTTAGACAGCGTCTTAGAAGCACACTAGACAGCACAGTCAAGTTGAAAGGACCTCCGGGCCATATAATGGTGTTTTAATAAGCAATAATCGGGGTATCTATAGCCTTTGATATTTTTGAAAATGCCGCGATCAAGGATAACTTTCTGCCTATTTTTTGGTTTTTAGTTCAGCCAACTGTTAGAATAGGAGTTTTTTGTGGCGGTTCTTTGTTTGGCAGGGCGCATCTGGCTGAGATATATAAAAGATCATAATCTTCGTTTATTAGGTATAGATTTTGAGGAAATTAAAATAATCATCACTAATAAATCCAATCTGTACTCATTACTACATTCTCGTTCACGAGGTATTCAAAATTATTTTTACCTTTAAAAATTAAATAGATTAACGTTTTTATGGATGAAATTCAAGAAAGCCCGTTCCTGACGGCCTGGCATACCGGAATAATAATTGGATCCATCATTTTTATAACCGCGGGTATCCTGATCTACCTTTTTTATAACTTACGTACATCACTGATTACAGATTTTAAAGAGAAATACGACTTCATCAATCTCAATGAAATCAAATGGTATAAGAGGGTATTTTATTCAATTGGTTTAGGGCTTGGGATGCTCATTAATCTTTATAGTGCTGGCAAAGAAGTAGGCACATGGTTTTTCGTTTTGCTGTTTATTTCTTTTTCAGGAGTTACATTAGTAAGCTATGTGGCGTATTTGATCCTTGATTATTATTACCCGACTAAGCTAAACATGAAGCTTAAGAAATGGCGTTATATGCCCCGGATCAATCCAAAGACAGGAAATAAGATGAGATTACTGAGTGAGGATGAAGAAGATGTTCACCTGAAGGAGGGTATGCAGGCAGAAGAGAATGTATTCTCTATTGATTATGATGTTTGGATAGATGAAGTAACATCTGAGGTAAGAATTGACAAATACCAAGGTCATCTAACGGCTCTTCGGTGTGGTAATTGCGGGTTTTATACCATGCGCGTTGTTAAGGAGGAAATTGTAGAAACTCATGAAGATGGTTCGCCAAGAGAGCTGGTCAAAAATTACCAATGTTCATATTGTAAAAATGTGAGGGCTACCCAATTTCATATTTCGAAGAAACAAGGCGAGGATTATCAAACTGAAAAGCCAAAGGTAAAGCGAAATACCAGAGGAATTGAATTGGTGAAGGTCGAAATCCATTCTACTCTCGCTGGCAAGATTCATTATGAATTTCAATCACTGGAACAAGCCCAGAAGTTTATGGAAGAATTTGATATTGATAAAGTAGCGTAATCTTCTCTAGCAGGCACCTCTTTTGCATATCTTTCGTTTAGTTAGTAAACTTTCAACAATGAACAGGAAAACGGTAATGGGGTTGGTTTTAATCGCCCTTTTAGGGCAATCTTTGTCATATGGTTTTGGTAGAAGAGATACGCTCGAATTAAAATCAAAACCGATTTTTGGCAAAGAGGCCAAAGTCATTGCTTTTGTTCTTGACAATAATCATTACCGAAAATTACATCTGAATGATTCCTTGTCATCGGCTATATTAGATAGGTATATCAAGGAACTGGATAATAATAAATCCTATTTTATTGAAAGCGATCTCAAGACCTTTGAAAAATATCGTTTCACGATTGATGATTTGATCCGCAACGAAAACATTGAACCTGCCTTTGAAATCTATAATGTTTTTCGCATGCGATACAAAGAGAGAATGGAGTATGTGATGAGCAGCCTGATCGATCAGGAGTTTGATTACTCTGTTGACGAGTATTACGAAACCGACCGTGACAAAGAGTCCTGGGCAGGTAACATTGTGGAGCTTAATGACATTTGGAGGAAAACGATTAAGAATCAAGCATTGGCTCTAAAACTGACGGGTAAGAAACAGGAGGAAATAGAAGAGGTTCTGAAGAAAAGATATTCAAGGTTCATTAAATCAGTTTCTCAATTTTCTACTGAAGACGTATTTAGCGTTTACATGAACTCTATTACAGAGGCATTTGATCCACACACGAATTATTTATCTCCCAAAGCATCAGCTTTGTTCAAACAGAGCATGAGTTTATCGTTGGAAGGAATTGGAGCCCAACTGCTAACTGAAGATGATTACACTAAAATTGCCAGAATATTACCAGGTGGGCCAGCCGAAAAATCGGATTTGATTCATAATGATGATTTGATCATTGGTGTGGCTCAAGGTATAGAGGGGGAGATGGTAGATATTATTGGATGGCGCATTGATGAAGTGGTGAAATTGATCAAAGGACCGAAAGGCACGACCGTTCGAATTAGTTTTCTTCCTTCACAAACTGGAGTAAAGGGCCCCCCAAAAGAAATCACATTAGTCCGTGATAAGATTAAACTCGAAGATCAGGCGGCTAAGAAGAGCACAGTGAATTATCAGGCCAATGGGCGCAACATCAAACTGGGCGTAATCAACCTCCCCACTTTTTACATGGATTTTGAGGAATACCAAAAAGGAAATCTCGAATATAAAAGCACCACCCGTGATGTAAAACGATTGATCATGGAATTGCAAACAGAAGGTGTGGATGGTATTGTCATGGATTTAAGAAATAATGGAGGTGGTTTATTGGCAGAAGCCATTGACCTCACAGGATTATTTATAAAAGAAGGACCTGTGGTTCAAGTGAAAAACTCAGTAGGGAAGGTGGAAGTAGGATTAGATGACGACAAGCAAGTATTTTATTCGGGCCCACTGGTTGTATTAACAAATCGATTTAGCGCTTCTGCTTCAGAAATATTCGCAGGTGCTATACAAGATTACCACCGAGGGGTGATTGTAGGAGAATCTACCTTTGGTAAAGGGACCGTGCAAACTGTGCTTAACCTAAGACAGTTTATAAGTGACCAGGACGAGGTGGGTGAATTGAAATTGACCTATCAAAAATTTTATCGCATAACAGGAAGCAGTACCCAGAACAAGGGGGTTTCACCAGATATTAAATTGCCTACCGCTTTGGATGATACACAATATGGTGAGAGCTCAAGTCCAAGTGCGTTACCCTGGGATGTAATCAATCCCACATCTTTTCAAAAAGTTCCGGACGTCAATGATAAAGTCCTGGCGGGTCTCACGACTTCATTTTTAGAGAGATCAAAATTTGATAGTAGTCTAAAGAAATACGTTGCGGAGACCGAGGAGATGAAGAAAAACCTGGCCCAAACCAAAATATCTCTTAGTGAAGTCAAACGTAAGGAAGAAATGGAAGAAGTTGAAAAGAAAAAGGCCACCCATGAAAAGTTGGATACTAAATTAACTTCAAAGGAAGGGCTTCCAGAAGATGAGCTCTTGAAACTCGATGATGAATATTTGCGCGAAGGCCTTTTAATCCTAACCGATCTCGTGTCCAGGCGAATTGGTTAGTGTAATTTATTTTTTAATAGGAATCGGAGAAACAGTGTATCCTTTAGATTGAAGGAGGGACAAAAGGCCTTTTTCCCCTTCCAGGTGGGCAACACCGATGGCAATAAATGATGCGCCTTCATGGATCATTCGTTCAATTTTGGGAAGTAACTCTGTATTTCGTTTTGTATAAAACTCTTCAATAAAGGCGGGGTTGTTTTCTGTTGGATGAAGGGTGTATTCAAAAACTTTATCTAAATCGCTTTGTATGTAGGCTATTTCGAGAGCATGAAACTCTTGCTTTTGCTTTTCAAAATTATCTATGCTGTGCAGCAAGGCTTTAATCTGGTCCTGCATAGGGAAACTCCTGATGGCCTCCGCTTCACGCTCAGCTGATTCCAGGCTGTATGCTTCAATCAAATTTTTCTTAGCAAATTTTAATAATTCAATATCATAATATTTTAAGTTTTCATCCAGGGAAAGTCTCGTCATGGTGATAGACAATGCCAGTGGAATCATTTTGGAGTATTTCTTTTCAAAGGTTGCCTTACTAATGCCAAATTCTTTCTTAAAAAACTGGATTACCTGGCTATATTCTTCAGGTTTAAGTTGAGTACTTAAGGATTGACCTTTAGGAAAGTGAAGTGCCGCATTGAGTTCATGCTGTGCTTTATGATCGATTTGATCTTCAATGGCAAATATCTTGCACGATGTTAGGCGGTCTGTTACCTCTTCTGGCAGGTAAAACTCTTTTTCTCCAATAAATTTTAATGTTCCCATCAGATAAGAAGAGCTACTTAATTTGTTGCCTGAAATTTCCCACAATATTGAGTTTTGTGCTATTCCTAAGTTATAACTTAGCATTAAAAACAAGGCGGTAGAAAGGTATTTCCAATTGTTCATAAGATTAAAATTTAAGTATTGCAAAGAAACACCAAATACGGAAATAATGAAATGAGATAGATCATCGTTATGGGTGGTTTAGAAAACGATACGATAAACATAAATTCTCCATTTCAACCAATAACATCTGTTTTTTACTAATTTCCTCTTACCTTTTCAAAGGAAATCCCGTATTTATAGTTTGAAATCTGTGGGCTGAAAATGAGTGAAGAACTTCTAAAGGCTATTATTCAACTTTTTGCAATTGTTGCAAAAGAACGCATCACTGAAGATGAGCGAACCAACATCAAGGAGTTCCTGGCCCTGCACCTCAACCAGGAAGCCCTGCGTTATTATCTCAACCTTTTTGATGATTTCTGTAAAGCAAACAAGCGTTTAGCTAGTTCTGAGCTTCCCAATGTAGATGAAGAGACGCTGCAGTTTGTTGACGACTGGGCGCAGATCATGACCATTTCAAAAAAGGTAAACCAGGCGCTTACGATGCAGCAGAAAGCTGTTTTGATTGTGAAGATCATTGAACTTGTATTTTCTGATATTGAGATTTCTGAGCGGCAAGGAAACTTGATTTTTTATATTGGTGAAGCTCTTAAAATACCTCTGAAAGATCTTCAGGCAATTCGCTCGTTCGTGATCGGGCAAGATATTGAAGAGTTGTCCTCCCGCCAGATACTAATCCTTGATGAAGGATCTGACACCGTCTCTCATCCCGGCCCACGGATTGTTTCTAAAAATCTTACAGGACTAATTGCCATCATTCGACTGGCTGACATTGAGACCTATTTTATTAAATACTTAGGCATTACCTCCCTCACGCTCAATGGTGTTCCATTGAAGAGTAGAAAAATTGATGTCTTTCCTACTGGCAGCACGATCCGGGGTAACAAAGTTGACCCTGTTTACTACAGCGATGTGGTTGGCAAATTCTTAATGGAAGAGAGCGATACGGATATCTCTTTTGTTGCCGAGCACATCTTCTATCATTTTGAGTCTGGTAGGGCAGGCCTTCAAAATGTAAGCCTTGCCGAGCGGGGAAGCAAACTCATTGGGCTAATGGGAGCAAGTGGCTCAGGAAAATCTACACTTTTAAGTGTGTTAAATGGCTCTGAGCGACCTTCAAGCGGAAGGGTCTTGATCAACGGTATTAATATTCACGATGATCCTGATAAAGTGGAAGGTATTATCGGGTTCATACCGCAGGATGACCTTTTGATGGAAGACCTTTCCGTTTTTGATAATCTTTACTTTGCTGCACGGCTTTGCTTTGGGCATTACTCAAAGAAGCAGACCAGAGACCTGGTTGAAAAAGTTTTAATGAGCCTGGGTCTATCGGAGATAAGGAATCTAAAAGTAGGATCACCACTGCAAAAGACAATTAGTGGAGGACAACGCAAGCGTTTAAATATTGGACTTGAATTGTTGCGTGAACCGACTGTATTATTCGTGGATGAGCCGACTTCAGGACTTTCCTCCAGGGATTCAGAAAATATCATGGACTTATTGAAGGAGTTGTCTCTTCGGGGCAAAATGATTTTTGTGGTGATCCATCAGCCTTCCTCTGATATTTTTAAAATGTTTGATACCCTGGTGATATTGGATGTTGGTGGTTTTCAGATTTATTATGGCAACCCAGTGGAATCCGTTTCCTATTTTCAAGAGATTGTAAATGCTGCCTATAAGACGCCAGGTGCCTGCCCCGAATGTGGTAATATAAATCCAGAGCAGGTTTTTAACATCATTGAAACTAGAGTGGTAAATGAATTTGGCCGCTTTACACATACACGCAAAATATCACCAGGGCAATGGTACCAATATTTTAAGCAGAAGATGAAGCTGCCAAAAATCAGTCAGGTAACAGAGGCTCTCCCCGTCACACAGCAAATCCCCAATTGGTTTCGACAGTTCTTAGTTTTTGCACAACGAAACATCCTATCAAAGATTGCCGACCATCAATATCTGATTATCAATGCATTGCTTGCTCCTCTGCTGGCGCTATTCATAAGCTATTTTAGCAAGTATAACATCAACGGTTCAGTCTATACATTCTTTGGCAATGAAAATGTTCCAGTGTATTTTTTCATGAGCATTGTAGTGGCATTGTTTGTGGGATTGATTTTAAGTGCCGAAGAAATATTTCGTGATCGGAAAATTCTCAAACGTGAGAAATTTCTGAACTTAAGGCGCAGTAGTTACCTGATCTCCAAGGTGATGGTGCTGTTTGTAATTTCAGCCATCCAAACCATAAGTTTTATTATTGTTGGAAACCTGGTATTGGAAATCCCATTAAGCGAAGTTCGGTACTGGCTAATTTTATATTCGTGTTCCTGCTTTGCCAATATGCTGGGCTTAAACATTTCCTCTGCATTTGACTCAGCTGTAACTATTTATATCCTTATTCCTATTTTGATTATTCCTCAATTGCTGTTGAGTGGTGTTGTTATCAAATTCGACAAGTTTAATCCAAAGGTGGGCACACCCAAGGAGGTTCCCCTGATGGGTGAATTTATGGTCTCGCGATGGGCATTTGAAGCATACATGGTTACGCAATTCAAGGATAATCCATTCGAGAAGCAATTTTATCAATATGACAAGGAGAAGGCGCTAGCCACCTATAAGCGTGTATACTACATCCCCGAACTGGAATCTAAACTAAGTTATATAGCGGGTCAACAAATAAAATGGAATGATATAAAAGAGGATAATCCCGTGAAAGTCGCTTTGGATATATTAAAAAGGGAGATTGAAAATGAGTTGAAGGTGGTGGGCAGGGATAAATTACCCGAAGTAGATAGATTGGTAATTGGCAAGTTTAATTCATCCGTTCAAGACTCGACTTCACGTTTTCTGTCAAAGCTTAAGAGGTACTATAATAAGAGGTTAATGAAAGCAACTGACACTGAAGAAATGTTGGTTGAAAAATTGACGAGTCCACCAAATGACCTGGTCACCTATGAGAAGATGAGGAAGGATTTTCAAAATAAAGCAGTGGCGAGTATGGTTGAAAATTCTAACAATGAAATCAAAATAGTGGAATGGCAGGGTGAATTGGTTCAGAAAGTCTATCCTATTTACTTTGACGATCATAGACCAAGACATGCCTTCGATTTTAGAGGTAATTTTTACATTCCTACCAAGCACTTTGCTGGCCTGACGTTTGATACTCTTTATTTTAATATTTCCATGATTTGGGTGATGACCATCATCTTTTATGCGACCTTATATTTTGATCTTTTGAAGAGAGGTGTGGTGAAGGGTGGCGCATATATTAAATACAGAAAAAAGAGTACTCGATTCTAGATCCATATGTTATGCAAAATCAAGGCATGAATAAGTTGTACTGATCACTGCGGATAGTTATATCTGTGCATACTTGAAAGGGACATCCTCATCTCCTACACTCAAATCACAATGCATATATTAGGGCAAGGTAATATGTGATTTCTACTTTACGTAAGGCAAACAGAAGTGTACCTTCAACGCAAAACTCAACGGAAATAAAATGAAGAGTGTAGCATTTTCATTGATGAGGATATTTTCTATCTTTCTCCAAACTAGTAGAACCTATGTCAGTTGTTAAGGAAGAAAAGAGCAGTCTTTGGTCCGTCATTACCGCTTCATCTGTAGGCACGCTCATTGAGTGGTATGACTTCTATATATTTGGAAGCTTAGCCTTGATTCTTTCTGAGCAATTTTTCCCCAAGACCAATCCAACGGTCGCTTTTCTTTCAACGCTTGCAACTTTTGCTGCTGGCTTTGTCGTACGTCCATTTGGTGCGCTTTTTTTTGGACGGTTAGGTGATATTGTAGGACGAAAGTATACGTTCCTCCTCACGCTTGTTTTGATGGGTGGCTCTACGTTTGCTATAGGAGTTATTCCAAGCTATGAGAGCATAGGAATATTTGCGCCTATACTTGTTTTGATACTGCGCCTTTTGCAAGGCCTTGCCTTAGGAGGGGAATACGGAGGAGCAGCCACCTATGTTGCTGAATATGCTCCTGTAGGTAAGCGCGGGTATTATACCAGCTTTATTCAAACTACGGCTACACTTGGTTTATTTGTTTCATTAGGAGTAATTCTATTAGTTCGTCAATCAATAGGCGTGGAGGCATTCTCGAGTTGGGGCTGGAGAATTCCCTTTTTACTCTCGGCATTCCTGGTAGCCATCTCAGTATACATCCGGCTTCGTATGCAGGAGTCACCGTTGTTCACCAAACTTAAAGCAGAAGGAAAGACTTCTAAAAACCCAATCAGGGAGAGCTTTGGAAAGAAAGAAAACCTGATGATGGTACTGCTGGCCTTATTCGGTGCTACAGCGGGTCAGGGAGTTGTTTGGTATACAGGTCAGTTTTATGCCATGACCTTCATTGAAAAAACGTGTGGTGTTGAGTTTGTGCAAACCAGAAACATCATAGCCATTGCCTTATTGATCGCTACACCCTTCTTTATTGTTTTTGGTGCATGGTCAGATCGGATTGGAAGAAAGTACATTATGATGGCGGGGCTTCTATTAGCGGCTCTGCTATATATGCCCATTTATAAACAAATGTATGCCTTGACTGATGTGACAAGGAAAACAGAACTGGCATCGGAAAAAAACATTCTTCGATCAACATCAATCAATGAGAATGGGGATACAGTCAAAACAATCATAACGAAAAGAATATTCACGGATAAAACCGTTCAGACAGAAACTACTAAACAGCTTTATGAAAACGGTAGGAATGAAGGTTCTTCTACGCCTGAGGTAAAAAGAGAGATCACACTTGATGGAATAAATGGCCTGTTAATGATTGGTTTGGTGGCATTTCAGGTTTTGCTGGTAACCATGGTCTATGGTCCGATAGCGGCATTTCTTGTAGAGCTATTTCCTACCCGGATACGATATACATCCATGTCGTTGCCGTATCACATTGGCAATGGTATTTTTGGGGGTCTTACGCCTTTCATCGCCACAGCTATGTACGAATATAGCAAAGTAGAAACCAATCCTTCAGGTGATCCTTTTGCAGGACTTTGGTATCCGATTACCATTGCTTTTATCACGTTTGTGATAGGTATGATTTTCCTTGACAATAAGAGAAAGGCAGATGTAATGTAAAGCATGGCCAAGAAATCCCAATGGGCGCAAATTGGCAAACGGAAGTTAGAACTTTCAAATCTTGATAAAGTTCTATTTCCTGAAGATGGTATTGTCAAAGCGGAAGTCATTGAATACTATTTGAAAATTGCACCAACACTGCTCAATCACGTAAAAGGAAGGGCCTTGACCCTCATCCGTTTTCCAGATGGAATCACGGGAGAAAGTTTCTATCAAAAGAACAGGCCAGAGTGGGCACCTGATTGGTTAGAATTTGTAAACCTTGGCAAAGAAGAAAAGAAGGATTACATCGTAGCCACAGAATCGGCTTCACTTGTGTGGTTAGCAAACCTGGCAGCATTGGAGTTGCATCAACTGCATAGTCGCAAGCCAAACTTCGAATTTCCGGATTACATGGTCTTTGATCTAGACCCACCGGAAGGATATGATTTCAAAAAAATCGTTTCGCTTGCAATTGATTTAAAAGAACACATTGAATCATTTGGCTATGCTGCTTTCGCGAAAACAACGGGAGGCAAAGGGATTCATATCTGTTGTCCGATAGAAGCGAGGTGGGATTTTCACACGGTATTTGAAGCAGCCCAATTAATCGCCAAGCCCTTTGTGGACAAAAACGTCAACACCACCACGCTTCAAATAAAGAAAGACGCAAGGAAGGGGAGAGTGTTAATTGATATTTTCAGGATTAGGTCAGGACAAAGCATTGTGTCTCCTTATAGCTTACGCGGAAGAAATGGGGCCCCTGTCTCCATGCCGCTTTTATGGGATGAGCTCGCAAATGTTGAAAGTCCATTAGAATTTAATATTAACACAGCCCTTAATAAAGTAATAGCCGATGGCGATGCCTGGGAGGGTATTGATGCCTATGCAGTGGAATTGCACACCCATCGATCAGTGAAAGTTGCCAGGAAATTGCCAGTATCCAAAAAACATAAAACACCAGAACAATTAGAAGCCTATTCAAAGAAGCGGGACTTTGATAAAACGCCAGAGCCAACAGCAAAAGTAATAGAAGGCAGTGGCACAAGCTTTGTCATTCACCGGCATCATGCCTCGCACTTGCATTATGATTTAAGATTGGAGCAAGGTGGCGTATTAAAATCATGGGCTGTGCCTAAAGGGTTGCCACCGCATCCCGGGGTGAAGCGACTGGCCGTGCAAACCGAAGATCATCCGATGAAGTACTTGTCATTCGATGGCAAAATCCCGAAAGGACAATACGGTGCTGGCGAAATGTGGATTTATGCCTTAGGCAAATACCAGGTAACAAAGGACAAGAAGGATGGCTTTTACTTCAGGCTGAGCAGTAAAGAAGTTTCAGGAGAATACCGGATTTATAAAATCAAAGCGAAGGAATGGCTGTTGGAAAGGGTTGACACCCCACAGATCAATTACCTGCATGATACGATCGAACCCATGCTTTCCGAGATTGTGGAAAAACCTCCTCAAAATGATACTTATGTTTACGAAGTGAAGTGGGATGGCATTCGCGCCCTTGTAACGCTGGAAGATGGTCTGATAAAAATAAAGACCCGCAACCAAAATGATGTGACCAAACAGTTTCCGGAATTATTAACTGCCGATAAAGCCTTTCGTGCCACCTGTGGTTTATTTGATGCCGAGATTGTGTGTCTCGACAATGAAGGCAGGCCACAATTTAAAAAGGTGATTCATAGGCTAATGAGCAATGGCGATAACAACATTCAAAAATTATCAAAGTCAAGCCCTGTGTATTGTTACATTTTTGATTGCCTCTACCTGGATGGACGGAGTTTAATCAATGAATCCTTTTTAAAGCGTAGAGAGTGGCTAAAAGATGCTGTTCGAACAGAAGGAGCTTATCGCCTCAGTGAGATTGTGGAGGATGGAGAATCACTTTTTGAAGCGGCCAAAGAGCTTTCATTGGAGGGGATTATGGCAAAACAAAAGGATGGAAAATATCTTCCGGGTAAACGATCCGACCTTTGGCAGAAGATTAAAGTCAGGAACACCAGGGAATGTGTCATCATCGGTTATAATGAAGGCAAGGGCAATCGCGGTCAAACATTTGGAGGCCTTCACATAGCTGAGCGCGATGGAGACAAACTTCTGTATAGAGGCAAAGTAGGGACGGGCTTTGATGATGCCACCATACAAGAGATTTCCAAACAAATCAAAAGCCTTAAGGTAACAAAGAAGCCAATTTCGGAAAAAGTGATGGATGAAAAGACCAGCAAGTGGATTGAACCAAAATTGATTGCAGAGATTAGTTACTCTATGCTTACGGCTGATAAAATGTATCGTGAGCCGGTGTTTGTTAGGATGAGGCCCGATTTAATGTAAATCTCCTTTACAGATTTTTGATTTGACTTTCGTGTTGATAACTTGTCCCAATTCTTCAGCCTTCTTCAAATCCTCACACGCTTCCTTTCCCAGACTCAATTTATCTTTATTCAAAGCTCTGTTATAGTAGGCAGCAGTATAGTGAGGATCATAAAGGATGGCAATCGAATAATCTTCGATGGCTTCCACCAACCTGTTAAGTTTTGTTAAAACATTGCCCCGGTTGAACCACGCACTTTCAAAATCCGGCTTTAATGAAATTGCTTTTGTGAAATCAGCAATGGATCCTTCATAATCCTTGAGTTTTTCTTTTACCAATCCGCGGTTTAGAAGATAGTCAGCATCAGTTGAATCAAGTTGAATCGCCTGATTGTATTCTTCAAGGGCACTTTTAAAATCACCTCTATTAAAGTTGAGGAACGCCAACTGGGCATGTGGATAAGGCAGGTTAGGATTCCGTTCGATTGACTCATAAAGTAGTTTTTCAGAATCTTCTGGCAATCCATACTTGGAAGTCAACACACCAAGGTTGTGACGGGCGAGGCTGTTTTCAGGATTGAGTGACAAAGCAAGTTGATAGTCTTCCATTGCTCCCTTTGAATCTCCCTTACCTTCTTTTGCCAAACCACGATTGACAATTTGGTCCGCGTCTTTTGGGTTTAGAAGTATGGCCGAATCAAGTACTGATATTGCTTCTTTGTAATTTTTAAGTTTTGTCTCGGCCAAGCCCAGGTAATTGAGCAAGTAGGCTTTGTCATTTCCTTGTGTGGTAAAAATCCTGGTTGCAGAATTTGAAAACACATCTTGCTGATAGAATACGGTGGAAGTTTCTCCGGGAGGAAGACTAAGCAGTTTTATGAAGTCAACTTTTGCGAGTTCATATTGGCCTTGCTTGTATCGAAGCACAGCCCGTGAGAACAATGCTTCTGTATGTTCAGGATGGAATTCTAAGTAGATATTGTAATCAGTAAGAGCTGCATCGAATTCTCCAAGCTGTTCCCCAACCAAACCTCTTGTATAGTACGCATCTTGAAAATAGGGATCAACGCGGAGGCATTCATTCAGACTTTCCTGGGCTTTCTTGAGATCCTTTTTTGCCAAAGCCTCCTCGGCTTCTTCATGATACATTCTGGCATTCTTTCTCGATTGCGGCCATACCTGGCTTGTCAAGGTTAACCACACTAAAATCAGAAGGAAAATTTTATTGGCCATATTTAAATATATCTCCTTTCCGAGTTATTTAGTTCCAAAAAGTGTAAACTTCTGGACTGAAATTGGGTTGAACGGAAACTGTTCAAAGTGTCGAAAAAACTTAAAATATGCTTTGATTAGTATTTCATTATCAATATTTTAGCACAACTATATTCATTTTTTAAACTAACTCATTTATTTCAGCCATGAGAGCCATTTGGAAAGGACACATCCAGTTTTCGTTGGTCACTATCCCGGTTAGGATTTACAACGCTATTGACACAGGGCAAACAATCAGTTTTAACCTGTTAACAAAGGAGGGACATAACCCCGTTAGCTATGAGAAGAAGGACAAGGTTACCGGCAAACCTCTTCGTGCGGAAGATATTGTTAAAGGCTACCAATACGAGCCCGGTCAGTTTGTTATTATGGAAGAAGAAGACATTAATAAAGTAAAACTTAAGAGTGAAAAAGTAATTGAGATTGAGGGTTTTGTAAAAACAGAAGAGGTGCACCCCACGCTTTTTGAAGCGCCTTATTTTATTGGCCCCGATGGCGATATTGCTGCCAAAACATATGGATTGCTATGCCACACCTTAAAAGAGAGCGGGAAGATAGGAGTGGGCAAGGTTGTCTTGCGCGATCGTGAAACCCCCGTTTTGATCACGCCTCATGAAGGAGGCATTTTAATGTACCGTTTACGCTATCCAAATGAAATCCGAAACATGAACGAAGTACCTCAATTATTGGAAGTTAAAGCTGACAAAGAGCAGCTTAAGCTAGCTAAAACCCTGGTGGACTCCATGACGACTAAGTTTTCTAAAATTGAAATGAAAGATCATTACTACGATGCATTAAAATCGATGATTGATGCTAAGATTGCCGGAAAAGAAATTGTAATGGTAACGGAAGAAGCACCTAAAGTAGTCGATATCATGACTGCTCTAAAGGCCAGCATAGATGCTGCAAAGAAGAAACCCATGGAGAAAGCCAAAGGTGCGGCAGTTAAAAAAGAGAAGGCGGAGACTAAGAAATCGGAGAAGCGAAAGGCAAGTTGAATTAGTTACCGGTTCCCAGTTTCCGGGTCTTATTTCATCGACATAATTCTATTGTTTGTTTTAGCTAGGGAAGCTCGCAGCTAAAGGCTAGCAGCTTTAATGATTAACCATTAACTTTACTTCATGGCAAAGGTTATCCAATTTCCAAGCCCTAATCCTGAAAAGTTCGGCTTCAAGCCGGTGCGAAAGAAGAGACCCACCGAATCCGAGAAACACGGGCAACTGAATCTTTTTTCGGGAGGTAAAATGGTAAGCCTTAACCCACTCTCCACATTTGAGGAAGCTCTTATGCTCGATGAGGGAGGAAATGTAAAGGCAAAAGAGGTTTACGAAAAAGCCATTCAGCAGGGAGATTCGATTGCGGATGCCTACTGTAATTTAGGCATTCTGGAATCGGAGCAAAAGAATTACACCAAAGCTATCGATTGTTTTACCCGCGGCTTGAAGGAAGATCCGCGCCACTTTGAAGCTCATTATAACCTTGCAAATCTCTATGCCGAAGTTGGCAACCTCCCACTGGCCAAGCTTCACTATCAAATGTCCATAGAAATCGAGCCTGATTTTCCAAATAGTCACTTTAATCTGGGTCTTACGCTGGCTATGAACAAAGAAATTGATCAGGCCATCCGGTCTTTATTAGCTTACCGCAGCCTTGTCACATTAGAAGAGGAAAGGTCCCAAGTCGAAGAATTGATAAACAGTCTGACCCGATCATTCCGTTAAATTCGGAATTTACAACGAACTTAAGGTGACGAAAAACAACACTGCCCTGTACACCTCAAGGGCCAATTTGAGAACAATAATCATTAATGCTGATTTTAAGAATAACTTCCAGCCTTTCTCAAAATAGAAAATTGTACTGGATCGAAAGAGGAAATACAAATTTGTGCTAATAAAAATAGCGGTCAGCACGGTTTCATCCAGGTAGCTCCCAAGCCATAGGAACTTAGCAAATAAGGTGAGTAAAATGGCATTGATAAAAAGGTTGAAGCATGCCAATTCTACCATATACCCGATATGATCTGTAAAGTAGCGGTTTCGCTTGGAGTATAACAGGTTAAGGGGCAAGGAAGCGACAACCACAAACACCATGACCATCAGTTTGGCGTAGCTTGTGGATTTTATGTTATAGATGAGGCTAAAGGAAGCTACATCCATTTTTAGCCCGATTAGCTTATGTGCTATCAGTGTTCGATACCATTCATTCAGTGGAGATAGCAACTGGGTATTTAACGAAGCATTAAAAAGTTGAATCACCGGAAAGAAGAAATACACCAGGTTAAGGACAAAGAACAATGAAAGCGGAGGCAAATGTTTAACCCTTCGTCCATCGGCAAAGTCACAGGACAATTCACCAGGGCTTTTAATAATCAACCAGAGTGTTCTGATAAATTTGCTATCGGCAAATGTAATTGCGATGAGGATATTGCTCATCAGTTTTTTAAAAGAACGATCCGAGGGGTGTAGGATTTTTTCACCACAGAGGTTACAGTACTCCCCCGTAAAGACATTGCCACAACTTTTGCAGTTGTGCTGTTGAATTGTTGAGGTGCTGATTGCTGAATCGAGATGATCAGGCATGATCGTATTTTGTTGCAAGTAACAAATTTAAGTTTCAATCAGTTGGTGCGGGTCAACTCTTTTAAGCACCTCTTGCCCCTTGAAATATATCCCGGACTCCCAAACGGTAATTGATCCTCAATAATTGGGATAAGCTCATTCTTCAATTCTGGTAGTACCCGGGAAAGGTTAGTTAGAACAGTCATTGCGAAAACCCGGATGGCGATAGGCTCATGGGTATCTAGCAAGAAGGTAAAGCATACATCTACTGACAAGCCTTGAAGGCTTCGGGGTATTTCAATGAACTGAAGGAATCGAAGTGTATTTCGTTTCACGGCATCATGCACGTTTGGCTTTTTAACAAACTGTAGTATTCTTTTTAAATGAGGTTTAATTAAGTCGGGATGTTGTTCCACACAATTACTCAATGGCCATGCTGATCGTTGTGTAATGCGATATGGTCCATTGAGAAAAACGTTGACCAATTCCTCAAAACGTTTTGGATTCCGACCCACGTACTTCACAATTTTATCGCATTGAGCCTTTGAATGCTCTTTTTCTAATAATTCTATTAAATTCATAATCAATATTTTAGCTAGCTATTCCCTATCATAACATGTTGTTTATTAGGATATTCAATATCAGTATATTAATTTAAGGTTCAACTTAAAGATGTGTGCTATGCTAGTATTTTTCGCCATCGTTTCAACTGTATTATTTCAGGTTGGCTTCAGTTATTTTTGCTTTTATTTAAAGGAAGCAAGAACTACCTAACTCAAAGTTAACAACCTCCTCTTCTTTCAACCACCGGCAGTGGCTTGTCACCTTATTGCCTGTATGGTAACTATAACCTCTGATGGCAAATTGCTTTCCTTTAAAGAAGATGTTATAGTTAGCCCACGATTGAAAACTGGCAACCTGAAACTGGCAACTAATTACTAACTTGCAGCCCAATTTTACTAAGCTGTGAATTATCTTTCTGCTGAGTCGATTTCAAAGGCATTTCATGATCACTGGTTGTTCCGGGATCTTACGGTGGGTATTTCGCATGGCGAAAAATTTGCGTTGGTCGGTGAAAATGGAACCGGGAAATCCACATTACTGAAAATTCTGACGGGACAATTGGCTTCCGATACAGGAGAGGTATCAGTGAGGGAAGGCATAAAATTGAGCTATCTTACACAACAACCTAATGTGGCAGGTCATCTGACGGTTAAGGAAATCATCTTCAATAAGGAAAATAAGATTGCCAGAGTTGTAAGTGATTATGAAGATGCCATACACGACCCTCATGTTTCTCCAGACAAGATGCAGCATTTGCTGGAGCAGATGGAGGAACTTAAAGCGTGGGACTATGATGCCAAGGTACAAGAGATCACAAGTAAATTAGGAATTACCAATCTGGAACAGCGCTTTGAAGAGCTCTCAGGCGGGCAACGTAAGCGGGTCTTTATGGCTCAAATGTTACTCACCGAGCCTGATTTGATTATCATGGATGAGCCTACCAATCATCTTGATCTGGAGGCGATCGAATGGCTGGAGAATTACCTATCGGGTCCCGACATTACCTTGATCATGGTCACCCACGATCGGTACTTCTTGGACAATGTGGTTACCGAGATTTTAGAGCTTGACCGAGGTAAACTTTATCGGTATAAAGGCAAATACGCTTACTTTTTAGAAAAGAAGTCGGACAGGGAAGAGATGCTGAAGACGGAAGTGTCTAAAGCGCGTCAGCTCCTGAAAAAGGAACTAGAGTGGATGCGAAAGCAACCGCGCGCAAGGGGAACAAAAGCCAAATATAGAATTGAGGCATTTTATGAAATTCAGGATAAAGCATCGATAAACCTGAAAAGGGATAAGCTTGAACTTGATTTAGCGGGTGCCAGGCAAGGAGGGAAAATTCTTGAACTTCATAATGTTTCTAAAAGCTATGGCAAACTGAAAATGGTTGACAAGTTTTCTTATATATTCAAGAAGAAAGATAGGATTGGAGTAGTTGGAAAAAATGGAATTGGAAAATCAACTTTTCTGGATCTCTTAACGGGAAGGATAAAGCCTGATTCCGGTGAACTTATTCCGGGTGTTACCACCCGGATTGGATACTTTACGCAAGAGACAGAAGACTTAAATCCCAATCATCGGGTAATTGAAGAAGTAAAAGAGATTGCTGAGTTCATTACTCTTTCGGATGGAAGTTCGGTTTCGGCTTCTCGCTTTCTGGAACAGTTTTTATTTCCTGCATCGAAGCAATATACCTTCATAGAAAAATTAAGCGGTGGTGAGAAGAAGAGACTTCAATTATTAAAGATACTGGTAACCAATCCAAACTTCCTTATTCTGGATGAGCCCACCAATGACTTCGATATTGATACATTGAACGTGCTGGAGGAATTCCTTGAAAAGTTTACAGGTTGTCTTGTTCTGGTATCGCACGATCGTTACTTTATGGATCACCTGGTGAATGAGCTTTTTGTATTTGAAGGTGATGGAAATATCCAGCCCTTTAATGGTAACTACAGCGATTACCGTTTGCAGGAAGATGCTCAGGAAGAACCTGCGGTTGTTAAAAAGACAGAACCAGTAACCTCAAATGGATCCAGAAAGAAAATATCCTTTAAAGAGAAAAAGGAATACGAAGAGTTGCAGAAACAAATCAATATTCTGGAAGCAGAAAAGAAGGCCATTTCTGAGAAAATGCAACAAGGCGATCTTGATAATTTTAAGCTCATTGAAGCATCTAAAAGGATATCTTCGATTGATTATGAATTAGATCAAAGAACGCTGCGCTGGCTGGAATTAGAAGAAATAATAAGCCAATAAATATCGACTTGGTTAACCATTTAGAGGTTTGAATTGTTCTATTTTGGTCTTACTTTTGAACCTAAAGACCTTGCTTTGAACCAAGCCCAAGCCATTAGCCTTTATCAACCCCTTTTGCAGAGCATTGCCTATAATTTTTTGCGGTGTAAGGCGGATGCCGAAGATATTGTTCAAGATACTTTCTTGAAATGGTTAAGCATCGATCAAACTAAAATCAGGAATACCAAAGCCTACCTTATCACTTCCGTTACCAATAATTGCCTTAATCACATTAATGCGCTAAAGAGAAAGAAGGAGGAATATTGGGATGCTATTCAATTATCCGAATTCGTGACCAAGTTCAAAGAGTCCGATTTGGCCAGCATCGACTTTGAAAAAGAGCTTTCTTCGGCATTTAAGGTGCTTTTAGTAAAACTCGAACCATTGGAGCGTGCAGCGTATCTTTTGAAGGAAGTATTTGACTTTGATTATGATGCCCTCCAAAAAGTATTGGATAAGAAAGCGGATCATTGCAGGCAACTTTTAAGTCGAGCTAAGAAGAAACTGAGCGATGAGAGTTCCAAAATAAAGCTCGAAATGCCTGATACTTCCTTAATGTTTGAAAGCTTCAGGAAAGCCTGTGATCTTGACAATGCCTCCGAATTTGTGCAACATCTTAAACATGACATTGCCAACAAATTCTCAAAAAGTCCTCAATATTGTGCCCTTTAGGTATTTCTGCCTTTTGCTTTAAAAAAGTTCTTATTTTTTGTCACAAATCTTCAGTGACTTTGTCTTACCTGTTAATTGACCTCAAATGGGGCCAGTTGAGTGCTTTTGTAACCTAAACCATTTTTGTTTCATGAAAGAGATATTGATTTTCTTCGTAGCTCATTGGTATTTGTCTTTGTTCTTTCAGACATTTTTCCTTCACCGCTATTCTGCCCACAAAGCTTTTACGATGAGCCCCTTCGTGGAGAAGGTGGTTTATATACTTACCTGGATATTTCAAGGGTCAAATTATTTAAGCCCATATGGGTATGGTGTCATGCACAGAATGCATCATGCCTTTGCGGATACGGAAAATGACCCGCACTCACCGAAGTATGATGAGACCATATGGAAAATGATGTGGAAAACCAAGACTATTTACTCCGACATTGCCAATAAAAAATTAGTGGCTGAGAAACGTTTTACAGAAGGCGTACCTAACTGGATTGCCTTTGATAAGTTCGCCCGTTCATGGCCATCTCGCATTTTTTGGGGTGCGTTGTATGTGCTTTTCTATTATAATTTTGCAACCGCCTGGTGGATGTTCGCATTATTGCCCATCCATTTTATTATGAGCCCAATCCATGGTGCCGTAATAAATTGGTTTGCACATAAATATGGCTACCGCAATTTTGAAGTGGGGGATACCTCTCGAAATTTCCTGCCTGTTGATTTTCTGATGATGGGAGAGAGCTATCACAATAATCACCATAAGTATGGATCCAGGCCCAATTTCGGGGGCATACGCTGGCACGAGATTGACCCTACATATTTGGTGATGAAAGTGTTGAATAAGCTCGGAATCATCCGTCTGGCACAGTCTAAAGAGGCTAGCATGGAGAGAATAAAGAAAGCTGCTTAGACTTAATAAATTTGAATAATTAGCCGTTAGGGCCTCTTTTCGTGGTCTGGCGGCTTTCTAAATACGTTTCGGTTCTTCTCTATCTTCTTCCTTGTTGATTTGCCCCTTCCATGGGTAACAGTTGGACACTGCCACATTAAGAAATTGGATTTTTCTCAGTACATTTGGCCTGTTAACTATTTATTATTTATTCAATCAACTATCAAATCACAATGAAAGAAGGAACAGTAAAATTCTTCAACGAAGCCAAAGGATTCGGTTTTGTAAAGGAATCAGGAACAGAGCAAGAGTATTTTGTACATGTATCAGGTCTGGTGGATAAAGTCCGCGAGAATGATAAAATTACTTTTGAACTTAAGGAAGGTAAGAAAGGCTTGAACGCAGTTAATGTGCGCTTAGCTAAGTAAGCATTCTATGTTGTAGACTTTGCAACACAAAGCCGGGCTATCAATGCCTGGCTTTTTCATTAAACAGCCAAACCAAATAAATTTTGACTTTTGATAATTTCAACTTCGATCCACGCCTGCTAAAAGGACTTTCCTCAATGGGATATAGCAAGCCTACACCTATTCAGGAGCAAACGATACCCATCATCTTAAAAGGGAAAGATTTAATAGCCTGCGCCCAAACCGGTACGGGTAAAACAGCGGCTTATGTACTGCCGATCTTAAACAAAATTATTCATACACAAGATCGTCACCTGAACACCCTGGTCATTGCTCCTACCCGCGAGTTGGCGCAACAAATTGATCAACAAATAGAAGGTTTTGCCTATTTTCTTGGCGTAAGTTCCATACCTGTATATGGAGGTGGTGATGGCGCCACCTGGGAGCAGCAAAAGAAAGCGCTTGAGTCGGGGGCAGATATTATTATCGCGACTCCAGGAAGGTTGATCGCATTACTTGCTTCCGGGGCCATGAAATTAGATCAGCTTCAGCATCTTGTTTTGGACGAAGCCGACAGAATGTTGGATATGGGTTTCTATGAGGATATTATCCGCATTATTAAATATTTACCTGGGCACAGGCAAACTCTTCTCTTTTCAGCCACCATGCCTCCTAAAATACGTGGACTGGCAAATCGCATTTTGCGTGAACCGGAACAAATCAATATTGCCATGTCCAAACCGGCTGATGGTATTTTGCAGCAGGCATATGTAATTTATGATGCACAGAAAGTATTATTAATAAAACATTTACTGAAAACCGGTACGTATTCCAGTGTGCTCATCTTTGCATCAACAAAAGAGAATGTAAAAAATCTTGATGTTTCATTACATCGCATGGGCGTGAAAGCAAAAGCTATTCACTCCGATCTGGAACAAGCAGAGCGTGAAACTATTTTGCGTGAATTTAAAAATAAAAAACTCTCTGTTTTGATCGGCACGGATGTATTGTCCCGCGGAATTGATGTGGAGGGAATTAGCTTAGTAGTTAACTTCGATGTTCCCCCCGATCCGGAAGATTACATTCACCGGATTGGAAGAACAGCACGAGCTGAAACAACAGGAACAGCCATCACTTTTGTTAATGAGCGCGATATGCGCAGGTTCTCAAGCATTGAAAATCTGATTGGAAAAGAAGTGCCAAAGATTCCACTTCCGCAAGAAATAGGAGCTGGACCTTTGTATCAGCCTGAACTAAGGCAGGTAAAACCTAAATCGTTTCACCGGCCTACGGGTGATTCAGAAGGCGGTCGGAGGTCAGGCAAATCGGGTTCAAAAAGAAAACAAAATGGGCCACACCGTGGAGGTAATAGACCCCCGGCCAAACATTAATCTTTACTCAAGATTCGTTTGATAATTTCTTCATAGTATTTGCCAAAATAAGGTCCAATCCAATTCATGGCCATCACTTCCTCTTTTTTGAGTTGATCGTAATGATCATCAAATGTGATGTAGCCTGTATAGTTCCCGTTAAAACTGGTGATGATTAACTTTTTCTTTTGCGATAAAGCGAACTCGTCCAATTTAGCGTTTACGGATAGTTCACCCGAAAAGTCGCAGGATGTTCCAAGCAAAAGAATATCTCCGATTTCAAGTAAAGTTATTTCTCCCTTCAATGGCTCAAGCAATGATCGAAACACCCAGTCCCTAAGCCTCCAGTTTTTTTCAATGCGCAGTTGAGACGATCCGTGTTGAACTGGGATATGTGCTGTAATAATAGAAACAGAATCCATTTGCTTGGAATCAACGGATTCATTTAAAATTTTCACGGCAAGTGTTTTTCCTGCTTTTGCAGTAAGCTCAAAGTCCTGTTCGGTAAAGCCACTCAACCGGTGACTACCAACCATACCGGCCATAAACATGGCAAAGTCATAGCCGTTCTTTTCCAGTTCAGTGACCAGTTCAGCAGGGTAATCACCTGACAAACTTCTACTCTTTTTGCTGATGTTGGTAGCATGCGCACTAAAACTAGCCAGTATTGCCTTAGTGCTATCGTCTCGTACGAATTTTAAGCCTCTGATTTTTGAATCTACTTTGCCGGTTTCGCCAGCTAGCCTGTTTGCTGCATAGCCTGTCGCATCGGTTTCAAAATAGGAGATTGAGCCAGGCACCATTTGCTGTTTCGTTTTCTTTAACGACTCCACTATTCCTTCACTAATGTGATGTACCCACTCTTCCTGATAATCACCAGCAATGATCTTGCCTGCAGGGCTATCGTTCCAGCCGCCAACTCCATTGTGTGTGTGAGTTGCTGAGAGATAAATAAAAACATCGGGCCATAACTTTTTTGTTTCGCGCTCGATTTTCTCTTTTATGACCGGAGGAAAAAGTAATAAGTCCAGGCTAATGATAAATATAGTTGATCCGTTGTCAATCGCCAGAATCCTTGCATATAAAGAGTCATGTACTGCATCAAAATGATAACGGGGCTTATATCCTGCCATAGGCATATCGAAAGCAGGGGTGATGTTGTATTTCCCCCAGCCTATTGCAAGCTTTTGTGTAGGCGGGCGGTTAACAAGTTTCAGAGTATCAAGTGCTTCCATCATCTCACGATAGAAAGACTGTTTGTGAAGTGATTTCCTATCGATACGGCCAATAAGTGAAAAAACAAGGGCGGTTCCGATAACCACTATATAAACCGGCCATTTAACAAGTTTTTTCATACAATAGGTTGAGCTTTCACAATGAACTACGAAACCGCAATGTTCATAACTTCAACCCAGATTACGCATTAGAAAATCCTTTTGCAATTTTGTTTAATCGAGTCTTTT
>ERZ1292625.723-Hain-H41-01um-R1-723-length-45602-cov-8_pt1 | contig 45602 bp, 39 predicted proteins | sample MGYA00564400_ERZ1292625 | MGnify/ENA primary metagenome ERZ1292625 (study PRJEB36523, sample SAMEA6512639) | groundwater metagenome | collected 2019-01-08 | study: AquaDiva: Metagenomics assemblies of 32 groundwater samples
TTACCAATTCTCGCCCTCTATATTGACTGCTGTTTCTATGGATAATGAGTGACAATGCATCAACCTTATAACCATTAATCAATATATCGAGTTTCACTAAATCAGAAACTCGAAATTCCTTAAATTCATAGTCTAATGAAGCATACCCTCGACTAACGGATTTCAATCGATCAAAAAAATCCATCACCACTTCGTTTAAAGGCATTTCATACGTCAACATGACTTGTTTGCCCATATATTGCATATTCATTTGATTACCACGTTTATTGACACACAAAGTAATCACTACACCCACATACTCTTCGGGAACAAGTATGGTTGAAGTAATAATCGGTTCGCGAATCTCAGCAATCTTCGAAAGATCGGGAATTTTAGAGGGATTTTCAATCTCGATTAAGGTTCCATCGCGTAACAGTAATTGGTAAACCACTGTGGGTGCAGTAGTAATTAAATCCATGTCGTATTCTCTTTCCAGACGCTCTTGCACAATATCCATATGCAGTAGCCCAAGAAATCCACAGCGAAAACCAAAACCCAAAGCTTGCGAGACCTCTGGTTCAAAATGTAAGGAAGAATCATTGAGCTTTAGCTTCTCTAATGCTGAGCGCAATGCATCGTATTGATTAGATTCAATCGGATATAACCCAGCAAATACTTGTGGTTTAATCTCCTTAAAACCTTGCAAGGGTTCTGTAGCGGGACGATTCAACAAAGTAACAGTATCGCCGACTTTGGCAGCGTGTAGCTCTTTGATACCCGAAATAATAAAACCTACCTCTCCCGCACTTAACGAATCTCGATAAACAGATTTCGGCATAAAAACACCGACTTGTTCACACAAATGCGCGGTCCGACTTGCCATCAATAGTATTTTATCACCTGGTTTTACCATGCCGTCCATCACTCTCACCAGAATAACAACCCCAACATAATTATCAAACCAAGAGTCAATGATTAGCGCCTTGAGTGGTGCACTTGGGTCTCCCTTTGGCTGTGGAATTTTGACGATCAAAGTTTCGAGAACTTCAATAATATTTTCACCTGTTTTAGCACTGATTCTGACAGCATCTTGTGCATCAATACCAATGACTTCTTCAATATTTTGGATAACTCGCTCAGGATCAGCTGCGGGTAAATCAATTTTATTGAGTACTGGAATAACTTCGACACCTTGCTCAATCGCGGTATAACAATTAGCAACTGTTTGCGCTTCCACTCCCTGCGATGCATCGACTACTAACAACGCGCCTTCACATGCGGCCAGCGAACGTGAAACTTCATAAGAAAAATCGACATGTCCTGGTGTATCTATCAGGTTCAACAAATAAGTTTGTCCGTTTCTAGCTTTATAGCGTAGTGCAACAGTTTGCGCCTTAATCGTAATTCCCCGTTCTCTTTCAAGATCCATAGAATCGAGAACTTGCTCTTCCATTTCTCGATCCGACAATCCCCCGCATAAGTGAATAATACGATCGGCAAGCGTCGATTTGCCGTGATCAATGTGGGCAATAATAGAGAAATTACGAATATGTTGCATTAGCTCATTGTATACAAGGAATAAATACTGAGTGTGGAAATAGATTCAAAATAGCCGTCGTCAATCTTGCGTTGGGAAATAAGACTGCTCAAACAAATGAAATTAATAGGAAGGCAGCATTCTAGCGAATTTTGCTAAGATAATCACCTAAAGTGGAGGAATCAAAAAAATGATAACAAATCACCTGATGAGTTGGAGATACTAATACGGGTATTTTTTCTCCATACATAGCTACCAACTCAGGATCTGAATCAATATCTATCACTTGAAAATCAAATGATACTTGCCCAGGTAAATTATTTAGAGCAAGTATCATTTGTTGACAAAGATGACAATCCTCACGAACATATACGATGAATTTTTCAGATCGTTCCATTCACTAATGTTGTATCGTTATTTTTTAAGATCGTCATTTAATTTCATCGTGATGAAATTGATCACGTCGCCTCTTTTAACTAACAGCGCTATGTTTTTACCACTCGGCACTTGATTTAACATTTCATTGAAATGCTCAACGCTTTTTACATCTTTACTATTAAATCCAAGGATTACATCACCAACCCGAATTCCCAAACGACTTGCAATACCAGGTTGAATATTTTCCACTAGCAAACCATTCGTAACATCCAATTGTTTTTTCTGTTGTGATGTTAATTCACTTAATGCCAACCCAAGGCGATTGGTTATAGGTTCTTTTTTACTTTTTTGCTTTGATTTACGATTTTCAGTTACATCATCGTTAGGTGTTTCACCCACTTCGACTTTAACAGTTTTTATCAAACCATCCCGCCAAACTTGCATTGATACTTTTGAATTTGGTTTAGTATTGCCAACTATGCGTGGCAAATCAGCTGAAATTGCAATATCTTTATCATCAAATTTTAAAATAATGTCCCGCGCTTTGATGCCAGCTCGATCTGCTGGACTATTTTTTTCAACCGACACAACCAATGCACCATTGTTATTGGTCAAACCAAAAGACTCGGCCAGGTCCTTTGTAACCTCCTGAATCATAACACCAATTCTTCCACGATTGATTTTTCCACTTGTTTTCAACTGGTCAGCGATTTCAGTTGCAACATTAATTGGTATTGCAAACGACAAGCCCATAAAGCCACCCGTTCTGCTGTAAATCTGAGAATTAATTCCAACAACCTCGCCCTTCATATTAAACAAAGGCCCCCCGGAATTCCCAGGATTAATTGCAACGTCAGTTTGTATAAAAGGCACATAATTCTCCTGTGCAAGTGAACGTCCTTTTGCACTTACAATACCAGCAGTCACGCTATGTTCAAAACCAAAAGGTGAGCCAATTGCAATCACCCATTCGCCTACTTTAAGATTATCAGGGTTGCCTTGCATCACTTTTGGCAAATCGTTCGCGGCAATTTTGATCAACGCGATATCTGTTTTTCTATCAGTGCCAATTATTTCAGCAACAAATTCACGTTTATCATTCAACTTGACAGTAACCTCATCCGCTGTTTCTACAACATGCGCATTCGTCAAAATATAACCGTCTGAGCTTATGATAAATCCAGAACCTAAAGACCTAGGTTCAGATTTTCTGGGTGCAGAAAAGGGTTGCATATGACGCTTAAAGAATTCATAGAACGGAGAATCCTCAGGTATCCCAGGTATTTCAGGAAGCATTTGATGGTTTATGTCACTGGTGCTTTGCGTTGCACTAATATTGACCACTGCAGTGCCATATTTTTCCACTAAGCCTGTAAAATTAGGCAATTCATTAAGTTGCGCACCAACTGTACTGGACCCAAAAAACAGAAAAAATAATAGGTATTTTAACATTACTGTGCTTACCTTATTTTTAAAGTCAAAACTTCAATAATCATATAAATGCCTTTCTCATATTTATAATATTCTTCGGAATTGTAACGAAAATAATCTAATGAAATTGCAACAGGATAATAATATAAAGTATCAGAAAAAAATAAATTGTTTTTCTTACGAATACTTGTAATTTAGTAGTAGATAGTAAGTAATGAAGGTACAGTATAAATAGAAATTCAATCTAACAAAAACAAAAAAATTTCTTTCTTTTTTCTATATTGAATTAGTTTTCAGATTATTAGCAAGTGAAAAATTTATACTATGTAATTATGGTTCATTATTTGGGGGCTTCGTTTTTGTGATACTCAATAGATTGCGGCATATTAGTATTTTGCCTTTGAGTATTTGCATAATTTGTATAAATGGGTTGCATTTCATTTTGCAAGAACAAAAAATCCTTTCTCTCAAAAACAAGAGAACCATTTTTGATCGGTTGCAATTGTGAAGAAACGGTTATAGGGACAACACTATAGCCAGTTTCTTGTTTCTTCTTCTCAGCAAAAATCTGTTTATCAGCTTCTTGTGAATATTGATTCAAGCCAAGCCATGTAGAAATACCCAACACAACAGATGCAGCTAACGCAAGTGTAGCAATTTTGCGTTTTTGTTTTTTAAATAATAGTAATTGCGATACGTTAGGGGAATAAATAATGGGTTCATCCTTAAGTTTGGTAGTTACAACTTCAGATAAATTCATAGAAAGCCGAGGTGACTGCCTAAGTGCATCACTGATAAGATGGTAGGTTTCCCAATGTTGTTTCAACTCACTATTTCTATTAAGCATCTCAACTACCTGTGAGATATTTTCACTTTCTAGTTCCCCATCCATTAGGGCAGATACTTCATTTTCCAAAATTACCACCTCCTATCTTTACTAGTTCCCAAAAGAGGACGCAATTGCTCTGATATCGCTTCACGTGCACGAAAAATTCGCGAACGTACTGTACCTACTGGGCAATTCATAATAGTCGCGATTTCTTCGTAACTCAATCCATCAATTTCTCGCAATACTATTGCCGAACGTAATTCCTCTGGCAGTGCATCGAGTGACTTACTCACAGTTTGCGCAATCTGTTTACTCATTAATTCGCTTTCAGGTGTATTAACTTCCTTTAGTAAACTATTATCTCCAAAATCTTCAGCATCCTCATTATTAATCCCTTCTATAGTAGGAACTTTACGCCCTTGTGATACTAGAAAATTCTTGGCAGTATTAATTCCAATTCGATATAACCACGTATAAAAGGCACTATCTCCACGAAAGGATGGCAATGCTCGATAAGCTTTGATGAAAGCCTCTTGCGTTACATCTTCAACCTCAGCCGCATCACGAATAAAATGAGACAATAACCGAGCTAATTTACGTTGATATTTAATAACGAGTAAATCAAATGCATGTTTATCCCCGTTTTGAACTCTTTCAACTAACTGCTGATCGACTTCTCGATCACCCATACCCCTTGTTCCTCGAACATTTTAGAAATCCCGACCTAATCTTATCCGGTCAAAAGTTCAGCATAATGACACAATCAGATCAGGATATCTACTCAAAAAATGCCAAGAATCAACAAATCACAATACTCACAACACAGACAATTGAATTATCTAATTAGTTCACAATCCCATCAATTGTTAAATGGTTAAAAAGCCAGAACAGCACGCACCTTGAGCGTAAAGTTCTTACAGAGGTAGTTCTGCGAGCCATTAGTGAAGCTCTGGGATGACACGAAGTCGCTTGACGTTGAGGGGAGGAGAATTCCAATAACCCGAGAGCGGCAAAACCACCCACAACGGCTTTCTGTTGATGTAACAAGTTTAATTCGTCGTGCCTGGAGGACAAATACACCAGTCGCCATGACAAATTTCATTGGCCAAACCTGTACATGTGATTAGGTAGTTAGGCCGTCACTCTGCCGTGCGATAGCTCGCTCGCACTTGCATAAACCTGTAAGCCTCGAACATAACTCCTACCAGTCAATCACAGAGCATCAATCCAGATTCGAAATGTTTCACAAGAGAGACTAAAATAGGAATTGTGTGTCAAATGTAAATTTATAATATGTCACATTATAAATCGTTGTATGCCTACGCTGATATGTAGCGATAGCAAAGATCGTCAGTTTCTTGCTAATCCCAAATAACCATTTTGAAACGTTCCTTAACGATACCAAAGTAATCACACTTCCAGTCGCTTTGAGCAAAGAAATCCAAGCAATGCCACTGATCCTTTAACTTCAGCATGTTGCCTGCAGCATCATCCCAGTCGATCGAAGCGAATTTAATTTGCAATTGTTGTTTGCGATGCTCTACTTCTTCGTAGTTAAAACCATCGTACTCCCAATGCAATACTTCAAATACATTGCCCGACCGATCGACGTAATCCATACTAAAATCCAGTCCCCATTTAGGACGCATTCTAATTAATTTATATACCAGCGGATTGGTGTGTGCCCATTGCTCCAGCTGCTCCAATGCTTCGCCACGGTATGCTTTACGTTCAAATAATAAGCTGTGGTTAAGAACAGCGCCCTCTACCTTGCTTTGTTGGGTAAACCATGCTGTTTTCAAAGCATGCCGGTGATCTCGGTGAGCATGAAATGGCGTTAAGTTGGTTTGTGCAAAACGTTGCTCTAATCTCGTCAAATCGTAGCCATTCTGATCGAAAAGTGCTAATTCAATCGCTAAGGGAGATGAAACTTTATCAACTGGATTATTCCAATATCCCTCAGGACTAAACTGATTATCGGTTAGAACGATATAAGACATGCCTTAAAGAAAAAAGTATACTGATAAAATATATTGGACAATAAGATTCAGTTATGCGGAGCAATCGCTATGAAATACTATAAATCTATTGAATTTCATAAAAAACAAATCACGCCAAAATAATCAGTATCCTCGTTATCATTCTCTAACACCCAAACATATAAGCAGATGATGTTGATTATAGGAGTATTAGTTTTTTCTCGAGTTTCGTTTTTGGAAAAAGTAGTAAAAACCAATCCCGATGACACAAGCTGCAATGAGGAGCAGTATAATTTGATGCAAGTATTCCTTGATCAGTGCTTCATTTTCCCCAATAAAATAACCTAGCAAGGTTAAAATCACGACCCAAATTCCGGCACCAAGGCTGGTATAAAAGCAAAAAACTGTTAAATTCATTCGTGCTAACCCGGCAGGCAAAGAAATGTACTGGCGTATTACCGGGATTAAGCGGCCAGTCAAAGTTGAAATATGGCCATGACGGGCAAAAAAACTTTCCATTTTTTGCATATGCTTCTCTTCAAACATGACATATTTGCCATAACGGATTAATAATTGACGCCCCAATTGAATTGCCAGAAAATAATTAATCAAGGCACCTGCCAAGCTTCCTAGTATGCCGCATAAAATGGCAATAACAATATTCATCTCACCTTTTGCTGCCAGATAACCCGCAGGTATCATGATGACTTCGCTCGGGAAAGGAATAAAGCTGGATTCAATCAGCATGAGCAGAAAAATACCGGGATATCCTAAACTACCTACGGTATCGACAATCCAGTGAACAATGTCTGTAAACAAAGCTTGTGCCTTAATGTGAATTAGAAAAGAAAATCATATACCTATTATGATCAAATCGGTAATTAAGAAATGCTGAACAATTAGCGGTTAATATTTGTTTAAACAACAGCCCCATCGTTTTCCAATGGTTTCTTTTCTAACGTTACCAAATCTTCTCTTTTAACGCCCAAAAGCATGATAATAGAGCTGCCTACCATGATCGATGAGTAAATTCCAAACATAATGCCTATGGTTAAAGCGAGTGAAAAATAATAAAGCACTTCGCCACCAAACAATAACATGGCAATAACCACCATTTGTGTACTGCCATGCGTAATAACCGTGCGCGACATGGTTTGAGTAATCGCATTATCAATCACTTGGGTTACCGATGCTTTTCTTAATTTGCGGAAATTTTCTCGAATACGATCGAAAATGACGACTGACTCATTAACCGAATAGCCAAGGATCGCAAGTACCGCAGCGAGTACTGTGAGTGAAAATTCCCATTGAAAGAAAGCAAAAAAGCCAACAATAATAATGACATCATGTAAGTTCGCGATCATGCCGGCGATACCAAATTTCCATTCAAACCGTATTGCCAAATAAACAACAATTCCGATTGAAACAAATAGCAGCGCCAATGCGCCATTTTCTAATAATTCTTCGCCAACTTGCGGCCCGACAAATTCGACACGTCGCATTTCTACGGAAGAATCAGCTTCCCTGAGAATTTCTAAAACATGTTCAGATAATTGTGCACTTGATACTTCTGGTTTAACGGGCAAACGGATTAGAACATCTCGTGAAGTACCAAAATTTTGCACGCTGGCATCGGAAACACCTTTACCAGCTAAAACAGTTCGTATTTTTTCCAGATCAGCGGCTTGTTGGTAATTAACTTCCAGAATTGTTCCACCAGTAAAATCTATACCTAGATTTAAGCCCTTGGTTGCAATGAAAAAAATGGCCAGAATAAATGTCGTGATCGAAATAATAGCGCCTACCCGACGCCAACGCATGAACGGAATATCGCGATTAAATCTAAAAATTTCCATAGTTGAATTCCTTATAAATGATGGGCCGTCATATTGCTCAAGTAACGTTCGGTGATTTTTTGCGTTTGTTTTTGCCTTTGCTTCGTGATGCGCTGGTATTCCTGGCTATGCTATCTGGTTTGATCGTTGCTGTTTCGACCGCAATCTCACCTTGAGAATGGGGGGTATCATTACTGACTACAACTTGGTCTACTGATTGCTCAATAGTTGTTTCCGGTTCATTCGCAACCGCTAATTCGCGTCGCTTTGGTTCGATAGGTTGCTCGTCAGATGCATCAAAAGCATCTGGTACTTTGTCATTCCCTTTCGGTAGCCATATTTTCCCAATAGGCACGGTATCTAATCTGCGATTTCCGTATATCAAATTGACTATGCCACGTGAAACAAAGGTTGCTGTAAACACCGAAGTTAAAATACCTAAACACAACACGACCGCAAAGCCTTTCACTGGGCCAGAGCCAAAAGCAAATAATGCGATGCCAGCAATCAAGGTAGTGATGTTTGAATCCAAAATAGTACCCAAAGCACGTTCATAACCACTCTGTATGGCTTGTTGCGGTGATGCGCCTGTGCGTAATTCGTCTCGAATCCGTTCGTTAATCAACACATTGGCGTCAATCGCCATACCCACGGTTAGCGCCAGTGCAGCCATGCCTGGAAGGGTGAGTGTGGCTTGCATGATTGATAACAAACCGACCAACAACAATAAATTAAGCGCCAGTGCAATGACCGAAATAACACCAAAGGCAGCATAGTAAGCCGCAACGAAAATGGCTACCGCTAAAAATCCATACAACGTCGAGTTAAACCCACGGCTAATGTTTTCAGCACCTAAACTAGGACCAACAGTACGCTCTTCGATGATATCCATGGGTGCCGCAAGCGCGCCAGAACGAAGCAGTAACGCCACATCGCGCGCTTCCGTATTGGTCATGCGACCACTGATCTGCACGCGACCGCCGCCAATCTCCTCGCGAATGACCGGGGCGGTGATAACCTCGGCTTGATTCTTTTCAATCAAAAGAATGGCCATTCTTTTGCCAACATTGTCACGTGTCAATTGCTTAAAAATACGCGATCCACCGTTGTCAAGATTAATGTGCACAGCGGGTTGATTGTCTTTATCAAAACCCGGTTGCGCATCGGTTATATGTTCACCGGTTAGCAATACTTGTTTTTTTACCAGCAGTGGGCTGCCGCCACGTTCTTCATACAATTCCAATCCAGCTGGAACTTGTCCGTGCATCGCTGCATCCAGATCGCGTTCGTCATCCACTATGCGAATTTCCAGCGTTGCCGTGCGTCCTAAAATATCTTTCGCTTTAGCAGTATCTTGAACACCGGGTAGTTGCACAATGACGCGATCTTTTCCTGCCTTCTGAATAATCGGTTCTGCTACTCCAAGTTCATTGACACGGTTACGTAGCGTGGTGATATTCTGCATCACAGCAGAATCTTGCATTCGAAGCATTGCTTCTTGCTTGATCGTGGCAACGAGATCGAAACGTTCTCCGACTTGTTCTTGTACAAACCCCAGATCAGGATAATTTGATTTTAATTCGGTTTCTGCTTGAGTGCGTGATTCAGCATCACGAAATTTCAGAATTAATTTTTTGTTGAGTTTTTCAATACCAGCATAGGGAATTTTTTTCCCTCGCAAAGTAGTTCGAACATCCGAACTGTAGCGCTCAAGAGATTTATCCAAAGCACCTTGCATGTCGACTTCTAGCATGAAATGCACGCCACCCCGTAAATCCAATCCCAAATACATTGGTAAGGCACCTAAGCTGGTCAGCCATTGTGGTGAATTTGGCAGCAAATTCAATGCAGTAATATAATCTTTACCCAGCGCCGATTCGAATAAATCCTTGGCTTTAATTTGCGTATCGGTATCAGTAAAGCGTACTTTGACACTATTGCCCTCGAGAAAAATACCTTCTGCCTTAATATTGGCTTGCGTCAGTGTTTCTTCAACTTGTTTCAATAATGCAGTATCAGCATTTAAGGAGGCACGCAGTGGTGAAATTTGTACGGCAGGCGATTCACCATAAAAATTCGGCAAGGTATATAGCAGTCCAAGTACGATAGAGACTGCAATGATGAGGTATTGCCAAAGTGCATAGCGATTCATGGATGTCAGTATGTGTTGGTGGTTGGAGGGATGGAATCAAAAAATCAGAAAAAAGCGACGTTCAAGAAAACCTATTTGTTGGATTGTTGCGTGGTAGATTGATTGTTATCTTCCGTAGGGTTAGAGCTTGTGGTTTCTGGCGTTTCACTTGATTGAGACACTGTATTATTGCTGTCGGCTGAAATAGCTTTTCCACCCTTGGTTTTTGTTGATGATTTTCCTTTAGGATCAATGCTTTTCAGTGAACCTTTAGGTAGTAAAGTTTGTATCGAAGATTTGAGTACGGTTACTTCAATAGCGGGTGCTATTTCTACGATCACATACGATTCGCTTACATTGATCACTAACCCCAATATGCCACCGTTGGTGATGACTTCGTCGCCACGTTGCAGCGCATCTATCATTTGTTTTTGTTCTTTGGCGCGTTTAGATTGCGGGCGTATTAACAAAATGTAAAACAAAACAAAAATAGCAATCATGGGCAACAAGCTCATTAAACTTGCATCAGATTGCGCCGGTGCGGCCGTTTGCGCAAAAGCATCACTAATCAACATAAAGCTCTCCAAAAGCATTAAAAAAAGGCGTATTTTAGCATGTTGCATGCCCAGCCAGAAATTCTTGTGCAAATTCCTGAAATTGCTGTTTCTCGATAGCGCTACGAATTTCTGTCATCAATTGCTGATAGTAAAACAGATTGTGCACGGTATTGAGGTGTGCACCCAATATTTCATTGATACGCTGTAAATGGTGCAGATAAGCTAACGTGAAATGTTGACAGGTGTAGCAACCGCATTGTTCATCAGGTGGGGATTTGTCTAACCGGTATTGACTATTGCGCAATTTAATAATGCCATGGCGTGTATACAACCAACCATTGCGTGCATTACGTGTTGGCAGCACGCAATCAAACATATCAATACCCTGCGCAACCGCATGCACAATGTCGGCTGGAGTGCCTACCCCCATGAGGTAACGTGGTTTGTCTACGGGCAACAGCGGGGCAGTATGATTCAAAATGCGCTGCAGGTCGGTTTTCGGCTCGCCCACCGATAGACCACCAATCGCATAGCCATCGAAGCCAATCTGCTGTAGACCTGCCGATGATTCATTTCTGAGTTGTTCAAACATGCCCCCTTGTACGATGCCAAAGAGTGCATTGGTATTATGGCCATGCGCTTGCTTGGAGCGCTCTGCCCACCGTAAGCTCAGCTCCATAGAAGTGCGAGCGGTTATTTCATCGGCTGGGTATGGCGTACATTCATCAAAAACCATGACAATATCGGAATTCAGTATGCGTTGAATACGCATCGATTCTTCCGGTGATAAAAAACAACTGTCACCGTTGACGGGTGATTTGAAGTGCACGCCTTGCTCAGTGATTTTGCGTAAATCTCCCAAGCTGAAAACTTGAAAACCACCTGAATCAGTCAATATTGGTTTGTGCCAGCCCATAAAATCGTGCAATCCCTGGTGCATTTCAATCACTTCCAATCCCGGGCGAAGCCACAAATGAAACGTGTTGCCTAATATAATTTGTGCTTGGATTTGAAGAAGCGCTTCGGGTGACATACTTTTTACCGCGCCGTAAGTACCCACCGGCATAAAAACGGGGGTTTCAATAGTGCCGTGCGCAAGTGTTACCGTGCCGCGACGTGCATGATGATCCGTGGTATGTAGTTCAAATTTCATGATTTCTTTCGATTAACATCGCGTCACCGTAACTAAAAAATTGATAGCGCTGATCGATTGCATGTTGATAACTGCGTTTAATGATATCCATGCCGGCAAAAGCAGCGACCAACATCAGCAACGTTGAGCGTGGTAGATGAAAGTTGGTCAATAAGCGTTCGACGATGCGGAAGCGGTAACCAGGCGTAATAAACATATTCGTATCGCCATGACCCGCAACTAACCGGCCATCATGTTGCATGGCACAGGCTTCTAATGCACGTAATGAAGTCGTTCCTACCGCCAAAATGCGCCCGCCATTTTCCTGTGCTTGTTGAATAACATCAACCGTTGCTTGCGGAATATGAAACATTTCGCTGTGCATAACGTGATCTTCAATTTGGTTAACACGAACCGGTTGATAAGTTCCCGCCCCCACATGCAAAGTCAGATAGGCAATGCTGACACCCAGATTACGCAACCGAGTCATGATACCCGCATCAAAATGTAGTCCGGCGGTAGGCGCAGCAACCGCACCTGGGTTTCTAGCATATACCGTTTGATAGCGTGATTCGTCAAACTCCGTAGACTCACGGGTAATATAAGGTGGCAAAGGCAGTTGTCCATAACAATTCAACCAATCATCGACGGAACGCGTATCATCAAAATACAAACGATAAAATTCACCGCCACGATCGACCACGGTTACTGGAATCACATCTTTCAAAATGAGCTTGGAATTTACCTTGGGCGCATGACTGGCGCGAATCGATGCCAACACGTGATGATGATCGAGAATTCGTTCGATCATCACCTCCACGTGGCCGCCGCTTTCTTTTTTCCCGAATAACCGTGCTTTTAGCACTTGGGTATCGTTAAAAACCATCACATCACCTGGTTTGAGGTAACTTGGCAAATCAACAAACCAAGTATCTTGCCATTCTTGCAAGTTATTCAAATAGAGTAGACGGCTGCTGGTTCGTTCTTTGGCGGGGAATTGCGCGATCAAGTCTTTGGGCAAATCAAAATCAAAATCCTCAGTTTTCATGCACGCTATTATACCGAGGAAGTGAATTTTCGCCCATGCAGCTTGATGTGCTAGCGCTTTTCAGTGATAATTGCGCCTTGCTTAATTTATGAAGAGTAGCAAAAAGTTAGGTAAGTTTTTTGCCGGGATGGCGGAATTGGTAGACGCACGGGACTCAAAATCCCGCGATGGTGACATCATGGGGGTTCGATTCCCCCTCCCGGCACCAAAACAAACCTTTCAAATAGTTTCGTGACGTATCGACCCCCTTAACCTTGAGAAAGCCCCACTTTATTCAACTCGCTCAAGCAAGCGAGACTTTCATTAAGTTTTTCTTCTTTCTTCTTTAGGTCATTGTCGAACCGGAAGTATCGACAGTTGCTCTTTTACGTACTGTATAGCCGATCAACGCAAGACCAATTAATAACATGACGTAAGTTTCTGGTTCTGGCACAGGCGCTGCAATATCCATAGTAAAATCCCAATGCCCCACGCTTGAATCGTTCCGATCAAACTGCACCACGTTCAGATACGTGTCTCCGTCTAACGGAACCATAGACCAGAGTGGATCAAATGCACCCGGCGCACCCGGTGAAGCAAGACCTAAGACCCAACCCGCAGTGTCTCCACTGGCTCCGGGTCCTAATTTAAAGTCTTCAAACCACAGGTAGTAGTCACCGTTGAGGGTAGTAGTTAAACTAGTCTCGTTGTTTTCAAACAAAAAACCAGGAGGGTTGTTAGTAAAACCGGCAAACCCTTCTGTCAAGCTGGCAGAGTTATGGAGCGTGGTGAAAGTCACCTCCGTTTGACTATCAAAACGATAGCCACCAAAATTTAAACCGAAGACCTCGAAACCTAAGGTTTCGAAATCGTTGGGTAAATAACTACCCACTACTGGATCTGATGAGTTATATACTTTTGACACACCACCAAAGGCTTCACCCCCGGCATGCACATTACCGACAAAAAAAAGACTCAAGCAACTGAACGCACATATCATGAACTTCACTACCTACCTCCCCAAAAATAAAGCACCCCGCCGCAAGCAGCGAGGCATTAAAAGCACTCTTCAATCTGCTGGCTTTCAACCAGCTTTCACCCCAAGGGACGGGGAATTGAACCCATAGAGATGAATCACTCCGTTCAGTAATTCATCATTAAGCGATGACTAAAAAATCCGATGCCGTGAGTGCCGGATGCGTAGTCGTTCCAATCAGCGCAATCTGCACATTTTGTCCACTGACTGAGCCATTGGCATCGTAGTAGAGCGCGCCCGTTGACGAGTTGTAGACGATCCGATCCAGCGTATCCAGCGCGGATGCCCCAGTATGAAACTTGCCCGCTGTTAGCGCTGCACCAGCGGCGGTTCCCGTAATGCCCAATGCGGTGAAGATATCGTCGTCGAGAAGAATTTTATCAGTGCCAGAAACAAAATCAGTGATGGTATCGATGTTGCCTGTACCTGGTGCTGTATCAAAAATGAACTTATCCGAGCCTGCTCCGCCGGTCAACGTATCGTTGCCACCTTTTCCCAATAATCGATCATTACCAACGCCACCGCTGAGCGTATCATTATCCTTCCCACCATCAAGCGTATCATTGCCAGCATCGCCGAACAGTCGATCGTCATCACCATTTCCATATAATTTGTCATTTCCAGGGCCGCCAAGTAACAGCTCTTTGGTACTTCCACCCGTAAGCGCATCACTACCATGCCCACCATAGAATATTTCAATATTATCATTGCCTAGATGATTAATATCCTCTTGGTTTAGATCCGTATCTGTAAGTTTGTCTTTTCCTTCATCAACAAAAAAATCATCCCCAACTCGTCTTCCTCCCAAAAATACAGTCTGATCGCCAGGTTCAGCTAAAATTCTCACCCAACTACCCGCATCAACACTATCAGTGATTTGACGATAATAATCCATTGAATGATTTGCAGTGTTTGCCCAGAAAAAATCATAAAAGTCTGGCTCGTCAAGCGTTTGATTACCCGCAAAACGGATAACATCACCGGGCCTGTTTTGATCGGTCATTACATCCCATGTTTGTGGCACGGGATCTTCGCTAACTTCAATTTGAATCATGCGACTGTCATCCACATAACTAACTCTGTCTGCATTATTTTTTGTAAAATCAGGAGCAGCAAAGGTGATGGCTTGATATTTAGCGCCTGTGTGTTCTGGTCGCGCCATGTATTCAATGGCCATCGCGCCACCCAGGCTATGCCCTGTCACGTACACTTTACCAATATTATTGGTTGAAACATAATGATCAACCGCATCAATTAAGGGTTGCAATAATTGATAATGATCATTCATATTGCCGCCAGAGCCATCAAGGATTCCTCCCCATTCATCCTTATCGGGATGGATATAATCCGGATTAGAACCATTATCATTTGTGCCGCGAAAAGAAATCACGATAGCATCATCAACACGCGCTACAAATGCCGCAGCATTACCGTTGTGATAGAAGCCGTTGGTCATTTCATTGAGAAGCATGACTTCTTCTTTAGATTCACTGGAATGATTAGTATAGAAAGACGGACCATCCTCTAATGGAATGTCAAAATTTAATGCTTGCCAACCTGAGTTGATGACTGCAGCATCCGCATTCGGACTGAAGTCATTAATCAGTTCATTTTCATTTGGTTCCAAATGATAAGCCGCTTTGGAGAAATCAGCCATGACACGAATCATGCCCGCATTTTCTGAGCCTATAATCAGTTTTTCCTCCGCACTCAGTAGCGATTGGAATCTATTAACTGCTGTGGGTAGTGGTATATGAGTGACTACCGCTGTAGCATCGCTGCTAATGCTTTCCAAGTGATCAAAGCCGTCGGTATAACTCGCTGTAACCGTAATGGCCTTGCCTATATCATTGGCAGTTACCTGATAGGTTTGGCCTACGCCAATATTCACTTCACCAGCTTTCCATTGATACGTGATTGTTCCTACGCCATCGACATCGTCCAAATCATTAAAAGCAGTTAAGGTTTGTCCTGCACTGGGGTTGGTAACATTAATATGCACGCTTCCTGTGGGTGAATGATTAGTGTCGGCAGTATAAACATCATCGGTGTAAATATTGGCAAGCCCCACTACCCCCGAACTCAATTGACTGGCAACGGCTGAGCTATCACCCCCGAAAGTAGCCCCCCCCCAAGTGACCAGCGATCCGTCTGCTTTCAATGCGGCAAAGGCAGCCCCTGTTGAATAGATCTGCATCACGTCCACTGTGCCATCTAATTGGCCAGCAACAGCTGAGCTATCTCCACCCCAAGGAGAATACCCCCAAGTGACCACCGAGCCGTCTGCTTTCAATGCGGCAAAGGCAGACCCTGTTGAATAGATCTGCGTCACGTCCACGGTGCCATCTAATTGACCAGCAACGCTGGAGCTATCGCCACCACTAAAAGAATTTCCCCATGTGACCACCGATCCGTCTGCTTTCAATGCGGCAAAGGCATTCCCTGTTGAATAGATCTGCGTCACGTTCACGGTGCCATTTAATTGATCAGCAACGCTCGAACTATCTCCCCCCCGAGAAGGATCACCCCAAGTGACCACCGATCCATCAGCACGTAGCGCGGCAAAAGCTCTTCCTGTTGAATAAATCTGTGTCACGTCCACGGTGCCATCCAATTGACTGGCAACGCTGGAGCTATCACCACCATCAACAGGATGCCCCCAAGTAACCACCGAACCATCAGCACGCAGCGCAGCAAAAGACAGCACTGTTGAATAGATCCGCGTCACGTCCACGGTGCCATCTAATTGATCAGCGACGCTGGAGCTATCGCTCCCCCAAGTGACCACCGAACCGTCTGCTTTCACTGCAGCAAAGGCCTCCCCTGCCGAATGGATCTGTGTCACGTCTACTGTGCCATCTAATTGACCAGCAACGCTCGAACTATCTCCCCCCCGAGAAGGATCACCCCAAGTGACCACCGATCCATCAGCACGCAGCACGGCAAACGCTCTTTCTGTTGAATAAATCTGTGTCACGTCCACCGTACCATCTAATTGACCAGCAACGCTGGAGCTATCGCCACCATTAGCAAAAAAGCCCCAAGTGACCACCGATCCGTCTGCTTTCAATGCGGCAAAGGCTTCCTCTGTCGAATAGATCTGCGTCACGTCCACGGTGCCCTCTAATTGACTAGCGACGCTGGAGCTATCGCCCCCCCAAGAAGAATTACCCCAAGTGACCACCGAACCGTCTGCTCTCAATGCGGCAAAGGCATGCACTGTTGAATAGATCTGTTTCACGTCCACGGTGCCATCTAACTGGCTGGCAACGCTGGAGCTATCGCCACCAGAACCGTGTATTCCCCAAGTAACTACCGAACCATCTACTTTCAATGCGGCGAACGCATCATTATTCCGAAACTCACCTAATGTATGCCCAGGATAGGAAGAACTGTTCGGACTCACTGTAAGTCCCAATACACCTTCGTGCATTAAAGATTTCGGCACCGTTTCAACCGCACCCACTGCTGCTTCCAATACCCAATTGCCCCCCAAAGCCGCATTGCCCGTCCGATCATCCGACGCCGCGACATCTGCGCCCGTCAATTGCACCAGCCGATCGATGAATAGTTGTCCTGGATCGCCTTGCGCCACATTGCAGCCGTAGAGCAGCAGGTCACCCGTTGCTGTCAAGCGGCTTCCGATATCGCCGAGCTGACTACGATAGTTGTCGATATTTTCCGAATCGAGCAAGGTATTGCCGAGATACAGCGCACCTTGCGCACCATGCGAAACGATCTGAATGGAATCCAATGCATTGTACTTGGACAAAATCGCTTGCATTTGTGCGATGCCATCCTGACCGGGATCGAGCACAAACGCTTCGCTATCCTCAGGTAAACCGGTAATCAGATTTTGATAATCCGCAACACGTGAATCGATGATGAAAATATCTTTTGTGGTCATGATTTTTCCTCTTATTTTTTGAATACATCGGCTATTCGTGCCGAGCAGGATTTGATTATACCGGTGAATCCTTCAATGGATTGCACGTTGGCGATAACAGCCGCTACCTTTTTAGACTCGGGCGACTGTATCAGAGGATTTGCAAAAAAGATAGAAGCCAAACATTCCGATTTCGCCCCTAACAATCAGAAGCCGGTTTGGATTGAAGCAGTGTCTGAATCATGGTTCAAGACCTTTGCAAAATTATCCGCTTTTGCTGCAGATTCTATAAAACACAATTCAATGTTAAAGCTTAGGGAAACACTGATTAATTAAATCAGTTAGTTATACTTTTTGAATAAGCTCTACTGAATCAAAATTATTCATATTTACCGGCGCCAGCTAAAGCATTAGGATTAATAATGCGAAAAACACCATTTTTTAAAGCACCCCGCCGCAAGCAGCGGGGTATTAACCGCGCTCTTCAACCTGCTGGTTTTCAACCAGCTTTCGCCCCCCAAGGGGCGGGGAATTGAACCCACAGAGATTAAGCAATATAAATGGTTTTAAGCGGTGGAAAACCGTTAAATTCAACCGAGGAGTATGAGTTGGTGTAAGCCCCCGTCGTCAACCAGTAAAGCTTGTCTCCTATGGCTAGACTTTGTGGAAGTTTGTAGCCTGATTGCTCGTACATGATATCGGTCGAGTCACACGTGGGGCCTGCCAGTATCACGGTCCCTTCATCATTGTTGCGTTCCATTTTCGGTGTGTAAACCGGGTATTTGATTGCTTCACCCAAGGTTTCAATCAAACCTTGAAACAAACCGACATCGGAATAGACCCAGCGTGTCAGATCGGTACGGGATTTCCGAGAGATCAATACCACTTCAGAGACTAAAACCCCCGAACCTGCCACTAGTGACCTGCCGGGTTCGAGAATAATCTCGGGGATATCGTCGCCATGGTCATCCTTGAGGTATCGAATGATTTCTTCAGCATACACCTTGAATGGATTAACCTCGGAAATATAGTTTGCAGGAAACCCTCCCCCCATATTGATCATCTTCAGAAGAATATCTTCTTCATATTTCATCCAATCAAACATATATTTGACTTTTGATAGCGCATCATCCCATACGGCAATATCTTTCTGTTGACTGCCGACGTGAAAAGAGATGCCATAGGGCTCCAGACCGAGTTTTTTGGCATTCACCAACAAATCAATCGCCATATCAGGATGACAACCAAATTTACGTGACAACGGCCACTCAGCGGTATCTCCGCCTTCCACCAAAATACGCACAAAAACCCGTGAACCCGGCGCATTCTCTGCGATCTTCTGAATATCAGCCTTTGAGTCGGTGGCATAAAGACGTACACCTTTGTCATAAGCGTACTTGATATGCGCCGCCTTTTTGATGGTGTTGCCATAAGAAACCCGATCCGGTGTAACCCCACTATCAAATACCCGATCTAGCTCAAATATGGACGCACAGTCAAAATTGGATCCCAAATCGCGTAATAAATTAATCACAGGAACCCCAGGATTCGCTTTCATGGCGTAGTGAATCTTTGCATTGGGAAAGTACATCACCATTTCTTCAAATTTTTGCTTAATCAGCGATAAATCTACAAGTAGAAAAGGTGTCTCATGCTCAACCGCGGCACTCAGGAATTTTTGCCATTGCGCTTCTGAGAAGTAATCTTGGATTTTGATCATGGTGATGTCTCTCTGTGATCTGTGTTGTGAATGAGTACCTTGTCGAATTAAAAAGCACGAATACTGCTATGACTAGCGGTCGCTAGTTAATGCTATTTTGAAATTCAAATGAAATACTGCGAATTTTTCATGGATGGCAATTGAGGAAGATTATAGGGCAAGAATTGTACCTTAGCTTGCCAAATCAAGGCCAGCGGCTTGTATCACACGGGACAAGGTCTTACAGGCTGTGCGCATACCCAGTCCCATTTGAAGAAGCGTTCCGATTGGAATCGATCGGTTAAGGATTAGTGCGAGGATGCGGAGCAGGTTGGCACTGCCATCCGGTCTAACAGCACTCAACAATGCACCAGGCGGTGAAAATTCGACAGGATCAACGATGGCGCGCACTGCGATGAAAGGAATCGCAGCATCCGCTGCAACTGTTGCAATCGCGCTGCTTTCCATATCCACAGCACAAGCACCGGTTATTTCCGCAAATCTAAGTTTGGATTGCATTGTAGTAAGCGGTTCAACACTATTTGCCAACACACCATTAACGATTACCATGTCGCTAGATAACCGATGTTGTAGATGATTACGCCAATCCAATGCGACTGGTAATAAATTTTCATCGTAGACGGCATCTGGGAGTACGAGATCGCCTGGTTTGAGCTGCCTATCCAACGCACCTGCCACACCCAAACTTGCCAGTCTCGTTACCCCAGCATGACATAGTTGCTCTGCAGCTTTCTTTGCAGATTCCGCGCCCATGCCGCTGAGCCATAGCACCGTATGCTGATTAATTGCAATTTTTTTGTTCATTGGAACATGCCGTGGCGTTACACAGCGCGCTTCTGCACGTAAAGCCACCACCAAACCGGTTACATTCACCGAATTAGCCTCGGGTCAGCACACGATAACGTGCAAGCGCCCATAATGGGAAAAACTTTGAGTACCCATAATAACGCAAGTAAAATACTCGTGGAAAACCAGGCGCAGTAAACCAAGGCTCGTCCCATAAGTGATTGTGATCTTGCTGGGTTAATATATAGCTAATTCCTCTACGAACCGATTCACTTTTGACTTCACCGGCTGCCATGAGTCCCAATACTGCCCAAGCAGTTTGGAAAGCCGTACTAGTTTCAAGAAATTGTCCCGCTATTTTTTCATCCAGATAAGAATCATTCGTTTCACCCCATCCGCCATCAACACGCTGCACTGACTCTAACCACTGCACAGCTCGACGCACAGATGCATGTTGCATATCAAATTTAGCCAAGCGAAAAGCTTCCAATACAGACCAGGTGCCATAAATATAATTGGTTCCCCAGCGGCCAAACCAGGAGCCATTAGATTCTTGCTCACGCAGTAAGAAACCAATACCGCGCCATACCTCTAACTGATGCTTGCCATACTTACCGAGCAACCCCACACATCGCGCGGTCACATCACTGGTAGGTGGGTCGATGAGAGCGCCATGATCAGCAAAAGGAATTTCGTTTAAATAATGATGCACGTTATCAATATCGAAAGCGGCAAACCCGCCATTTCTCGATTGCATTCCGGCTAGCCAATTCGCTGCGCGTTCTAGCGCGTATTCATGTCGTTCCAAACCACCTTGTTCTAATGCCCAAGCAACTGCGGCCGTATCATCCAAATCTGGATAATGTGGATTAGCATATTGAAAAGCCCATCCACCACCCGCCAAATCTGGCTGCTTATCACGCCAATCACCGGGAGCCTCTAAAACTTGCTGCTTTACTAACCAATCCATCGCGCGGTGTACAGGCTCTTGATCAGTTTCAAGATCCTCTTGTAATGCAAGGCCCGTTAACACGGTATCCCAAACAGGTGATGTACAGGGTTGGCACCAAACCCGTTCTCCCTCATCCACCAATAAACCACGAAGCGCATTTCGACACTTTGCACGACTGGGGTGATCATAACTATAACCTAGCAGCGCTAATGCCTCATGTGCATTGACTATGGCTGGAAAAATCGCACCTATACCGCACTCCCCGTTCAAGCGCTCCAATATCCAATGTTCTGCAGAATTAATCGCTTCTTGACGCAATGACTGCGGAAGTTTTGGCTCAAAACGCGACAATAAGCGCTCAACTGCCATAAATACTCGCTTCAATAAAGTATCCGGTTTTGGAAAATAGTTTTGCTCTTCTTCAGGTGGGGTGATAAACAATTCGCGAATATCCACTTTTCTTGGATTAATCGCTTTAGCTTTCAAGGTACACAGAATTGACAGAGGCACCATAACAGTGCGTGACCAATAAGAAACTTTACTCAAATGAAACGGCACCCATTTTGGCAAAAAAATAAGCTCGGCGGGTACTACAGGTACAGCTCGCCAAGGAATTTGCTGATACATAGCAAGCAGTAAGCGTGTAAATACATTCGCTTTTGCAGCACCGCCCCTTTGTAGAATCGCTTCACGCGCACATTTCATATGCGCATCTTCGGGAGAATCGCCAACCAATTTTAGTGCATAATAAGATTTGATCGTACAACTGATATCAAACGCTCCGCCATAATACAGTGGCCAACCTCCATGATTCATATCTTGCTTGTCACGAATAAAGCGGGCAATTTTATTTTCCAGTGCAACATCCACTTCATCCATGAAATGCATCATCAGTATGTATTCAGCCGGGATTGTGCAATCGGCCTCGAGTGGAAAACACCAATGTCCATCTTCCTGTTGTAACGCCAATATGGCAGAACGGGCTTGAATAAATTTTTCCTCAAGTTCATTGAGATCAATTGTTTCTTGATTCATATGAGATATTTCAACAGATGTTAGATTATTCTTTCCCATCATCGTAACTGATCGTTGATATTGCGATATATCATGAATTGCATGAGGTCTATTCATAGTTCTCTGGGAATCCTATTTAATACAAACATTAAAAAAATGATCAATTTCATTCGAATTGCCAAACTCCCGCAATACTGAGCAAAAATCAAAGCTTCTACTTTTTACCATCTTTATCAAAGGGATTATCCTGGAAAGGCTCATAATATAAATCTAATGGCAGTTTACCGTCATGCACCAAGAATTCACGTTGTTGCATAGAAGCCTCTCTCACGAATAGATAAGGATCAATAGCCGCTTCATCACGAATTCGCATCGGACCCACCAAACGGGCTCGTTTATCAATAGCACCCAGAAAACCTAATGGAACTGTGACAGGAGAGCCAATGACGAGACCCGCATAGAAAAGTGCATTGGTTAAAAGCCCGACCGGTATGCCCGTAACGTCACGTTGACTGCTGGGCCCAAGCAAAGGGATAAACAAATAGGATCCTGGTGTAACGCCCCACACTCCAAGTGTCTGGCCAAAATCCTCGTCATGTTCCTGCAATCCCATATGTGTGGCCATATCAAACAAACCAAACAAACCAATGGATGAATTAATGGCAAAACGTAGCGTATCTTGAAATCCCTGTTTAATTTTACCTTGCAAGAAATCATTCAATACCACATTTGGATATGATAAGTTATCATAAAAATTTCCAATGGAACGCTGCGCAGCATTCGGCACATAGTCAATGTAGGTATTGACAATCGGCATAAATACGGTGCGATCGATGCGATCGGTAAAATCATACGCAGCACGATTGATGTCTTCATGGGGATCGACTGCATCCGGCTGTTGATCACTTGATTTTGGCGTTGAAACACAGCCCTGAAAAAGCAAAGCAATGAACAAGACTAAAACACACAATAAAAAATGCTTCCTAAGAATACAATCCACTGCAGTTAAAATGGGGATATTTCTTTTCATTTATAAGTATTTTTTTCACACTTCTCTTACATCTTACAAAATGTATTGATCTTGTTATTAATCCGTTCTTCTAAAGCCATCGACAGACTTTATCCACTAAGATCTTTCGTGCCGATTCTTGTAGGAAAACAAATTCATACTTCGCTTTATCGCTATTAAAAAGCATATGCATTTTTTTCGAATTTACGAAATCTAAAATTATTCTCATGGGTGGCATAACTAAACGATCGCCAGTGCCTACCAATAAAACTACAGCCTGATAACCCTTTGCCAAAAAAAATGAAGCTGTTCAATAAGTTTTTTTGCGCGACAATACAGGCTTGGCATTTCACTGATTGTGTGTTTTACGTTGACATCTACGACACTTTTTTTATTCTCATTCTCGGTCATAATTGATTCAGCCGAAGTATACACGAGTACCTCAATATCATGTTTTGTTGCTTTGGTCAGAACGATTCATGCACCCGCAAAGTTGACTAGGTTAGAATCGACTGGGAAAAATCAATTTTCTCGCTCGCCATGCACCATTTCAATTAATTTTAATGCTTGCAATTCCATTTCAAGCACAAAGCCATCGACTTTTGCACGAAAATAGCGATAAAAAATCATACTAGGTATCGCTACTAATATACCAAACGCCGCATTATATAATGCCACCGAAATTCCATAGGCTAGTTGCGTTGGATTACTACCAGTTGGAGAGTTGGAGCCAAAAATTTCAATCATACCCACCAAAGTACCAAATAATCCCATCAACGGACTTAATGCGGCAATCGTACCCAATGTTGTCAGATAACGATTCAAGTCGTAGGCAACAGCTCGACCAGATTCTTCTATGGATTCTTTCATTATCTCGCGCGATTTTTTGATATTTTTTAACCCTGCCGCCAAGATCTCTCCTAACGGGGAATGCTTCCTCAAACGCTCAATCATTTCTGAACTGGCACCATTTCTCTGATACTCGCCAAACACCTTAGGAAGAAGATCTTGGGGTGAAATTATCTTCAAACGCAAGGCCCACATCCGTTCAACAATGATACCCACGGCAACAATAGATGCAATGATGATTGGCCAAATCGGCCAACCGGCTGCTTGAATCAAAGATAACATGCATAAATCTCCTTAATGGCAAACGAATTGGAATATGCTACAACAAGGAACTTTTTACCCAAATCGATTATTTTATAACTTTATTTGGGACTTTGACAGTTGATGATTAACTAAATCATGCTACCCAATCCTAGGTCAATCAATATACTTTAATTTTCATCCATAATTTCTATAACTTGCTAATGATTAACATGCCCATAAAAAGTTGTAATCACCCCCATTAATTACCCCAATATCACCCTACCCCTCATTTTTCTATTTAATGAAAGGAAACGCTGTTATCCATGAATCTACCCTACTCGCTAGAAAATTCGACATCCCGAATACTGACCGTTAGTGAATTAAACCGCAACACGAAGCAACTCTTAGAACAAAATATCCCTTTATTATGGGTACAAGGAGAAATTTCCAACTTGAAACGGTATCCCTCTGGACATTGGTATTTTTCTTTAAAAGATAGTGCTGCACAGATACGCTGTGTTTTTTTCAATCACAAAAATTATGCGATAGACTGGCAACTCAAAGACGGCATGCACATCGAAGCCCTTGTGCTGGTAACTATTTATGAACCTCGCGGGGATTATCAACTTAACATCGAAACCATACGTCAAGCAGGTCTGGGAAAACTATATGAAGCATTTGAACGATTAAAATCCAAGTTAGAAAATGCTGGACTATTTCGTGCCGAAAATAAAAAAACACTATCAAACTTTCCTAAACAAGTCGGTGTTATCACTTCACCCAATACCGCAGCGTTACGCGATGTGATCGCCACAATGCAACGCCGTACCCCTTCTCTTCCTATCATCATCTACCCTACTTTGGTGCAAGGAAAAATGGCCGCCACTGAAATCGTCAACGCCATAGAGACTGCATGTCAACGCAAGGAATGCGATGTATTGATTCTTTGCCGTGGGGGAGGCAGCATCGAAGATTTATGGGTATTTAATGAAGAAATTGTTGCACTTGCTATAGCAAATAGTTCCATTCCAATTGTCAGTGGCATCGGTCACGAAACGGATTTTACTATTGCTGATTTTGTCGCGGATCGACGTGCGCCAACCCCGACCGGCGCAGCCGAGTTGATTGGTCAAGATCACTCCGAACTGAATCATCACCTCAAGAAGCTGTTTAACCATTTAAACCACAGCGTGCTTCGTCAAATAGAACGAATTATGCAAAAAGTCGATACGTTCTCCTATCGACTCGTCTATCCGGGAAACAAGATTCAGCGTCAAGCGATACGCTTACACTACTTAACAAAACAATTAAACAATATCTCGAGACATGCAATAGAAAAGAGAGTATGGAAGCTAAATCAGTTTAAAAAATATCTTCTAACAAATGGCCCCAATATTTCACAAACCTTGACACACACAGCAAAACTGGCAATGTCTCTTAACAGCGGTTTTTCTCGTTATACCGAATTACGACTACATCACATCAAGTCACTCGATTTACTATTAGCGCAATTGAATCCACAATTAGTATTAAAACGCGGTTATAGCATTACGTATAACGCCAGCGATGGCACATTGATACACCACAGTAAACAAATTAAACCTGGTGATAATATTCAGGTAAAATTCGCTCATGGATCCTGTGAAGCACATATCAAGAAGATAAATAATGTCTGATACTTTACTTGAGGATACAAAACTCAAATACTCTTTTCTTGATCAAACAAAATCAAATCCCCCTATGTCAAAAACATTTCTTATTCTAGGCACACTCAATACCTTTATTTGTATTTTATTAGGTGCTTTTGGCGCACACGGTCTGAAAAAAATGTTATCCAGCGATATGCTGACCGTATATAACACCGCTGTGCAATATCATTTCTACCATGCTTTCGGCATTCTTATAATTGGCCTATTGTTACAGCATTTTCCCAACTCACGGCTGATTCCTATTGCCGGTTGGTTAATGCTCCTTGGTATTATTCTGTTCAGCTTCAGTCTTTATGCCATAAGTATCTCAGGAGGCATACCCGGTCTCGGTATTGTTACACCCTTTGGCGGTGTTTCATTTCTGAGCGCATGGTTGTTACTTACTTACGCAATATGGAAAGGAAAGTAACGCATTGAATCACAACCTTTTAATACTTGAGTTCTCATCTTAGTCATGCTCCAGTGTGCAACAATCTTTTCCATGCTATGTTCGATCATTTTTTCGTACTGACCACAGTTCTTATGTTGTTTCTGTATTAATTCACATTAAGAAAACATTGAAAAATTAAATGAGATTACTCTTTTTATTAATTTTTTTAAGTTGCATTGGCCTTTTAGGCTATGCACAATACTTACAGCACGTCCAAGGATTGCTACCATGTCCATTGTGCGTAGCGCAGCGCGTTGCTTATTGGTTGATCGGCATGACTGCCTTAATAGCTTTTCTACATAACTCAAGTTTGATTGGAAGCCGTTTCTACAGCATTTTTATCATGTTTTTCGCTTTCTTGGGAGGTATTGTCGCGGCCCGGCATGCATGGCTCATACGCTATCCGGAATCATTTGAATGTGGCATCAGTCCTGAAGAAGCCTTTCTTAATTCTTTACCGATCGCAGAATGGTGGCCTGGAATGTTCGAGGCCAATGGTGATTGTGCCAATATAGATTGGGAATTTCTCAGCTTAACGATACCTGATTGGTCATTTCTAGCCTTTATTACATTGATTTGCATAGCATTCTTCCTTATATTGAAATACAGGAAAAACCCAAATAGCAAATCCATTTAAGCAGAGAATCGCTTAGGTTTTACCTATCCCCTTGGATGATGTACTGCATGAATTTGTTTTAATCTTTCACGCGCGATGTGTGTATAAATTTGTGTCGTTGATATATCAGCATGTCCGAGTAACAGTTGTACGACACGCAAATCTGCTCCATGGTTAAGCAGATGTGTGGCAAATGCATGCCGTAACGTATGTGGGGAAAGTTGTTTAGTAACACCGACTAACAATGCATAGCGCCTGATTAAATACCAAAATGCTTGGCGAGTCATTGCAGCACCACGCATCGTTACAAAAATGGTATCGGTTACCATGTCATCTAAAAGCTCCGGACGAGCCTCTTTAGTGTAGCGTTTAAGCCAATCCAGCGATTCCTCACCCAAAGGCGAAAGACGCTCCTTTCGCCCCTTACCCATTACCCTGAGGACTCCAGCATCCATACTCACTTGCGAATACTTCAAATTGATTAACTCAGAAACACGTAAGCCTGTTGCATAAAGCACTTCTAGCATTGCTCTATCTCTCAATCCAAGTGGCTGCTTTACATCAGGCATACTAAGTAGCCTCTCAACCTCTTCTTCAGTAAGGCTTTCTGGCAAACTACGTACAAGCTTAGGTGTTTCAATGTTAAGGCTTGGATCTGATGCGATTCTTCCTTGACGCAACAAAAAACGATAAAAACGTTTTAGACTGGAAAGTTCTCGGCTGGTGGTACTGGCTTTAATTCGAGCAGATACACGCGAAGCAAGGAATTCAAGCAAATCGGAATGTGTAGCCCCAGTCAATACTTGAGTGTTATTCTGATTCCGTGTTCTTAGCCAATGACTAAAAAGTCGCAAATCGTTTCGATAACTATCTAACGTATTACGTGACAGTCCATCCTCAAGCCACAAAGAATCAGAAAACTCGTCCAATAAACTCGCGTCTAGATCAAGCACTTTCATGTTGCAATAACCACCTTTTAATTTCAAGAGGATCGCCATCGCTTGCGTTCATAAAACCACCTAAACTACCATTTTTAGCTATAACACGATGACAAGGTATGATAATCGGTAGGCGATTGGCTCCACAGGCTCGCCCAACCGCTCTGGGTGCTGAATGCAGTTGTTTCGCTATTTCAGCGTAGCTTGTTGTTTCACCGGTCGGAACACCCTGGATTGCTTCCCACACGCGACGTTGATGAGTCGTCCCACCAATATGTAAATTCAAATCGAACACAAAATGCGGCTCAGTTAAATACGCTTTCAACTGATTACAGACTTCTTTGGCTAGATGATTCGTGGGTGACAGAAGTTGAGTATCCAGAGGTAGATATTCAATATCTGTCAACCAGTCTTCTTCAATAAGAATCCCCAGAACTGCAAAAGGAGTAAGTAACTTAGCTTGGTAAAGCTTCACTGAATCAGCCATGTATTCTTATAATTGAAATCTAGCAAATCAAATTCAATAATTAAAATACGTTTAAACATGTTCAATTAGACCAGAAAAACAGATCCGAGTTTCTACATATTTGATTTTATCGTTAACTTGCGCAGAATCTAAAAATTTACGGTATAACCTATATGTCCGTCAAGACTTAAGTAGCAATAATTCATTCAGTCTCTTCACGAAAGCTACTGGGTCTTCCAATTGCCCACCTTCTGCCAATAACGCTTGATCAAATAATAAATGACTCCAATCGGTAAAGTTCTCTTCTTCCGATTTCAAGCGTTGGATCATAGGATGGTGCGGATTAATCTCGAGTATAGGCTTTGCATGTTGGATTTTTTGCCCTGCCGATTTCAGCAATCTTTCAAGATTCCCTCCCATATCATAAGTATCGGCTACCAGACAAGCTGGCGACTCGGTCAAACGAAAAGTCACACGTACATCTTTGACTTGTTCGCTCAACGTGGTTTTCATTTTTTCGATCAATTCGTGATAAGCATCCGCCTCTTTCTTTTGTTCCTCTTTTTCAGCATCGTCTTCTAAGTTACCTAAATCTAACCCACCTTTTGCAACCGATTGCAAAGATTTTCCTTCAAATTCGCTTAGGTTAGTCACCAGCCACTCATCAATACGATCAGATAACAATAAAACCTCTATATTTTTTTTGCGGAATACTTCTAGATGAGGACTACTTCTCGCTGCTTTGAGGCTATCTGCAGTTACATAATAGATTTTTTCTTGCCCATCCTTCATACGCTGAATATAGGTATTCAATGCTACACTCGGCTCGTCTGAATCACTCTGTGTAGTAACAAATCGTAGTAGTTTTGCGATTCGATCACGGTTAGCAAAATCCTCGCCCACACCTTCTTTGAGAACCTGACCAAACTCACGATAAAATGTTTTAAATTTCTGATTTTCTGCATCATCCTCGTTGTTTGCTAAATCTTCAATCAAACCTAATACTTTTTTTACCACCCCGGCGCGAATAGAATCGATATCCTTTGATTCTTGTAGGATTTCACGCGAAACGTTTAACGGTAAGTCATTTGAATCAATTACACCACGAATGAAACGCAAATAATTCGGCAACAGTTTCTCGGCATCATCCATAATAAATACGCGCTGTACATACAATTTAACGCCGCGGCGATGGTCACGATCAAATAAATCAAAAGGTGCACGTGAAGGAATATAAAGCAATTGAGTATATTCTTGCTTACCTTCAACCTTAGCATGCAAATAGGCTAATGGCGGCTCAAAATCATGTGCCACATGCTTATAGAATTCCTGATATTGTTCATCAGTAATATCATTTTTGGAGCGTGCCCATAATGCACTCGCTTGATTAATCGTTTCATCTTCATCGATTATCTGGTTTTTCTTATCTTCGTGAGACCATTCTTCTTTCTTCATCACGATCGGCAATGTAATGTGATCGGAATACTTTCGAATGATGTTGCGCAGTCGCATTCCATTGAGAAAGTCATCCTCATCTTCGCGCAAATGCAAAATTATCTCAGTACCACGAGTAGGCTTTACGATTGCTTCTAATGTGTAATCACCTTCACCTGCCGATTCCCATCGCACTCCTTGTTCTGCTGTTAAACCAGCTCGTCGTGTATTCAACGTGACTTTATCCGCAATAATGAATGCCGAATAGAAACCAACACCAAATTGCCCGATCAAGTGCGCATCTTTAGCTTGATCTCCTGTCAAAGAATCGAAAAATTCTCGGGTACCTGACTTGGCGATCGTTCCAATATGATCAATAACTTCCTGCCGTGACATACCAATACCATTGTCAGCAATCGTAATGGTCCTAGCTTCACTATCATAGCTTATGCATATTTTTAATTCTGAATCAGATTCATATAACGAAGCATTGATCAAACCTTCGAAGCGCAACTTATCTGCGGCATCTGAGGCATTTGAAATTAGTTCACGCATAACGATTTCCTTATTACTATATAAGGAGTGAATCATCAGCTTGAGTAATTGTTTTGCTTCTGTTTGAAAATTTAAATGTTCTTTGATTGTTTCGGCTTTCACATTAATCTCCTGATAAACTTAGTTTCTTTCACAATATAGCGCCAAGAACCCAAAATTCAAGTCAACATCGAGAATTCTTGAGATAATCTTCTAAAATAAGAGGGATTGCGAGGAAAAAAAGAAGAAATACAAAATACTCTAATGAGTATCATTTGATACTGCTACATAAGATCTAAAATGAAGAACTGTTAGCCGATAAGGCGCTTTAGCAAATGATTAATAACTTCAGTAGAATAATTGCATCGCCGCGTAACAGCTACATAGAATTCTGTATGGCATATAAGCTAATTCCCATCAATGCCTGAGGAAAAATGCCCAGAATCAAAATTGCTAATCCATTAGCGCCCAACAAAATTTTCACATCATTATTTGGCAAAATAGGTTCATTGGTTTCAGGCTCATCAAAATACATGAACTTGATGATCCGTAAATAGTAAAAAGCGCCAATTAGTGAAAATAACACTGCCACAACAGCCAACCAAACAAAACCAGCATTAACCACCGCTTGCAACACCGCTAACTTCCCATAAAAACCAATCATTGGCGGAATACCTGCTAGGGAAAACATCAACAATAAGGTTATAAAAGCATACCACGCATTTCTTTTACTCAATCCTTTGAAATCACTTATATTCTCGGCTTCAAAACCATTCCGGCACAACAACATGATCATTGCAAAAGTACCCAGAGTCATTAACACATACGCAATGACATAAAACAACGCTGAGCTGTAACCATTGGCATCCGCACTAATGAATCCCAACAATAAAAACCCCATATGAGAAATCGTTGAATATGCCAACATGCGTTTTATATTGGTCTGCGCAATAGCTGCAATATTCCCTATCGCCATTGACATAACCGCCAGGATCACCAACATGCCCTGCCAATCAGATGCCATCTGCTCCAATCCTTCAATCAGAAGGCGCATGACAAACCCAAACGCAGCAAATTTCGGAGCAGAACCGATAAATAGGGTGACTGCGGTTGGAGCGCCTTGATAAACATCCGGAGCCCACATATGAAATGGTGCCGCACTTAATTTAAAACTGATTCCTGCAACAATAAATACCAACCCTACTACCAAGACTTCTTTAGCATTCACTCCGTTTTGAATTGCTTTTGCTACTTCAGTTACTTGCAATGAACCTGTTGCACCATATATCATTGACATTCCGTATAACAGGAATCCCGAAGCCAAAGCACCCAACACAAAAAATTTCATGGCTGCTTCGGTTGAAGCAGCCGAGTCACGCCGTAAAGCAACCAATGCATACAAAGATAGCGAAAGAATCTCTAAACCTAGATAGAGTGTCAGAAAATGACTGGCCGATATCATAACCATCATTCCCAATGTCGCAAACAAGATCAGGCTAAAAAATTCACCACGCAACATGCCGCGATCAGTAATATAAGTGTGAGAATAAATTAACACTGCCGATACTGTTCCATAGGTCATCAATTTCAGAGTATCCGCCAATGTGTCATCCACAAACATGCCTGAAAAGGTCAGTACTACTTCGTTTGAAAACGAACTAAATGTCAGCACTGCACAACCAAACAAAGTAGCCTGTGTCAGTAAATAGGTAACATAGCGCCTATTCTGGCCCACGGTCAAGTCCGCCAACATCACCACACACACCATAATCAACATAAATATTTCAGATGATGCCGGTGCAAAATCGGGTGGCATAAAACTCATTCGTTCAAATCCTTTAATCGGAAAAATATCATTAACTCAACATTCATCATAACTTGCTACTGTTGACATGAACTAGCAACTGATCAACAGTTGCGTGCATTACTTCTGTCAATGGGAATGGATACACACCAAACCACAGCACGAATATAGCTAAAATCGCTAATAACACAAACTCTCGTTTGGAAATATCCTTCAATTCTTCGACAGCACTATTAGCCACTTGACCAAATATCACTCTTTTGTACATCCAGAGGGTATAAGCTGCCCCCAAAATTAAGGTCAGTGCAGCAAAAAATGCATACCAAAAACTAATTTTCATGGTACTCATAATCACCATAAATTCACCGACAAAACCACTGGTCCCTGGCAATCCTGCATTGGCCATCGCAAATAGCATAAAAAAAGCTGCAAAAATCGGCATTTTATTAACTACACCCCCATAATCTGCAATTTGTCGTGAATGCATACGATCGTACAACACACCCACACAAAGAAACATGGCACCAGAAATGAAGCCATGAGAAATCATCTGAACCATTGCACCTTCAACGCCATACGCATCAAACAGAAAAAAGCCTAGAGTGACAAACCCCATATGCGCAACCGAAGAATACGCAATCAGTTTCTTCATGTCCGCTTGCATAAGCGCGATCAAACCAATATAAACCACCGCAATAAGCGACAACACAATCATCATATCCGCCAAATAATGACTGGCATCAGGTGCAATTGGCAAGGAAAATCTAAGAAAGCCGTATCCGCCCAACTTCAAAAGGATCGCGGCCAGTACCACTGAACCACCCGTTGGTGCTTCAACATGCGCATCGGGTAGCCAAGTATGAACTGGCCACATGGGAACTTTGACTGCAAAAGCCAGCAGAAAAGCAATAAAAATTAAAATCTGTGGCCTCAGGGGTATGGCTAATTGATGATAGTCTTGTATGGAAAAGCTTCCTCCAGATGTTTTGTATAGATAAATAAATGCAACCAACATCAACAAAGAACCCAGCAAGGTATACAGGAAAAATTTAATGGCTGCGTACACTCGATTTGGACCACCCCAGATTCCAATAATTAAAAACATTGGAATCAACGAAGCTTCCCAAAACACATAAAACAGCATGGCATCAAGCGATGAAAACACACCATTCACAATACCTGACATCACCAAAAACGCACCCATGTACTGCGATACTCGTTCCTTAATGACTTCCCATCCGGCAATCACAACAAGCGGGGTAATCAAACAATTGAGCAGAATCAACGGCATTGATATACCGTCGACACCAATATGATAATTTACATTAAACCGCTCAAACCACACATAATTTTCGACAAACTGCATAGCCGTTGAAGCCACGTTAAATTGGATATAAAGCGGCAAAGCAACCATAAAACCAAGAATGGATCCCGCCAATGCAATATAGCGAGCGAATTGTGCATTCCGATCATGCCCTATTGCGAATACAGCTACACCAAACAGGATAGGCAACCAGATAATCAAACTTAGCAATGGAAAGTCGAACGACATACTTATTCCGTTTATTTATTAGTTCTTATGAATTTCAAACGTAATTGATGAAAATTTGTTTTGAGGTAAACTTTAAATCATTCTAAAAATTGCCTATCGCACTCTTATTTCAACCATAACGTTAAAATAACAAATATCCCAACAATCATTGTAAAAGCGTAATGATAAATATAACCGGTTTGAAACCGACGTACTATCGAAGCCGTAAATGCAACGATGCGTGCAGTTCCATTTACAAAAAAGCCATCGATTAATTTGATATCACCGTATTTCCATAATGTATTACCTAACGTACGAGTTCCTCCGGCAAAAAGCCACGAATACAGTTCGTCAATATAATATTTACGGTCTAGCAATTGATACAAAGGGTATAGCATATATTTGATTTTTTCCGGCATTTCCGTTCTCGCACTATATAAAAACCATGCCGTAAAGATACCTGCAACAGACAACCAGAATGGTGCTGTTGACAGAGCATGTATCATCATGCCGCCAATACCGGTAAATTCTACGCGTAACTTTTCGATCGCATCATGTGCAGATGCAATATAAATCGCATTGGTAAAATAATCACCAAAGACAATTGAACCGATAAACCAACCAGATATGACAGTGGGTATGGCTAAAACAACCAAAGGCAAAGTTACAACCCAAGGCGATTCATGCAAATGCTCCTTGGTATGAGAATCCATACGCGGTTGACCGTGGAAAGTCATAAAAATCAGACGAAATGTATATAGTGCGGTTACAAATACAGTCGTCAAGACACAAAAATAAGCAAATTCAGCCCCAGGAATATTAGCGAAGTGCACGGCTTCAATAATCGCATCTTTAGAGAAAAAACCAGAAAATCCAGGCACACCGGAACTTGCTAACGCAGCAATAAACATAGTCCAATAGGTAATGGGCATATATTGCTTAAGCCCGCCCATCTTTTGCATATTCTGTTCATGATGCATGGCAATAATCACCGAGCCAGCTCCTAAAAACAATACTGCTTTGAAAAAAGCATGGGTCATTAAGTGAAAAACTGCAGCCGAATACGCGGATGCACCCAATGCAACTGTCATATAGCCCAATTGTGACAAAGTGGAATACGCAACAACCCGTTTGATGTCTGTTTGCACCACAGCAATCAAAGCCATGAATAAGGTAGTTATACCGCCTATGACCAATATTACGGATAAGGCCGTGTCAGATAATTCAAATAATGGCGACATACGGGCAACCATAAAGATTCCTGCAGTAACCATCGTAGCTGCATGAATCAATGCCGAAATTGGGGTAGGACCTTCCATCGAATCGGGCAACCATACATGCAATGGAAATTGTGCTGACTTACCCATGGCACCAATAAATAACAGGATACAAATGACTGTAATAACAAACCACTCAACACCTGGAATGAGTTCGATTTTTTTATCTGTAATATCTGATGCATGTTCAAAAACAAATCTATAGTCCAACGATTCAAAATGAAACAGAATTAATGCAATGCCTAACAAAAAACCAAAGTCACCGACACGATTGACTAGAAATGCTTTCATATTGGCATAAATAGCCGTAGGTCGCGTGTACCAAAAACCAATCAACAGATAAGACACCAATCCTACCGCTTCCCAGCCAAAAAATAACTGCAGGAAGTTGTTGGACATTACCAACATCATCATAGAAAAAGTGAATAGCGAAATATAACTAAAGAAACGTTGATAACCCGGATCATCATGCATATACCCAATGGTATAAACATGCACCATCAGCGAAACCAAACTGACAACAATCATCATCAATGCAGACAATCGATCAATTAAAAAACCCACTTCAAAACGTGTATCTCCTGAAACTAGCCAAGTATAGACAGTACCGTTAAAAACATTACCTTTCAGTACATCAAAGAAAATAATGATGGATGCGAATAACGAAACGGAAACTAAAGCGATTGTTATGCGGTGACTCCACACACGACCGATGCGCCTACCAAATAGGCCTGCGATTATTGCTCCCAATAAAGGTGCTAATGGCACCAACAGATAGAGTGATTGCATATCAGATGAATTATTCAGATTTTTCTTCGACTTTGAAACACATAAAAAAGCATTAACCTTTCAGTTTATCCAGATCATCTACATTAATAGTCCGTTGATTGCGAAACAATACGACAAGTATCGCTAGGCCAATAGCTGATTCCGCTGCTGCTACGGTAAGGATGAAAAATACAAAAATCTGTCCTGAAATATCCTGCAAGTAATGAGAAAACGCCACAAAGTTCATATTGACTGCCAACAACATCAATTCGATTGACATCAATATGATAATGACATTTTTTCGATTTAGAAAAATGCCAACAATACCAATTGCAAATAAAATTGCGCCGAGTACTAAATAATGTGATAACGATATCACGTTAACTTCCTTTTTCGTAAAAACACTTAAAGCTTAGATGACTTTAATCTTATTATTGATTCTTTTTTTCTGCTGGCATTGATACGATACGCAAGCGATCTTTCTTTTGTACACTGACTTGTTTTGCAGGATCCACAATCTTCTTATCCTCACGATGACGCAGCGTCAATGCTATCGCAGCAACCATCGCAATCAGTAGCAGCACAGCAGCCAGTTCAAACGCATAAACATACTCGGTATAGATTAAACGCCCTAATTCTTTGGTATTGCTGTAATCCGCAGCATGCGGTTTCGGCGTTGGCATTTCATCTAGCCCAAAATACTTACCCATTAATACAATCGAAATTTCACCAACCATGACTAACGCTATCAAACCACCAAAAGGAAACCACTTCCAGAACCCTTCCCGAAGCTGATCAAGATTGATATCCAACATCATCACAACAAACAAGAACAATACCATCACCGCACCGACATAAACCAATACTAAAGCGATGGCGAGAAACTCTGCTTCCAACAACAACCAAAGCCCTGCACATGTTATAAAAGAGAGCACCAATAGTAACGCCGAATAGACTGGGTTACGAAAAGTAATAACACCCAGCGCTGAGGCGATTAGAATCGCAGAAAAAGTGTAAAAAATAATATCTTGAAAACTCATTATGTATGACTACCGTTATTAGCGATAACGCGCATCTGTTTGTCGATCTTTGGCAATCTGCTCTTCATAGCGATCGCCCACAGCTAACAACATTTCCTTGGTATATATAAAATCCTCTCTCTTCTCACAGTGATATTCCAGAATACGTGTCTCAACAATCGAATCTACTGGGCACGATTCCTCACAAAAACCACAAAAAATACATTTGCTTAAATCAATATCGTAACGTGTCGTACGCCTTGTCCCATCTTCGCGTTGCTCCGATTCTATCGTAATTGCCATTGCTGGACATACCGCTTCACATAATTTACAGGCAATGCAACGTTCTTCTCCATTCGGATAACGACGTAGTGCATGCAATCCACGAAAACGTGGTGATTGAGGCGTTTTTTCTTCCGGGTAATGTACAGTAATCTTGGGTTTAAAAAGATACTTACCCGTCACCGCCATTCCTTTAAGCAATTCAAACAACAAAAATGTACTAAAAAATTTCTTGATACGATTCATTGTATTTTCTCCATTCAGAACCAGATATTTAATGGAAATACACTTCGTACCGATTCGGGTAGCTGCATAATAAGACCCAGTACCACAATCCAGATTAAAGTGATTGGAATAAAAATTTTCCAACCTAAGCGCATGATTTGATCATAGCGATATCTCGGAAAAGTCGCTCGAAACCAGAGAAAAAAGAATAAGATAAATGCTATTTTTAATAATAACCAGATAAAACCAGGTATCAATGTGAAAGGCATGACATCGACAGGCGGCAACCATCCTCCCAGGAACATAATAGATGTCAACGTAGCAACCAATATCATGTTGGCGTATTCTGCCAAAAAGAATACGGTGAATGCCATACCTGAGTAATCTACATGGAAACCCGCAACGATTTCAGACTCTCCTTCTGCCACATCAAAGGGGGCGCGGTTAGTTTCTGCAACACCGGAAATCAGATACACCAAAAACATCGGGAAAAGCGGTATCAAATACCAATTCAATAAACTACCACCCTCTTGCCCACTAACAATATCGCCTACATTCAAACTCTGCGACAGCATCAATACACATACTAGCGCAAAACCCATAGCCAGCTCATACGATACCACTTGCGCTGCCGAGCGCATTGCTCCCAAGAATGCATATTTCGAATTAGAGGCCCATCCAGCAATAATAATGCCGTATATTCCCATTGAAGTCATTGCCAATATATAAAGTAACCCTGCGTTAATATCTGCAAGCACTAATTCTGGAGAAAATGGAATAACAGCCCAAGCTGCTAGAGCTGGCATAATCGTAAGTACCGGAGCCAAGACAAATAAGAACTTATTAGCTCCTGTCGGAATAATAATTTCTTTCATGATTGCCTTGACAGCATCGGCAATCGGCTGCCCCCATCCTCGCAACCAAGGAATACCAAAGAAAGTCACCCGATTTGGGCCAACACGAATTTGCATATATGCAATGATTTTTCTTTCTGCAAAAGTAAGATAAGCAACACCTAGCAGTAAAGGCACAACAATGGCAAAAATAAATATCATGTTCGTCGCCAATGAAAACAGCATACTTCCCCACTGTGTTCCAAAAAACTGAACAAAATATTGTTGAATCGTTTCCATTAACTGCAAACCCCGTCTATTACCATTACACTTTCTCTACGTTTATTGCACCAAACAAATCACCTAATAACTGAGTATCAGGATGCGCACAAGCAATACGTACACAATTATTCGGTAATTTATTATCACAATCTGCTTGAAGCTGAATGACAACTTCACCCTGCTGCACTTTAACTGTGCTGCCTACATCGACATTCAATTTTGACATTAACCCTAAAGACATCCATGCCTTAGGTGGTAACGCATCGTTTGTCTGTTGCAGCGATTCCGCGCGTCTAACAATTGGATCTGCTCGATAAATAGGCACTTCTCCAATACGCTGTAAATCCTGCTGATCAGTCTCATTTATTTTTAAATTAAAATCCTTCAACACATTATTTAAATGAATTGCGATATCAAACTCAGGTGGAAATATTTCTGCACGAATCTGTTCCGGCGCGTCGTAATCAAATTTATCCAATGCCAGTAAATTTGCCAGTACACGCAAGATTTTCCATGCAGGACGTGCTTCACCAGATGGAGAAACAACACCATTAAAACTTTGAATTCGCCCTTCTGTGTTGACAAAAGTACCAAAAGTTTCCGTAAAGGGCGTCATAGGTAGCATCACATCGGCATAATCAAGTGCATTACCTTTATACACACTCATTGACACTACAAATTGTGTCTTTTTCACAGTCTCTAATGCTTTTTGTGAATTATAAGCATCGAATTCCGGCTCAATGTTCATCAACAACAATGCACGACATGATTCTTCGGGAAGATCTGCAGAAAAACCTAACATTTGTGCCGCATTCAACCCAGGAGTATTAGGAAATCCATTCTGCTGAGTATTCCTCAGCGCAAATGCATTGGGTATCGCACCTACCAAGTAAGCACCAACACTGTTTGCCGCCTCACCTAATATCCCAAAGTTTGCCCCAGTAACTTTTGCTATCAAGCCAGCCAATAAGGTAATTTTTGAATAATCAGGATGATGTTGTGCCAAATTACCCAAATAAACTGAAGCTGAAGTAGTGTTTTCAATGAGATTAGCGGCAATCGCAAAAGGACTCGAATTCGTTTCAACAACTAATGAATCAATATATGGTTTAATTTCATCAGAAACCTGTAATCCACTAATCTGAATTGCTGCTTTTAATATTTTTGCAAGCGACTCAATAATACCATTGGGCGCGACAATTATTTTATGAGTTACCTTGGTTAATAACTCGTCATCTATCGAATTGATGATACTTAGCTGCATGCCGTTTTTTATCGCTTGGCGAAAACGTTGCGCAATTAATGGATGATCTTTTCTAAGGGTACTACCAACCACTAACACAGATTTTAAATGTGACAATTGCGTAATACTATTACCTAACCAGGGTGCACCTTGCATATACTTATCACCACGAAAATCAGATTGACGTATACGGTGATCGATATTATTGCTACCCACTGCTCGAATTAATTTTTGTAACAAATAAAGTTCTTCGCAAGTACTATAGAATGACCCAATTGCACCGATGCTTTTCGCACCATATTCATTTTTTATAGCAAGCAGCTTAGTCGCTGTAAATTCTAATGCTTCTTGCCAATCGCACTCACTCCATTGACCATCACGTTTAATCATCGGTCGAGTCAATCGGTCTTCAGAGTTCAAACCTTCATACGAAAAACGATCTTTATCCGATAGCCAACATTCGTTAACATCTTCATTTTCTCGCGGCAAAACACGCATTACTTTATTCTGCTTCACTTGCACAACTAGGTTCGAACCTAGTCCACAATGTGGACTGATAGATTTTCTGCGTGACAATTCCCAAGTACGCGCAGAATAGCGAAATGGCTTACTGACCAATGCCCCCACTGGACAAAGATCAATGACATTACCGGACAATTCAGAATCAACCGTTTTTCCAACAAAGGCTAGAATCTCAGAATGCTCTCCACGACCAATCATCCCAAGTTCCATAATGCCAGCAATCTCTTGACCGAAACGAACACAACGTGTGCAATGAATACAACGCGTCATGTCGGTTGAAATTAGCGGCCCCAAATTTTTATTCGTGACCACACGCTTAGATTCCGTATAGCGTGATTCACTCGCACCATAACCAACGGCTAAATCTTGTAACTGACATTCACCACCTTGATCGCAAATCGGACAATCCAACGGATGATTAATCAGCAAAAACTCCATTACACCCTTTTGTGCCGTTACCGCTTGCTGTGAGTGTGTGAAAACCTTCATACCGTCCATTACTGGGGTTGCACAAGCAGGTAATGGTTTGGGTGCTTTCTCAACCTGCACTAGACACATACGACAATTAGCCGCAATGGATAATTTCTTGTGATAACAAAAATGTGGAATATAAATGCCAACTTGCTTTGCACCATCCATAATGGTGCTGCCTTTGGGAACGGATACTTGCTTACCGTCGATTTCTATATTGATCATCAGGTTAAACTTGTTGGATTGTGTTCAAATTTTATTCTTAGCAAAAAATCAGACCATGCATTTTTTATGCTCAACATGGTATATAAATTCATCACGGAAATGTTGAATCATGGCTCTCACCGGCATTGCTGCCGCATCGCCTAACGCACAAATGGTTCGACCTTGTATGTTATCTGCCAAATTATTGAGTAAATCCATGTCTTCTGCACGTCCTTTTCCATGTTCAATACGGTTTACGATTCGATACAACCACCCCGTACCTTCTCTACACGGCGTACATTGACCGCAAGATTCTTCATAATAAAAATACGATAATCGTTCTAGTGCTCTGACCATACAAGTCGTTTCATCCATGATGATAACAGCTCCAGAGCCCAACATCGATCCCGCTTTTGCAATAGAATCGTAGTCCATGTCAGTATTCATCATGATCTCGCCCGGCAAAACTGGCATCGATGAACCTCCAGGAATACAGCCTTTTAATTTTCTTCCACCACGCATGCCTCCCGCCATTTCAAGCAATTTCGCAAAAGGTGTACCCAGTGGAATTTCATAATTCCCCGGCTTATTTACATGGCCCGATATGGAAAAAATCTTGGTGCCACCATTATTAGGCTTACCTAATTCCAGGTATTTTTGTCCCCCATGTCGAATAATCCATGGAACCGACGCAAATGTTTCTGTATTGTTAATTGTAGTTGGTTTACCGTAAAGACCAAAATTTGCAGGAAAAGGAGGTTTAAAACGCGGCTGTCCTTTTTTACCTTCAATGGACTCCAATAAAGCAGTTTCTTCTCCACAAATATAAGCGCCATACCCATGGTGATTATATAGTTGGAAACTAAATGATGAACCCAGTATGTTATTCCCAAGAAAACCAGCTGCACGAGCCTCATCTACAGCCTCTTCCATACGCTCATAAACAGCCCAGATTTCACCGTGAATGTAGTTATAACCCACTTTGACACCCATCGCGTAGGCAGCAATAATCATACCTTCAATCAACAGGTGAGGATTATATCGCATAATATCGCGATCTTTGAATGTTCCCGGCTCACCTTCATCTGAGTTACAAACAATATACTTGTCGCCTTCATACCCTTTTGGCATAAAGCTCCATTTCAAACCTGTGGGAAAACCTGCTCCACCGCGACCTCGAAGTGCTGATTTTTTAACTTCTTCTATAACTTGCTCGGGACTAATATTCTCCGATAATATTTTTCTCAGCGCTACATAGCCTTCACGTTTTTCATAGCTTTTTAGGCGCCAGTTATCAGGACTGGAACTATCAACACCATACATAAGCGTCAGCGGATACTGATTATTCATCGCTCAGATCCTTCAACAATTCATCAATCATCTCATTCGACATGAAACTGCACATTCGCTTATTATTTACCAACAATACTGGCGCATCACCACATGCACCGAAACACTCACCTTCTTTTAAAGTAAATTTTCCATCCGCGGTCGTTTGATTAAATTCAATACCAAGCTTTTTCTTGATATATGCAGCGGATTCATTACTCCCTGATAATGCACATGGCAGGTTAGTACAAACTGTAATCTTATATTTACCCACCGGCTCCAGATCGTACATATTATAAAATGTCGCTACTTCATATACCGCTATAGAAGGCATATCCAGATATTCTGCAACGAAATCGATGGTTTCATTCGCCAACCAACCTTTTTCATCTTGCGCTATAGCAAGCGCGGACATCACCGCAGATTGCTTTCTATCTCTTGGATATTTTGCAATCTCTCGATCTATTTTCTTAAGAGAATCAGCACTTAACATCTTTATCTATCAATTTCACCAAAAACTATATCTTGTGTACCAATAATCGCGACAACATCGGCGATCATATGTCCTCGAGACATTTCATCCAACGCAGCCAAATGTGCGAATCCTGGAGCACGTATTTTAAGTCGGTAAGGTTTATTCGCACCATTTGAGACCATATAAATACCAAACTCACCCTTAGGATGCTCTACTGCTGCATAAACCTCACCCGGTGGAACGTGAAAGCCCTCAGTAAACAATTTGAAATGATGAATCAATTCTTCCATATTCTGTTTCATCTTGACCCGAGATGGCGGCGCTACCTTATGATTATCGACTATTACTGGACCCGGGTTTTTACGTAGCCAATCCACACACTGCTTAATGATACGATTAGATTGGCGAAATTCCTCGATACGTACTAAGTAACGGTCATAGCAATCACCGTTGACACCCACAGGAATGTCAAATTCAACTTGATCGTACACCTCATAGGGTTGTGTTTTTCTCAAATCCCACTCGACCCCAGAACCCCGCAACATTGGCCCAGTAAAACCGAGCGCCTTTGCTCGTTCAGGGGAAACAACACCAATATCTACCAGTCGTTGCTTCCAAATTCTATTATCCGTTAGCAGGGTTTCATATTCGTCTACATAGCCTGGAAAACGATTGGTAAAATCCTCAATAAAATCCAACAAGGAACCTTCCCGATTCATATTGCGTAATTGCGTTACTTTTTCATTGTGAATCTTAGAAGGCTGATAACGCGGCATTGTATCCGGTAAATCACGATACACCCCCCCAGGGCGATAATAAGCCGCGTGCAACCTAGCACCAGAAACAGCTTCATAACAATCCATCAAATCTTCGCGCTCACGAAATGCATAGAGAAACATTGTCATTGCCCCCACATCTAATGCATGTGCTCCAATCCACAGAAGATGGTTCAGAATTCTCGTGATTTCATCAAACATCACACGGATATACTGAGCTCGGATAGGTACTTCGATTCCTAATAATCTTTCAATGGCCATGACATATGCATGCTCATTCACCATCATTGAAACATAATCCAATCGATCCATATAAGGTACCGATTGCAAGTAGGTTTTATTTTCTGCTAACTTTTCAGTCGCCCTATGCAGCAATCCGATATGTGGATCAGCACGACGCACTACTTCACCGTCTAACTCAAGTACTAACCGCAAAACCCCATGCGCAGCAGGATGCTGAGGTCCAAAATTCATGGTGTAATTACGTATTTCGGCCATAAATCACTTAAAAGAATTATTATTGATGCACATTAACATTTTGAACAAGTATCAAAACTCTGTATCCCCGTAATGCTCTTCGCGTATCACATGGGGTGTAATTTCACGTGGCTCAATGCTGACGGGCTGATAAATCACCCTTCTTTGCTCTACATCATAACGCATCTCCACATAACCACTTATTGGAAAATCCTTGCGAAATGGATTTCCAACAAAACCATAATCCGTCAGAATCCGACGTAAATCGGGATGACCGGTAAAAACAATACCATAAAGATCAAATGCTTCTCGCTCAAACCAATTCGCAGTTGGCCAAATATTGCTAACCGAATCTACTACGGGCAATTCATTATCTTCTGCCAATACTCGAATGCGCACTCTATGATTGAGTTTCACCGATAATAGATGATAGATGACCGCAAAGCGTCGCTCACGCAAACCGTTTTTTACTGATAACTCATCGCCATAGGTAAAGTAATCAATTCCACACAAATCAATCAAGGTATCAAAGCCAAGCGAAGGATGATCACGTAGTACTTCGCACGCTTTAAGAAGATTACCGGCGTGAGTGACAATTGTTATTTCATCGCACTGCTTTTGTAAGCTAACCAACTGATCAGACAAAATGCTTTGTAAATTATTCTCGAGATCTTCGAGTCGAATACTGATAGACATGCTTTAAGCTAACGTGCAATGGTATTGGTACGATGAATTTTATTTTGCAATTGGATAATACCGTAAAGCAAAGCTTCTGCGGTAGGTGGACATCCCGGAACATATATATCAACCGGCACAATACGATCACATCCCCGAACGACCGAATATGAGTAATGATAATATCCACCACCATTTGCACAAGACCCCATGGATATTACCCAACGCGGTTCTGCCATCTGGTCGTAAACCTTTCGTAAAGCAGGCGCCATTTTATTGCACAACGTGCCTGCTACAATCATGACATCCGATTGTCTTGGGCTAGGACGAAAAACGATACCAAATCGATCAAGATCATAACGTGATGCTCCCGTTTGCATCATCTCTACTGCGCAGCACGCCAGGCCAAAAGTCATCGGCCACATCGATCCAGTCCTCCCCCAATTAATAACTGAATCTAAACTGGTAGTAATAAAACCCTTATCAAGCGCTCCCTCTATACTCATAACTTCAATCCCACTCTAACGCGCCTTTTTTCCATTCATAGATAAATCCGACAACTAAAATTCCTAAGAATACCATCATCGCAAGAAAACCAAACAATCCGATTTCGTCAAGAACCACCGCCCAAGGAAAAAGAAAAGCAATTTCCAAATCAAATAATATAAACAAAATGGCAATCAAATAATAACGCACATCAAATTTCATACGTGCATCTTCGAATGCTTCAAATCCACATTCATAGGGAGAAAGTTTCTCGCTATCAGGGCGGTTTGGCGCCAACAACCAGCCACCAATCATACACCCAGCGCCCACTATGAAGCCAACTATTAAAAACAACAATATTGAAAAATAATCATCAAGCATTATTTAATATGAATACAAAAATCGTAAGAAATTTCATCTATAAAATTATTTGGTGCCGACGGCGAGACTCGAACTCGCACAGCTTTCGCCACCGCCCCCTCAAGA
>ERZ1292625.724-Hain-H41-01um-R1-724-length-45593-cov-31_pt1 | contig 45593 bp, 53 predicted proteins | sample MGYA00564400_ERZ1292625 | MGnify/ENA primary metagenome ERZ1292625 (study PRJEB36523, sample SAMEA6512639) | groundwater metagenome | collected 2019-01-08 | study: AquaDiva: Metagenomics assemblies of 32 groundwater samples
GTCGTAGTTTAGCTCAAATATAAGCTTTTTTAGTCCGTAAATGCCTCAATCACCTAATATTTTTATATACCCTCTTTCTTGAATTGAGTTATGGATATTTCTTGTGGATCTACTGGACAAAATAAAGTTGAAGGAGTAAGAAGAGGTCTGACTAGGTTACCTTATTTTGCAGGAGCTATAGTTTATCCAATAGATGTTAAATCTGGTGTTAGAGATCAACCGATGGGAATAGATGAAATTGAGTTAGGAGCAACAAACAGAGCAATTAATGCGTTTAACCAATATCCCTCAAGATTCGGCATAGGAATTGAATCAGGAATTGTTCCTCCTAATGATAAAAGAACTTTTGCATTAAACCACACTATTTGTAGAATATACGATGGAAAGAGACTTTATCCAGGGGCAGGCATGGCATTTCCAATTCAAAATGAAGTTTTAAAGATTATAGTTTCTGAAAATGTTGAACTTGATGAAGCACTTAGAAGAGCTGGCCTTACGAATGAGGAAAGAATAGGTAAAAAGAGAGGGATAATATCTATGTTAACTAACGGTGAAGTGGAAAGAACAAAATTGATTGAAGATGCTGTTTACGCAGCAGCACTAGCCATAGTTAATAATTATTAAGATATTTATTTTCACAACAATAAAAATCAAATGATTTTTGAGGTGATCAAAGTGTTCTGATTAAGATACACTTTGACACAATAATCATTATAAAGAGGAGTTATTTTTGAGGGATATGCATGTTGTTGATAGGCCTATTGCTGAAAGGACGAGATCTGAGATTGATGCTAAAATAAAGACGATGGGTGAATATGTTAAGATGTCTTATTTACAAAGGGCTGTAAAATCTCAACTTGACTATGACACTAGAAAATTTGTTTTGCTCGAGTTGACTAAAATTTATGAACAAAAAGGTATGTTTCTTGATGCTTCGAGAACAATTAGGGCTGCTGCAGATATAACTACAACTTTTAAAGATAAAATTGAACAATTTATGAAATCTGTTGAGTTTAGTATTCGTGGAAATAAATTTACTGATGCTGAAAGATTATTTCAACAAGCTCTTGCCCTTGGAAATGATCGCGAAAAGTGGGAAATGAAACAGATGTATAAAAAATTTCATTTCGGTCAAGCTCAAACTTATTTGAGAAATGATAAAAGGAATAATGCTAAAGAGGTTTTACAAAAAATGCTTTCCCTTGATTTAAGTGCTGAAGAAAAAACTAAAGTGCAGAATGTTTTATTAGATTTGTATTACAAGTTAGGAAATGTACGAGAGTACCATGCCTTAAAAGATAAGATGGCTGGTGGAACTGGAAATCTAAATAAATAAAAATTATGATTATATCTTAAAAATAAAAAGCCCTCATTCGAGAGCAGTTTATTTAAAAAAATTAATAAAGGCTTTCTAAATCTTCACAGAGGTTGTCGATTGTTGTAGACTCAAAATCTTCTTCCTCTATTTCTATACTTGGCTCTTTTACAGTCATCACCATTTTAACCTAACTCTTTTTTTACTGTTAGATATATAAATGTTTTTCTTAGGTTTTTACGACGGAAAAGCATAAGAAGATATTTAAAGACTAAATGTTTCTTTTTTTCCTAGCCTTGTTCATCAATTGTTTTATCGAGCTTAGAAAAGAGAATATTATTTTTAGAGATATTTTATTTTTTGTTTATAAAAAAATATCTAGAATTCTCGGAGACAAAAACCAATCATTTTATTGACAGTCTAAAGACTTACTTGACACTAGGTTCGTTTATGGACTGAGTTTGCTTTAAAGAAAGGTTTAAATACATTAAAATCAAAGTTATACTATCACGATATTACTGTAGATCATAGTATATCACTCACACTCACGTTTATTGGGCTTTTTGAGCTCGAGTTCTGACTGTAGCGAAAAACTTCTACGATTATCTAGATATGAAATAAGGAACATAGTATAACATGGCAAAAGTAAGTCCGGTATCAATAAAGTATATGGTTTGTGCTAGCTTTGCTGCTGAAGGTCCTGTAGAGAAACCTGATGTCATCGGAGCTATTTTTGGGCAAACTGAAGGTCTTTTAGGTACTGAATTAGAAATGAGGGAGCTTCAGAAGGAAGGTAAGATTGGAAGGATTGAGGTTGAATTAAATACTGTTGATGGTCGTACAATTGGGGAAATTAAATTACCTAGTGCATTAGATAAATCTGAAACTACAATAATCGCAGCTACTCTTGAGACTATTGACAAAATTGGTCCAAGTGAGGCTAAAGTTACAATAAGTAAAATTGAAGATGTTCGTGGAAGTAAAAGGGATTTTATAATTGAAAGGGCAAAGGCATTGCTTGAGGGTCTTGACTCTGATGGAAGTGACAGCATATCTAAGACGCTAAAAGAGGAGAGTCGGGCCGCCAAAATACAAGAATATGGAGAAGAACAATTACCTGCTGGGGATCTTTCTGGAAATGAGGTTATTGTTGTTGAAGGTCGCGCAGATGTAGTTAATTTATTGAAAAATAGAATAAACAATGTTATTGGGATGAATGGAGCTAAACTCCCTAAAGAGATAGCTAAGTTAAGTAAAGACAAAGAGTTAACTCTTTTTGTAGATGGTGACAGAGGCGGGAAACTTATTGCTAAAAATGTTTGCGATAATGCTAGGATTGTTTATATTGCAGTTGCCCCAGATGGAAAAGAAGTTGAGGAATTAGCTGGGAAAGAACTATTACTTGCCTTGAGAAGAAGATTGCCTGCAAAAGATTTTCTTTATAAAATGTCTAGAGATTCATCTGATGGAAATGAGGATTTTACTCCATTCGCAGGTGATGTTACGGTTGCACTTAAAGAAAAGTATAATGAAATAAATGGAACAAAGAAAGCTTTGTTGCTTAATGCAGATTTTTCTGTTTCTAGAGTTATTTCTAGTGTTGAAATTGTTCCTGCATTAAACAGGGTTAGGGGAAATATTGTTGCAGTAATTATTGATGGGATTGCTACAAAACAGATAATTCAGTCATGTGAAGAAAGAGGAGTTTCATATATTGCTGCTAAGAATTTTGCTGCTGTAGAAACAAATATAGAGCTAATTGGACTTTAAAATTTGAAAGTAATTCAGGATAAATTTGACATTATATTATTAACATTTATATACTAGTTTTTCATTTCATTGATATGCGCATTAAATATCAAAAAGAGATTATAGCTTCGCTGATACTGGTGGTTGCAGTAGTTGCTTTGTACACAACGTTTACTCCTGTAAGATGTGCTGATTTTTCTTGTTTTGAAGCCCACATGACTAAGTGCAGACCTACTGTTTATGTAAATGATGGGGAAAAAGAAGCTTCTTGGAGGTATGAGGTTGTAGGAATATCTAATAGGAAATGTGATGTTGAGGTTACTTTATTAGTTGCTAAGGAGAGTAATCTTGACCTTAGACAATATGAAGAGCAAAAAATGATGTGTTCTCACCCTTTAGGTGTTTCTGGTTACCCTGAGAAAAACCTAGCATCTTGTAATGGTGAATTGAAAGAAGGGTTACAGTCGATAGTTATTGAAAAACTTTATAGATATATAGTAGCTAACATAGGTGAAATAAGAGAAGAGATATCAAATTATTAATTGGTCTTTTTCATATTCAGCAATTTTGCTTTGTCTATTGCTAATAATCTTGCCCTTGCTTCGCTTGAGCCTGATTTACACAGGTTTAGGATGTAGAGTATTTTCTGTAAGATCTCATCATAACTCTCTTTAGGATGAACTTTAAGCTTGTCCAAACGACTTTTTGTCTCCCTATCAAGCTTTATAGTTGTTATATTAGAACTATTTTTCATATGTAGTAGCGCTAGGTATACTTAATAAATGTTTTTGTCACTCTAAAGGGTAATGAAAATGTTGTCACCGCAAAGTTTATAAAACACCCCATTTATGGATAATTAACTAAATTTTGGATATAACTAAGAATGAATACAAAAAACTTTTTAGGTTTACTTGTTTTTGCAATTGCGATGTTATTCGTTATACCTGCTGTTAGCGCCCAGTTTGCAACAATAAACTATGTTGAAACTGAAAGCTTTAACATAGTGCAGGGAGATACATTTGCTGTAGAAGCTGGACAATCTCTTGATTTAAGAGTTGTTTTTGATGCTATAGCTAATGCTAATGATGTACGCGTAACTGCTAGAGTTCTTGGAGAGCCAGGTCTTTACGAGACTACAGGACGTTTTGACGTTATTGCTGGTGGAACATACAGCAAGATGCTTTCACTTGATGTCCCATATGATATTGATCTTAATGAAAATTTCATATTGGAAGTAAGAGTTGAAAATCAAAACGGCGGAAGTACTCTTACAGCAACCTTTGCAGTGCAAAGAGAAAACTATGCCCTTGAATTTCTTTCTGTTGAAAGTCCTTCAAGAATTAGCGCTGGAGAAGTCCTACCAATTGAAGTTGTTGTAAAGAATCGCGGTCGTTATGATGCGTATGATACATTTGTTATCGCAAGCATCCCTGCATTGGGCATAAGCAAAAAAGTCTTCCTTGAAGACCTTGCTGCTAATGAATCAACAAATAACGAAATAGAAGACGATTCTATCGAAGGAAGAATGCTATTAGCAATCCCTTCAAGCGCAACACCTGGCCTTTACACAGTTGAAGTTAAAGCTTTCAATGACGATTCTGAGACAGTTTCTGTCAGAAGAGTTGAAGTTTTGAGCGGTAACTCAAATAGTGCTATTATATCATCTCCTTCAAGCAGAACATTCTCTGCTGGAACAGATGGAAAATACACTATGACAATTGTGAACTCTGGTAATAGAATCTTAGTATACAACTTAGTAACTGAATCTGACAACGGCTTGTCTGTTGATCTTGATGATTCTGTTGTTGTGGTTCCTGCTGGCTCAAGCAATGCTGTTGAATTAACAGCAATGGCTGCTAGAGAAGGAAATTACAACTTCAAAGTTACTGTTCTTGACTCTGACAACAATGTTGTTAGTGAAAAGAATTTTGTTGCAAATGTTGAAGGAAGAACAGTTGGCGGAAACGCTGCTGTTGTTTTGACAATAATTCTTGCAATAGTATTTGTTGTACTACTAGTGGTTCTTATAGTATTGCTAACTAGAAAGCCTGCGAAAGCTGACGAATCTGGCGAAAGCTACTATTAAATCCATCCCCCTTTTTATTTTCTTTTTGGGAATTGGGTTAGAAAGAATTATTTTATATAAATCTTTAAATATCCGTCTAGATAAATCTAGGTATGGCTCCTAATTTAAGAGAATTAGCTTCTGACGTAGCCTTTCGTGATGGAAGGGACCATCCAATAAACGGCTTAAATTCTGGAATTACATGTTTTCCTAAAAATCTTAATAATTACATGTGGTGCTTTGCATGGGATAAATATGCCGATGTTTTGACTTTACCTGATGAAAAAAATCAAGAAGCAAGATTTTATAGAGTCTCTCTGAAGAGATTAGAAAGCGGAGAGTTAGATTTTTTAACTGAGGAGCCTAGTGCCAGAGGTGAAAAAGCACTTCATGTTCTTAGTGCGTATAAAGTTTTAATGTATAACAAAAAAATTGATTAATTCTATTATAATTAAACAGAACTGGCAAAGTTTTAGCTAATCATTTTAACTAATCTGGATGGCGATAACCGAAATGCTTTGATTGATTTTATTTGTCTACAAATTATTCTTTAATTGCTTGACCTGGTTTTCTGGTTAAGCTCAAGAAACAAGTACTAAGGGACATATACTACTTGCAGACCATTTGAAAGCTGAAGATTGGACAAGGGTCCGCCAGGGTAAGTACCAACTTGAAGATAGAAACTTGTTCCTGCTAGACTTGGATTCATGATATTTACTCCAGAAATGAATAGGCTTCCTTGTGAATCCAAATTACCTATATGTGTTATCCCAAATGAAAGCCTGTTTGGATCAACATATAAGTTATTTCCAGGTGAAATTGAGATTGTTGCAGGGGAATCTGATAAGGCCAGAAAAAGAGGTGTATTAGGTACTCCTCCGTCAACTCGAACACTTCCAGTACCTGGCACTCCTGCTGTTGGGATCCATGTGAATCTTAGAGAACCGAAACCGTAACTCCAAGCACCCCCTAATGTGTGAACAACGGCTGAGCCTGGCGTAGTAGTTGGGTAAAGATGACCTGAAGCAAATTCTGAAAATCCATCTCTATTAAAATCTCTCACAGCCAACGACCAACCAAGATTGTTAAAATTGGCTGCTCCAAACCATGTGTAAGCATTAACTCCATTTGGTCCTAGAAAGAGATCTACTTTTCCAATACCTAAAGCAGGAGTAGACCACATATTTGCTCCAACAACAATATCGCTAAAACCATCTTTATTAAAGTCTCCACCACCGACTGAAATTCCAAATTGACCTGGTGAAACAAAATGGGCTAGCTGAGTAAAGTTAGAACCAGAGTAAATGTAAACCTCTCCGCTATTACCGGGGTCAGGTGCTCCAATGACAATATCATGCACACCGTCTCCATTATAATCTCCTGCATCTGCTACGCTTTCACCGTACAAATCATTAACAATTCCTGTGCTAAAATTATAGATTAAACTAAAAGTGGCTCCGTTGTAAATAAATACTTTTCCTATAGCTCCTCCTGGAGGATAAGGAAGAACATTATTATAAGATTCTCCCACTAAAATCTCCGGAACACTATCATTTGTAATATCAGCGAAACTAGATACAGAAGAACTTCTTGCGGGTAGAACAGTAATTAAAGCGCCAGTTCTACCATTATAAACATAAATGTCTCTATTGCCTATCAATATATCATTAAAACCATCGCCGGTCAAGTCCCCTGCATTTGCAACATCGTGTCCATATCGGAAAAAAGTATAAAGAAGACTGCCATTAGCTTCGTATACGTAGTTTCTTAAAAAGCTCGCTACAACAAAATCTTGAATGTTGTTTCCATTAATATCTCCTAGAGAAGCAACTGAGACCCCAAAGTTGTCCTGAGCTATCCCATTTGTGAACGAATTAATGATATTTCCTGTTGCTCCGTCAAATAAATATACATGACCTATGGCTCCAGAAATCGTAGAAGCTGGAGCACCTGAAATTATTTCTGGAATATCATCTCCATTAATATCTTCCATAAAGTCAACTGATTTTCCTGTGGCTTCTTCATTTATAAGACCTGGAGCATTAAAAACTGGACTTTGAGGAAGAGAATATGGTTGAGCAGAAATCAGGTTTAAGAAAATAATAAATGAAAAAGAAAATAAACACAGTTTTTTATGAAGAGACAAAAATAACATTTTAATTTTCTTCTCCAGTCATAATGCTCAACTCAGGTGCTCCTCTTTCATCAAATGAAACCTCGTGAGAAAATTCTCCCATAGGAGGGAAGACTGGGACTTTTTGAGTTTCTAAAGGCGGTTCATTGGCTGAAACTTTTCTAAAATAATCATAAAGGATTTTTGCATCATTACTTTTCTTTGAAGAATCTGTAGTAAGTTTTAAGCTCTCTAGTATGGAATTTCTCATACCACTATTTGAATAATCTTTTGTAGTTTCTTTTGGTGATAGCTCAATTTCTTTTCTAAAGAATAATATTAGAGTAATAACAACAAGAAGAGCGAACACATAATAAAACTCTTTCTTTAATCTCATCTGTCTATATTATAAATCATGGTATTTATATTTATTTGATTTCTTGACTTGGTTCTACTTGGGTTTCAGGTTGTTGATTTGATTGTACTCCTATTTCTTGCTGCACAGACTTTTCTATTTCTCTGTCTAACTTTAGACTAAGAACTTTAGATATTCCATCATGCATGCTTACTCCATAAATAAACTTGGAATTCATAATTAACGCATCGTTGTGTGTGACAATTATGTACTGCCCTGCTCTGATATACTTGTTAATTAAGCTTGCTAGACGTTCGGAATTACGCTTATCCAATGCTGCATCTATTTCATCGAAAACATAAAAATGGTAAGGCTTGAATTCTTGAATTGCGAAAAGCATTGAAAGAGCTATGAGTGTTTGTTCTCCACCTGAAAGAGAACCAGAGTCAAAATATTTTCCTTTTCCTAATTGTATTGCAATTTCCACTCCTCCTGCAAAGATATCTTCTTCATTTTCTAACTTCATAAATGCCTTTCCCTTGCTGTATAATTCTGATGCATTTCTTGTAAATAATTCGTTAATTCCTTTGAAAGTTTTCATGAAAGTTTTCTTTTTCTTTTGATCTATTTCAGCTACAATCTTTAATATTTCTTCCTTTTCTTTTTGTAATATTTCTACTTTCTCGCTTACTTTATCATATTCAACCTTAATTTGCTCATAGACTTCTAGTGCGCGCATGTTTATTGCCCCTATTGAATGAATGTCTTGTTTTGCTTTTTCTAGCTTTTGTTGTAAAATCTCCATAGATGCTTTTATTGGCTCTGTTTCTGGGACGTCTTTTAGTTCTATTTGAACAGACTCTTGAGATGCAGATAATTTGGCTATGCCAATTTCTATATAGTTTATTTGGTCAGTTATTTGAGATATTTCTGTACGTTTCTCTGAAATATCATAATTATTCTCTTGTATCTTTGATTGCATTTTATCTCTATCTTCAAATAACTTTTTGAATTTCTTACTTAACTCTGTTTCTTCTGCTTCTTTTGAGGTTAAAAAAGAGCTCTTTTCTTCAAGTCTTTCCTTCATGCTTGTTATTTCTTCTTTTAGCTCATCTAACCCCTTTTCACTATTTTTTATGTTTTCAAGGATGTTTTCTAACTCATGTTCTTTGAATTTTAGAGTTTGATCTAAGTTTTCAGTAGTTCTTCCAGATACTTCTTCTATTTCCCTTAACTTTGTATTATATTGCTCTGTTATTGCAGTCACATCAATTGTTTTATTTTCTAGAGTATCTTTCTTTGAATTTAATGAAGATATTTCCTTTTTTATTGTATCTATTTCTGAAACTATTGATTTTAGATATTTTTGTTTTTCATTTATAATTTTATGATTTGAATATTCATGTTTCAATTTGCTTATATTTTGACCTAGTTCTAAAATTTTTCTTGCTATTTCTTGATTTTTTTGCCTTATCTCTTTTATGATATTTGATTCTATATCTATTGTTGACTTTCCTTCTTCTATCTTGTCTATTGAATCTTTTGTCACATGCTCAATATGCTGTTGAGTCATTTTGTTTTGACATAGAGGACAAATGTCAATTTTTAGAATTTGTTCTTTTATTTTTTCAGCAGTTCTTATCTGGGCTTCTGAAGCTGCTAAATTTCTATTGTGTTCTATTTCTTTTTTTGATAAATGTTCAGCTTCTTGCCTAGTCTTTTCAGATTCTTTTTCTAAATTTGAAATGCTTTCTAAACAACTAGATTCATCCTTATGTTGAAAATCTTTTGATATATTCTCTATTTGCTTCAGTAACGAATCTGATTCTACTTCTAATCTGTGAGACCTTGACTCTTTTTCTTTTAGTCTTTCCTTTATTGAATATAACTCGGTTTTAACTGAAAGAAGTTTATTCTTTTGTTCTTCTAAACTTACTAGCTCTGCTTTCTTTCTCTTTATTTCTTCTTGTTTTCTTGCTAAAAGAGGAGATTCTTTGCTTAATTCTTCTATCTCTTTTCTATATTCTGGAATAGATTGTTTTAGATGCTCTATTCTTCTTTCAAATTCTAACTTTCTCTTTTGAGTTGCCTCTATTCTTACTTTAAGGCCTTCTATTTCTCCCCTTAAGACATTTATTCTTTCTTGTAAACTCTCTCTTTCTACACCGCTAGAACGCTTGATTAAAGCATTCATATTGGAGATATTTTCTTGCATTGAATCTATCTCAGATTGAATTTCTTCTTGTTTTAATCTTATCTTAGCTCTCTGAGATTTCTTTTCTTCTAAGGATTTTTTAGCTGAATCTACTTCTTTTTGAACTTCAGATATCTTTTTGACTAGAATTGAATATCTACATCTATTTATTGTGTCTTCTAAGTCTTTATATTTTAAAGCCTGAGATCTTTCTTTTTCTAAATTGTTTAAAAAAGATTTTCTTTCTCTTAAAACTGCAGATATTTCTTTTAGTCTTTCTTCAGTTTTTTCTAATTCGTGTAGAGATTTTTCTTTTCTTGATTCATATACTGCTATTCCTGAAACTTCTTCTATTACTTTTCTTCTATCTTCAGGATGCATTTTAACGATTGCTTGAATTTGTCCTTGTAAGACTAAGTTAAAACCATGAGGATCTATTCCTGCATGCGCAAGCATCTCGATAATATCTCCTCTATTCTTGATTTCATTATTAATTTTATAAATTCCTTGTCCGTTGCTTCTTATCGTTCTTGAGATTACGACTTCATCATTTGGAAGGTTAAATGTTTTTTGAGAATTGTCAAATGTGACTTCAACGAAAGCTTCTCTTGATGGTTTTACGAACTTTGAACCTGAAAATAAAAGACTTGTTGTTTTTTCTGCCCTAATTGATTTTGCAGATAGTCTTCCGAGAGCAAAACATAAAGCATCCGAGACATTACTTTTCCCAGATCCATTTGCTCCTACAATTAAATTAACTTGTGGGTCAAAAATAACTTCTGTTCGCTTTGCAAATGACTTGAAGCCTTGCATAACCATCTTTTTGACATAAGTCATAAATGTCTTTAGGATTTGTTATTTTAAATGTTGTTGGTACTCTTTGAGCCATTATTTTCTATTGTATGAATCTTTAAATAATATAAAAAAGAAATCTAGGAGTCATGGTTTACAGCGTTGCTTTTGTTGGAGCTCAAACCGGGGATGAAGGTAAAGGTGTTAGAGTTGATTATTATGTAACTAGAGCAGTAGAATATTCAAAGCCTATGCCCCAACAAGATCCTAAAGTCTGGACAATGAGGTGGCAGGGAGGTAGAAACGCAGGCCATACAGTTATAAAAAATGGAGAAAAATATGCCTTGCACCAGATACCTTCAGGAATTTTAATCCCTGGAACTTTTAACTTAATGGGAGAAAGTGTTTTCTTAGAACCGAGACAATGTTTAGAAGAGATTATGGAATTAAGAAGAAGAGGTGTAAAAATTGATAGAAGTAATTTTGGTATTGCTTCTAATGCGCATGTAACTTTAGATTATTCTATTGAAGCTGATAAAGAAGCTAGTAAATTGAGAGTGGGTCATACTTCTACGGGTCAAGGAATAAAACAAACTGCAGTAGATAAATATGGAAGAGTTGGCATAAGATTTCAAGAGTTTATTAAATTTGATTCTTTTGTCGCAGCTTTAAAGACAAGGTTTCCTGAGGGTATGCCTTCTGATTTTGGAACTCATGAAGACTTTGCCAATTCCTATAACTATGAAAGAGATGAATTAGTGGAATTCCCCATTTTACAAACAGACATTGTCGGCAATAAAAATTTTGTTTATGGTATTGGGGAAGGTGCACAAGGTTTCCAATTAGATGTTGATAGAGGTCTTTACCCAGGCGTTACTTCATCAAACCCAAGCATTGTTCCTTTCAGAACAAATAAAGTTGTAGGAGTTGTTAAAATGTATGAAAGCAGTATTGGTGGAGACAGGCCTTTCATTGGAAGAATGGAAACTGATTTGGAGACTCGTTTACGTGATCTTTGGAAGGAAAGAGGCACAACTACTGGAAAAGATAGAAGTTTAGGATGGTTAGACATTGTTGCTCTAAAAAATGCAACTAAGGGTGCAGAAATTGATTGCTTAGTAAGTACTTGCGGAGATAGAATGGAAGATTTATTTAAGTTTGGAGAAAAAGTTAAATTGGTTGTTGCTTACAACATTGATGGAATAGAATTTGACGAATGGGAACCATTTTTCCATGATAGAACAAAATTATCTACTGCTACACCTATTTTTGAAGAATTACCTGCTTGGGAGGTTTTCTTTGATAAGGAAGAAGGAAGATTAACTCCTAATGCTCAACGCTTTGTTAATAGAATAGAAGAATTAGTTTATGTTCCATTTGTAGCACATGGGTATGGGCCAGGAATAGAAGATGTTTTTGAAGTAAGAGAAACTTTACCTAGAAATTAAAATAATTTCTTTTGGTTAGATTTCTCTTTTATTATTGATATTCCAAACAAGTTTTTCCAAGTTGCCCAGGATGTTCTGACTATTCCTGTTTTCGCTAGATCTTTTCCTTGAGATCTTATGAATTCTATTGTTGTTGGATCTGAAGGATATCCAGAACCAATATTTCCAAATTGCTGTTTCAGTTTTTCAACTGCATCTTCTCTGGATACTTTTGCTATTATTGAAGCGGCTCCAACAACTGGATGATTAAAATCTGCTTTATGCTCACATTTTACATCTAGGTTTTCATCATGTTCTATAAAAGATAGTAGCTTGTTTCTCCATGTTATTGTATTTACCGATGGACAGTCTACTATGACTTTAATTTTATCCTTTTTATTATTTAATTTATTAATTATTTCTGCTGATTTTTTTGCCTCTAGTGTATTTAGATTTTCCCCGAAGTCTACAGCTAAATCTATTTCTTCTGGAGTGCTTTCTTCTATATGGAACCTGGATATTTTCTTTATCTCTTTGGATATTGAAATTCTTTGATTATGGGTTAAAAGCTTTGAGTCTTTTGCACCTAATTCTTTTAGAACTTTTTCATCCACTGTTTTTATTAAAACTCCTGCTAAATACATTGGACCTAGTATTGGGCCACGACCCGCATCGTCTATACCTAATAGATACATAGAGTATTTTAGAAATTGTTTATTTAAAGAGTTTTAGGCTATTAGTTGTTTTTATACTGGTTATTGAGAATAACTTCTTGAGATATATGAAGGATGAACTCTGTCCATAGGCTGACTGTTCTCACTATTGCGAGCATAATTCATTCCAACTTCTCCATCTTTATCTATAAATGAAGCTGTACACACCATACACATGATTTTTGGAGTTATTTAAGATATTTAAAAGTATCTATTGTGTAGTTACAACTTATTTTAATGTTTTTAGGTCTCTTTTGGGTTTATTATAAATGATAAAACCACTAGAAATAAACCAATAATTCCTGTAATTGATAAGAAAATGACTAGTTTATTTGTTAAAACTGTTTTTACTACATCTACTACTGACTCAAACAATTGATCTGTGGAATTTAAGAGATTAATGTTATTTAATGAGTAGACTATTGTTATTAAAATTAAAGATGTAATTATTAGAATAAAACCTAATGTTCTTAAGAATTTTCTTGTGTTTGGTTTTTGCAATAAGAATATTAGTGAGAATAAAATAACTAGAATTACTATTAATAATATTGAAGAAAACTGGTAGTATTTGATGTAATTCCTCATATTATCCAGATTTTCTCTATTTTTTGAACCTTTTTCTATTCCATATACCTCTGCTAAATCTACTGTATCTTTCTCAAAAAATGAAAGATTTTTGCTTGCTAGAAAATCGTCTAAAAATTCATCTGTAGTCATTCCTCTAGGAAGACAAGGATTTTCTTCATTAAATGGATTTTGATTTTGCCTACATTCCGAGAGATTTCCAATTGAATCTAGAAAGAAATTTCTAAGTTTTTCTTGATCTATTTTTACAGATAAATCCAATTTATTAGTATCTGAACGCATATAATCTAAAAAATTTGAGAAGAGGTTTTCTATAAGAGGTCTTGCTCCACCTTCTGGAATTTTTATAAACATATTTGGAGCATTGGTTAGATTTTCATCTAAATAAGAATATACTCCTGCTTTCTCAAATGCTTGAAAATATACTTGTGGATAAAGAAATGAATTAAATGCGAAACTGAAAGCTAGAATAATTAGTAGAAAGATAGATATTGCAAACAAAACAAAAACACCTAATTTCTTAATGAAACTCATGTTATCTTTTAGAGTTTAGAGAATATAAATTTATTTAGAATTAACCAATTTCATTATTCTTTCTAATGCTTCTGGAATTTGAGTTATTCCTTCGTTTGCGGTGAAATGTCCCTTTCCATGTTCGATAGTTATGTTTGCGTTAAGTTCTTTTTTGAATCTTTCCGCGTTTTCATTTACATAGCCGTAAGGTTCGTCATCTGAAATTATTACTTCTATTTTATTACAAACTTTCTTTATTCTGTTAAAGTTTATCGGGTTTTTTATCCAAGGTTTAGCTATTTCTTTTTCATTCTTACTTTCCATATTGTCCAAATTAAACCATCCTGACAAGAAAACAGCTCCTCCTACTTTTTGATCTTCATTGAGAGTCTCTAGATACCTCATTATTGTTTGACACCCTATACTATGCCCGAAAAAAAATGTATTTGGGTCTGCCTGATCTACTTCTTTAGATAGGTGATTTACCCAGTCATTTATTTTAGGATGCATCGTGTCAGGCATAAACGGAGAAATAACTTTTATTCCTCTATTTACTAACTCTTTCTTTAACCATTGATGAATTGGTTCGTTTGGACTTCCTTCCCAACCATGAACTATTATTACCCTTTTTACCATTTGTGAAATAGCGGGAGTGGGATTTGAACCACACGACCTCCGGGTTATGGGCCCGGTGAGCACTCCAGGCTGCTCCATCCCGCTATGTAAATACTGACTTGAAGACACTTTTAAATCTTGCCTTTGAAAGATTTAAATACGGTCTATTTTAATTTAGATTTCTTAGATGAAACCTCTTAATATAAATCCTATTTTACCTAGAAGAGATAATTCTGATTTTGAATTGCTTTTAGCTGGAGCTGTTCCAGTTGGGAGGTTCTATGATTTCAATTGTACAGATACTGGTGGATATGAAAGAGTTTATAGCAGAAGAAATAGTGATCTACTTTATGAGATTAAATTTAGAGATCCTACTGTAAGAGGATTTCTTTTACGCCCTATTGGAGGACAAAGAAGATCAGATTTAGGATGTCCTTATAAAACTATTGGATTTGAAGCAGAAATCCCTAATTTGACATTAATGGATGTTGCTCAAATATTACCTCTGGAAGAAAAAGGTATATGTGTTGCTTTTGAAGTTGTCCATATTGGAATTAACTGCCATGATAAATCTCTCGCTAAAATGAATCTTTACAAAAAAGAATAAATTTATCAACTAGTTTTGTTTCTTTATTTTATGAGTGGACCTGGTGATGGTAAGTTATTTCTTGGAAAAGCTGATGTTTATATACATCTTAAAGGAAAATCTCGTGCTACCGTAACTCATGTGGATATTGAACTTGATGAACTCAATAAAATAATAAAACCTGGAGAAAATACTTATATTGGCTCTAAAGATGGAGGAGTTTTTATAGGTCTAAAAAAAGAAATGATTGTTAGAGCTGAAAAAATGGTTGAGAAAAAATGAAAAAATCACATTTATTGATTTTGATATTTAATGCATTATACTTGATTGTTTTTGGAGTCTATTATCTAAGCGTTGAGAACTATGAATTTATGTGGTATATTGGAGTTATCATTATTCTTGGAGCAATTATTGGAATAAATTTAAATAAAGTTAAATTTGATAATCTAGTTTTGTGGTTGCTTTCCATTTGGGGTCTTGCTCATATGGTTGCAGGAGGAATAAAAATTGCAGGAAACACAATTTATTCTATCAGATTAATTGATATAATTGATAAAGGTGGACAATTTTATATTCTGAAAATGGACCAGTTGATTCATTTTTATGGATTTTTTGTAGCCTCAATACTTGTTTATCAGTTGATTATTGCTACTGGGTCTTATGCTCGCGATTCTCCAAAGTTAATGATATTCTTAGCTTGGATAGGAAGCATGGGACTAGGTGCTTTAAATGAAGTGGTAGAATTTATTGCATTTATTTCTTTAGATAAAACTGGAGTTGGTGATGTATATAATACTGGTCTAGATTTGATTTTCAACTTATTTGGAGCACTTATTGGCTCTTTTGTTGCCCATAAACTTTATAAAAAATAAAAATAAATTTTTTGTTAATTAATTAGAAACTAATTAAGCAGCTTCTCTGTTAAATCCGCCTTCATTTTCACGCTTCTTCTTGAAGCAGTTTAAACACAACACAGGTCTACCCTCTGTTGGTTTGAAAGGGACTTCACATTCTTGCTTGCATTCTGAACATACAGCTTTGTGCATTTCTCTTGGGCCTGAATTGAATCTTCTCTGCCCGCCAAAACTGCGTCCGCCACCGAATGATCTTCTTTCTCCGCCGAATGATCTTCTTTCCATTATTCTTGTCCTCCGTTCACTTATTCCGGCTCTCGCCTAGGAAATGTGATTATTGTGTGTATATAAGTGTATGTTTTTTCTGTTTTGAATAAAATTATTGAAAAAAAACTTAACATAAGGTTTAAAATAGCGTTGAAATAGTTTAATTTTGTAGCCCAGATCGCATAATGGAATTGCGAAGGATTGCTAATCCTTTTTCGCGCAAGCGATGCCCAGGTTCGATTCCTGGTCTGGGCGTACTTTTTATGGGTTATAGATATGTCCGAAAAAGGCAACACTTTTAAGCTAAAAGTAGTCTAATTTATTATGAATAGAAAAGGAAAATCTACATCAAAACAAATATTGACAGGCATTGCAGTTTTTGTTCTTGGTTCTTTAATAATCGGAGCTATTAGTGGATTATTTAGTAGCCCTAAACCAATAAGGATTCTCAACACAGAGCAAGAAGTTTGTCCGCTTGGAACATGGTTTGATTTCAATGGAGAAGGTTCTTTTAGTATAGAACTAAAAAATGAAGGTTCTACCGGAAATCTTTTTGTAAATATCTCATCTAATGAATTGCTAGTTAAAAATAAAGAACGAGCAATTTTTTCTAATAGTAGTCTTAATCAGCTAGTCACTTCAGCTGGAGATTCACAAAGATTTAATTTTGAAACTCTAAGAAAAAATCAAGAGAGTGAGAATATTACAATTAGGGTTGATTATGGTTGCACAAAGCTATTTTGCAAAAAATATTATTTTTGTTGTGAATATTCTAAAGAGGACAAAGATAATTATAATTTAGTAAGAGAAACAAGTTGTATGAACTAACTATCTCCAATATATCCAATCACTTACTGCTTCATCTGAAACAACATTATCGCCATAAGCCCTTACATAAATTCTGAATGGTTCGCCTGTTGGAGATTTTAGATTAGTTACTTTGTATTCATAAGATTCCTCTGGTTCTAAACTAACAAATGAGCTTTCAATAGAATCCCATACCTTGCTTTCATCTTTAGTTTGCAAAGCAACATATATTTTCATATTATCAGCAGTTTCAGAGCCTAGATTTGTTACAACTGCATTAACATCAGTATAGACGTTCAACCAATTGTATCTATAAGTAGAATCAAAATCTACATCTAAATAAGGTCTTTCATAAATTGGTGTTACTATAGCACTTTCACCAGCTACATTAGGAGGAACTTGCCCAATATTCCAGTTTTGACCAGTTGTTTCTAAATAACAATATTTTATTCCATCTTGAGTATAATATGACTGTCCTGCTAAAGGTGTGCATTTTACGCCAACAGCCATGTGGTCTGAAAATCTAAGCAATGCAACACCATAACCTAATTCATGAAGCATTGATGAGGCTAAGATAGCCGTATCTTCACAATCTCCACCATTATCATAAAATGTTTCATATGGAAATCTTGGATACTCATCAAAACCTGTCGTTACATCATCTGAAGTATAAGGAAGATTTTGAACAAATGAAATTATAAAATAAGGTATCTCGTCTCTACTTAATCCATTATCTAAACCATATTCTTCAAGAGATTCTGTCAATGATTTAATGAATGGTTTACTATAAGAATCAGAAGCGAATAAATCATATTCTCTTATCCTTTCCCTTTCCTTATAGACTTCATAGACTTTAGGATACAAAGTCAAAGTTACACCATAATCATAATCTTGATATCCCCAATCAAACTCTCTGCTAAATTTTCCTTCTTCGTAATCAATTAATTCTTCTGGCTCTGTAGAACTTAAACTTCTTTCAATTAACTCGTTTTCGTTCTCATTTGGTTCGGTTACATAAACCGCTCCTTCTTGTAAAGTAGTATTTTCTGTCTGTGGTTCATCTCCACTAGAAAAGAACCAAAATAAGAGTATTAATCCAAATACTATCCACCAATAATTATTTTCTTCTTTTTTATGAGTTTTATCCATTATTTCATATACTTTACAAGTAAATCTCTATAAGATAAAACTACATTCTTATCCAGATTCTTGAAGAGAGACATATTCATCAAACTTTTGAAGCTACCGTTTAAATTGCTACCAAAATTATCCCCATTTAGACTTGCTTCATCATCTAAATTCTTGTATTGTTCTATTCCAATATATTTATTTGTCAATAAAATGATATAACAATCTCTGTAAGGATAGTCTGTTTCTTTCTTGTAAATTCCATCAGTTCTATACTTTACTTCTACAAAATTTGCATTTCCTTCTTTATCTACAATAATGAAATCTGGAGCTTTTCTTATATGATTCTTTACATCTCCTTTAAGCAATCTTTCCTTACGAGCAAGAGTCGGACAAGTATTTTCATAGCCATAAGGAATAACTTCAAATCCCAAATCTTCAAACATACACTTAACTATGGCTTCAGCAATCCTTCCTTTAACCATTTCTTCTTGTGCCATATTATTCTTTAAAATAACCCATTTATATAATCTTAGATTCAACAATTAAGATAGTTTACTTTGTTTCCGATACCGCTCTGCATTACTTCTGGATTATGAACACCATTACAGAGATTAATTATATTGTCAATTCCGCTTAATGAAAGTGAAGATATCTTTGTATTTTTAGTAACGGTCACTTCATTATCTGTTCCACTTACAAGCAAATTAACAACATTAGCATTATTTACAGTTTTTACTTCGCCAATTCCACTAATAGATACCGTTTGAGTTTGTCCATTATATTGATTTTCAGCACCATAATTAATGGTTGGAGTATTGGTATCTGTTCTTTCGTAAGTCCCTATTTTTACTCCAAATCCTATCACAAATAATAGAATTACAACTAAGGCTATCCAAAAGACATTCTTCCAGTCATTTTCCTTATTTTCTTTCATATTATCAGTCCACTAATTAATGGATTGCGTCTTTTAAACCTTACCATCTATTAGTGGAATGAGTAGAAGGAAAGGGTTAGATGTAAAGAAAAAGATTCTCCAAATCCTAAAAGAAGATGGCGAAACGACATTAGGCGAACTAGAAAGAAAAACAAACACTAATAATATAACAATTTTAAGCCATTTAGAAGAACTTGAGTATTTCGGAAAGGTGCAAATAATCAAACATCAGAAAAGCGAAAAAACTGGACGACCATATACAACCGTCAAATTGAAGAATTAACGTTTAATCTTTTCTTTCTCATTCTTCTCGTAATACTCTTCCAAAATCTTATATCTAGTTTCAACATGGAATCTTTCTATTAATATTCCTACAATTATCATACCCATACCAATCCAAGTATTAACATTTTCAAATAAATTACCTGACCCGTATCCAGCTGAAAATACTCCTACTCCTATTGAAATTAAAGATACTGACAAAGTTTCATATTTTGATAATCTTAGTTTATTGAGTTCTATTTTCTTTTCAGCAATCTTATAATCTTCTTCTCTAAGGTTTATTCGAAGAACCCTTATTAATATTATAAAAAGAACCATTGTAAGACCAAAAGACAAAGCGAAACTATATTTTCCATTAAACAAGAAGAATATTAATAAAATAACTGAACTAACAATGACTACCCATCCCCAAAATCCCAAACTTCCTCTAGATTCTTTCATTTTATTATCTGGGTTAATCAAACCTGTCAACTTTTTAAAGTAATTGGACATATTTCTCAAAAAGAATATTGTTGCTAAAACTGCGGAGGCTAATATTAGGAAGTTAGTTTTCCAACCAGCTTGTATATATTCAGGGAATGCTACAACTGATTTGATAATTCCTAAAAGAGATAAAGTTATAAAAATTAAGACTATTGTGGAAGTAGTTATGAAATCAAATATAAATCCCTCATATTTTATCTTAATTCTATTGTTAAATCCATAGTTAAGTGCTAATACCAAAAAGTAGACTATATACATCCATAGAAGAAAGTCAAAAAATATATTTGATACAAACTTCAATGAAAGTTTTACATTAATTATTTCAAATGTCTCTTCTGTAATAGTTTGCTTGATTCCAAAGAAAATAGCCAGAATGCCAGCCATAATTGTTATCCTAATAGTTTCTTCGTTATTCATTTTACTTTCAAGAGTTTTTCCTCAACGCTTTTATTCAAACTAAAGGCTTTATCTTCTTTTACCTTATGCTTTAGGTCATGCAAGGTTGCTTTAGAATATCCTAAGTCTTTCCACTTCTTGTAAGATACTCCTTTGATTATCTCTCTCACTTCATGAGTATCATCTCTGTTTAAATCAAACAAAGGTTCATGTAATTTACAAGAACTAACTTTACCTAAGATGAAATGTGCTAGTTCTCTGGTTTGTTCTACTAAAACATTTCCCCAGCCATATTCTTTACCCTTGAAGTTCACTTTTTTACTAAACCAAATTTGAATCTCTTCCATTAGCTTCTTAGCTCCAGAAGGTCTTAAACGCAGATTGTAGTTTTCAGTTCTGATAAAATCTTTATCTTGCATCTTCTTTTTTTCAATAGCGGAAATAACAGCTAAATCAATAAGGAATCTAAAAGGTTCTTGTAAGTCATAAGCTAGACTATTACTTCCCATTTTCATTTCGTGTAAGAAACCAACATGAGCATCTAAACCAACCATATTGATAGCTCTCAAACATTCTGCTTCGAGTATAGCATACCCATAGTTTAACATGCAATTAATTTTATCACTAGCTCCGTAAGGCTTTTTAGCATATTCTCTTCTATCAAATTCATAGCTTTCAGGAATGGTCTTTCTAATCTCTTTCCAATAAAGGATAGCTGTTCTTGCCTCTGCCCTTATTACTTCTGGAATATTACTGGCATCTTCTAACCTATCTTCTTCTGTTAAGAAGTTATAATTTATTTCTGGATATCTTGATTTAAGCCAATCAAGTAATATCTTGGAGCGAGTAACCTTAGCTTCAACGAACTTTTTGGCTATCTCCAATCTTAAACTAGAATCCTTATAAGAGGAATATTGTGCAAATTTGGTCTTAACTTGAACACTTTCAGGTGGAAGCATCGTAGTAAGTAACTTTCCATCCCAATTAAGAATAGTAACTGCTACGTTGTGTTTGATAAGCCATCTAATCGCTTCAAGGCTTATATCTCCAGACCTTCCATAGATTACTACGTTATCATAGGGGATTCTTTTAGGTCTAAAGACATGAAGTTTAGGTTCTTCTGTTGAATATCTACCTTCTTTAACGTAAAGCCTCGCTTTATCAACTGAAAAGTGTATTCCATGCCCATTAAGTAGAAGAAACCTCATGAAAATTCCCCTAAAGTGTCAAAAATGTCGAAAGAATGAGACAAATGGAATGAATGAAAAACTCGTTTAAGTGGTTTAACTGCATTATGTTCGTTTTGTTTAGTTTGTTTCATTTAATCCTTTAAAATTTTCAAAATCATGTGGGATGGACTCCCTATCATAAGGTGGTCTCCCATTATGGCTTTTTCAATTGAGTCTGGAATGATAAGACTGGTAAAAATGAAGTCTCTTTTCATATAATAGACTGAATTTCTATATTCTATATTTTTAGGATTATTCTCAACCTCATCTAAAAATTGCTTTCTAAAGTATTTGTTCTTCCAAAACTCATTCTTAACAGCTTCGTATCTATCCAAATCTTGTTTTGGATTATAACCATTCAATATAGGTTTAAGCGGATAAATTCTTTTAATGGCTAAAAACTCTATGATTAAAGATTTTATAGAACCTATAGGGTCTGCCCTTATTGGATTCCAAAAGCGAGACAAAACTAATTCCATAAATTCTCTTTCTTCCTTGTTGAAGTCTCCAATTAAACTTAACTTTGCTCTAAAGAGTTTCTTATTCCCACTAATAACTGACAAGTCTTTTCTTTCTATCCAATTCATATCATCAAATTTTTTCAGCCATTTAAGAATTCCAGACCTTGCATTTCTCTTTCCATAAATTTGTTGTGCTAAATCGGAAGGAGATTGGTCTTCTTTTAGGAGCAATCCAATCATCTTTTTTGGAACTACTTTCTCCAAAATATCCTTATTTTTAGTCTTTGTATTGATTTTTCTCATGTTAATACGATGGTGTGTATTTTATATACAAGTATACTATTCAGATACCTATATATAAATGTTTCTCTATCATAAAGAATATGACGATAAATCAACTAAATTGCCAAAGATGTAACCATATTTGGATACCAAGAATTGAACCTGTAAAAGAGTGTCCGAAATGCAAATCTAGAATTTGGAATAAACCAAAATCTATTTCGGAATTGTTTAAACAAATGTTCGGAGGCTTAAATGGTAAAACTAAAAACGTTAGCTAGAGTTGCTTGGGCTAAATTAAGTTCAATACAGAAAAGTCAAAGAAACAAAGCTTTTGAAATTCTAAGGATGATGAAAAAAGGAGACTCTTTTACTTCAGCTTTGAAAGAAGTAGATATAAGTTCGCTCTTAGCAAAGAAGCATCTGGGTAGAGCTATTTTCAAAAAAGCTGGAAGATTCAAAGCCACTAAATCAGATTCTATTCAAAGAAGAATAGAATTTTATAGCAAAACAAAAGGAAGAATCTTCATCACTGTAAGAAATTCTAGAGATGCTTCTCTAATTGGAGAATACTTCTCTGCTGTAAGAAAAGCAAAACCTACTGGTGAAACTTCTGAATTAGATAGATTCAAAGGAAAAATAGTAATAGATGCTGATGGCGAAGCTCATAAATTCGAGACTGACATTGATAAGATTTTTGAAATTGAAGAATCAATAGAAGAACCAGAATTCAGAGATGATATTTATGAAGAGGTTTCCTTATGAATAAAAAAGAAATTTCAGATAAATTCTTTAGCCTTATTAGAAATAAAAAAGAACTAACACCTATGTGCTTTCTTTGTGGAGAAGACAGCGAGACAGTTCTTAGAAAGTTAGAGGCACATCACGTATTTGGAAAGGCTATTTCCGATGAAATGGTTAACTTGTGTTTGAATTGTCATACAAAGATAACAGATAAACAGAATATAGTAAAAACAAAAAACAGAGTGGAGTTTTCTTCAGAAGATGAGAAGCTAGGTTTTCAACTAATATGCTCTGGTAAAATGTTAGAATTAATTGGTGAGAGATGGCAAGATATAGGATTCAAATTTATACAAAATGGACAACTTATTTCTTAGAACTTATACGAGATTGAAAAAGAAGAAAAAGAAGAAAGAGTTTCACAAACCAGATTTTTATCAAGACAAAGCAGTTTTTGTGTTTGATACTGAAACAACTACAGACTTCAAAATGGGATTAAAAGTTGGTTATTTTCAATTATATATTAATAATTTATTAATTCACCAAGGTCTATTTTACAAAGAAGCAACAAATGAAGAAATAAAAATAATATATAGATATGCTAAAAGAAACAATATTAAGGTCTATAAGGTAGAAGATTTTAGAAAATATGTCTTTTATCCAGTTGTTTTTAACTTTAGAGCTTTATGTTTAGCATATAATCTTCCCTTTGATATACCTAGAATATCCATTAGACACACACAAGCCAAAAAGAAAGAAAGTGGAGGTTTTTCATTTATTTTATCTGAAAATAGTGCTTTACCTAGAATTGTTTCTAAACAACTTAACTCTGAAACTACTACGGTTAGATTCTCACAAAGCCTATACAATAAACATTTCTTTAATGGAAACTTTCTTGATGTGCAAAAATTAGCTTGTGTTTTACTTGAAAGAAAGAAGATTAGTTTAGAAGAAGCTTGTGAAGTTCTAAAAACAAAGACCAGAAAGAAAGAAACGGATAAGCATGGAAAGATAACTTTTGAATATTTAGATTATTTAATTAAGGACGTTAGAGCTACTTATGAAGTTTATCTAAAATTAAAAGAAAGATTTGAAAGTTATCAAATCAATATTCCATTAACTGATATATTTTCTTCAGCATCTTTGGGTAAAAATGCATTAAAACAAATGGGGATTAGTTCGTTTCATGAGCAAAATCCAGATTTCAAGTTTGAAATTTTGGGTAATGTAATGATTTGCTATTATGGTGGAAGAGTTGAGGTTTTAATGCGAAAAGAACCAGTGAAGGTATCTGTTCTTGACTTTACCTCTATGTATCCAACAATTACTTTGCTAATTGGTCTTTGGGATTTTATTATTGCAGATAGAATAGAATATCAATATTGCACTTCAGAAATTATAGAATTATTAAAAAAGATAACATTAGAAGACCTAAGAAATCCTGAAACATGGAAAAAACTAGCTGTAATTGTTAAAATAAAGCCAAATGCCGAAGAACTTCCCGTAAGAAGTATCTACAATTCAGAATCAAAAACACACTCAATTGCAATAAATAAACTAACTTTCAATGGAGAGATTTTTTATTCATTAGCAGACATTATTAGACATAAGCTACAAACTGGTAACTTTCCAGAGATTATCGAAGCAATTAAATTTGTGCCACTTGGTAAACAGCAAACTTTACAAAAAACACAAATTCTTGGAACGGAATTTAATCCATCAGAAGAAAACTTTATTAAGAAATTAGTTGAAGAGAGATATAAAATAAAAGAAAGTAATCCAGAAAAAGCAGATTCTCTAAAAATAATAGCTAATTCAACTACTTACGGAATATTCATACAACTTGACCCAGAGGATGAAGAAAAAGAATTGGATGTTTATGGAATTGAGAAATTTAGTTCAAAGTCCATTTTTGAAAAAGAAGGAGAATATTACAATCCTATAATTGCTGTATCTATAACTGCTGGAGCTAGATTATTATTGACTATGGCTGAATTGTTTCTTCAGTCCAGAGGCTATAAACATTATTACATGGACACAGATAGTATATTTGTTCCACCAGAAGTCGCAGATGAATTAAGCGATTTCTTTCAAACTCTCAATCCTTATGATTTGGGCATTAGAGTTTTAAAAATTGAAAAAAGAGACAAATGGCTTTATGCTATAGCCTCTAAGCGTTATGTTTTATATGATTTAGTTAATGGAAAGATAGTAATTGACCCAGACCCTCAAAAGAAAGAGTATAAATTACACGGTCTTGGACATATAACTAATCCATTTGGAAAAGATGAAAAGTATTGGCACTATAAAATATGGGAAGACATACTCAAATTACATTATGGACAAATTACTTATAAAGACTTATTTGAAAAATATTCAAAAATGTTTGTAGTTAGTAAAATGTCAATTACAAATTGGAAAATTATGAATTTGTTCAAGAATGTAAATGGTGCTACACCATATAATTTCTACCTTAGAGGGATTGGACGTAAACTAAAGGATAAGGTGATTAAACCTATTGCTCCATATACTAAAGATTATCAGAGTGTTGTTTATGAGCCTTTCATTAATTTAGAAAATGGAGAAGTTATGCAAGGAGAAGAAAATTGGAAAACTTTGTATAACCAAATAATTGACTATATCAACCATCCAGAATCTAAGTTTGATGGTGATATTGGTTTATTGAAACGCAAACATGTAAGACCAAAAGAGATTGTATGGATTGGGAAAGAATCAAACAAGATAAATGAAGATTTGACTGAAGAAATCAAAGCTACCACATACAAGGATATTGGCAAAGATAGGAAAATTATTCTAAATATGAGTAATCAAGAAGCTGAAAAGAGAGATGTTTCAAGACCTACTTTATGGAAAATTCAGAAAAGACTTAGAAAGAACCCTAAGAAGTTTAATTGGAAGACTAGGTCTGTTAAGAGGTTAATCACATAAATTCTTATATATCTATAAAAATAATCATTTTCATGACTGAAGCAACAAAAAAGAAATCTGAAAAGGATTTGTCCATGTCTGGACAAAGAGATGAATCTCAAATAATGAAATATTTGGTAGGAGTTCCAGAGTCTTTATCTGGCAAAAAGAAACAGCCTGTAGCTGACACATCACAAGGTTCTGAAAATCCAAAAGATATCCCTACAGACCAAGATTAAAGAGAGTATATCCCAAAAATTTCTGAAGTATTAAATTGTATGGTCTTCCAATCAAGTTCTATTTCTTTGTTATTTTTATCTACCTCGATAATTTTATTTGAAGAATTACCTTTAATAGTAATGAAATAAGGATTTGATGAAGAAATAACTGCCTTAAACCTCTTCCCATTCTTCAATTTAATCAAAAACCATTTATCTTTTTGTTCAGTAGTTCTTGAAAGTAACGCCCATATCCAAAGAGCTATGACTAAAATAAATGTCAGCCAAAAATAAAAAACCCAAAAATTCCATTCTAGCCTATTTTGAAAGTATAATGATAAGAGGGTAATAAAACCACCACTTACAAAGAGGAATAAAGCTAATTCCCATTTTTCTTGAAACTTGTCAAATTTTGTAAATCTTTCAAGGAAGTAAAAGACAATATAGGGGAGACCAAGCAAAATAAGAATATGCAATAAAGTTATTTCTGTAAATCTAACATCTAAAAAATCTGGTGAGATAACCATAAAAATGATTCAAAAAACTCTTATTTAAGGATATGTGGAATAGAAAAAGAGTTATTTTGATAACGACTTCAAAGCATCCTCTGAATTTGAGTAAACATTCAGAAGGGCATTATCTTTGCTGATTCTATTAAATTCCCTAACATATTCCTCATCAGCTACAAAAACTTCTTCTTCTGGGCATAATTCAATCAGAATTTTTGGGTGAATTGGGAGATAAACTCTTATCTCTTTTCTATCTCCGTAATCCCAATACATTATTACTATGCCTGTGTCTGTCAATACAAATGGGGTTGCAGTATGATTCACAACAAACCTTATCTTGTTTTTATCAAGTCCTCTTCCTTTTAGGAATCTATCTGTTAAGTTAGCATCTATTATTTCTGAAGAATGCTTATCTGGGTGAGTGCGGATAAAATCTAAGTCGGTTTCCACTTTATTTATTTCGGATTCAAGAAGGCTTTTAGTTTCATCAGAGTTCCTCATTTCAGTCAGCAAGTTAGGATTCTTTTTTATTTTTCTTTTCCAGTTCATTTCTATTTTCCTTCTAGCCTTACTGTTCAGTCCAACACCTCTTTCTCTAATAATTTTCTTGATATCTGGCTCTCTTGCATGCTCTTTATCCATAATTATCTTTTCAATATTCTCTGGTAGTCTAAGAGACACTTCATGGACTTGCTTTCCAATTTCTTTAAATTTAACAGTCCTTACATGCTGTATTTCTATGTATTTCTTGACAAAATCTGATTCTTCTGGTGAAAGCTTAACATCTTTTCCATCAAGTATTGGTTGGATAACCTTCCCTATAATAGATGCCATTGGATGCTCTACATTTACGCTTAGGTTTTCCTCTAAAGTTTTTTCTAGATTCTTAAACAAAGGATTGACCTTTATGTGTTTAAAAGTTGCTTTCAATTCTCCTAAAGATTTATTGCTATAAAAGTTTCCTTCTTGAAGCTGATAGTAATGGGGAATGGAATTTGAGACACTATTGCTTTTCTTGCTGTAGAAAGAAATCTTTCCATTTGGGTCAGCAAATCTCTTTATTATTAATCGTGGAACAAAATGGTGTTTCGTCATAAAATCAAGCCATCTAGAACCTATTTATGAATTATGGTCTCAAAAGTGTTGCCTTTTTCGGACATATCTATAACCCGGCGTACTTTTTATTGACAACAAAAATGAGATTTTGAAAAACAGGGCGTTGAACTATTTTTACATTGTTTTGAAGATGTTGTACTAAACTTGTACATAAAACCGCCCAAGAATATACCAAAATGGTCTCATTGCTGACTAGACTTTCTACCCCTACATTTGTTATATAAAACAAACATTTATAGATATGTAGTGTCAAGATAATACATGGTGAATATAAGAGAAAAGAAGACTGGGAAGCAAACATATTATTATCTTGAACATAGTATGAGGGAAGGTAGTAAAATCATTAAGAAAGAAAAATATCTTGGAAAAGAGATACCTAAGGAGATTGACAAGATAAAAAGAGCGTTTGTTATAGAGTCATACAAAGAAAAATGGTTTAATGATTTTGAAAAAATAAAAAATAATTACTCCAAAGAGCAAAAGATAATGCCTCCTTCTTCCAAGGCTAAGCAGAAACAGACGTTTGCAGTAAAATTTACCTATAACACTCAAAAAATAGAAGGTTCTTCTTTGAGTTTAAAAGATACTTCCAACCTAATTGAAAAAGGAATAACTCCTTCGGAAAAACCAATAAGTGATGTTATTGAAGCAGAAGAACACAATAAAGTATTTTATGAAATGCTATCTTATGAAAAAGAATTATCTTTACAGATTGTACTTTATTGGCACAAAAAACTATTTGAGAAAACTAAGCCAGATGTAGCTGGAAAAGTTAGAAATCATCAAGTAGGCATTTCTTTAAGTAAATATACTCCCCCTATGCCCTCAGAATTGGATTTTTTAATAAAAGATTTTTTTGATTGGTACAATAAAAGCAAAAATAAGTTAAATCCTGTAGAATTGGCTGCTCTAGTGCATTTAAAATGGGTAACCATTCATCCTTTTGGAGATGGCAATGGAAGAATTTCAAGATTAATGATGAATTTTGTTTTGCATAAGAATGGATACCCTATGTTAGACATACCTTACACAAAAAGAAATAGCTATTATACATCTCTTGAAAGAAGCCAAGTTAAGAAAGATGACTCCCCTTTTCTTAATTGGTTTTTTAAGAGATATATTAAAAATTGCGAAGGTTATTCTAAGTCGTAATATACTCCTCAATAAATCGCAAATTTGCACCTATCACCTTGACCTCGACAAGACTTTTAAACTCTTTAATCCTTGAAGAATTAGATATTCCGTGAAGGAATCATAAAATAAATATTTACACGCCCATGAGGATAACACAAACATGGACTGCTTGGTCTGGGAGTAAATTTACGAACCAGAAAAATAATTTATATAGTCTTGAATCCTAGAATATGCATGAGACAGCGAGCTAAGATTGCTATTGCAGTTCTCTTGGTTGCTGTACTGGGTCTTGTTCTTTTCTTTTTTAACCGCGAAGAAGCTTCAAACGAAATAAGTAATTCTCCAGAAATGGAAGAGGGTACGTTAGCTGATAGCATCTCTGAAGGCATGAATGAAGATGACACTGAATATGTTCAAAGTGCAGAAGTAAGTTGGGATTTTGATTTTAATAATGAGGTTTGGAAATCTTCTGGTGATGTTCCTTTGTGTCCTGAACCCTTGGTCATTGATTCTCCTGTGGATGTCTCTCTAGCGACAGGCATTTTATATCCGGGACAAGAAAGGGGCGGAGATTATAAGCCTCATGGCGGTTTCCGATTTGACAATCAACAAACAAATGGTATTGATGTAGTTGCTCCAATGGAAGGGAATCTATTTCGCGCTAGCCATTATTTAGAAAATGGAGAAGTACAATATTTGCTATTTTTCATGAATGACTGTGGAATTATGTATAAGTTTGATCATCTCCGAACTCTTACAGAAAAGTTTGAGAAATTATTTGAAAATTTACCACCTCCACAAGAAGGCGATTCTAGAACGACAGAAATTTATGAAGTATCCGCTGAAAAAGGGGAGTTAATTGCTACAGAAGTTGGTTTTAAAGAGATTAAAAATGTCGCTGTAGATTTTGGGCTTTATGATTTAAGAAAAACAAATGAAGCTTCAAAAGATCAAGGGTGGGCAACTGAACATTCAGATGAAAAAGAATTCGGATTTAACGCGCTCTGCTGGCTTGATAATTTGCCTGAACCTCCTAGAAGCACTGTAAAAGGTTTACCCGGCTCTGGGTCTGAAGGTAAGAAAAGCGATTATTGTAGATAAAACCGCCCGAGAATATATCAAAATGGTCTCATGCTTGGTCTGGCGTTCTTATTTGCCAGAAATTAGTAAAGTTTAAATAGTTCTATTTTATAACATATGTTATATGAAGAAACCGTACAGTCTTAATAAAGAACAAATGTTATATGTAGAGACTGCTAAGCAAAAAGTCCTTCAACTTTTTTATAAATTCCCAGATAAGGAATTCAGCCTAAGTGACATTGCTAAAGAAGCAGGAGTGGCAAAAGCCAACTTAGGAGCCATTTTAGCTTCACTGGAAACTATTGATCTTATAAAAATAGAGAGATTAACAAAAATTTGGAGGGTTAAAGCCAATCAAGAAAATTGGATGTTTAAGAGAGCTAAGATAGTTTACAATCTTAATTTCATCTACCAAAGCGGATTAGTAGAATTTCTTAACCAGTCTTACAATAATCCTAAAGCTATTATCCTTTTTGGAAGTTTTAGAAAAGGAGAAGATACGTCTAGTTCAGATATAGACATAGCGATTGAATCAGACGTTGCTAAAGATTACAAAGTACTTGGATTGATGGCACTTTCAGATTTTGAAAAAGTGATAGGAAGAAGTATTCAAATTCACGAATTCAATCGCAAATCCATAGATGATGGATTATTCAATAATATAGCAAATGGCATAGTACTAATGGGCTTCTTGGAGGTTCGTAAATGAACATTGATTTTAATAGATTGGTAAAAGAGAAAAGACTACGTCTGAGAGAAGCTAATAAAGATAAAATCAAAAGCTTAATTGAATCTGCAAAAAATAATGTATATGTTGTTTCTTCCCTTTCTATAAATGAGAAAAATGCTACAGTTATATTTAGAGAAATTTATGAATCAATTAGACAACTCGGAGATGCGCAATTTTGGATTTTAGGTTACGAACCATTAGACCATTCAATTAGTTTAGATTCTCTTAAAGATCTAAATATAAAAGATAAAGTTAAGCTAAATTACTTAGACAGATTTAAGCAAATACGTCACGATGCTAATTATCGCGGTTTTAATGTTTCTGCATCACATGCCAAAGAGATATTAGATTTTTGGAATGTTTGTTCTCATGAGATTATAGATTTTCTTCTCAAAAAATAGAAATTGAGATAGTTTGTTCTTGCACGTGATCTGGGCGTTATATCCCCATTAGACAATGCTTTTGAACTACTTATTAAGTGGCTTACTGGCACCTTTTGATTTATCAAACCAAGAGAAGTAACTTAGAGCACCTGCTCTTCCACTTTCAATTAGGTCTTCTTTTTGCTCAGATTTTAATTCAAACTGTGTTGCACTAATGCCCAGGCTATCAATATAAATTGTCCTATGCCAATCTCTATCACTTAAGTGGGTTTTATTGGCAAAATCAATAAGTCCACCAATAAGAGTTTGAATATAGGACTGAAGAGAATTTACTTTCAAACTAGGCAATGGCTCATTTTTTATTTGGTTGTTTATTTCTTCTGGACTGTCTACCCTAAAACCGAGAGTCTCTTTATTGTAATAATTTTCTTTTTTTGTTTTAACATATTTTTCATCATCAAACAGATTTATTGGATAATTGTAATATACTCCTCCGTCAACATATAGAGAATTCTTATGGTTAAATGCCTGAAAAAATAGTGGTATACCCATAGATATCTGCACCGCATCTGCTATGGACATATTTGGAGTTGTTTCGTTGCTTAAAATAACATGCGCCTTGTGATTTACATCTGTTCCAATAATATAGAGCTTGCGCATGCCATTATTCTCTTTTTCATGAAGCTGTGAGAATGTGATATCTTTGCTTACTTTTTCTGAAAGAACATTATCAAACCATTTTCTAAAAACAGAACACTTATACCACCCATATTTTCGAAAAAGTCTGACTATATTTTGAATAATAAAAAAAGAATCATCTTTAAAATCATTAAAATTAACTTCATCTAGTTTTTTTCTTATTTCAAGAGGCGTAAAACCAACAGCTAGTAATGTTGCTATTATTGCGCCTGCAGAAGTTCCTGCGACTCTTTCTATAGATTGCAATATTCCATTTTCTTCCAGAACATGAAGAGCACCTACATAGGCAATTCCTTTTACTCCACCCCCTTCAAAAACAAGGTTTTTGAAAGCATATTGTCCCTTCATATTATTCTTTGTTGTTTAGACATATAAATATTTGTAGCCAGATTATTTGATGTAATACATTTTTAAATAAAGCTTTACATTAACTATTAAAGGTTGGAGATGAATAGAAAATTTGACCATATTGATAAAGGAATAACTGATTGGCTTAAAGGGTATGGATATTACTTCTTGAAATATTCTCTTGCTCTTGTTTTTATTTGGTTTGGAATCTTGAAGCCACTTGGTTTAAGCTCTGCAAATGATCTTGTGACTAAGACTGTTTATTTTGTAGACCCTAGTTGGTTTGTGCCTTTCTTAGGGCTATGGGAGGTTGCGATTGGAGTTTGTATTTTGTTTAGACCACTTTTAAGAGTTGGATTGCTTTTAATGGCTTTACAAATGATTGGAACTTTCTTACCTTTGATTTTGCTCCCAGAGGTAATTTATATAAAGTTTCCATTTGTTATGACGCTTGAAGGTCAATATATAATAAAGAACTTGATATTGATTGGTGCTGGGATGGTTGTTGGGAGCCATGCCCGCGATAGAGAGAAGAAAAAGATATGAAAGATAAAAAAAGAATTTGGTTAAGTTTTTTTCTTGTATTTGGAATTCTGATATCTTCTTTTTTGATATATGAACATTTTTCTGCAACTGCTAGTAAATTCTGCTCTTTTGGAAATAATCTGGATTGTGGTATTGTTAATAAAAGCCCATATGCTAATTTAGATGGAATATCTTATTTATTAACTATTGATTTTAATTTACCCATCCCATTAGTAGATATTTCAGGAATAAATTTGTTTTTTGATTTTATAACGACTAATGCATTTCTTGGTCTGCTTACTTTATTTTTTGTTTTAATGTTAAACTTAAACTATAAAAAGGATAAGTTTCTTTTTGTTTGGAAAGAGGACAATGTAAAATGGATTCGCGGAGTGATGTTATTTGGAATGGTTTATGGTTTTTACCTATTTCTAATACAACATTTTATTCTAAAGACTTATTGTATATTTTGCCTTGCTCTGGATTTAATGATTTTGCTATCTCTAATAATATCTTTTAAAATCAAAAAAAATGGCTAAAAAAGAAACAAAAAAGAAGGGAAATGGAATGCTTGTAATTGGGATTTTAATTATAATCGGAATAATATTGATTTTAACTTTTGCATTAAAATCTGGAAGTAATTATAGCTCTGAAGATGTTGACTCTTTTGCTAAATGCCTAACTGAAAATGGTGCAGTTATGTATGGTGCTTTCTGGTGCCCTCATTGTGCTAAAGTAAAGAAAGCATTTGGAGAATCTTTTAGATATATTAATTATGTTGAGTGTGATCCTCGTGGAGATAACGAGCAGTCACTTCTTTGTATTGAAAAAGAAATACAAAGTTATGCTACATTTGAGTTTAATAATGATGTAAATACTAGGTTGGTTGGTGAACCGACGTTTGAGGAATTAGCTATTGCTACTGGTTGTATTGCTCCTGAGGCTAAATAATGGTTGCTGAGATAGCTTTACCGCCATTACCTGTTGTTTTATTAACTGCTTTAATCGATTCGATAAATCCTTGTGCCATTGGAGTTTTAGTTTTATTGATTGCAACCTTACTTGAATTATCTAAAGATAAGAAAAAAATGGTTATTGTTGGATTAATTTATATTTTGGCTGTTTTTACAACCTACTTACTGGCTGGATTTGGTTTACTAGCTTTTATTCAAAAATTTAATATTTCAGAACAATTAAGCTGGATAGTTGGAATTCTTGTTATAATTCTTGGAATTATTGAGGCTAAAGACTTTTTCTGGTATGGAAAAGGAATTACTCTTGCAATTCCTGCCAGACGTGCTGAACAAATAAAGAAAATGATGAAGAAAGTCTCTATACCTGGAGCAGTCGTTTTAGGCATATTTGTTGCTGCTGTTGAACTGCCATGCACTGGTGGACCTTATCTTGCTATAACTACATTGCTTGCTAAAATAGGATTTAGTGCGGAAGTATTTTGGTTACTTGTTTTGTATAACTTCATTTTTGTATTGCCTTTAATCATAATACTTTTACTCGTATCTTTTGGAGTTTCAGCTGAATCAATTAAAGCTTGGAAGGACAAACAAAAGAAGTGGATGAGATTATTTATAGGGCTGATTATGATTGCCTTAGGAATACTTTTGATATTGTGGGCTAATGGCACTATAAGTTTTGGTCTTTCTAGTGCTGATTATTTTGTTTTTAGTTTGCTAAGACTTTGAAGATAGATTTATTAATAAGCTATCTCTCTTTTGTTTATGGTATATGTTGATGGATTTGTTCTGGTGATAAAAAATAATAGGCTTAAAGAGTATCATAAAATGGCTTCTGAAGCTGGAAAGGTATGGAAAAGATTTGGGGCTATTAGTTATGTTGAGGCTTTAGGAGATGATATGCATCCTGATACCCATGGAATGAAATCTTCCAACTTTCCAAAAATGGCCAAAGCTAAAAGTGGAGAAAAAGTATTCTTTTCTTTCATAACCTACAAGAATAAAGCACATCGTGATGCTGTTAACAAAAAAGTAATGGATTACTTTGCAAAGAAATATGTAGATAAGCCAATGGATATGCCTTTTGATATGAAGAGATTTGCTTATGGTGGATTCAAATCTATTGTAGATTTGTAGCTTACTTTCTAGTTTTTCTTGAGAATAAACCTACTAACATATCATCTAACTTTTCTTTTGCCTTTGTTGGTTTTTGATTTGCTATGCTTCTTCTCACTATATCTTCTATTTGTTCTTCGACATTTAGCATGTTTTTCTTTGCTCTCTTTTCTAACAGCTTAATGACTTCCGAGTCTAGCCATATAGTTACGCTTTCTTTGAAGTGATGTTTTTCTCTAAGTGTTTCAAATGCTAAATTTATTTCTCTAGATGGCCATTTATTGCTTAGAAGAACTTCCTTTATTTTATTATCGTTAAAACCTCTTTTTCTAGCTTCTAATATAAATCTAACTAAATCTGGGTTTGCCATATTGCTAATTATTTCGCAGTTAATTTAAATGTAACTAGTAACCATTATATACCTTAATCTTAGGGTTATTTTTATGGAATATGGAGAAATTAAGAAATATTTGAGAGCCTATTCTTCTTTACACACTGCATTTAATGTGGCTAGAGAGGATTTAGAGTTGGTAGAAACAGTTGAAGGATGGAAATGGCCTCTTGATGAAAGAAAAGATGTAACCATAGCATCTACAAAAGAGGGACTAAGATGGAAGTATCAGAAAATTAGAGAAAATCTTCCTATTGAATTAAGATCCAAAGAGCCGTTTAGGAAACTGTTTAAAGATATTAGAAAATTTTTAAAATAAGTCTATTTCTTACTTTTTGGTGCAGAATATATTTTCTGTACTGCAAAAGATTTGTAAATGTTCTCTTCAATACAAAGAGGTAACTGTAATTCGCCTCTTAAAGATTAAGAAGGAATAGTTATTTTTTACACAAACATAAATATATAACTAAAGCTAAGTTTATTTTGGGATGAAAAATAGTTTGATATTAGTAGGTATATTCATAATTCTTATTGCAGTTGTCTCGGCATTTATTTTTATAACTGGCAATCAAGATAAGGAAGTTGAAGATGAAAGTTATCTAAAAAATGAAAATTTACAACCAAATATCGAAGAAAACTCTGAAGATACGAGTGAAGATGATCTCTCTGAACCATCTCAAAAAAAATTACCTGTTCTCATGAATTTAGGTCTCGATATAGAACCATTGAATAAAGAAACTAACTTGGCAGGTGATTTAATTTTTAGTAAATCTCTCGTTTACGATGATGGGCACATTTCAGGTGATAAGACATTTGTTGATTTTGGAATTAAGGAGAAGTATTTTTCTGATGGTATTGGGAATGTAGAATACTGGTTTCATGTACCTTTGAATACAAAAGTCAAAGCTCCTGCTGGGGGTGTTGTTAAAATTGATTATTTTGAGCACACCGATGATTGGGGTGTTAGTATTCTTCCTAAAAATTCAGATTTAATTGTAAGTTTTGAACATCTTGTTAATTTGATGGTGAAAGATGGAGATTATGTAACTGCCGGAGAATTTATAGGAGAGGCAGCTCCCAGAAAGACTTTTGATTACAAGATTGCTATGACTGAGCTGGCTGTTTGGAAAGGTGGTAGTACAATAATGAAGTATTGTCCATTTGATTATTTAGACGAATCGTTAAAGCCAGTTTATCAGGAAAAATTAAATAAGTTAGCAACAGAATGGGAAGAGTTTGTGGGTAAGGATGTTTATGAACAGGAAAAGTGGGTCTCTCCTGGATGCTTAGTAAATTCTATACGGGAAAGATAGATAGCACCCTTAGAAAAAAACATTTATGATAGATGTCTAAAAAAGATAATTTAATTATAATTACTTCTTACTTTTTGGTGCAGAATATATTTTCTGTACTGCAAAAGATTTGTATATTCCTTCTAAAATGTCTGTTCCTGCATAACCCGATAATAAAGAAAGTCTAGGGTCGAAGTTGAAGACAATTCCTACAAAGATTCCAATTATTACTGCAGTTAATACAGTGATTAAATAATAATTCCAGATTATTCTTCGTCTTAAAGAGAGAGCTTTTAGCAAACCGACTACGCCTCTCGTCAAGCCACCTATTGCTCCAAGAAGTCCTGCAGCCATTATTGGATCCATTATCGTTTTTAGTAATTGTTTTATTTAAAGGTTTTTGAATTGAACTCTGGACAGAGCCTTGAATTGATAAAGCTTAAATATAAAGATTTTGAGGCAATTCTATGGCTGAAGAAAAACCAAAATATAATTTTAGGCAAGTTGGAATATACTTAGATGCTTATAATAGTTTATGCATGACTAGGGATAAAGCTAAAGCTATTCTAAGAAGATTTCCTGCTTTGCCTCAAATAAGAGAGCAAACAGATGAAGAAGATCCAATTGCAGACTCTGAATCGCGAACGAATGTCTATACTAGAAGAGAAGCCCTTCGAGATCTTATTAGAGATTATACGACTTATAGAGATATGATTCCCAAAGAGTTTTGGGATCGAGAACCACTTAAAGGGCTTATTAAAGAGATATTGTCTATTTTTAAGTAATTTAATTATTTGATAATAATTATTAAATGCCAAACTGCTTATTATTTCCTAATCTTACCAGATTGCCAGTCTTTCAGAACTAATCGTGCTACTCTATCCATATCAATTGCTCCACCTTTAATTAATAAATTCCTTTTTCTTCCTAATTCTTCCAATAATATTTCGGAATCTCCATTTGCTTCAACTTCGTAATGGCTTTCAAAAAGACCAGGGTTGTCGGACATTATTTGAGCTACTACAAATTCGGGATTTTTTGTTGAGTCATATGTGCGAACGCCAATCATCGCATGTTTTTTTAAATGAGATAACTGACTTGCAGCTGCATCTTCATCAGACATTACTCCAGGAGTATCTAAGAGCATTAGTCCTTGTGCTAACCTTACCTTTTGAATTCCTCTTGTAAAACCCGCTTTGGGAGAGGTTCTGGCTGCGCCTCTGCCAGTTAGCATATTAATTATTGAACTCTTTCCTACATTAGGATATCCGATTATTCCAACATGAACTTCATTTCCAGTTTTGAAGAATTTTTTCATACCTATACCTTGTTTATGGAGTTCTAGATGTTCTTGTTCCATATGTTCATTTGATTCAGACTTATTTTTTGCCCTCTTAAATTTCTTAGCTTGTATTTTTATTAGCTCTCTTAACTCTCTTCTACCATGATGAGACTTGCATGAAAGGAAAACATAAGGCTTTGTATCTTCTAGATCTCCAGATTGTTCTATCTTTACATGGTCTACTAGATCTGCTTTGTTTAAAATGTAAATTAAAATCTTCCCATGCTCTCTTGCAAATTGTTCCATTTGAAAATTACGAGTTTCTTTGATAAATCTAGCATCTAAAATTTCTAAGACTATATCTGAAGAAATGATTACTTCTTTAGCTAATGAGGGATATTCCTGTCTATGTTTATTGTGCGGATCTATCTTTCTTGTTTTTCTGCTTGAAAATGTGAATTTAACCCTCATGTTATAAATAGGCATTTGTAGTTTAAAAATGGATGTTTTTCTATGCTAAACAACAATTCTTTTATAAGACAGTTGCATCTGTAATTTATGTTAAAGCGTTTAATGTCTAAGATGTCTGTTGGGCTTATTGTCACTAATGCTGTAAGACTAATTCTGATACTTGGTTTCTTTAGTGCCTTTAGTAGTGGTAGAGAGTTAGCAATGGCATTTTGCGTAATTGCTTTTGTTGCAACTTTTATCCCTAAGATTCTTGCTCGTTTTGGAATTAAAACTGGCTCTGAGATGCAGATAGTCATTTTACTGATAATTTACGGTGCTTTATTTCTTGGAGAAGTAAGAGGAGCATTTGCTAGTTTATGGTGGTGGGACATTTTGCTTAAAGGAGTTGCTGCACTTGCACTTAGCTTTATTGGTCTTACTATAATTCTTGTTCTTGAAGATCAAGAACATTTAGATTCAAGTACATTTATGATGATATTTCTAGCTTTTGCATTATCATTCACATTGGGAGCTATTTGGGAAGTAATAGAATTTTCACTTGATAATATATTTGGATTTGCGCTTCAACAGATTGGGACAGGCGTTGTTGCACATGATTTGATAATTGACGGATTTGCTGCTTTTTTAGTTTCTACCGGGGGTTATTTATATAGAAAAAAAGGAATATGGAATCCTATGAGCGGACTTGTTGTTGGCATAATGAAGAAAAATCATAAATTATTTATGTCTAATAAAAATCTTGAAAATTCAAGTGATAAAATAAGGTCAATGATAGAGAAAGGCGAGGGTCCTAAACTAGAATTTAAATCTTCTATTAGAACTAATCTACACACTAATTTAATTGATAAAAATATGGAAAATGCTATTTTGAAAACAATAGTTGCTTATCTTAACACAGATGGTGGAATTTTGATTGTTGGGGTTTCTGATAAAGGGGAAATTCTTGGACTTGAGAAAGATGCCTTTGTTAGTGAAGATAAACTTAGGTTGTATGTAAATAATATAATTAAAGATTATATTGGTGCTCAATTTATGCATTTTGTACATTATGATTTGTTTGAGATAGATAGTAAAAAAATTCTTAAAATAGAATGCACTTCAAGCAACAAGAGAGTTTTTCTTAAAGATAATGGTCAAGAAGATTTCTATATAAGGAATGGTCCTTCAACAATTAAGTTGTATGGAAATTCATTGGTTGATTATATCAATGATAAATTTGATTAATTATATTTATAAGCCACCATAACCATGTTTTTTTATGAGGAAAGATGTCGTTGTTATTATATCAGTTATTTCAATTTTCATTTTTCTTTTATTTTTTTATAATAGTTTTGATATTAAGTTAAATAAAATAGTTACTGGAAATTCTATTGCTGATTTATTTGAATCATTTAAAGATGATACTTCTCTTTCTCCTGAAAATGGTGGTGAAGGATCTCCAGATGCCCTTGTTACTCTTGGTTTGGATGAGATTTTTATAAATAACACAAATAGCCTTGCTATTTCAAATCAATTAGCATCTGTCCCAATAACATTTCAAGAAAATGAGGCTACTGATGCAAATATATTTCAATTTATCTTAAGAGATGGTTCTGGAACAAATTTACCTAGTCAAATACAGCCTACTTCTTATTATCCTAAATCTGGGAGCATAAGGACAGCTGTTGCACATGTAAAAGTCTCTCTTAATCCGGGACAGGAAGTAATTTATAGAATTGTTAGAGATGCTAGTTGGACTCCTCCTGCTTTTCAGTTTCATTCTTCTGTTAATACTTTTTTACAAAGTGGACAGGTTAAAGCAGTGAGTCGTGATGTTAATCAGGCTCCTTATCAAGTAACCTTTGATATATCTCAAGCAAGACTTGTTTTGGATGGACCTCTTATAAAGATTTATGAATACCACAAAGCACATCGTCCAATTGGTTCTGCAGACTTAACTCATTTAGGATCTTCTGTATTTTATGTTACTTTTGTTTCTAATGAACCTCTTGCTAGAGTCCAGCATTTATGGGTAAACACCCATAATCTTGATGAGCTTACCAGAGTTCGTGATGCTAACAATGAATGGATTTATAGCGAAGGACAGAATGGACATATGAAATATCATGACTTAAATCTTTACATCAATACTACTGCTGGAAATTCTATGAGTGGTTTTTTAGAAGATAGACAATATATATTTCCTACATCTGTCAGTCAAGAAACAAACGCTGTTGCTGTTTCAATAATGCCTTCAAATGGTCAGGAGTTGCTTGGAACTGATATTAGATCTATGAATCGATGTAGTGATGGGTGTCAGTTTAATCCGGGAAATTATACTTGTTCTAGAGTCAGTGGTACTGGTTCTTGTAGCTTAGTTGAAAGAGGAGGATATACTAACCCTCAAAGCCCTCCTAAAAATTATATCGGAACTGGACAAGGTTTAGGAACTGAAGTTGTTGTTTATTTTTCTAATAGGGTCGGAACAAACTCAAACTATTTTGTTGAAAATGGAATTTATTCAGGTCAATCTCTTGGGCGTTATTCTCTCGTTAATAGCCCTATTTATTCTGAGCTTCCTGACCCTCAATCATTAGGCTCAAAAAATGGATATCTTGGTCATGCTATTTGGAATTTTGCACTTGACGCTGAAGAGCAATTAAATGGCGGAAATTTATATGATACAGATATAGGTTCAACTATACCTTTGATGAATAGCAATCCTTATCGTTTTGGAGAGGGTGGAACTGGAAGAAGAGAAATGGGTTCTGCTGGAGAAGGAGAGACTGTTAACACAATTCAAACACTTTACGTCAAGTATATGCTTTCTTGCTTCGAAAGGTGTGAAAAAAAATATTTAGATGCGATGAGATATATGAGTATAAGTATTCCTTATATTCCTCATCATCTAGTTGGATTTAATCCTGAAAATCATACTGAAGCTAGCATAGCTCCTTATCGCACTAGACCTTTTTCTATTAGCTCGCAAGTTAATCCTGCGGAGGATGGTACTTTCTGCGGACTAGCAAGAATAACAATTCAGAGAACTGGTCAGCCGTTTACTCCTAAAGATTTTCTTGGTTATTGCGATCAGGTCAACAATTCTCAACCTCATGCTCTAAATTATCCTGTTGGGATTTATGGTTTGTCAAGACAGTGGACTGGGTGGGATGATGCACATTTTGGACCAAATAGACTAGCAAATTATTATGAGTCTACAGGAGATTTAATGGTTTTACATTTATACAAAGATATAACTGATACATGGGCTAGCGTTTTCCATAATGTTGGATCTCTTGGAGGAATAAGAGGACAACAAAGAGGACAAGGAAGAGCAATGGTTGCTATATCAGAATTATATAGAATAACTAAAAATCCTTATTATAAAAGGACTTTAGAGTTTCAACCATCTTTAATTGAACTATACACTCTTAATAGAAATGCTATTGGTAGTAGAGGGACTAATCCAGTTACGGGAGATCCATTTCCTGTCGGATTTATGGGTACAAAGAATGACCCTGCAGCAATTAATCGTCATGCAAGTGGTAATACAAATGTGGGGGTTGCATGGGAAGATGCAATCGTTGATGAAGGACTTTACAATATTTATGCCGATATAACTGATGATCAACTAGTTTTATCTACGATAGAGAGAATATTTGATCATCAACTTACTTATTTATTTCAATATGCTTACAAGGAACCTACTGAAGTAAGAAATGGTGTATCTCTTACTCATTCTTTGAGCGGTCAAAATGTCCCTGTTGCTGAAGGTAGTGGTACTTTCACTCAATGGACTGTCGTTGGTCCAGCTTCTGGATTCCCATTACAAAATTTCAATGATTATACTAGATTTTACCACACTGATAGATTCTTTTATTGGATGCAATATTCAATGTGTGCAATGATTAGGGATTACTCTCAAGACCCTACTCTTAAACAGAAACTAAAAGGTGCTTTTGAATCAGCTTATATTTATTATTTGGGAGGAGGAGATGCAAGTCAAAGATGGGCAGATAGAGGACTTAACTTAGGAAAGTTTGAGGGATATCAGCTTTGTTCATTGACTTATTTAATGAATATTTCTACGGCTACTGGTCAGGGATCTGTATGTACTGATAACGATGGTGATGGGTGGTCTAATTGTCTTGGAGATTGTAATGATAACAATATTAACATTAATCCAAATATTATAGAAAGAGGTGCTCTTTGTAGCGATAGCTTAGATAATAATTGTAACACTTTGAGAGATTGTAATGATGCTCAATGCAGTAATCCTACATTTAGTAGTTCTGCTTGCGTAGGAATAGCTTATTGTGGCAATCTTGTATCTGAGCCTTCAATAGGTGAACAATGTGATGTTAATCCTCTTAATACAGTTGGTGCAAATTCATGTTCTGAAGGTAGATGTGTTCCATCATATGCTTATGCTCCTGGATTAAATTGTCTTTGTTCTTTAGGTGTTGCTCCTCCAACTGTTCGTAACCCAATACCTCTTGGTCGTGTTATACTTGCGAATCCTACAACAATTGGCGTTGGCACTAATGTTGAATCAATTTGTAAATTTGACATAAGGCCGAATATAGATTACTTATCAATGCAAAATACTTTCTCAACTACTGGTGGATTGACACATTCTCATCAATTAAGCGGACTAATTGAAGGAGCTCATACTTACCATGTTCGTTGCCAAGGAGTATCTAATAATTTAGTAAATATACAAGACTTTCTGCTTAGATTTACGCTAGATGGAACAGCTCCAAGAGTTACTAATCCTGTTCCAGCAAATGATTCTACAATTCCAAATACTAATTCTTTGAGTATTCAAACAAACGTAAATGACGAATATCCAATGGATCTAGAAGTATATTTGAAAAAACCTAATGAACAAGGATTTAATTTGATTTTACAAGAATCTCTTCCTGCTGGAAGTAACATTAGAACTTATACTGAATTGCCTCAACGAATAAATTTAGAACCAACTCTTAATGCATTCTATGATTTTGAAGGAAATACTAATGATAAATCTGGAAGAAATAATAACCCAGTCACTATACAAGGTTCTAGTACCCAGGGAATTTTTGGCACTGGGCGTTATTTTGATGGAAGTCAACAACAAATTATCAGTCTTGGAAATATAGGTTCTACTGCTTCAAATGCTGGGCTACTGCAATTTACTGGTCTTAGAACACTTACTCTTGAAGGGTGGATTAAACCAGATTTATTACAACCAGGAATATCTAACTCTCCTGGAAGCACTCCAAATGTTTATCTTTTTGGTAAAAAGGGAGACAATCAAGGATATGGATTAAGATTAATACAACAAGGAGGATCTTATTATTTGAGAGGAATAGTAGGTTATCCGAATATTCTTGGTGGTCAGACTCGAACAGTGACTTCTTCTAGTGCGATTACATTGAATCAGTGGCACCATGTTGCTTTGGTTGCTCAATCTACAAGTGGCACTAGTGGAAGCATTACGATTTACATTGACGGTCAGGAAGCTGGAACTACGCCTTGGTTGGAATCAGCTTCTGGACTTAACAATAACAGATTAACACACACAAACTCTTGGTCATTCACTATGGGTAGTCCTTCAAGGAGTTCTGCTTCAACTGAAGCTGGAGGATCTTTTACAGGAATTATAGATGAAGTTATTGTTTATAATAGATCTCTTAACGCTTTAGAAATTCAAGCACATGCTTCTCCATTAGTTGCATGGCCTCAAGGGAGATATGATTGGGAAGTTAGGGCAGATGATAATATATTTTCTGTTGTTAAAAATTATCATTTTAATATGCAATCAGCCACTGGAGATCCTGCTCCTATTTTAAGTTCGTTGAATCCTTCTTCTACTACTATTCTTCCCCAAACAGTTCAACTTATAGGAAGTAATTTTGTTCCTGGTTCTATTGTTTTGCTTAATGGACAGATTCTTCCTTCTTCTATTGTGTCTAGTTTTGTGACCAGTTCAAGAATAGATGTTACATTCCCTTCTAATTATCCACTTGGAGTTTACCAAATAAAAGTTAGAAATCCTGATTTCCAGATTAGTTCAACTCAAAGTTTAACATTGCAATCATCTACTTTAGGAATGCCTTCATGTACGATAAGTTCTTGGCAAACAACTTCTTCACTTTCTGGATTCTCTACGCAAGGAGCTCATGACAGTGCTGCTACTGCATATAATAATTATATATATATTTCAGGGGGACAATGGGGAGCTGTTAGACCAAATAATCAAATATATAGAGCTTCTATAAACTCAGATGGTTCTCTGGGAACTTGGAACTTATTGACTACTATGCCTGAAGGTTTACAGGATCACAAAATGGTAATTAATAGAAATCCTTCTGGGAATGGTGCTACTGTTTATCTTATAGGAGGATTGGCAGATAGAGGAAGCGGAGAAGTTGCAATAAATAATGTGAATTACGCCCCTGTTTTAAGTGATGGAACAATAGGATCTTGGACTGTTGGACCTAGATTAGATTTCACAACTCATGGACATGATATTGCAATATCTAATAATAAAATGTATAAATATGGAGGTGGTAGTGGTGGTGCTGGAATTAATATAGTTGAGTATGTTACAATTAATAATGATGGTAGTTTAACTGGAGATGGTTCTAATAGTTGGATTAGAGGACCTACGCAAAATCTTCCAGTATCTAGAGCTTATTATCTTGCAGGAGGACCTTATCCTGAATGGGATGTTGCTGGAACAGGAATAGTTCCAAATAAAGTTTATGCTATTGGTGGAGAAGATGATTCTATGTGTGTTCCAACTACTACTCCTCCAATAAATACTAACTTAAATTCTGTTTTTGTTGCTACACCTCAATCAAATGGAGAAATAACCTCTTGGTCTTCAACTATATCTTTGCCAGAAGGAAGATTTGATCATTCCGCTAATTTTGTAAAAGATAGTATAATAGTTGTTGGTGGAATGAATCGTCCTCTACATACATCAAATACTTGCGCATTCCAAGATGCTACTGCTAAAGACACTGTTTTCATAGCAAGATTGGATCAAAATGGAAATATTGTTAGATGGTATAATGGGCTTAGTCTTCCTTCGCCTCGAGGAGATCATACTTCAGTAATTTATAATAATAATATTTATGTTTTAGGTGGAAGATCTACTAATTTGAATGGTCCGTATCCTTCTCAAGTTTGGTATGCTTCACTTAACTGCGTTCCTCAATCATCTGGAACTGGAACTCCTTTGAGTTTTAGTCTTTCTAGAAACCCTATATCTGGATCTGTACAAAGAGGGAATTCTGTTTCTACAACGGTTACTGCAACTCATACTTCTGGAACTTCATCTACAGTGGCATTTACTGCTACTAACTTATCTGCTGGGATTTCTGCGTTATTTAATCCAACAAGTTGTACTCCTTCTAGTGGAAATCCTTGCTCTTCAACTCTTACACTATCTGCTTCTGGATCTGCTACTTTGGTTTCTAATCAAAGTGTGATAATTACTGGAACAAGTGGAACAGTTGTTAGAAATGTAAATTATAACTTAACTG
>ERZ1292625.725-Hain-H41-01um-R1-725-length-45589-cov-19_pt1 | contig 45589 bp, 60 predicted proteins | sample MGYA00564400_ERZ1292625 | MGnify/ENA primary metagenome ERZ1292625 (study PRJEB36523, sample SAMEA6512639) | groundwater metagenome | collected 2019-01-08 | study: AquaDiva: Metagenomics assemblies of 32 groundwater samples
TTAGTACTCCTACCCACAGGGTAGGTATTTCATATATATATATATATATATATATATTAATATATATATATATATTAATATGTATTTTATTTCTCTTAAAGAAATAAAATACGTTATATACATCCCTGTATAATGTATTTACTAATGTAAATACAAAGAACATCCATGTTCTTTTATCTACCTAGCTCTCCCTTAGCAGTGCTAAGGGAACTAAGTAGGAACACGTCTAGTCTAATGGACTAGACGGTGTGGTGTACTTGCAAGAAACATAGCTGAGAGCCACGGCTCTCTGAGAAGACGCAGGCCCCGCAGCCCTGCCACCGTTCCCAACCATAGGAAAAAGCTATTCAGTGGCAAAACTAACAACTACCCCCATTTCTTCAGGCTCTGCTTCAGTTCCAGCCCTGAATGACAACTTCGATCTAGTTGAAGTTGCTATAGAGAAAACCCTCTCTAGGGATGGAACAGCCCCCAATCAAATGGAGGCTGACCTGGACATGAACAGCTTTAGGATTCTCAACTCCCCTGTTCCGTGGGCCCCCACCCATCTAGTTCGTCTAAGCGATATTGCAGGCACCGGAGTAAAGGTGGTAGCTGCCTGGAAAGGGGCATGGAGTGGAGCAACTACATATGCTGCTTATGAAATTGTAAGATATCTAGGCTCTTCTTACATATCTCTTCAAGCCTCCAACCTGAATTTCAATCCTGCCACTGAGACAACGTGGTGGGGGCTACTGGCCGAGGCAGGCACAGATGGTGTTTCTTCTGGAGAAAGCTACTTATTCTCCACCTCCACTTCTGGTGATCCAGGTAGTGGCAAGATTGCAGGCAATAATGCTAACGTTGCTCTTTTCACCCAGATCAATATTTCTGAAACAGACGCTAATGGTGCTGGCCTAGCAAGTGTTCTTGCCCGTTGGGGGGAAAGCAGCACTTCTGGCGATAAAGGGATTTTACGAGTTGTCCTTACTGCCAACCACCTCAATTTTATTGAATACAAAATAACAGCAGCTCCCACCGATGCGGGCACCTACCGCACCATCCCCGTTTCCTACCTGACACACAATGTCGGTTTTAGTCCTCTGGACCCCGTCACCGTTCTATTCGACCGCACGGGAGATAAAGGAGCAGATGGAACTGGGACAGGTGATGTCGTCGGGCCAGTGGACAGTGCTAACAACGAATTGGCCCTGTTTTCCGGTGCCACTGGAAAGCTACTAAAAAGGCCGGGATCAAACCCATTAACCTTGGGCGGCGCAGTCAATTGGGCGCGCGCAAATAACGTTACTGTTGCTGCCACAACTGACATTGGGGCAATTCTTGGTAACTACTGCAATCTGGTAATAGGTAGTGGAGTGACGATCACCAGCTTCGGGGCCAGTGTTGCCCAAGGGATACGAATTGTCAGATTTTATGATGCCAACACCACCATCACGCACAATTCAGTTATTGTGCTCCCCGGCGGTGCCAACATCGTCACCACGGCAGGTGACATTGGAATGTTTGCATACAACTTAGATGCCAATGTTTGGAATTGTGTTTTCTACCAGCGTGGTGGCGTCGCTCCGTATGATGGAACAAGTTTGTATGCTTACGGCAAGCACACTGTTTTCGTTGCTGCCTCCGGCATGTCTCCCAGAACCGGAGCAGGACAAGCAGGCTGTGGCGCTCTTGTTGTCACCAATGGCGCCACCGATCAACCGGATGTTCCCTACCTCCCGTTCGATGACACTGTAGACGAATACGCCAGATTCACGGCTACGATGCCGAAGGCATGGAATGGTGGGGTCATTGAGTTTGAAGTGCTATTTAAAGCCGCCACCGCCACAACCGGAAACATGGTGTGGGGGGTGCGAGGAGCAAACCCCAATATCGGAGCAACCCTGGCGGTAGGCTTTGGGGCTGCTGGTACTGCTACACAAGCAGTTCCCAGCACAACAGATAAATATACCTCCACCGGCTATGGAGCGTCCTTTGTGCCTTCTGGAACTTTGCTAGGCCGTCTGGGGCTGTTCCTTGAAGTTTTCAGAAAGCCTTCCGACACCACCAATGACACGGCTACCGGAGACGGCCATTTGATTGGCGTCCTGTTGCATTACACCGTTAACGCCTCAAACGATAACTAATATGCTCACTGTTAATAATTTGGTTGGTTTTGGAACGCTCGTTGGGAGCATCACGCCATATCGCTATCTACGTTTACACATCACCGCCCTGGTTGGAACCCCAACAGAAGGAGCGATATTCGAGATGGATTTCTCGGCCGATGGTGGCGCTACGTGGGTTCCGGCAGCGGCCATGACAGCCAATAATGCGCCATCGCCGCTGGTGGCTTTGGCGGATTCAGAATATAGCGCGAGTTATTCCGCCTATCTTGCCTTTAACAACTCTACTGCGGATAGATGGACTTCCGCTTCCACGCTGCCACACTGGATTCAAATTGATTTGGGTGTTGGAAATGAAATTATCCCGAACAGATTCCGGTATGTGAACCTTAACTCTGGCGGAGACTACACATTAAAAGATTTCACCATCCAGGGATCGAATGCGGGAACTTTCTCGGGCGAGCAGGTGACGCTTCTCACCAAAACCGGAGAGCTTACACAGCCAAACTTGACGACCATCACGTATACGATATAGATAAAACATGAAATACGCAATCATTAAAGACAATAAGATCGCGGAATATCGCGAGTATCCAGAGCTTCCCGAGGGTATTAAGCATCTTAACGGCCTGCCAATGCTGCGTCCTGTTCGGACGATAGCTGTTGCTGGGTATGATCCGATGGTCCACAACAAAACCGTGTCAGTACAGATATTCGACGCGGAAGTGGTCGAGACGGAAGGGCTGGAAGCCAAGACGGCGGCACAGATTAGTGCTCAGACCAAGGTAAAGATCGACGAACTGGAGCGCAGGCAGGGTAGAGTTGTGCGTGAGGCCATACTTGGGCTACCGGGCGCGGTGGACCGCCTGACCGCCTTGAACAACGACGTTGCGGCGTTGCGGACGAAGTTGGTGTAGAAAGTATTACGATTATTAAAAAAGTTTTACATGACATTTAACAGGAAATAATATGGCTGCTCTTAAAGATAGTAAAAGTAAACTCGTAGATTCTTTTGATTTTCCTCTGATTGGAGATGCTCAAGCTTTTGTTGCTGATCCAGCAGCTTTAACAGCTACATCCATAGCCGCGCCGGCTACCACTGCTGTGGTTACCACGGCGGTTACACAAACCTCCCCATTTGGGTATGTAGGAGCTGCTCAGGGAGATGCTGTGGCTACAGCTATCAATTTGCTAGTTACACACACTACAGAACTAGATTTAGACTATGAAGCCCTTCTAGTGGATGTCGCTGCACTTAGAACCAAACTTATTGCTGTTCTGGATATTTTGGAAGAGCACGGATTGATGAAAGCGAGCTAAAATGAGTCTTCTCCATATTGCTCTCCTTCCTGTCTGTGCGGGACTTGACAGACTAAGAGGCATGGGAGCAGTGTCCCCAATCGTTCGTGGAGCCGCTCTGTTGGCCTACGGGCTGACTTTGGGATACTACCTTGGGTTGGGGATGGATGGGTGGCAGATCGCCGCTCTGGCGGGCTTGTGGGCGGTTGGGGAGCATCTAGTTGGGTGGGGGAACGCCATAGGGCCGGCATTGCACGGAGAGCGCCCCAACAAGCACAAGCTGCACTGGTATCAAGTTGGTCTCGTCGCACGCTCTGCTTGGCTCTCGCTCGCTGTGCGGGGATTCCTGTGGGGCGCTCCATGTCTCGCGCTCTATCCCTGGTGGCACAAGGTCGCCGCCCTACCGATTGCCGCCGCCATCGCCATGCCGCTCGCCATCTGGATGGTGCTCTGGTTCACGCCGCCAGTCAGGCGGATTGATTCCACCGCAGGCGAGGAATGGGTGGCGGAAAGCAAACGCTCTAGCCGGATGTGGGCCGCGCAGGAGATCGTTCGAGGGTTCCTGATCGGGCTGTTCACGCTGTTGATCGCTGGAGGTATCCGATGACAAAGAAGGACGCCAAAGTTCTACGGTTTGTCCTTCTCTGGGGGATTGTGCTTATCCTGATGGAGATTGTAATGACGTTTGCTGGTGGGTCAGAATGAAAATATTAGCATACAGTGCTATTTAATGGATATTCGTGATGAAGTCGGAGAAGTGGGTATGGTGGTAGAGTATAAATTAGAGATGCTCAGGGAAGAGGTGAATGCCCGCTTCGGAGAAGTACGTACAGATATTAAAGAACTTACCCAAGCTCTTCGTGAGTTGATACGATTGGATGGAGATATAAAGAGACTGGCAGAAACTACTATCAGGCTTGATAAAGTAGTAGGAGAGCACGAAAAAAAAATCTCTGCCCTGGTAGTGGGAAATTTGAAGAGTACTGTGATAGTTGGTATACATGAAAGATGGTTTTGGTTTGGAATGTCTGTTGTGGGAGCCCTGGTTGCCTCTCTTCTTACTATTGTAGGGAGTAAACTTCTTTGAAACCTGTATCTAAATTTAAGAATTTTAATATTTTCTTAGGAACAATAAGTGTTTCTTTAGTGCTTATTGCTGGAACAGTGGAGGTTTCTGTGTGGGCAGCAGACCAAAGATATGTTCAGCAAAGCGCACTCGCTTTAGAATTTGAAAAACAGAGGCTCCATCAAATATCAGATCAAATGGATGAGCTTGAACTCCGAGTAAAACTCGGGCAAGCGTCTTTGCTGGACAAAGCAAAATTGGAACAGTTACGTAGAAAACGAGAAGAGCTCCTGAAGAAATGATCTCTCTCGCGGATATTCAGAAAAGCTGGCCCCTGAAAGATATTATGGGCCGTTATCGAACGCAGAGTTTATTTGAAGAGTTTACCAATGGCAGGGATATTGTCCCTGTTTTCAATTTAACGGATTTTGATACTACTACACTGTCGGCTAAGAAAATATACTTAGATATCGCAGATATTACAGAATATAAAGTAGCTAGGGCTCTGCTTGGTAGTTGGGATCATTGGGTGAGACTAACGGAAACTTCTTGGTTTCAGCCCTATATCTCTTCCTGGAGAGATGAACTAGAACTTAAGATTAAGTCTGAGGCTATAGAGAACCTTAGAGCTACCTCTAGAGAAGAGGGAGGCAAGGGTGCTAATGCTGCCAGGTGGCTTGCCGAGGGGAAATGGGAAAAGAAGCCTGCTACTAGAAAGAAGAGAGAAGCTCGTCTTCTCGCAGAGACAGAGGATGTTGACGCTGATATGCGACGTTTAGGACTTGTTCATTGAGCAAGGACAAGGTTGAGGCTGTTCGTGCTAGAGCAGAACAGGACTTGGAATTTTTTATTCGTCTTGTAGCTCCTCACAGATTGTTAGGAGGGGTACATGGCTCACTCATTTCATGGTGGAACAGAGAGGATGCGAAGAGCCATCAGCTTGTACTACTTCCGCGAGGACACCAGAAGTCTGCCCTTGTAGCCTATCGAGCAGCTTGGGAAATTACTAGAAAACCTGAGACGACTATCCTTTATATTTCTTCTACCGCCAATTTGGCAGAAAAGCAGCTTAAAGCTATAAAGGATATTCTTACTTGTGATATTTATAGGCGCTATTGGCCTGAAATGGTAAATACTGATGAGGGGAAAAGAGAACGCTGGACTAGCAGTGAAATATCTGTAGACCACCCTATTAGAAAGAAAGAGGGAATTAGAGACCCTACGGTGTTCACAGCAGGGCTCACTTCCACCATCACTGGCATGCACTGTTCTGTGTCTATTATGGACGATGTGGTTGTGTACGAGAATGCGTATACGGAAGAAGGAAGAGCCAAGGTGCTAGAAGCGTATTCTCTGCTCTCTTCTATTGAAAATACGGATGCTGTTGAGTGGGTGGTAGGGACGCGCTACCATCCCAAAGATTTGTACCAAGACTTGGTTGATATGGCAGAAGACCTCTTTACTGAGGAGGGAGAATTGTTCGATACCCGCTCTGTATTTGAGGTGTTTGAACGTCAGGTAGAGAATAGAGGGGATGGTACGGGAGAGTTTTTGTGGCCCCGCCAACGTAGGGTGGACGGGAAATGGTTTGGATTCAGTATGGAAGTTCTTTCTAAAAAGAAAGCACAGTATTTGGACAAGAGCCAATTTAGAGCGCAGTATTACAATGATCCTAATAGTGACGACACTGCTCCAATACCTAGAGAATCTTTTCAGTATTACGATAAGGGCTTTCTTTCTCAAACAGCAGGAGTTTGGTATTTCAGAGATAAACGCCTCAATGTTATTGCTGCTATTGATTTTGCATACAGCCTGAATAAACAAGCGGATTTCACTGTAATCGTAGTGATAGGTATGGATCACCAAGGATGTATTTATATTTTAGATATATACAGGTTTAAGACAGATCGTATTCAGGAATATTACAGTAAGATTCTTGAAGCGCACATTAAATGGGGATTTAGGAAAATACGAGCTGAAGTAACTGCTGCACAGATGGCTATTGTGAAGAACTTGAAAGAAAGTGTTCAAGCCAACGGAAGTTATTTTGTTATCGAGGATTTTAATCCCAGAGGACAAGGCAGCAAGGAAGAACGTGTTGCCACTATTCTTGAACCTAAGTACCAGAACAGTGCTGTATATCACTACAAAGGGGGCAATTGCCAGATTCTTGAAGAAGAACTTGTCATGCGCCGTCCTCCTCACGATGACGTAAAAGATTGTTTGGCGTCTGCAGTTGAGATTATCTATCCTCCAAAGAGAGACAGGATGCAACAGAGATTGCCTACAGTCTCTTATCATCCTAGATTCGGCGGTGTAATGTGAAGAATAAAATTTTAGAAATTCAAAGTATGATGGAGTCCGAAACCCTTGCTGCTAAAGTAGCAGAGATGTGGATGAGATGGAACTCTGCGAGACGTGTGTGGCTGGACGAGAAGCTGGAAATCAGAAACTATGTGTTCGCAAGAGACACCACACACACCACTAATTCCAAGAATCCGCATAGTAATAAAACCACTAGACCGAAACTTTGCCAGATACGTGACAATCTCCATGCCAATTACATGGCAGCCCTTTATCCTGGGGACCAGTGGCTCAGATGGGAAGGATTTGCCCTAGAAGACGAGGAGTACAATAAGGTAAAAGCTGTAAAAGCGTATATGTCTTCCAAGGTGAAGGAATCCAGCTTCAGAGAGACTCTCTCCAGGCTTGTGTATGACTACATAGACTATGGAAATGCTTTTGGAGAGGTTGTTTACGAAAACAGTGTGTACAAGGATGAAGACGGGGAGGAGATTACTAGATACGTAGGACCAAAATTGGTGCGCGTCAGTCCAATGGATATTGTGTTCGACCCTACTGCCGTGCACTTCGACAACACTCCAAAGATTATGCGTTCTATCAAGACACTGGAAGAAATAAAAGGCTTGGGAAATTCTGGGGTGTATAAAAAGGTTCTAGACTATAGAGCCAAGCTTAGTGAATTTAGACCCGAGGATGTAGATAAGGCTTCTGCGTATAGCATTGATGGTTTTGGAAGCTACACAGAATATTTAAATTCTGGATACGCTGAGGTGTTATACCTACTCGGGGATATCTACGACCCTACGGACAACAAGACATATCCCAACTACGAGATAGCTGTAGTTGATAGAAAATGGGTAGTCTACAAGAAACCCAATCCTAGCTGGTTGGGAAAATCCCAGATAATCCACGTAGGGTGGAGACTGCGCCCAGACAATCTGTACGGCATGGGTCCGCTGGATAATCTAGTGGGAATGCAGTACCGAATTGACCATATAGAAAATTTAAAAGCCGATATTTTGGATTTCATTTCGTGGCCTCTTCTGAAGATTAGAGGAGATGTTGAGGATTTCGACTGGGTGCCAGGAGCCAAGGCTTTTTGCAGAGAGGACGGAGACGTTTCTATTATTCCTGTAGACAGCAGTGTGTTAATAGCTAACAACGAGATCGCCGCTCTTGAACAATCTATGGAAGAGATGGCAGGAGCTCCTAGACAAGCGATGGGTATACGTACCCCAGGAGAAAAAACTGCTTTTGAGGTAGGGGCTCTAGAAAATGCCGCCGGCCGCATCTTCCAAGACAAGACGGTGAACTTTGAAGTGAATTTCATAGAACCTGCATTGAACAGGATGCTTGAGACTGCCCGCCGTAATATCAATGCGGTGGATGTTGTGCGCACTATGGATGATGATCTTGGAGCTGTGGCCTTTCTATCTATTACAAAGGAAGACCTGTCCGCCAGAGGGAAGATTCGTCCGGTGGGAGCTCGCCATTTCTCTGCTAGAGCAGAACTTGTCCAGAATCTTAACGGCGTATTTAACAGCCGTCTGGGAGAGATTGTTCTTCCGCATATCCAGGGGAAAAACATTTCCCGCATGCTTGAAGACGCTTTTGATTGGGATAGATACAGCTTGTTCCAAGACAATGCTCAGTTGTTCGAGCAGGCAAAGACAGCCAAGCTTGCTAACGTGGTGCAGGAAGATGTGCTTGCTAGCGGAGCAACGAGTACGGACCTATGACAGCCTCAGTTCGCTGGACAAAGCATATAAAAGACCCCAAGCAGAAGGCTGTATTTCTTAGTCAACTGTCGGGGTCCAAGGCAGTGCTGGATGTACTAGCCACTCTCTTGAAGGAGGACTACGAGGCTTCTCTAAAGAAGGCTCAGGCAGAGGAAGCCTATAAATTACCGTCTTGGGCGCTATTTCAAGCGGATAAGCTGGCAGAACAGCGAACTTTAACATCTTTAATGAGTCTAATTAGGATTGAGAAAGCATAACACAAATGACTAACCAAGTCAACACCACTATAGAACAGGCAGCAACCGCTGTCCCAGCTAGTATTTTTGGCGCACCTGCTACAGAAACCCCTGTAGAAACACCTCTTGTATCTATTCCTGCCGAACTGGCCTCCTTGGTTGGAGAAGGGAAGAAATACAAGGACATTCCTGCAGCCCTGTCGAGTATATCGCCAGCTCAGGAGCACATCAAGAATTTGGAAAGTTCTTTGAAGGAACTTCGTGAGGACCTTGCGAAGAGAGAAACCACCGAAGAGCTGCTTACCAGGCTCGAAAAGAAAGCATCTGAGAATGCTTCACAAGAGACTCCAGCCCTTTCTACACAAGACTTAGAAGGTCTTGTTACCAAAGTATTAGATAGTAAAGTAAGTGCTAAGAGACGAGAAGACAACATCTCTCTCGTTGACACTGAAATGAAGAAGGTTTACGGAGAAAAAGCTACGGAAACTCTTGTAGCTAAGGCTAGAGAGCTTTCCCTGTCTGTTAAAGAGATGGAAGCACTCGCTGCCAAAAGTCCGCAGGCTTTCTTAGCAATGTTTAGGACTGCTTCTACTACAACTAGTACTGACAGGACCAGTTCATTAAATACCGAGGGTGTTGCTCCGGTGTCGGGAGAAAAGAACTTCGCTCATTTCCAGAAGTTGCGGAAAGAGAACCCGACCCTATACTACAGCCCTGCTACACAGCAAGAAATGCACCGCAAAGCTAAGGAACAAGGTTCTAGGTTTTACGGATAACTAGGATAAATTATGTCCAACACTACTAATACCATGGACCACCTGATTCGAGCTGAATTGTGGTCTAACGAACTGAAGGAAATTCTTCGGGACGATCTGATGGCCACTAAGTACGTTAAGTGGCTTGACCAGTTCCCGGATGGAAACACCTTCACTATTCCGAGTATTGGCACGGCTACGATTCAGAATATCGTTGAAGATAGCCCGGTCAAGTATGACGCCATTGATAGTGGCGAGTTCCAGTTCTCTATCACTGACTACATTGGCAGTGCTACCTACATCACCCGCAAGGCGATGCAGGACAGCTTCTACTCTGGTCAGCTTATCGCTGCGTTCGTTCCTGAGCAGCGTCGGGCTATTGAGGAGAAGGTTGAAACTGACGTTCTTGCTCTTCAGAGTCAGCAGACTGCCTCTGCTCTTAATAACATTAACGGAGCTCCGCATCGTTTCGTTGGAAGCGGCACTTCCTCTGTTATTGCTTTGGCTGATTTTGCCAAGGCTTTGTACAGTTTGAAGAAAGCCAATGTTCCCCAGACGAATTTGATGGCTATTGTTGATCCGTCGGTTGAATACACTCTCAACACCCTGTCCAATCTCGTTAACGTGAGCAACAACCCCATGTGGGAAGGTCTCATCTCTACGGGGATTGCGACTGGTATGCGTTTTGTGAAAAACGTGTATGGGTTCGATGTGTACACTTCTAATTACCTTCCGTCTGGCCTCACCGAAACTGTTAACTCGGTGTCTGTCACTACGGATGGCGTGGCCAATCTCTTCTTCTCTGCTGCGGGCAATGTTCTCCCGTTCATTGGAGCCTGGAGACAGATGCCCACGGTTGATTCCGAGTTTAACAAGGACCTCCAGCGTGAGGAGTATGTCACTACCTGCCGATACGGCGTCAAGCTCTATCGTCCTGAAAACTTGGTTACTATTCTTACCAAGGGTGGTGTCTAATGAGCTACGAAACTACTATTGATGGTTTGAAGATTCATTATGGCAACCGTACTATGGCGCAGGATAGCGCCGTTGCGAAGCACATGGAGGACAGCATCATCCGTGAGCTGGTGATCGACTGGGAGTATAACAATCTCCCGGCTTTTGACCAGGATGCGGGTGGTGGCAGCACTAATGATACTTTTTCTAGTGCTGTAGCTTTTGTTCCGGCGGGAAGCTTTGTTGTAAGTAGCAACACTTACATTAAGACGGCGTTTGCTGGTGGTACTACCTACGACATGGGCTTCTATCAGAGAACGGGCACTGTCATTGATGCTGATGGCATTGATGCAGCGGTAGCTCTCACCGCGATGGATGCCGATGGCGATATGGTGGTAAATGATGGTGCGATGGTTGCTCCTACGGCTGGTGCGAATACCACCACTGTAGATGCCTACTTTGTGGTTGCTGCTACTGGCACCTACACGGCAGGCAAGGCCCGCACTGTTATTCGGTATGTGCCTCCGCGTTCCGCCTAACAATAGGAATAATAATAGCATAGAGTAAATTGTGGGGGGCGGCTACGCCCCCTTTTTATGTACTGAGGTATAGATGGCAACAATCGAACATAATGTAATCACAGAAGCCAACTTACATCAATGTAAGGGGGTTAGTACGGCTCCTGGTGGAGCCTTTCAACGTTCTAAAGGGGACGGTACTGGAGAATGGGTAGAAACTCATGGCTTATGGTGCTATAAAGAGAATCCTATTTCCTTTACATCAGGGGTTTGGACAGATATTTCTTGGGATGGTACTCTGATTAGTAGTGGTGTTACTAGATCAGGAGCTACTCTCACTATTGCTAGAAGTGGTGTATATATTCTTTCCTACGCAATCATGGCAGCTTCTCCTGCCAAAGCAGAAGCAAGAGTTTTAAAAAATGGTAGTGAGTTGGTAGGTAGTGCTAGAGGAATTGAAGGAACAGCAACTATGTTTAACATTCCAATACAAGCTACCTTTGGAGCCGCTCTTACAGCAGGTGACACTCTGAAGCTGCAATTCTATATTCACTCTCCTGCTTCTGGAACGATTGCATATATTCCAGGGGGTGTTGCAACTAACAGGGGACTTGCTCAATTGTATGTATACACCTTGCCTTCCTAATGAGTAAACTTACTTTTCTAGAATTAGTGCAAGATATTTTGTCTGACATGAACAGTGACAATGTTAACAGTATTGCTGACACTGTGGAGGCAGACCAAGTAGCCAAGATTGTCAAAACCACTTATTTCAAAATTCTTAGTAATAAAGAGTGGCCGCATCTTAAAGGGACGCTAGAGCTCACTAGCAGCGGGTCCTCTATTCGACCTACACATTTTCTTTTGCCAGAAAATCTTCAGAGAATAAGTACAATACGATATAACAAAATTGCTGCTGGAGAGAGCAATGCTCGTTGGGACGATGTGATATGGATGGAGAATGACGTGTTTCTCACTCATATCTATTCCAGAAATTCCTCAGAGGCTACAGTAACCACTGTTCAAGACTACGAGGACAATCGTACTCTTCTTATTTTGAATGATAGAGCTCCAACTTACTGGACATCCTTCGATGATGAACACATTATCATGGATAGTTGGAACAAGGCTGTGGAGAGTACACTACAAGCTTCCAAGATTATTTGTCTAGGTTATCGAAGCCCTGTTTGGACATGGGCAGATGCTTTTATTCCTGATCTGCCAGAAAAAATGTTTCCCTATCTCTTAGCGGAAGCAAAGTCTACTGCATTTGCTACTATCAAGCAAATGCCTAATGCAAAAGAGGAGCAGTGGAGTACTCGTTTGAAGGCCAACCTATCCCAAGATAAATTCAGACAGGACGGTAAGATGAAGGTAGCTACTTATGGCAGAAAGTGAACTTGTTGAAGTTGAAAACCAACCCGGAGAATTTCTAACAGAGGCAGGGAAAGAACTAAAAGTGTATAAAGTACCTGGAGGGTCTCTCTGCTATGTAGCCTTCACTAGCGGGGGAGAACTGCCAGAAGTATTGAACACTCTCTTTACTTCTTCAAGGAGTGCCGCCGTAGCTGTAGAGGGATACTTGAAAAACAGGCTCCCAGTTATAAAAACCAGAGAGCAGCTTCGCGCAGAAGGAAAGAATGTTGTACAAGTAGAAAAGACAATACGAAAGCAGATTATTAAATATGGCCCAAGCGCAGACCAATAAAGAATATCGTACCTTTGTTAAAGGGCTTATAACTGAAGCTACTGCCCTTACGTTCCCTGAGAATGCCTCTCTTGATGAGGCAAACTTTGTACTTAATAGAGATGGGTCCAGACAACGTAGACTGGGGATGGACTATGAGGTAGGGTATCTCCCCACTACCATCACGGCTGTTGATGTGGGAACACTAGCGGATGCTGCGATATCTCTATTTAAATGGACCAATGCTGGGGATGGTACTTACAATTTCTGGGTGCTACAAGTAGGAAAAAAACTCTTCTTTGGTAATGCTGCCTCTACAGCTATCAGTAGTGGCTATTTGTCTGCGCTAACTATTGACCTAAGTACTTACAGTACCCATGCTGACTACTACAAATATCCGGTGAGTATGGCGAGTGGAAAAGGACATCTGTTTGTCACTGGAAAATATATAAATCCTTTCAATGTGCACTACAATTCTGGAGCAGGTACTACTACTAAAGAGAGCATGACGCTCAAGATCAGAGACCTTGTAGGTGTTAATGACGGTACTCTTGTTGGACTGGATCAGACTACACTGACAGCAGCCCACAAATATAATTTAAAGAACCAAGGTTGGCGATCTGCTGATGCTGTTCTGGGAGAATACTATGATGACATTGCATACTGGCTGGCGGCATGGCCAGGAACATACCCAGCAAATAACAAGATTCCAGCATCTGCTTTGACAGCCAACTACGAACCTGATCCTGTCAAACTCAGACGTATTCCTTTTGGAGAAGTGAATGCTCCGAGAGGCAGATTTGTTCTCGATTTGTTTAATAGGGATCGTGCTACTGTTTCCAATATAGCAGGATGTGCTACTACAGAGACAGAGAGTGGTAGACCAGAAGCCTTGGCTTTTTACGCTGGGAGAGTGTGGTATGCAGGTGTGCAATCTAATCCCAGCGATGGAGAGTTTAATATTGCTGGACATATCTTTTTTTCCCAGCTTCTTGAAACCGCGCACAAAGCTAACCTGTGCTATCAAGAGGCTGACCCTACTTCCTATGAAATAAGTGACTTGGTGGCTACAGATGGAGGGGCTATTCGTATTCCCGAAATCGGGAAAGTGCACAGGATGGTAAATATCAGAAACTCTCTGGTTATCTTCGCGGATAATGGGGTGTGGGATATTTCAGGCTCAGGAGCAGATGAGGGATTCAGTGCTACAGGATATCAAGTTAAAAAGATATCTTCTGTAGGTTCTTTATCTCCACAATCTATTGTTGAAGTTGAAGGATATATATTTTATCCCTCCTTCTCTGGTATATATGTTCTGGCTCCGAACCAAGTGACGGGTTTGTTAGAAGCCATCAATATAACGGAAACAACTATTCAAAAAGCTTATCTAGCTGTTCCAACTATTTCCAAAGTATATAGTGTTGGAAACTACGACAGCATTAACAAGAAAGTGAGCTGGTTGTACAATGACGATGCTACTTATGACGGGGTTAGTTACAAGTATTGGTATAAAAAAGAACTTATCTTTGACACAGTATTAAAAGCATTTTACAGATATGAGATTGTTCCTGCAAATGCTACGCAAGGACCGTGGGTATCTGGGTATATTCCCTCCTCTGCTACTTCAGTAGAGTATACCGTGAACACTATCGTGGCAGGAGGCAGCGGAAATCCCGTAGTGGCTACTAACCCAACACAAGTTATCGCAGGGAGCACAGCGCAGCCTGGAAGAGGAAGCACTCTTCTAAAGTATATTACTTTCGTAATGAATAATGGAACTACTTCTGTAGATATTACTTTTTCTCACTACAAAGCTACTTCTTTCAAAGATTGGGATACATATGCTGGCGGCGTAGGACTTGGAGCAAACTACGATTCCTTTTTGATTACGGGATATGAATTGTTAGAAGATACCATGCGTAATAAACAAGTTGTTTATCTAGTTCCGCACTTTGCCAGAACAGAAACTGGATACAATAGTGACATGACGTACAAAACTCCTTCTGGATGTTATATAAGAACAATGTGGGATTTCTGTTCTTATGGGAATACTGATCCTTTCGATGGAAGCTTGTCTGGAAAATGGGGAACCCCTTTTCAAGCGTACAGACTTCTTAAACCTTATATCCCAAGTGGGCCGTCTGATGGATTCAAATATGGGTATGATATAGTATCCACTAAGAATAGGGTACGAGGAGGCGGTAAAGCATTCTCTATGCGTATTTATTCTGAAGCAGGGAAAGACATGCACCTTCTGGGTTGGGGAGTTAAGTTTGAAGGAGCAACCATCGTATGATAAAGTATCAAGTAGAAAAACTCGACACTGTATATGCGGAAATTCAGCATCTTTTGAAAATGCACTGGGAAGAGATAGCTGTGCTGAAAGATGAAATAAAACTGAATCCCTCCTACGAGATATACAAACAAATAGAAAAAGCTGGGAAGCTTTACATCCTGACAGTGCGAGACGATGGATTTTTAGTAGGATACTTTGTGGCTTTTCTGAATAAGAATGCTCATTACATAGATGAGGAATGGGCACACAATGATGTTATGTTTCTGCATCCTGATTATAGAAAGGCACTGATCGGATACACAATGATACGAGAAGCAGAAAGAGGATTGAAAGATATGGGAGCAACTGTAATTACTATTCATGTAAAAATAAACCATCCTCTAGATGCTTTAATGAAGCGATTGGAATATACACCGAATGAGATTCACTACGTGAGGAAACTCTAATGGGCGCGGGCGTCGCAGCTTTCTTTGCTGGAGAAGCTAGCGCTGGAGCATATGCTGCTGCGGCTTCTTTAACAGCTACAGGTGCGGGCGCAGTACAGCAGCACCAAGCTGCTGGAGAACAGAAGAAAGCTTTGAGAGAGCAACAAAGAATTTCGGATATAAAGAATCAACGAGAGGTACGAGAACAGATAAGACAAGAGCGTATCAAGAGAGCCACTATCCTGCAGAGTGGTGAAAATGTTGGAGCTGCGGAATCCTCTGGTGTTCTTGGAGGAGCAGCCTCTGTGACATCTCAGGCAGCTGGGAATATTTCTTTCTTGGATTCTCTACAACAGGCTAATATGGCTAGCAGCATCTTTGCCTCGAAGGCCGCCGATTATCAAGAGAGTGCTTCCTTGTTTAAAGGAACTGCTTCTATCTTCTCTGCTGTAGCTGGTGTGGGAGGATTTAGAGACCTTGGAACCAAGGGGTTAGGCGCTAAACGATAATGTCCACTGAGACAGACACGATTCTTTCGGACATCGTTCCTAAGAGGGAGCCCAGTCTTCCCTCTTTAGCGGAGATGGCGTATGCAACTAGTCCTACGAACCCTCTAGAAGCTGGAACTGCTCTTGAAGCTGTTCCCAGGATAGATGTTGTTCCGCGCGCCGCAGAAGAGATACGGCGTCGTACTACAGAAGAGACCAGACAAGCTCTCCTAAACAACTACACTCCTGAAAACTTGGAGTTGTATGCTAGATCGCGACAGGAAGATGTCTTTTCTCCTGATCGAGTGGTTATTAGTGCACGAGCTCTGGAAAATGCCGCTATTGAGAGCATCTTAGAAAATGATGGAGGAAAAACTAGAACCTGGACAGAAGGGTATCTAGAGAAGGATCATCAAGCCAGCAGTATTACTAATATTTATGATACAGAGAAAAATAAAGTGGAGCAGGAAGGAAGCAGTGGTTTCCTCTCTGCGCTTGGTGGATTCACTATCCAAGCCTTCGCTCCAAGTACCCAGATATTAGGGTATGCGGCGAAGGAATATCTTGGTAAGCAGTATGTTCTGAACTATGGAACTATGATTAGGGACATTGCTCAGAGGATTGAGAGCCAGCCTACTCCTGAACTGAAAAGAGAAGAAGTAAAGAGAGTGCTGGGGATTTTCAAAAAAGTCACAAGCAAATACTTGGCATTTCCGGGCCAGGATAGAAATGATCTGATAATGTACCAATTCACGGATGATTTGGAACAATACCTAGCTGGGAAAGTGGGAGGCGTGGGACACGCATTCAATAACTTCTTGGGATGGGTCGATGCCACTAGTATATTCCCAGTAGTTGGCGTAGCTAAAGCATTGGTACGAGGAGCAGTAGGAGTTAAAAAAGCTATTGCTGAAGGTAGAATACTGCCTAACACTTTTCTAGGGAAAGTGTTCAGTGTCAACCCAGAGCTTGGAGCTAAGGTTGCTCGTCCTGCGATAGAAGACGCAAAACTGGCAGGGCATATGGGCACCACTCCAGAGCAGCTTGCCTCCTCTGCGCTGCCCCAAGCTAGGGTAGTGGTTAGGAATGATCCGCATCTTGCAGGGGCTCCAGAGGAGATACTAACCTCTCTGCAGAAGATTACGGAGCGCACTGTGGAAGCCACCGCCTATTCTCCAAATGTACACCTTTATTCTGCCCAGGCTTGGTGGGAAGCTAGAGACGCAAGTGCCAAGATTCTCGCGGAGACTCATGGCAAGATGGACCTGCATCTAGGGAAGAGCGCAATAGCCAGAGATTTTGATACTAACAACGTGGTTTTTGATGCTGTCTATGGTAGTGGAAAGCGCGGATATGCTTCTATAAAAGAAGCGACAAATGCTCTCGATAAGAATATAGATAATTTAAAGACAAAGAATATAGAGATTGAGTCTGCCAAGGTGATGTACTTGGATAAGACTACAAACCAACTTGTTGAGGTGGGGGTGGAAGAAGTCCCCAAGAAGGCAGAATATTTCTTAAAGCTATCTGGCAAGAAGCCTCTCTATCTAGAATACGCCACAGGCTTTGACGAGGGCGATGTCAAAGCTCTCTCCTCTACATGGAAATATGTAATAGCTGATCCTCATTACAGAATGGGAAAGCAAGTGGATCATGCTTTTAATACGGCGTCTGCTACTAAAGACGTTGTTTCCCACAATCTTACGCATGCCCAGAATAAATTCTTTGGACTTTCCAATAGGGCAAAACTGAAAGTGAGTAGAATCCTGGAAAGAGGCCGGGCAAACGAAGAGGTATACGATTGGAGACATTTAAGAGACGTAGAGAAATTCTCTGGCAAGGAAATCGTTGGATATTTTTCTCAACGAGCTTTGGAAGATTCCCTGTGGAAGGGGAAGGGCGACACTCTTAGACAAGCAATGTCCGCTGAAGGATATAAATGGATAGTGTCTGGAGAGCAGCATTTCGCTGCTATTCCTATTAAAGAACTGGACAAGCTTAAGGCAGTTACGAAAATTTTCGATCCAATAAAGCAAGAAGAAATAGTTATAGATAATCTGGAGAAGCTCTTAAAGCAGGGCTACTTCATTGGCAGATCAAAAAAAGATATTATTAGAGGGGGAAATGAATATCCCCATATCCTGATTCGTCCAACAGATACAATAAATGACCTGCCTCCTGTGCTTCTAAATTACAGGAAAGGACATATTACAACCTACTATACTGACCCTTGGTATGTAGTGAAAGGGGTTGGAAAGAACGAACAAGTGGTGGCGACAGCTATTTCAAAGGCTTCCGCAAAAGCACACACACACAAACTAAACGAAGCTTTGCTTCGAGAAGGAAAAGAAGCAGACACGTCTTTCAGACTTTCTAAAGAGTTGGATATGGGGGAGAGTTTGTATGACAAAGAACTTAAGGACCATACCCTCGATCTATGGTTTGAGCCGAAGAGTGCTCCGCTCACTAGAGTGACTGGAGAAGCGTCTCCTGTTCTTAATGCTGTAGAGGCTACTAGTAGAGCTATCGGGGAATACAGTAGTAGAGTGTCTTTGCACCCTTTGATTGACACCATGACTAGCAATCTCAAGAATATGTATCCACAGTTTTGGGATGGGAATAGCTACATAGGGCACTCTCTCTCAGATGTTGGGAACGATGCTCTCAAAAGATCGAACAGTGTGTACGATAGAATAGAAGTATTTAAGCGCACTCCAACTATGGTAGAAAGAAAAATTAGTGAGTCCTTTTTGGAACTGGATAGCCTTTTAAACAAGGTGCCGGCAAGGGCTGTACAAAGATTGTCCACCAAGGTTCTTGTAGAGGGGGCATCAGGCACAAGTCCTACGAGAAAACTTACCGGGCTGGCCGGTGGTGTTGAGATAGCACTTAGTCCTGTGAAGCAGGCTATTTTGAACATAGCCACTATCCCACACATAATGACTATAGACCCAGTGGCTGGGATCAAGGCGCTAGGAAAGTTTCCCTTCTTGTACATAGCTTCTTTATTGAAACATGCAGGAGTTGATTACAGTAAGGTAGTGGCTGCTGCCGGGAAAGCACGCATAGATGTTAGTCAATTCAATAAAGACATAGATGCTTTCTTGTCTACTGGCAAGCTGGCAGGGGTAGACGCCAATGTTGTTTTGTCTGAAGTAAGTTTCTTAACCAACAAAGGAGTGGCAGAAACCATACTAGGACGCACATGGAACGGTATTTCTAGCATCTATCGCATACCAGTTAAGTTTGGTAGAAAAATTGGTATTGACTTTGGTGAGTCTGTGTATCAAGCTTTCTTGTTTGAGTTTCAAAAGGCACGGTTTATAAAAGCCAATCCTGGCGTTGATCCATACAAAAACCTATACACTATTCAACAGATGGCTTCTGAAGGTAGACAGATTGGATTTGATATGACTCTCTCAGGGAGACTCCCTTACCAGAGAGGGCTCTTGGCCCCAATCACACAGTTTCTAGCCATGTCCCATAAAGCTGCTCTCGGGACCCTAGATGCTTTATTTAATACCACTGGCAGACTTTCTAAAGAAGAACGTATTAAATATATCCTTGGTAACACAGTATTGGGAGGAGCAGCAGCGTGGGGCATTCCCTCCAGTGTGTGGGAAAATATGAAGGAAACCTTTGGCATATCGAATATGCCAGCAGAGCTAGATAATGTGGTTAGGGGAGGCGTGTATGATTATATAGGCAATCATGCCTTGCAAGTGGCTTTCGATGAGGTAGATACTCCCAGAATAGGGATTGCGGAAGTGCTGAGTCCTAACAGCAGAGCCTGGACGTTCACTTCTAACATCATGGAAGCTCTATTCAACCCGAGCAATCGTGGTTTCGTAGAGAATATTTTGGGGGCAGGCGGAAAGAATATCGAAGCTCTTCATAATTACGCTAGCGATTTGAATCTTCTGTGGGGACTCAGTGGAGTAGGATATTCAGATAGCGAAGCTGCTTTAATGAAAACTATAGAGCGCACTGCTGAGTGGGCGAAGCCTCTCAATGCTCTGATTAAATATCAGTACCAGCAGGGACTAGAAAAGCTTTCTGGAGAGCTATACGCGCTCTCCACTGACAAGAAAGCTCCTCTTTACACCTTGGCACGCTCTGAACAGTTTGCCCAGAATGTTATGGGAATGACAGCGCAGCAAGCGAGGGCCTACAGCAAACTCTTTCAAGATGAGAAGAAACTTCAGGAGGATGCTAAGGAAGCCGCTGGGCAGATATGGAGACTCATGTATGAACAGCTCACAACAGAGATGTCTCCTGCATCCATAGAGAGATTGGGGAGATTTATGAATGTCTTCACCAATGGTGATCCTACAGTTAGATATCTAATAGATCAAGAAATAGTTAAGCTCATTAATAGTCAGGGAAGAGTAAAGATGGATGCGTTGACTAGCAAGATGATGAATTATTACGGCACTGGTCCTGCTTTCCTAAATAAACTAAAGTATACACTTGCTAATTCCTCTCTGCCAGCAGAAGAGCAAGAGCGGTATATACAAAGTGTTACACAGATGTTAGAAAACATTAGACAGGCAGGAGGAGACGATGCCCGGTAGTATTTTTCAAGACGATATTAAAGAACCTAGATACACTCCTGCCCCTTCGAACAGGGTGGTGGACACTTCCGCAGGAGACTTCCTTACTGGTATTGCTCCTGCTGTAGGGGAAGTAGTGAGCGGCAGAAAGCTCTCTAATCTAGAGGAGCAGGTTGCTTCTGACATCTTTGCTGGAGAGGGACTGGGCAGAGTGGAGAGAAGCACACAGGCACAGCTTGAGACAACTCTTTCTGGTAGGCAAGAAGCTATGTCCAGGCAAGACCAGGCAGCTCTAGCACAATTTGATGCTGAAGTAGCTACTCTTGAAAAGACCAAGGCTGCTGTAGGACCACGGGCTGTGGAAATTGCCACCCGTCTTGAAGCTGCTGGGAGAGATTTTATCTCTCGTAACCCACATCTTGCAGTGGAAGCTAAAAATCGTTTAGCCTCTCCTGCAGTTGCCAGACTAGCGAAGGAAGAAGAAACCCGTCTTAACACCTTTGACAAGAAGATAGAAGAGCTCAAGGTAAAGTACAATGACTTCGGTGCCGGTGCCACCGCGCGTGTACTGGATAGAAATGCTATGGAGAATACACGAAAGGAACTGAAACAGGCTATAGAGATGCAGGGACTGGATAGAAAAGAACAACAAGCCCTCACAACTCAGGCTATACAACTCAATTTAAATTCCCTTCTTCAGAACACTAGTGACACTGTAGACAAGTTTGGGGACAAGGTAGGTGGAGACTTCTCAAGGCTGTCTGAAAAGGATAGACAAGAAGTGCTTACCCTCATAGATCGCAACATCCTCTCTGCTGACCGACTGGTTCTTGGGAGCATTCCTCCCAATGCTTCAATAGATTTTGAGAAACGAAAGGCGATGGCAGATGTGTATAGAGAACAGCTTAAACATGTTCGAGAAGATGTAGCGGGAGGCAAGAGTGTGAAGGACTTGCAAGCCCGTCTCAAGTTTGGCGAGCTTAATAATCTCTCAGCCGCGCTCTCCCATGAAAGTATAGGTCCTATGGTGAAAGCAGAACAAGTGATTGCAGAGCTTACCAGGGGAACTCCTGCAACACCCGAGGGTGCAGCACAAGCTAAAGCAATACGCAGCACCTTAAATGAATTATATAAACGTACTGCTAACACGACAAGTAAAAAGATGCCAGAGATATCTACTCTTGGAGACCGTACCCCGCAGATGCTAAAAGCTTCTGAAGAAGCTCAAAAGAAATTTGTGGAAGCGGCTCCTATAGTGGTAGGCAGGTCAAAAGATAGTGGAGAAACTGGTGCTGCTATGAACACAATGGTATTGGGACCACTGAATCTACTAGCCACCAACCCTTCTGGTATTGATAAAACTGCTGCGTTCCTCTCTCTAAACAATCTGGGGGACAGCTCCGTGCTAGCAGGTATTAAAGCTCTCTCTCCTGTAGAGAGGGAGAAATATGCCACCGCTATAGACAAAGCCCAGAAAAATTTAATTGACACAGTGTATCTTCCTAACTTGAAGAAAGACTTGGCAGAAACTTCCAAAGTGCTAGGAGGAAGTCTTTCCAGCGTAATTGAATATCAAGTAAATGAGAAGGGAGGGTTGTCTTTCAAAGTTAGAGAAAGTATCTTGGAACGTCCTGGAGGAATCTCTCCAGATGAGGGAGAAGAAATAAAAACTGCTCTTGAAAAGCTTAATGCTACCTATGGCCCTAGTGGATTGGGAAGAGTATTTGAAAATATCAGCAGATTCCATGTTACTAGAAATGTAATGGATGGCACCTACAACACCCTAAACACTGCCAAGGATGCTACCACTACATTGCTTGGCAAGAGTGCTCCGATAGCCATAACTCCCGCACAGATAGGAGAACCAGCAAAGAGTGAAGCAGTCTCTCCCAGAGGAGGTCCAGTGCAGTCCAGGACAGGCACTATAGGAGACTTAGAACAGTATACACCTCCGCCGGAAGTAAGAGGTGCTCTACCTATTCTAGAAAAACTTGGCAAACTGTCGGCTACGTTTGAATCTAATGATAATCCAGGAGCAGTCGGATTTACTAAACGGGAAGGAAATGCTTATGGAACATACCAGCTTGCTACCAACTTTGGAATGCCTCAGAAGTTCGTCTCTTCTCTAAGCAATCCAGACTGGAAGGCAAGACTACAAGAGGCAGGAGACCCTTCTTCGGAAGCTTTTAAGAAAGCGTGGAAAGAGATAAGTGAGGAGGATAGAGAAGCTTTCGGCAAAACGCAAGAAGTATTTGCGTATAAGGAGATATATGCACCAACTGTTCGTGCACTAGAAGATAAAATAGGAACAGATATAGAGGAACGTAGTGATGCTTTTAAACAAGTAGTGTGGTCTACGGCTGTCCAGCATGGGCCAGAAGCTTCCAAGATTATTATTACAGCATTCAAGCAAACTAAAGATAAAGAAAATGACAAAGAGTTTATAAAAAACATCTATACGGAGAGGAAGACTAGATTTTATAGTTCTCCAGAAGATGTACAAAAAAGTGTAAAGAAACGTCTCAATGAAGAGCAACGTCTAATTATGGAGCAGCTTGCATAATGAATGAGAAGAGCAGGAAGAGACTTGCTACGTGTGTTCCCCCCTTACAAGAGCTCTTTAATAAAGTAGCAGAGGTTTGGGACATCATCGTTATCTATGGACATCGTGGACAGGAAGACCAAGACATAGCGTGGAGGCTAGGGAACACAAAGTTGAAGTGGCCTAACTCCAATCACAATAGATGGCCTAGTTGTGCAGTGGATGTCATGCCACTGCCTCTTGATTGGTCTGATACAGGCAGATTAAAATTGTTCGCAGACTATGTTAAGGACACTGCACTGATGCTGGATATTCCTGTGCGTTGGGGAGGGGACTTCAAGAATTTCTATGATGGGCCTCATTGGGAAATATCTCCTGGGGGAAGAGCATGAGTTGGCTTAGAGCCATTACAGGCTTCTTCGGAGGAAAGAGTGGGGGAAAGGTTATAGAGATTGCCGATGAGGCTTTCTATACACAGCAGGAAAAGCACACGGATGATATTAGGGAGACGGAAGCAGTGAGTGAGCAATTCAGGCCCAAGGGATATGGGTCTGGAAACCCCTTTGACAGCCTCGTAGACGGCTTTGGACGCCTACAGAGACCCCTATGGGGGGTATACCTGTTTGGAGGGCTCCTGGGGGCTTGGGTGCTCCCTGATATGGGGAACACGGACACCTTTTGGGCGTCCATGTTCCTCATCTACTTTACCGCCCTTTTTGGGGGCCGGTCACTCCTTGTAGACCTTCCTCGGGCTATCAGTGAACTCATTGTAAAAAAGAAAGAATAGTTATTTACTAACTGTTATTAAATAACTTGCGAGCAAGCTTGCTTGCGAGCTATCGTCCCATGGGGTTGTCTAACCACTTCTGGAAAGAACGTCTATACTTCTTCCACAGAGAAGCAGCGATGTACCCAAGACCCAGGGTGGCCAAGGAAAGAATAATTATGTTTCCAACAATAACAGTACTAGTCATTTTTTACACCTATCACAGATATACAAGTTTCTAAAGCTTCGTTCCAAGCGGAGAGAACATTGCAGGCAGTAGCGAGAGTTCTGCAATGCTCTCCCAAAGCAATTAAATCCTCTGCTCTACATTCCACCACTGCTTGCTTCCAGAGAAACTTCAAGCTCTTTAAAGCTTGCTCCTCTAAGAGAAGCCTGTCTCCCCTGAAAAGCTCCTCATACTCGGAGGGAGGTTTTGGATAGTCTTCCTCTCCCACCCCTTTAAAAGGATACATCGTCTCTCTCACTGAGTGGTGAGAGGAGGAAGTTTCTTTATAAAGATGCTCCCTAAACTGAGAGAGCTCTCTAATAAGAACATCCAATTCTTTTAAACGGGGCTGGAAATTCCCTCTCTTCCCAAGATAGTAATACAAACTGAAGGACTCTTCTCCAGCACGGAGAGTAAATTCTCCGTGCATGTTCGCCGTATCTATCTCCCAAGCATATATCTTGGTGTCTGTAACATACTCGCTTAAGAAGCCTCTAGCAGAAATACTCATTCATCCTCCTAGTCATCGCTATGAAAGGTAGCATCACGATTGTCCTCATCTGGAGTGATCCATACTAAGTCGCCCTTAATAGATACGTTATCTTCTGGAAACTCTAGCATATACTTACCTCCATTCTTTGTATCCTGCATAGTTACACATGTGCGATTATCATTTAAGATAGCTATCAAATCCTTTAAGGAAAGACCAATAGAAATAGGTTCCTTTACTGTTCTATAGACAAGCTTCATTTATTTCTCCTCGTCAGGCTATACTTCACAACTTCCACCAGCACTGCAAGCAAGCTCATGGCTTGCTGTTGTATTGTCTTCCTTTTCAAACAGAGACAGGATTTCCCAAGGTACACTAGTAGGAAATGTACTAAGGGCTTCTTCGTATTGCTCTTTGGTGAGCTCTTGGTAAGGAGCTTGCTTATAAATGTGATCCGAGTGCGGAAGAAAACTTACTCCACTCACCTCATCGAAGTGAGAATACACCCAAGCACCTACATCCAGAAACTCTTCATCTGTGTAGAACACTGTAATAGAAGGCTTATGTTCACACCAATAGGTATTGTATATTCTCCACAGTTCCAGTTGTTCGAGGGCAGTGCGTGTCTTGCCAACCACTGCTCCCTCGGGAGAAAATACAGGAAAGGCAAATACCCAAGTATACGGATCATGTTCTGCTGTCTCATGCGGAATACCTGCTGCAATTAAAAACTCACTCAGCGGATCAGTTTTCGCATTTCTGACAGTACGAAGATAATAAGGAGCAAAACGAGCGTGAATACCACTAGAGGAATTAACAAGCTGGCTGACAGTGCCACTAGGCTTAACGCAAGTAATACTTGTACTAGGAGGTATGCCCAACATGCCAGCGTATTTAATATTCGTTTCAATAGCCACCTCTTTAAGAAGAGTGAGTATATCTGGAAGAGAGTGTTTTGGAAATACAGAAAAGGCTCTACTCATTTCGCCATTTTCATAATATTCTGGTTCCTCCCTACTCCCCCAAGCATAAGGGTTTTGTCCAGATAAAAAGGGATGGTCCATAATCCCTGTAAGAGACACTCCGAGCAGTCGTTCCTCTTCTGTGTTCTTTCTCCACTCCCTACTTAAATAACGAAAGTTCGTCAGGGTAGCTTGCAGTGTTCCAAGAATAGTGGCGTATTTAACCTTTTCTTTGAGAACATCGAGAGTATCTCCGGGACGAACGACAACCTCAGTAAGGTTACAGAATTGTTTATTTCTGAGTATAATTTCAGAGCAAGGATTTGTTCCAAAGTCATGTTCTTTAGAACGTCTTCCACTGCGTTCGATGCTGTTCTTTGCAGCAGTTCGATTAAAGATTCCACGCTCACCACATTTGCTTTCATACAAGTTAGTCCACTCTTTGAGAAATATAGCAGGGTCGGGCTTCTCTGTGTAACACACACTGTTGTTAGCTAAAGCTCTCTGACTATTCGTTTCCCACCACTGCCCCGCCTTAGCTCCTCGCATACGCTCATCAGTGAGATTGGACAAACTAATAAGAGCAGATCGGCGTACACCTCCTACAACAATAGCATCCGCCACCTTGCACATCAAATCATGGCATTCTAAGGAAGAGAGTTTCCTTCCTCGCGCTCGCCTAAATATCTCAACAGAGAACTTAAATAAGTCATCGAGTGGCGCTGGTCCAGAAGCTCTTCCGCCAAACGTCTTGAGGCGGGCTCCGCTAGGTCGAACCTTAGACAGGTCCCACTTTGGTACCTTACCTGCATAGAGGAAGGAGAGCAACTCACGATAAGCCGTGGCCCACCCAATCTTGCTGTCTTTGACAACGAGAACACTATCTGTATCATGGAACTCCTCTGCTACAGGGGGAAGCAAGGACACATACTGCCTCTCCACACTAAAGCCTACACCAGTACCACACATAAGGATATACATAGCTTCATCGAAAGCTTTCATGCTATCTACAGCTAAATAGGCACAGTTGTATCCCGCTACGTTATCTCTTTCCAGAGCCTCTCCGGCTGTCATAAGACAGCGCATAGAAGGCATTACATCTAGAGAATAGATAGCAGCACGAAGCTCATTAAGAGGAATCTCCGTCACTCCCAGGTCTATGCATTTATGCATAAAGAAAGATATGTAACGATCCACAGTATCTTCCCAGGTTTCTCTACGTCCATCCTCTTCCCGCCACCTAGCATAGCGGGATTGATGAATCATTGTTTGGTATTGTGTAGGAAGCATCAGACTACTCTACCCCGCTTGAGCGATTAAAAATTTCTCTCTTTCTACTAAAGGACCTTTAAGCCATGATCCACAATTAGTACATTGGTAACGCTTATAGATGTGGGCCTTTGTTTGTGTAACACCTCTAGACTGTATATTCCCAGAGCTACAAACAGAACATCTTGAAATACCTGTATGAACATCGTACAAGTTTCTATTAGGATGGTTCTTAATCCAAGGCAACATTTTCTTATACACCTTTTCTAGTAAAGAAACATCCCTCTTATTATACACCTCCATTTTTTTCCAAGCATCCGCATCCTTGTTCATGCACTGCACCCAAAGGGTGTGTCCGGTATGTCCCACCTTACCGCCTAGGCCAAGAGCAGTTGCTACGTATTGCAACTTATTACTTGGAAATCTAAACTGTCCTCTAGAAACACGAAGCAAGTCTATCTGTCTGTAGGGAGCAGGAGGCATCATCCCGTATAAGATAAATTCTTTTTGGAGAGTGGGGATATCAAACTTAGTACCATTATAATGAACAACTACGTCTGCTTCATCAAGCAACTTCCACACCCGTTTGAGCATGGTTTTGGGAGAAGTGGAATAGACACTATCGAAGTAGAGAGTCTTTTCTCCTAGCCACTTAGCAGCATAGCAAAGTGTATAGCTGCTTTCCATTAATTGATTAAGAGATACATTCTGTTGCCAAAGCCCCCACACATGTGCTGTGTTTGGGCTACTTTCTATGTCGAGAAACAGAATTTTCATGTTGTTCCTTTAGGTTTTTCATCGTCTTTGCAGGTCTTCTTGTATAGATGGCCAGAAGCTGTGTGAAATATGACAATGCCTTCGGGGTTTTGAAATCCAGGGGCAGCGTAGCTCCCGGCATACTGGATTCGTTCAAGGGCTTCTCTAATTGCATCTTCCGTAAGAGGGCCTGAATAAATTACAGGGACAACAGAACAACAGGGGGGACGAACTGGGCTTGTTCTCCATAAAGAGACGTTAAACAAACTAAATCTTTTCTCTGTTATTCCGTATCCCCGCTGTATTCCCTGCCCCCACCACTCTCCCCAATGAAACCCCTTACCTAATGTAAGCAACTCCTCCTGGCGCTCATGAGCCCATTTTGAGAACCCGTAGTTGTCATCATCGGGTGTTGTCCACCTATTTCTACTCCCTGTTAAGAACAGGCCACTCTCTGCAATATAAATACAAGCATTGGTACCATCTATCTTCTCGGTGATGACAATATCCCTGGACCAGCGCGGGATTTTTCTAAATGCTACATGTGGAGGAGAAATCATGGTAGTTTCTTCGTAGCTTGGGTAATAGAATTATGGCAAGGTTTGCACACCACCCGTAGTTTGTTTTCAGAAACAAAAAGCCTTTCTACAAAGGCTGGCAGATGCGCGTATTCTTTAAGTGTTCCTACAGGAACTATGTGATCTACTTGTACATTCTTTAGCATGTGCCAGCGCTTGCACATCGCACACTTCACTTCCCACTTGTGTCTCTTGTTCTCTACGGCACGCCTAGCTTTCTTGATGGCGTCAAATCTAGGGGGCCACCTTACCCACTTGGCTCTTAGCCCACTACGAACAAAGGACCAGAACTTGGCATCTGTCCAAACAGGATAGTTGGAATTGGGTGCAGTTTTCATTCCATGTACATTTCGTGATGCTCAAGAAAATCGTCTGCTTTGGTGCGACTAATCCAAAGGAGACGAGCATTAGACCAAAGTGCATCCTCTGTAGAGAATTTATTATAAAGGTTTTCCAATACTTTCCATCCTTCCTTATAGGAAATATCCATAGGAAGAAGTCTGTTCGCTGCCACAGGGCCATACTTAGGAATCCCAAAGATGTTGTCGGCCCTGTCCCCAACGATCATCTGTTGAAGGAACCTGTGCAATCCTTCTTGCTGTCCGATAGTAGAAAATACTTGCTTAACAAAATTGTAATGGTTTCCTGGAATCATCAGGAGGTCTTTGTCAATGGAACAGATAGTAGTGAAGTCAGTACCAGAATGGGTTTCTGCCTCTGTTTGAGCTATCCCCAGAGCATCATCGGTTTCCATTCCATCTACTTGGACAGCTCCCCAAGTATCTTGCAAATGCTCTCTAATAACCTGTTCATGAATGGGCCTGTGGCTTTCCTTACGGTTACCTTTATACTTGTACTCGGAAGGAATATCAGTGCGGTAGTTACCAGTGCCTTTGATGTAGATAGTGTAATCATCTGCTTGAGTAGCTGAGAGAATATCCTTCACTACCAAGTTGGTGTTGTGTAAAGCATGAGAGAAGGGTCCCGTATTAGAAGCAAATCCTGCCCTGAACACCACTATATCGCCGTCGATCAGCACTATCATTTATCACCTTTGAATTTGGGCCTCGCTGTATGAACGGGGGCTGGGCATCTCCGTTTACGTCGGCAACTTGGAAGCCCGAGTATCCTCAGCCTTCTGTTGCCTTAGCGTCATACTCACTATGCGTAAAACAAAAAGAAACTAACAGGCCGGACCTGTTAGTTTCTAAACCTTTACTTCGTCAGCAAGGGCTTGCATAGCCTCAGCAACATCATCACCAGAGGTGAAGTGTTCAATCTCTTTTGCCCAACCAAGAATTTTCTCCATTGGCTTAGTTCCAGTTTGGAGAGCGGCAAAGTTGATCGCAGACGACACTGCATTTTGACGAATAATACTACGCTGGTAACTAGCCTTGGAAATAGGGAACTCTCCTCTAGCCCCCGTTGAGGACGCAGGGGATCGACTAGGAGGGACCGAAGCTGCACCCGGCTCCCCAAGAGCAACTATCTTCACAGAGCCTTTAATATTCCTGAAGGGGCGCTCTGGATTATCAGAAGCCTTCTCTACAAATTCAAAAGAAACCATATCCCCAGCCTTAGCACCACTAAGAGCATCCGCCTTAAAGGCGCTGTACCAAGTGCTATTCACCAGAAGGGAATTACCCTTTGGACCTACACGCTCAACAATTCGATTAGTAATCAATGACATTTTCTCTCTCCGTTCGTATTGTGGGGAAACGTCTAAAACTCATTGTCATCATACATATCACTTATATGTATCCTCTATATGATATTATACCATGACTGCTATTTGTAGTCAATCTCTTTCATATCGTCCCAAGTAAGTCCCACTTTAATAGTGAAGGGGAGGGGGATATTAAAATCTATGTTAAAAGCTTCGCTGATGTGGGTAGGAGTGAGATATAGAATCCCCGCTACATGTTTGGCAATCCACATCACCTCTTCTAAAGAATCTGTGCAAGTGTCTATAAGAATACTATCATGTACCGTGCCAATAAGCTTTGGTTCATACGTTTGCCAACCAAGTAGTTCTCTACGCAACACTCCCAGCATGTGGGGAACAACATCCCCGGTGGCCAGACCCTGCACCAAGTAGTTCTTCACCTCCGTAGGCATGAACCCAGGAGAATAATACTCACTCTCATATTCTTTAAAAGAGTAAATTCTCCCAGTAATAGAAGTTATCTGAGAGGTGCCCAAAGGATTTCCAATCCCTCCAGGTTTTCTATTCTTTTTGACTTCTCGCAGCAAATTATCCTGCCATTGTTTAATTTCAGGATAGCGAGTATAGTAATTATTAATGAATGCTTCCGCTACACTATACGCAATCCCAAGCTTATTGCTCATCCCCTTTGCAGCACTTCCATACTGAAGCTGAAAAGATAATTGCTTAGCAAGTGTCCGTCCAGCCACAGCAAAAGCTTTTCGTGCTTCGTAGGCAGCATAATATTCCTCGTACACTGCTCCTGCAAGCTCCGCCGCCCTGAGTACATGCAAATCAACTCCAGAAAGCAAGTCTTCCAGGAGCTTGGGGCACTTGGTAATATGGGCTAGGATGTATATCTCAAGCTGAGAATAATCAGCCTCGATTAGATACCCACCTTCCACACTGCTAACAAATACTTTCTTAATGCTCATTATATTCCCCGTCCATAAAGTATTGCACAAAGTAGTGCCGTGCCTCTCGCTCGGCTGTCTCTTTTGTTGGTGCATCCACACTCCAAAAACCCTTTTTGCACTTTATCGTGAATGAACCTACTCTTGGAAGATACACAACCCACTTTCTGTACGCTTCATTAATGCTCATCAACATTGCTCACATTTTGTAAGTTGGGCTGAGAACAAGATAGCCGCCCTGTTACAGTGACAGATTGATTATATTGTGGGTGTATCTTTCCATCCATACTGTTATTTACATACTTCATATATGGACCAGAGTATGTGGAAATATCTTTGTTCAGAGAATAATATTTTAACAACTTGGCAACAAAAGGAATCTCTTCAAGTTTTGACAAGGTGTCTTCATCCATCTTTATCTCACCAGAAGGCGTATAGAGAATATTCTTTTTATACTTTTCCGGCAGCCCTCCAGGCCATTTTTCTGTATGCTCTACTTTCTTGGTCTTTGGAGTACCCTTCCTTGGCCCGGTTTTATATTCTACTATCTTCCCTTCCTCGGTTGTCACTACCTCTGTGGTAGTATACGAGAAGGTGCCTCCGTAGAGAAAAGTGGCAATCTGTTGTCTGGAATTTAAATTAAGCACCACATTGCCACTCCTAAATCCAGGAGTGTTTGCTATTGTCTCGAAGAGCAGGCTCTCTACAGTAATTCTCTCTTGCGAGAGCTCCTCATTGTAGTCTTCCAAAGCCTTTCTATCCACTGTCATTCCATTGTATTCAATATCTACTAAAGCTAACAGGGCATCCATTTGGGAATGTATAAGAGGAAGCATTCCAAGAAGTGTACCTTGTTCTAATTGCCGCAAGTAGATAGCTTCTGTAACTTCTAAGTCATGCTTTAAGTATTCTTCCAGGAGGGCTCTGGGCACATGGTCAGCCCCCAACCCTTTATCGAAATACTCAGTTACTTGGGGGTCTTTACTAGGAAGATGGTACTTAACACAAAGGTTGTCCAAGGAAGAGGTGCGTACCTGTTGTCCAGAAAGCAAATACTCTGCTAGTTGCGTATCCCACACAAGAGCCTTATTATTTTTCCATCCTTGATTCTTTAAATGCAAAAGATCGAACTTTATATTATGTCCAACTAAGAGACAGGCGGGATGACTAGATTGAAACTGGGTGACAGGAGGATAGAAAATATGGGGAGGCTTACTTAAAGGCTTCACACCAAGACATACAATCTTCGCCCCATTAAAAGGAGAGGGAGAGAAATCATTTCCTATCTTCTGTATAGTGGTCTCTACATCAAGAATGTATGTGGTCACATACTCCTCCATGTTTAAAATTAATTTACACGGAATACTTTATAATGCGGTCTCTGTATCGAAAGATAGTTTTCTCATACCCATTGGAAGGGTTAGCACCAATACGCACATCTGCTAAAACAGCACCGCGTCCTCGGTTGTACGCAAGCAGAGCTAGTTTTTCATTGCCTTTAAAAAAGCGTAGCTCCTCTGCAAGCATCTTTATTCCATGATGGATATTACAGGCTACGCTACGCAAAACATCACAGGAGAATGTGTCAACGTCATGGGCACAAGTGTTAATCTGCATTATTCCGTAGTCGCATCCTCTCCCGTCCTGTCTATACCCAACAGCAGTTGGGTTCAGCCCGCTCTCTCGTACAGCTACAGCTAACACCAAGTATGGCGATACTTTTTCTAGAGAAGAGTAGTGAATCATTGCTGCACACGTTTTCTCTATCTCTTCTTTTTGTGCTGGTGTCTTAGGCTGTCCCATCTGTACGCATTTCTCTTTGAATAGGATTCTATTCTGCGTATCTAGTTGCTGATTTTTCTGCCAAAGCCAAGCAGAAGAAGCTATTGCTAAGATTGTTACAAGCGGGATATACCGCTTAATGAAACTTCCTATCCAGGCTGCAGCTGTCTTGCATGTTCTGCTGACAGAGAGCAAAATAGTTTTGCTTCCCATGCTCTAGGGAGTCCCAAACAAAGGGAACTTGTGGTAAACAATCTTCTTGGTACCATTCTCGCAAGTGCCTACCACTTCCCCTGTAGTGGTTGCCTGTTCTGCAGGCCACACATACAAGCTATAGCCAATCACTCCGTTCTTGCTAATCTTATCGGAGATTTCATTGAAAAGTTCTGTGCAGTCCTTTGGTCCTGCCGCCACACTCTGCATAGAAATAATAAAAAGAAGTAAGGGAATCAAATATTTACGCATTAGAATACCTCCTGTTGTTAGAAACAACCCTATCTTAGACAATAAATAATTGATATAGTTACTTACATGGACAAGAGCGTGCCTCACCAAGCGCGGCACGTTTCTTGTAGCTTGGTCATGGCGCGGAACACCTCAGTCGTCATGCGTCAATTTCATTGTCAAAAGTTCCGTCTTTAATATCTCCACCAAGACGGTAAATTCTAGTCCCCGTACTGGGAGACTCTTCTCCGCACAGGGTTGCTCACGGAATGTCGAACGATGCGCATCGGTTGTGATGGTGGGGGATACGTGTACGGCGACGCCGGCCTGTCTCCCCTGGCCTCGATATGTATCAGTCGCTTGTCCAAATCATTAAATGATTTAAATAGCTTGTCCATATCCGTTTTTAGCGCAAGCGCATTAAATTTAGTGTCCAGATCCGTTTTTAGCGCGGTCATCGTCGCTTGCAGCTCACTTAGCCCCGCAACAAGGTGGTTGTTCTCCTCATTTGTCATATAGTTAGGTCCTCATTTTTATTTATGCGTTCTGGTCATTCCCTTGCCCAGAAGCGCTGTTCTCGCACTAGCGGGCAGAACCCTGCCGAGCACCACCATTTGCATTCTCAACAGTGCGAGCGCCCTTCTCCGGTCGCGACCATACTACACTTTATTATTAAAATTCAGAAGGTTACTACCCCGCTGTCGCGATAACAGGCAGTCTGATCGACGAGGCCGTAACTTGTCAAGCCCTTTTTGTCAAGCCCTTCAAGAGGGTCTGCTGGTTCCGCCTAAGCGCCCTTATGAGACTGCTATTCCTAAAAGACTCCCTTCCGACGAAGTAGCACAAAGCCGGAAAGGAGCCCGCAGAGGGATTTGAACCCCCGACCCGCTGCTTACAAAGCAGCCGCTCTACCACTGAGCTATGCGGGCAAATCAGGAATGCGGAATCGCTCTTAATGTTATCTCGCATTTGTGTCTCCTTTTAATACTCCTGTGGCCGCGCCCGTTAAGGGAGCGATATACACCTTTTTTGGTGGCTACTTCTAGTTATGCCTCTTCACCAATTCGCGCAAACTCAGCATGAGAGGAGCAATATCCGTGCTTCCCCGTAGCCTTTCTGGTACAGGCCCATTGTTTGCAGTTACCGAATTTCTTGCGGTGCTTAGTCATCGCCTTTCTCGCCCTGCTTTCAGTGATAATCACTTTTTTGCTCATAGTTGCCTCTTAGGCATAACACGTCGTTCGAGAGGGACGCGGTGATACAGCGTGCCTCTATTTCTGTGCAGGGGCCGCGCCCCTCAACTCTGCGTTAGGTTGTTTTCCGAGTGGCATTACTCCTTGCCCTGTTGCCGGTAGCCACTACTTCAAAGTGTGGTTTTCAGTGCCCCTACTTGCCACACTATGAAGCGTCAGCTTGCCCAGAACCTTTTCAGGCTACTCGTGCTTGCAAACAGACCTAGTTCCATAAGTTTCGGGTGCCCCGTACTTCTTACTTTCCTAGGCGGTAATGCCACTAGGAAAACAACCTACAAAATCAACCTAACTATGTGTTCGAGGCGGACGGGCCTAACGGCCCGCCGCTCAACACGGCGTTAGCGTTTCTCATGGTTCCTCCAGCTTAGCTTCGAGCTGCTCCAGCCTATCTTCGATGCCAGACAGGGCGCTAAGAATATCCGAAATCCCTCTGAAAACGTCGCTAGGATCAGGTTTTTGCGCTGCTACTTGGGCGTAGTAGACAGATTCTCTCCTTGTCTTTTCGCTCATCGTCTTGGTTCCTCTTTAAAGTTCACTTCATGCTGCGCCCTCTGACGGCGCAGGGAGAAACAAACTTAGTAGAGTTCAAGCTGTCCGTTAATTAGCCAGCCAAGATTCTTGCCGGTAAGATGCTCCTGAATCAGCATATCCTGTTTACCAGTAGTACTACCCGAAGTATAGCACTGGAGAGCAAGCAAGGTAGCGAGCTTCTCACCAGAAGTAAGCCCCGACCAAGTAGCACCAACCACCGCTGTGTAGTTGGCCTGCCCAGTGTAAGAACGAACGATCAAGTCATTACGGTGAGCACGGTTAGCCATGTTCAAAATATCAAGACAAGTCTGCCCAGCAGTTGCAGACACAACGGTATCTGCTGTCCCAATCCCAGTCGTAGGATAGAGAATCAGATTACCACCAGTATACTCTCCGACTGGTTGCACATGGTAATAGCCGAGCAACAACATAGACTGAGTGCTTTCAGCGACACCAGTGGAAGCACACACATGTGTCCGAATGAGCGCCAGCTTCTCACTATTGGTAGCGTTACTCAGTTCCCAATCCAATCCAACGAGAACGGAATAATTATGGGAATTGCTGTACTGTCGAATAATCCAGGAACGATTGACACTCGCCAGATTAAACAGATTGCCACATACAGTAGCCATGCTGTTGGTAGTGACAGTACCCTTGGAAACGACATCAACTGCTTCCACACGAGTAGTAGCACCCACCAACGTAAGCATAGTGGCGATAATAATCGCTAGTTGTTTCTTCATATTTACGATTTCTCCTGTTACGGTGAATAAAACCTACATCTTTCTCTGTCTATCAACACTTCAAACTTTCCGTGTCTGTATTGTTCTTCCGATAATGGACCACCACTTAGTTTATTTTTAGGAAGGAATAAGAATCGGTTGTTCTCCAAGTGATCTTCATGAGAACGCCCAATAGTGAGGATTGCGTCTGCTTCTCCTTGGATGTCTGTTTTACTTCCGTATAGCTGGTTCATGTGGATATACCGTTCACCTTCAGCACTGCCGTCTGCTTGATGGACGTTAATAACGGGAGCCCACTTCTTTGCAATTTCCCGTGCAAATTGAAATAGCTTCTGTAGTCTGAGAACATCTGTCTCACCTCCGAATCCATGCACCTTGCGAAGCTGGTCAAAGATAATAAGACCAGGAGAATGTTTCTCAAGGGTGTCCTCAATAATCCTTGCTGTGATTACAGCATTGTCATATACCAATATTTTACCACTTTCTCCTACACAAGTCAAGTAGGCAGCGTAGGTAGCAGACAAGTCTACAAGCATCTGATCCTTTGTCCATCCAAGGGCTGCCTGAATTACACGCCACAGTACCTTCTTGCCGTCTTCTTCGTTGTTAAACCACACCACCTTCTGCCCCGGTTCAAGAAACTGCTGCATGTACGTTGTCTCTGAAGCAAGGAAGGTAGTTTTCCCGGTCTCAGGCCGAGCTCCCACTACAATAAAATTTCCAGGGCGTAGCGGCCCCATAGCCTTGTTCAACTCGTGCAACCGCCAATTAAGCCCTGTGCCTCCCACCACCCTCTCTGCTAAATCAAACATGTCTTCCTTGACAATGCTGTCCCCATCCTCGGCAGGGAAAAAGCCCTTGTGTTTCCTAAGTAGGTCTTCAATCTCTGAGATAATGGAAGTTCCTTTTTCCAGGCCCCACAAGGCTTTCTCTACGAGAGTTGAGTAGAGTTCCTTTTCCCTGAAGAAAGAAAGAATACCCTCTTCCACTGCTCCAATAGTCTTCAGGTTGTCGAGCACTTTCTGGTACTGTGTCTTGTTCTCTTCCTTCATCTTCGGATGAAGGATAGAGAACACAAAACTATTGTATTCTTCTAAATTAATATTATCTACAGCACCAAAGGTGCTGTAATATGTATTAAAATCTTCTAATATCTTTATAGTTATATCTTCTATATAATCTTTATTTATATATTTAATATATCTATTATATATATTCTTATTAGTAAATAATTTTAACAGCTTTAGTTCCATTTGTCAACCCCGCCTTATAGTGTGCTCCTCAATATGCACTGTTCAATTTCTTGTTTCGTCATGCTCTTCGGGTCACGTCCATCTGTCTTGGCAACAAGCACAGGAGGCAGAAACAGATTAAGTTGATTCTGTATCCTAAGTGCTTGTTTCTTAACCTCGATATTATTATCATCGAGCATCACTATTACTTGTGTATACTTGTCAAGTATATAATTAATAACATTGTTACTAATATAGGTACCTAACATCGCTATGGTAGCGTAGCCATACTCGGACAACACAATAGCAGAGAGCATATCCTCCACAAGCACCACCACATCTGGGTGTTTGTGGACAAAGAAGAAGGGGGCCTTGTCGTTCTTGAACGTGAGGTACTTGGGCTTCAAGTCATCAGCATGTACACGCCTAGCTTGATAACAAGCTAGGTGCCCATCTTTCCAGATAGGAAGCACCACTCTGCGTAGCTTTTCAGAATACCCGATGCTGTATTTGTGCGCTACATGCGGAGCTAGGTAGGCGTACACCCAATGTTGGGCACCACTAGGAGCTTCATCAATCCGCACAAAGTCATCTGGGATTTTCCACAGGGGCTTGCTCTCCACTTGCTCAAACGGTTCTAATGAAGCCCTGCTAAACTTCTTGTTTGTTCCCCGCTTCCCGCAATGGTGACAAAATGCCACCACGGTAAAAGAATCAAGGCGCTTAACATATAGCCTACGTTTCCTGTCCGTCCCCGCTGGACAATTCTTATGGTTGATATGCACTTGCGCCCCCACTTGAGTAGGGGCATCTTCTATATACTCTGCCTTGGTTAAAAACTTAGCCATTTTTCTTTTTGTAAAAAGTTTTCGCAGGCTCGCTCGTATACTCTATTTTTAAATAGATTGCTAGAGCACAGAACCGTTCGTACATCTTTTTTTTCAAGAGATTCTCTCCTGCTAATCTCATAAGCAATGCGGTCGATTAAAACCTTCTTCTCTCCAAAGCAAGGTAAGATTTTTCTTTGGCCTTGTCTTCCTTGCTCATTGTTGGATGAGAGCGCATTACCCATCCGTTTTTATCAACCCCCCTAACAACGCTCCACTCATTTACTTCAATAGTCTCGTAGTCACTGCGCCGCCCGTTAAGTACTTCCATGTCCTCTGGGTACTGTTGCAGCATTTCTTTTAGCTCTTTAACCTTCATTAGTTTTCTCCTTAGATAAGTTTTAGTTCTTTAAGCTGTGCTACTTCAGCACGAAACTTAGTAGTATCTCTATGAGAAATGTACGAAAGCAGTTTAACTCCTGATTCATGAGAGATCAAAAAGTTTACTAGTGCTGGATTAGCAGAAGATACCGACAAGATAGCACCAGTATTGCAGTCGATTGCAACATTAATTTCTTTAGGGTTGTTAAACTCTTCGTATTTTTTAGTCATCAATAGTCTCTTCTCTATATAAAACATCTTCAAAGATGTAGACAGGGTTTCCACCAAGACAATAGCGACAATACTTTTCTCCGTCTTCTGTTTCTGCTGGAGAAAGAAGAGCATTGCAGCAATAGCAATGAAAATATATTTCTTTTTCATTCATCCGGGTTTTCTCTTGTCAAAAATACTTTGTAGTATTCTTTTGGCACCTACCACCACCCACCTTGGAGTGTGGTGTTGTGGAGTAACATCTACTTTACCAAAGGTTCTTGACACAGCAAGCCGGGCCCATGGCCACCACCCCTTCTCTCCATAGAATACATCAACTGTCTTGGACATCTTGTTAAATTTAAGTATCATCTGTTAGTCCCTCTCAAAACTAATCTAATTAATTGTCCTAGTCCTATCCCCGCTAGGACAATAAAAAGCAGGTCCATAATAAGATTATGACACATAAGTTTCTCCTGTTTTGGAGCGGACTGCGGGAATCGAACCCACTTCTCTAGCTTGGAAGACTAGGGCACAGCCAATATACCAAGCCCGCATGAAATTACAATAAGCTCTTGATTAACAACGCTGCTCCTTCGGGATCACTATACACCAAATCCCGAATAGTTTCAATATTTCCATCATGTACCTGGGTGAAAAGCTCTTGTGCTTCGTCATCATCTTTTGATTTCTGTGACTGCCACCCACTATCTTGATACATATTAGCCTGTTCGTCCAAGTATTCTTTTACATCCGGTATGTCCGTATTCGGGATAGATGTGTAAGCACCTCCATGTTCAGGAAGCCACCTAGTAAAATAGCGTGAGAAATTTCCTGGGATGAGGCTCTTGGAAGGACTACTCCAAGCATAAGTGTTACTAAGAATCAACCCTTTGTGCTCTTCCCAAGCGTCTTTTCGTAGTGGTTTTAATGTTCCATTCGCACTGATTAGCCACCGATTAGAGTGCCCATTTCCCAAGTGGAAGAGGATATCTTCAAATTCTTTCGACAAGAGAAACGCTCTTGGGTTCCCTGAACACATCGCCATGGGTTTAATTATCAGGTTGACCAAGTGCCAAGTGTCACTCTTCTCCTTGTCAACCTCGTTGACACTCACCACCCCGTTGTGCATCAGAAAAACATCTTCTAGCACATGAAAAGGATGCGTGTTTGCTCTGTCAATAACCCCGTGTGTTGCCATTCGTAAGTGAAGAGCAAGCTCATCAGAACGATGCTTGTGTAGCATGCCCCTAAGGCTTTCCCCTTCTAAACCTCTGTACACTTTCATACCACTGGTAGTTTGGACTGTGGCCCCCCACCCATCTTGGTTACGCAACAGAAAATCTTCTATCTGTGCGTCAGAGATGGTAGCCGCGCTATCTTTGTAAACAATCAGACACATCTTTTTGTCCCCGCTTAATTAATAATATGGTGCCGGTTTTTCTTAACCCATTGTTTCATATCCTGATATTCTCCCTCCTTTGTTAACCAAAGTAAATATTCTTTGTGCCCCAGTGCCTTGGTAGAGCACATTTTAGTGTACTTCACCAAGCTGTGCACAAAGTCCAGAGTGGCTAAGATAGTTTGTAATTTTAAAGAGCCCTTAAATAATCTAAATTCTACGGTGTTTGTATTTGTCAGATTTAACACCTCGTAGCGTTCTGTTCCCCTATGATCAGTCAGTTTTTTCTTTTCAAACTTAGCATAGCTGTTGTCACTTCGTCGCGCAAAGGCAGCCAAGAAATTTTTATTTTCCGGGAGATTTAAAAACACCACCAGCTTTCCAATATGAAGGGGGGTGAGCACACGGGGCTTGGTCACATGCACATGAAGGCCGCATGTATCTGTATCGTGACTCTTGATCCCGTCTATACCAGACAGGGTGTTGCATATGTTCTTCCATACATATTTTTGCAGGGAGTAGGAAAGGGGTATTGTCACTATCTCCAAGCCACAATCCAAACTCGCATCCTCCTTCATTACAGCAATAGTTTCTTTCCTTGCGTACCCAGGTATTTTTTGTTCTAGTCCTTCTTTAACACTTTCAGCAATACTCTTATAGTATGCTCGCACACATTCTATTTCCAGCTCCACTCCCATATACATTCCATCGGCAGGCTTTCCCAAGAAAGAAAATTCCTCCTCCACCCTGAACCCGTATTCACGCACCAAAGAGCTACGTTCATAGGTTTCTTGTTCGTCTCTCTCTTGCTGTTCCCGAATTTCTTGACAATCCCCACATATAGTGGGCTGTCTTGAAGTGTGTGCACTATAATAAGCTATTCCGCAATCATCACACTCTCTTACACACATATCTTGACAAGAGGGGCATATGGACATTCCCTCAATAGGATAGTCTATATTATCCGCAATAGAAGTAATATCAGCGGCACACACATCGCAGAAATGCGGCATAAAACCTCCACTCAAATAATTGTAGGGTTGTTCTTATTGCCCTCTATTGCTAGAGGGCAAGCCGAACTCCTTACCGTTCTGCAAATTTCCAGACGTTCTTCTCTCCCAGATTCCTTCTTGCTCCAATATCCAAAAGCAACTCCTCCGTTTCTACTTCCGAGGCTTCAATAGAAGTTGCTAACTTACGCAAACTGCGCCACCCATACTTACTGTCTGACAATAGCGTAGTTAGAAGACGAACACGAAGACGGACAAGCAACTCTTCATTCATACTATTCTCCTCTACAGGGTTAACTACAGGGTACAACATTATGTAACAGTGTTACATAATACTAAAATTAACTTTAATAAATTGGTACTTAGGGCAGGGGCAAAGGAATGGATTGTTCGTACCCCCTAATAACCTGTTTCGATCTCGATAGGTGCATTAAATGGGAGTAAACCCTCTCCCAAAACTCATATCCTTCCTCAGTATTCCGCCATATAAAAGCTTCCGTCAGATGGTCGGCAGCAATGCGTGCATTATCGGGGTGCAGCGTCCTCACCACATATGCACCAACTTCAACATAGCTTGGCATACTTCCTCCTATTCATGACATGTTATAAATAAATGGTGCCCTTGGCAGGACTCGAACCTGCATTATCCGAAGGTAGAAGCTTCGTGCTTATCCATTAAGCTACAAGGGCATGTCTTAATCTTCGTCTACGGGAGGGGTGTACTCCATTTCCCTGCTTATTTCATAGATAGTCACATCATAGCAATCTTCAGCATATTGTACAGCTTCCTGGTATGTTTGACATACCAAGCGAGTTGGTTCCCCACCCCACGACCCTATTACAATATATAGCATTGTTCCTCCTAATGTAATAGTTGAATTTTCACATCGCACAGCTTGAGCCACTCTCTCTCATCAAAAGAAACATCCTGTTTATGGAAGAGATGGGCAAGTTCAACAGCTATGTCAAGGCCGGCATTATACATAGTGTAGTTGCGTAACACCGCAGCTATGGCAAGATAATTATTATTCATGTTCTTGTCTGGCTCTATCAGGAAATGGAATCGGAATCGGGTCTGTAAAAAGCATCCTCTCCTCGCCTCTTGAGAGCTCCATAAGCGCTTCGTACACGTCTTGCCAGTAGTCATCACCTTGCGGCGTGTCTTGCCAGCTACACATGCTCGTTATCCGCATAGCTGCGTCATAACACTTCTCTCTTTGCTCTTCGGTTAACATGTTGTGCTCCTGTCATCAGCAAAAGATTCAATAGCCACCGCCGCAGTAATTCCGGTTACAATAGATAGTAGAAACAGGAAAGGTTCTTCTATCCATGCTCCAAAAACAATACCACTAACCGACCCCCCCAACATTATCCAAAGAATATATCTAGTCCTTCGCCAATAGCAAGGCGCCGATACAAACTTACGTTTATTCATAACTACCTCCTATTTCCACGCGCCCTTCTTTACGCACCGCCACACCATGTCTAGCCTGCTTTTCGCACCACAAAACAACCTCATTCCATTCGTTATACCTCCAGGCCTGTGCTCCGGCGGGAAGTGAATCCATACATTTGAGAAACAGGCTTGCTTGTGTCTTTTCTTCTGCTCCCCACGTTTCAGGAGTGGCTTCCCACTTTTCAAGGGGGCAGCCCGAAGCTAACAAGCTCATTGATCCTACTATTGCCAGCAGCAGCCGGTCGTTTTTGATGGGCATGTTTATAGGTCTCCTGTGTAGCACTCTGGATTGCCCCTCGTTATTCGGTAGAGATACCAGTTTACAATCTTGCTCCCTGCTAAAGCAAGGCTCACGTCTTTATGCGGTAGGCAACCCGTTGCAAAATAGTACACTGTATTAAAGGCGTTCCAATGTCTCATCGCCTATTCCTCTGTAATTAGGGAAGGGGAGGGGGCTTGCTCGGTGTGTAGTCTATCTTTTTCTTTGAATCCTCTAGAACGTATCCTGAAAGCGCAGCATATACGCCATACCAATATTCCCGCCCCTCAGCAGAAAATCCCCAGGTGAACGCCCTGTCTAGTGCGTGTAGTGCAATCTTTGCTTGCTCAGGATCAAAACACATTCTCTCTGTTACGCGTGGCATTTTATTCTCCTATACGGTGAACACTGCAATTAGGAAAAGCAGGATAAAGATTAAAATGTCCATGTCCATTATCCGCCCCTTTACTTCCTTCCAAAAGGGGAACGCCTCTTTCTGTTCTCGTTTAATCTGTTCCCTCACCACCCCTTCAAGATAGTGCGGTCGAACATACCCTTGCTTGTGAGCAGAGCATTTACATTTGTTGTTACACATGTTGTTTCTCCTTTGATTTTATAACAGTGTTGTTAATTCAGAAGTTTGTTTCTCCTGTTCAAGTGTCTTAGTTAACCTTCTCCGTCGCCGTCGCCGGTACCGTCGCCGTCGCCGTTACCGTTACCGTAGCCGTTACCGTAGCCGTAGCCGGAGCCGTAACCGTCGCCGTATCCGTTACCGGAGCCGTTACCGTAGCTGGAGCCGGAGCCGTAACCGTCGCCGTCGCCGTCGCCGTAGCCGGAGCCGTTACCGGAGCCGTTACCGGAGCCGGAGCCGTCACCGGAGCCGGCTCCGTCACCGTATCCGTGGCCGTCGCCGTTCTCTGCTAGACTTTCCATATTGGAACTCCCTGAATACTTTTCAGTGCCTTCTTAGTGGCAGGAATAATTTCGACTACTTCAAATATTTCTTGTATCTCTGTGGCTACTGGAAACTTGCAAAGATCGGGCCTATTGACACCCTCAACCGCTAATTGAGACAGACTGGCCGCACCGCTCCAGTACCAGAGCCGACGTGCTTGCCCCAGGGTGACGCAATGTCCCGAGAGTTCGTGTTTTATTAAATAGCCTGCGAAGCAACCCGCGCTTTTGCTGCGAATAATAACATATATCATTCCGTCCAGCATAGGTGCTAGGGAAGATGCAGCACCGGCCCGGATATATTCCACTTCGTCAATCTTAATCGTCTGCGGTGCATTCATTATACTACCCTCCTGTTATACTACGTTAACTTCTCGACAAATGGTATAGGTATTGGATTGATTCCCTACCCCTCGCGCTTCCAAAAGGGATAGGTCATTAGCTCACCTTCAATTTTATAACTGCGTTATTAAATGCTGTTTCTACTTCTCCAGCGGGCTGTTGTTTCACACGTTGGACAAACGCCCCGCATTGATCACAATAACACCACCAATAACCACGTTCATAGAATCTATTGGCAGCACCGAGATAGCCACACTCTCCGCAATATAACATTGCTTAATCCTCTCTGTTGTAATGCTTCTTCCCTTCCACCCTGCTAGTACAAGATGGAAAGGAATAGCACTAGCTATTCGAGACTAGCTTGCGCCCCGGCGTTTTGCTTTCTATGGGCTACGTTGTAGCTTGCACGCCAGATGTTGCGGCCCCGTACCCGCTGTAGCACCTTGGGTTTTACCCCGTTCCCCTAAGTATGTCCCCTAAGTTAAACCCCCACCGTTCCAGCTTTAGACCAGAACGTACAGCGCGGGGTAAAGGTGTATTCCCTTTTTCCTAGGTAATACTTGTTAGGCTAAGGTGCCTTCCCGTTTAGCATCCACGGGCAGCAGGTCGGCTCTTGTGTATTCGGGTGGCCGTCTAACGGGGACTGTCCCCGCACCTCCGGTGGATTGTTCAGTCCACCTTACATCCAATTCCAGATCACCCGTTGCCACTAAGGGAGGCAACAACCCATTTCCTCTTGTGCATTTACTAACTGTTATTAAATAGCTTGCGGCTTGCGCCGCGTGTCAGATTCATTGTTGCGCCTACATCTGACAAGGTGCGGTGATTAAGGATTTCCCCTATTCACGATACCCATTATACCCTAGTGGCGCACTGTGTCAATTAAATGACTAGGAAATAGACAAGAAAAAAGGGCCGGTTGCCCGGCCCTTCAATCCCTATTTGATGTTCTCAACAGCTTCCATTAAATCTTCCATGAGCGCATCTCGTCCGTCCGGCACAAGCCCGGTGGCAAACTGTACCACGAGAGCAATCACTTCCGCCTTGGTGATAGCGACACCGGCCTTAGCCTTTTCTACTGTTTCACTTGGCGCTGTTGCCTGTCGTGGAGCCCGCACTCGGCGGGCGCCCTTAACATACTCACCACTACCTTTGGGTTTCGTGATTGTCCAGTCTGCGCCTTTTTCCTTGTTGATGCGCTCAAGCGTAGTACGAAGCACAGCAATAATCCCTTTGCACTCGTCCGCTTCGAGCGTGTCAAGATAGTAATTAGCAAGTCCGACCACTTCCCGCTCGTCCAAACCCTCGACGAAAGCACTGAACTTCCCAAGCTCGCGCCTCTCGGCGCGGTAGATAGCAAGCAATTTTTTACCTGCTTCTACCACCGCGTCTTTGGCTTTGGGGTGTATCGGCTTGCTGACAACGACAGGCTTGCCAATCACTGACTGCACTTCTGTCTGTAGATTCATGCTCTTCCCCACATTGCACAATAGGAGGTGTCCCATGCGACCGCCCGGTCGCATGCAAGAGTTCCTCCAAGTTTTAAAAGAACAACTACACCTACCTTGTACCAGATAACGCTCGACTATACAAGTCAAGCGTTATCGGATATTGCTAGTGCACCTCTGGTTTAATAACAGTTATTAAATAACTTGGATAATGGCCTATTATCAATCCGTTGTCAATAAGAATGTTGATGAAATTATTTTATGCCCGCATACTGGAATTCATATATGAATATATTAGAATATTCTAATATTCTAATAGTCGGGGAGGATGAGGATAGTTAGTAACCACTAACATAATGTCCTACTAATTTAGTCAACTATTATTAGATATACCCTACTAATCTAGTCAAGTATATGTAAAGACCCACTAACTTAGTCAACTATTCTCCTGCTGACCGGCGAGCGTGAGCGAGCTATGCGCCAGAGGCGAAGCGTCGTTCTAGAATGATTCTAATTAGCGATTACCATGCCTTCCCATTTGAGAATTAGACTCATTCTAAGGGGGGAGGGGGGTTGGGGGGTCTTGGAGCCGGGGGGAACGACCCCTTAAAATTATCTCGGCAATTTTTAGTACTCCTACCCACAGGGTAGGTATTTCATATATATATATATATATATATAT
>ERZ1292625.26-Hain-H41-01um-R1-26-length-250084-cov-10_pt3 | contig 45510 bp, 53 predicted proteins | sample MGYA00564400_ERZ1292625 | MGnify/ENA primary metagenome ERZ1292625 (study PRJEB36523, sample SAMEA6512639) | groundwater metagenome | collected 2019-01-08 | study: AquaDiva: Metagenomics assemblies of 32 groundwater samples
AAGGCCGCCCCCACTGCCGGCTTTCTCGGTGCTATACTAAAATCATGGAACTTCGCGCTACCCAGAAAAAGAGCGTGCTTCTCATCGAAGATGAGCAAATCATTCGCGAGCTCTACGCGACCGCGCTCGTGAACGAAGGCTTTGATATTCTAATGGCCGAAAATGGCGAACAAGGTTTAGCGTTCGCGCGCTCCCGTCATCCAGACATTATCTTGCTCGATATCGACCTGCCGGTCATGGATGGTCACGAAACGATGAAACTCCTCCGCGCCGATGCTTGGGGAAAAACTGTACCGGTCATTTTTCTCACCAATCACAGCGAAACCGAACACGTCGCCCATGCCAGCCTCGAGCAACCAGCCGGGTATGTGGTGAAGGCCAACACCTCCATCAAAGATTTAGTTGCCATGGTGCAGACCGCCGCCGGCCGCTAGAACTCTTTCGTCTCCCCTTCGCGCAGTTCCACAAAGCGGATCTAGTTTTCAGCTAGGACGCGACTGAAGTGGGCATAGTGACTCACTTTTCCAACCTCACTTAAGAGTGCATCGTGGACTGGAAATGCAACTTTTGGTTGTAGCTCTAGAGCGTAGGTAATCGCCTCTGAAACCTTGCACCATGGACCAGCGACGGGAACTGCCAATTTCTTATACTTGCATCACGTTGAGTGTTTTAATTTACACATGTTCGCCAGCGACGAAACCAGTGCTCCAGCAAAGTTGCAGGCTATACCCTCCGGACGGACGGTCAATGTTGAGAACGTCACCGACGAGAAAGAGTCCTGGCACCAGTCGAGACTCCATGGTTTTAAAATCAACCTCAGGTAACGCTACCCCGCCGGAGGCAATGACAGCCTTATCGGCGCCGAGAAGTCCCCGCACATGAAGTGGAACGGCTTTGAGGTGGGTCGACAATTTTATGCGGTCAGTCTTCAACACACTATGACATGGAGTTTCGCCATCGATACCCATCTCTTCTAAGAGTGCAGTCACCAGCGCGGTTGGAAGAATTGTTGCTAAAGCGTTGCGCAGTTTTTTGTTGGAATTTGTTTGCAAGAGTACCTGCAAATTTTTTTTAAATTCACCTGCGTCTTCATCGGGAAACAAATCCATCACGATGGTCACGTCACTGTGGGCGAGGAGCTCACCCACTGTTTTACTTAAGTTTAAAATGGTCGGCCCCGTCACTCCCACGTGTGTGAATAATAACTTGCCACGATGCACACTATCTTTTTTCTCCTCAGCATAGATGGTTAGTTTCACGTCCGGTAACGTTAGGCCGCTCAGTTTTTTTACCCAATTGTTTTTTAGAGTGAGTGGTACGAGGGCAAAGTTGTTTTCTATGACGGTATGTCCGAGTTTACGTAACCACTGATATCCGTCCCCCGTGGCACCGGTTTCAGGCCGCGATGTGCCGCCGGTCGCTACGATGCAGGTGCGACCACAAAACGTGTCGCCTCGCTCAATGGTAACTACAAGTTCATTTGTCGTCAGGTCTTTGACTATACTTTTTACTGCGTGACGAGTCTTTACTGTCACTCCTGTGGTTTTTAGTTCGCGCTTGAGTGTATCAAAAATCGTTTTGGCGCTGTGAGTACTTGGAAACAATCGACCCTCGTTTTCCTCGACCAGCACTGCACCGCGCTCTGTAAACCAAGCAATAGTTTCGGCAACGCCATGTTGCATGAAAGTGGAAAAGAGAAATTTTCCGGCGTCTTTATACTGGCGAAGCATCTCACGCACTACCGGTCGATTGTTAGTGACATTACAGCGGCCACCGCCGGTGATGAGAAGTTTTTTTCCGAGGGTTGGATTTTTCTCAAGGAGCAGGACGCGGCTGCCGCGCGCGCTCGCGCGCGCGGCAGCCATCATTCCAGCTGGTCCGCCGCCAATCACAATCACGTCCCACGTTTGTATGCCAGCAGTTTTCATAAGTGAGTATTTCGAAGCGTACGTGCTGTCGACCGTTCGGTCAATCGTCGGTGGTTTACTTTTTCTTATCTAAATCTAGCGTTTCATCAATTCTGATCTGTTCCACGAACTCTGGTACGTGTGAAACGAGAATCATAGTACCTGCGTAGGCATCAAGCGCCTTGGCAATCACTGGAATGTGACGGAAGTTGATATGGTTAGTCGGTTCGTCGAGGATCAATAGTCCAGGTTTTAAAAGTACTAAGCGCGCGAAAGCGACCAGGCCTTTCTGACCTTCCGAAAGCAGTCCGATTTTCGTTTTCATCAGGTCGCCGGTGATTAAAAATCCGGCTGCAATCGCGCGCATCTCCTCCTCCATTTTTTTCTCCATGGTCGAAAGCAGCGCCTCAAAGACAGTTTGCTCAAAGTCTAAGTTTGAAAAATCTTGCCGGTAGTAGCCGATCTTTATTACCGGCGCTACTGACTCCCCCTTGGCATGACCACTCGCGAGTGATTCAAGAAGAGTAGTTTTGCCGATGCCGTTTGGCCCAATAATCTGAATGTGTTGTCCACGTTTCCAAACAATCTCGCACTCGACGTTTTTTGGTTTGTGATTTTTGATTGCCTTGTATGAGGTGAGCTTAAGTACCTCGAGCGGAACTTCTTTTTGGGTAGGAATAATGAACGGCCGGATAGTTTTATCTTCTTTTCGCACGTCCACCATATTTTCTTCTGCCTCCTCGACACGTTCGCGCATACGTTTCGCGACCGCGCGCATATTTCCACCTTTATGGGAGAAGAAGTTGGCTTTGTCTTTGTTTACCTGCATTTCCTTTTGCAGTTGCGCATTTCGTCGTCGCTCCTTTTCGACTCGGGCAGCAATTTCTTTCACCACGTCGTGATAGTTTCCATCATACTGTTCCACACTTCGTGTTTGTACGTTCAAATACAACACGCCATGCGTGAACGAATTTAAAAAATCAGCATCGTGCGAAATCACAATGACAGTTTTTGTGTAGGCTTTCAAAAATTCCGTCAGGTGTTCGATACCAGCCTGGTCGAGGTTGTTGGTCGGTTCGTCAAGCAAAAGTACGTCCGGATTTTGAATCAGTGCCGAAGCCAGAAGGAGGCGAGCTTGTTGTCCACCAGAAAAAGTATTCATCACTCTGTCTTTGATCGCGCTGGAGAGCGCATGATCTTTCGAAATGAAATTTACAATCTCAAGCACCTCATCAATCTTTGGATCAATGTTGTACACTTTTTCGCTGAAACACTTTTGAAAAAACTCTCGCACCGTGAGGGTGAGCTCATCGCGCGGTATCACTTGGCGTGACACGGCGATGCTCGTGCGGGGCATGATGTTAATCTCGCCAGAATCGGGCGCCAGCGACCCAGTGATAAGTGCAAACAGCGTACTCTTCCCCGCCCCGTTTTGCCCCATCAAGGTGAGCTTCGCCCCGCGTCGAATCGGAAAACTCGCACCGCGCAAAATCGGTTTGGTCACGTCGTGTTCGTATGACACGGTATTGAAGGTAATAATTCCCGCGCTTCTTGACATAGTGTGGTAGCTTACACTACCACCCCAAAAGTTCAATTCGTGTCTAACTGTGAATCTACGGGCACAAAAAAGTTTGTATCACTTCCCTTGTATTACCGTGACGTTGTATGAGCACAATCTCACTTACTCTGTGCGTACGTTGCGAAGTAAATTCACGACCATCTACTGTAGTTACATGCGGTCGGTAGTTACTGCCGACGTGTGCAATGTTGCGGATCGTTGCATGGTGCTCGTGTAGAAAGTCGAGAATGTCTAGATGCAGTGTCATGAGTGTCTCGTTTGGTTTAAGTGCATGGACAGGGACGCCTTGCTTGTTGTCGGCTCCGGTGAAGTATTCCGGTCTGTCTGAAATGAGTGTTATATCGAGTCCCCGAGCTAACTCACCAAGCTTTTCTTCAAGTGATGCACGCGTAAGAGTGTTGCTTAAACCAAACCACGGCATAAGCGTAGAGTGGAGTGGCATACGTTGTCCTGTCGGATATACCGTACCAATCGGCATGGGGTCTACTGGCAGTACAATCAAAAAATCTCGTTGCATTTTTATTCCATTAAATTTTTCTTACAAAAGTTTCGAGTACTTTAAGTTCAGCATCTTCTGTGAGTTTTCTAGGCATATATTCCGGGTTTGTTGATCTTGGCTTTCATCGCCAGAGTAGCTGCTTTTGTCACCGCATCCGTATCAATGCGTCGGTACTTGGTAAAAACCTTCCTGTTATCTCTATCTATACACGGTGATCTTGTACTGGCTTCCTCTTTTCATCATTCATACCTCCACATGTCTGATAGGTATTAAATACATATTTCAAGAATTTTACAACTTCGATCGCTTTCTTTCATTCACGGTTTCTACAATGTATCCGTATACCAAAAATAAAACCCCGCCAGAATTTGGGCGGGGTTTAAGGAACAGGCACGGAGAAAGTTTATTCAGACTTTTTCTCATAGCGAACCAGTCGCGCCGCGTCTTCTCCGCGGTGAGTAAGAACAAACGCATCAACGTCGCCTTCTAGTAAACACTTCAGGCAGTCGTTGAATTCGCGCTTGAATTCGGAGATAGGTAGGTTTTTCTGCCTTACGGGCGGTCTTGGTACCTTTTCACGAGCAGTCTGGCAGCCAACCAGTTTGAAAGAGGGTTTTCGCTTATAAGCGATGACAACCTCGGATAGTGAACCATACCTGACCTTTTGGATATAGTCAGACAGATTGGCTTTGAAATCGTTGGAACTAGGGTACTTTTCCTTTGGTGGTAATACTGCCACGTCTCTTCTCCTTGACGGTCTCTTTCTGCATAGTGCAATAGCTGTATTTTTTAGTCAAGCTACCAATTTTTCTTTTCCCAATAATCAGTTAGACTACGTGTATGAAAATTTACTCGTGGAACATGAACGGTATTCGGGCGGTGGCGAAAAAAGGTCAATTAGAGCCGTTTCTCAAAGAGCACGACCCGGATGTGCTGTGTATTCAAGAAACCAAGGCCAATCATGAGCAAGTTGACCTTGATTGGCCGCAATATTATGAATTTTGGCACTCTGCCGACAAAAAAGGCTACTCGGGCACGGCCATTTTTACCAAACACGAGCCGCTTGAGGTGCGAAACGGCCTACCAGAGGACATCATGGCACAGTACAACCTCACCGACAGCTACGGTGACACCACCAAGGAGGGGCGGGTTATTACCGCAGAATTTGAGCCATTCTATATAAGTACAGTCTACACACCAAACGCCAAAGACGATCTTTCCCGTATTCCGATGCGCCAACAGTGGGACCCGGCGTTCCTCTCCTATATGAAACAGCTCCAAGCGGTGAAACCGGTCATCTTCTGCGGCGACTTTAATGTGGCGCACACGGAGATAGACTTGGCCCGTCCAAAGGAGAATCGTGGCAAAAAAGGATTTACCGATGAGGAGCGGGCCGGTTTTGATGAAATGGTCGCTGCCGGTTTTGTTGATACCTTTCGAATGTTCAATCAGGAAGGTGGCCACTACACCTGGTGGTCACACTTTGCTCAGGCGCGTGAACGCAACGTTGGCTGGCGGATTGACTACATCATGGTCTCAAATAGTTTGATACCATTTGTGAAACAGGCGCGTATTCATCCTGACGTGTATGGCTCCGACCATTGTCCGGTTTCTGTTGATGTGAACATCGAGCTTTAGAGCACAGATTTAGCATATTTAAAACAACACGAAACACGATTTGGTCAAATGTCTTTCATAAAGGACAGTTATCCCCAGTTACGCACAGTGTTGTCCTTTACACTGTCCTTTATAAACCATAGTATATACGCAGGCCCAGAAAGGGCGAGCAGGAGTCTCTTGAGATGTGCTTGGAAATCTTCCAAGCAAATCCCAGGAGGCACCTCTTAAAGAGTTCATTAATAAAACAATTGAGTATTACCTCCAAATTGGATTTCACAAAAATCCATTACTCAACGTTCATAACATCCCACCCCTGGGAGTCGAGACATTGCTACAACCACCGAGCCTTGTCACCAAAAGACTCCCAACAACTAACGTAGAGCTTCGGAAAGAAGGTTAGCCCACAGCGGCGCCATCTAGGATTACCATAATCCTCCAAACACAAGCTCACAAAGGCCTGGGAAGTCGGCCGACAAGCGCACACTGCTTGCCACTCGACTCCCCAGGCCTTTTTTTAAATGAGCAAATGCCCAAAGGGCATATTACGAATTTACGTCCCAATTTCAGCTTTTGTCCCAGCTGAAATTGCTGGACGAACCCAACCATTTAATACTCTACCCTTGGGCAAATTCCGAAGCCGGTACTCGTGACCTACCGAGGGAGAATCCACTGGCGGCGAGCTGCAACTTAGGCAAATTCCGAGGCAACCTGTCTATATAAAGGACAACTATCCCACCTTGTGCTCCCGGGCAATGTCCTTTAAAGCCGCTGCCTCTTCTTCAGCCTGCTTTAGTTTTCCGGCCTCGGCCAGGTTTATGAGTTCATTTTCGGGCAGTCTGAGCAGTTCAAGAGCTCTTTTTTCCATATATTCAGGCGTATTTTTACCACTGTCCTCAAGCGCTTCCTCTAATAAAGCGTGGAGTACCCAGCCAAGTTTTTTGCCTGGCTTCTCGCCCGAGAGTTCCATAATTCGGTCCCCGTTCACTTTGAGCAATTTTACCGAAATCGGGTCGCGCAGTGCTTCGTCCACCATAGCCTTGTACTTGCGGAAGCGAAACGGTTGTTCCTTTGGTCGACCAGTGCCGATGCGGTCGCAGACGCGCAGGTTGAGCAAGTCCTCAATATGGTCCTCCCCTATCCGGACAATCGTGCGCCGCACCGCCGAAAGAGTGATTTGATCTGGGTCAGAAAAAAACATGTGCCAGCGTACCAACTTCACCACTATGTCAATGGTTTCACGTGGTATTTTGAGCCGTTCCAGGACTCGTTTGGCTACTTTGGCACCCACTACTTCATGCCCGAAAAAAGTGTATTGCTTATTCTTGCCCCCCGTTCGTCTGGTTTCTGGCTTGGAAATATCGTGGAATAGCGCGGCCAAACGCAGAAATTGCGGATAGTTCTTGTCTGCGGCCGCTTGAAGCGTGCGCAGGTTGTGTTCGTACACGTCAAAAGCGTGCGCTCCACCCTGCTCGCAACCAATGCCGTTGAGGAGTTCAGGCAGAACGTGTTGCAAAAGGCCAAGTTTTTCGAGAAAAACAATACCTTTCATCGGTTCTTTAGAGTCGATAATACGCAGAAACTCCACACTAATACGCTCAACCGCGATTTTTTTTATGAGTGCGTGATGTTGCGAAATGGCGGCCATGGTGTCGGTGTCGATCACAAAGCCGAGCTCGGCCGCCAAGCGCACCGCCCGCATCATCCGGAGCGCATCTTCAGAAAACCTATCACTAGCGGCCCCGACCGTGCGGAGGCGCTTGGCGGCCAAATCAGCAATCCCGCCATATAGATCAACGATTTTTTGGTCTTTCAAACGATACGCCAGCGCGTTGATGGTGAAGTCTCGCCGCGCCAAATCTTCCTCAAGCGTCACCCCAAACGTCACCGTATCTGGGCGGCGCAAGTCGCTATAACCGCTTTCGGCTCGGTAGGGCGTCACCTCTATTACCGCTAGGCGCGCGTCTTCCGATTCAGTTTTGACACCAACCGTACCAAAGTCATTGTTTGCGTAGTGTTCCGGAAAGAGTCTTTGAATATCTTCGGGACGGGCGGGTGTCGTCAGATCCCAGTCTTTTGGCCCGACCTCCCGGATGAGGTCACGCACACAGCCGCCGACCAAATAGGCCTCAAAACCAGCGTTTTCGAGTGTGTCAGACACACGCTTCACCTCATCGGGTATGCGCACCTGAGAAATCTTCATCCTGCCATTCTAGCAGAAATGCGTTGCGCTTTCTTCTTTTTGCGCGTATCATGTCGAACACAAAACGCACCTGTGGTGAAATGGATATCACAACTGGCTTCGGACCAGTCGTTCTGGGTTCGAGTCCTGGCAGGTGCACCATATTAAAAAGTCCAGCTCCATGCTGGATTTTTTGAGATGGCCGGGCATTGCTGGGAGCAAACTCGAAAGCCGGACTGAAGCGAAATTTTCTATGTCTGAATTTTGGAGTAAAGTGCCCGAAATTGACTCAGTTGCAACCTTATGTTTCGCACAGGTGTTACGTTCTGTTTCGGTCAACTGTGTCGTACACTAAGGGTACTACTTCGGTAGTGACTTTACGTTCACAAGCCACGGAGGCATCAATGGCATGGAATGAAGAACGAGTCGTGCTCCTTAAAAAGTACTGGGCAGACGGTCTTTCAGCACCGCAAATTGCCGGTAAACTAGGAGGTGTGACGCGAAATGCTGTCACTGGTAAGGTGCAACGGCTCGAACTTAAGGGTCGCGCCGCCCCAGCATCGCTCCGAGCATTTTCAAATGCTATAAAGGCATCTGACGCCGACACGCGCAAGGAAATACAGCGGCTCACCGATATTTTTTCAGGCAATCTCACCGACGACGTCGGCCCGAATCCACTGAAAACTGCTCAAGAACAATGTTGCTGGCCACTCGGAGACCCCTTCACAGACGACTTTCACTATTGCGGTCAGTCGACCGCCGGCGGTCGGGGTTCGTATTGTGCTCTGCATGCGGAGAGGGCTTTTCAACCAGCGCGGCGGCGGTCTGGCCCGCCGCGAACGGTCGGCCGCTTCGTGCACAACCCCGCATCCCGCTAAATTTCTCCTGCCACGGTCCAAAAGAGACCGTGGCAGTTTATGTATCTGCAGTTTGCCATATCGATACATTCGACGTACACTACAACCCTGTTTTTGCGTCCGTAAAAGCAGCCGTTCTTTAAAGAGAGGATCACAAATGGGTTGGAGTAGTGAAAGAGTCGAATTGCTGAAGCAGTATTGGGCAGATGGACTCTCATCTGCACGTATTGCCGAAAAACTTGGCGGTGTGACGAAAAATGGAGTCATTGGCAAGGTGCGCCGGCTTGGGTTGCCGAAGCGGGCACTTCCGGCTGGTTTACGTAAGTACAAGGATCAAAAAACCGAAGTGGCTCGCGCCAAAATGACACTAGTGCCTCCAAGTAACGTAGTGTCCTTCCCAAAGGAAGTCAGTCTTGAATTTACGATCGACCCGGAGCAGTATGTTTCAATCGGGAATCTGACTGATAATAACTGCAGTTGGCCGATCGGCGACCCCACCAAGCCAAATTTTCGGTATTGCGGCTTGCTTCGCAGTGGTAAAAAATCATATTGTGCGTACCACAATGTTCTAGCCTATCAACCGTTGAAAAAGAGAGCGGTCTGATTTTCCCAAGGGAAGCAGTTTTCATTACGCGCCGTTGGTCACAGATGTGACCAACGGCGTTTTATTTTTTTGTATACTGTAGCTATGGAACTTTCTGAACGTTTTATCAAAATACTTGAAGACGAAGGTTTTACGCATGTTTTTGAGTGGCAAGATAAGCCAGGAACGATCTACCAGACACACACCCACAAGGGCAAAGTCACTATTTTCATTACCGACGGTTCAGTAACCTTTGATTTCTCAGGAGATAAGAAAGAAGTGAAAGCCGGCGAACGCTTTGATGTACCGGTCGGTGCTCCGCACAGTGCCATCGTTGGTTCACAAGGAGCCCTGTATGTCGTCGGAGAAATGATCGAGGGCGATTCTTAAAAAGAACATTGCATTAAGACGTCGGAAATACTATAATCGGCAACACGGTTTTGAGGCGTGCGTTCAATCGCTTGGTTGGGCCGGTACGGAAAGATTTTTCAAAGTAAATACTGCGGCCATGGTTAAGTGGTATAATGAGTCCTTGCCAAGGATTAGTCGAGAGTTCGATTCTCTCTGGCCGCACAGATGGCCGGCCTCGAAACGCTAGTTTCGAGGCCGTTGCCGTATGTAGCGAGTCAGAGAGAATCGAAAACCGGAGCCGGTACACAAGACGAGCGGAGCGAGGGCTTGTCGGCGAGGTGGGGTCGAGAAAAATTTCTGAAGAAATTTATTCGTGACCGATTCTCTCTGGCGCACATGGGTTAGGGAACGCGAGGCCCCGAAATTGGTTCTCAACTATCAGGCTTAGACCTGGAAATGGTATACTTTACTGATGTCGAAATCAGGAGAAGGCGGTTTTGAGCGTCTACAAAGACTCTCACAGGAAGTACGAGAAGTAGTGTCTTCTCTGAAACTAAATCCCAATGATTTGTCCGTATTTCATGCGTGGCTTGATCGAAAAGAGAAAGAAACCCGCACAGATAAGGACACTTTAAACCTCAGTGTACAAGTGGCGAGAATATACCGCGACGCGGGCCTTGTCAAAGCGGCACATGAGGCATACTTTGATGCTGCGGATCAAGCACTACGCAAAGGCAATGATGTTCTCTACACGACTCTTATCAGTGAAGCCGAAGCACTTTCGGATGGAGAATAAAAGTTCTAATGTCGTCCAGCCACACTCGAATGTTCTTTAAATGTTTATAGTAATGTCAAAAGCGTAATAGAGATGTGGTAGCTACGCTCGTGTTTTAGCTGGTCAGTTTTCGCATCTGACCACAAAGCTTTGAACACAACTTGGCTTGTCACACTCACCTTCCTTCCTCAATCGTATCAAGCAGTATTTTTGTTTGTATCAATGCATCAAGGGTAAAATGGAGCTCTTTCTCATTCGGCGGGTTCGTCGTTGTGCTTGTAGTGGTAAGCGTGTGTAGCTGTTGAAGAAAAAACGTGTGAATGTTCTGAAAACGTTCAGCCACCTTATCCTCGCTGAACTCTTCCCCGTCGGTTTCTTCCCGCAAGAGCCACACGGGGAAGCGTTGTACGTTATCCAGACTAATGATCGAGGGTTGTGTAGTTTGTGTGTACATAGTTCATTTATGCCAGAGGTATATTGGAAAAACCTTGTTTTCCAATAATCATGTGATCAAGTAGCTCAATGCCGATTAGTTGTCCGGCCGCGGCTAATTGCTTCGTAATGGCACGGTCGGCGACGCTTGGTTTTGTGCTACCGGAAGGGTGATTATGGGCCAAGATCACTGCCGAAGCAGCGTACTCGAGCGCTGGCCTGAACACTTCGCGAGGATGCACGATATTGGCAGTCAAACTTCCAATCGAAATCACTTCGTCGTGGATCAGTCGATAGTGATGATTGAGATAGAGACCACGCAAGTGTTCTTTGGGCAGGTCATGCATATCTTTAAGGTAGGCGTACGCTTGTTTGGGGGTGCGAATAGTGAGCGCACGGCCGGTTCCGCGGTCAAAAAACCGCCGCCCGATTTCAAAGCAAGCAACAATCTGGCACGCTTTGGTCTCCGGCAGCGCCAGTTCTTCCATCAAACGCTTCACATTGCGCTCTTGAGCCAGTGGCTGTTCACCGTATTCGTTCAGAATACGTTTTGTCATAGTAAGCACCTCTTCTTTTCGTGTGCCAACATTGAGCACAATCGCCAGGAGTTCGTTGGTGCGAAGAACATCCGGACCGTATTTTATGAGTTTTTCGCGCGGTTTTTCGTCGTCGGGCAGATCACGCAGTCGAAGCACGTATGGTTGATCAACCGTAGCGACTACTACGTCAGTTTCATGCAAGACGTACGATGAGCGATTCATGAACTCCATCATACTATATTTTGAAATGCCGACTTAATGCGTCCATGAGTTTCTGTTGACAAAGTTGATAATTACATCAATGATAGCGGAAGAATGCTTCACGCAACCTTCGGGAGGAGTTACATGTCCTTTTACTTAAGAAAACCAGCCGCCAATCTAACAAAGAAACAAGAAATTCAACTCAAAGTCATGCCCTCGCCGACAGATTACCCACTTGAATTGCGTCGGCACTACGCGCTCTCTACAACTCTTTTGTGGCACCCCACGCGGATGGCTATGGTGAGTCCGGTGATTTTAGAACGATGGCCCTACAAAGAGTCAGCCAACGCCAACGTGCTTGACGCTCTTATGTCGGGAGAATTCGCACTTCCAGAGTTCTTTTCTCGCTTAAAAATCCCCCATGAGGTTGGGGGTACACGTTACTTGGTATTTTTGGGATCTCAATATGTCGACGAACATGGCGGGCGCTTTGCTCGAACGATGTATTGGTATCGGGGTACAAGCTCGAAGTGGAAGAGTGGACTATTCCAAGTTGGCCGCTATTCCCGAGTTGGAGATGTTCCGGACAACTTTTCTTTTGCTCTCATCTGAGTTATCGACCCGCGCTTCTAGGCGCGGGTTTTTGTATGGTAAAATGAGGAGACAGTGCTGTGGATAACAGTGTGAACATGTGTATAAAGGACAAATGACCTTTAATGTCCTTTATGAGAGTACGGCTCGTTTCCTACCTATGCCTGCACTCGTTTTTATAATGTACCGAATTTTAATTTAAAAGTTTCACGTGAAACGTTCGACATGAAACAGTCTGAAAAGCAAGGCAAAAAGAATCAAATCGGCGCGGTTGGCGAAAAAATTGCCGCTAGATATCTCAAAAAGAAAGGTTTTGCGATTCTGCAGGAAAACTACCTCAAAAAGTGGGGTGAGATTGATATAGTTGCACGTGAAACAGCCAAAAGCAAGCCAATACTACACTTTGTAGAGGTGAAAACTGTTTCATATGAAACAAAGGCCGATCTTAAAAAATCAGTTTCACATGGAACTTGGCGGCCGGAGGAAAATGTTCATTTTAAAAAGATCCAACGAATGAATCGAGCCATTGAAAGTTGGGTAATGGAAAATAACTATAATGGAGAGTGGCAAATCGACATTTTGGCTGTTCGCATAGTTCCACGTGAAAAATACGCCACTGCGAAGTATCTTCCAAATGTGATCTTTGACTAAATCTCGTTTTCTTCCAGCGTGAACCTTTGGTTGCACATGAAACAGGTTAGCGTTCGTTTCACGTGAAACATCGTAAAAATCTGGCACACAAGCAGGTTGGCCACTTTAGTTCGTTTCACTTCTAAAGTGACTCAAAAGGCCTGCGATCCCGGCCGCAAAACAAAAACTGCCCAGAAAATCTGGACAGCTCTATTTTGTCGGGGAGCCGGGAATCGAACCCGGACCACACCTTCTTCAAAGCCGCAACAGTTTCCCAAACTGTTGGTTGTCTTCTCATTTCATAGCCTTTCAGGCTAAGTCGGGGAGCCGGGAATCGAACCCGGACCACACGGTCCCAAACCGCGTACACTACCACTATGCTACACCCCGACTTAGCGCAATAGGCTATGAAATGAACAGACAACCCCAAACCGCGTACACTACCACTATGCTACACTCCGATTGTTTGCTATGTAGGCCTTTAAATTTTTTGTCTCTCTATTCTACAGCATCCAGGCAAATAGAGACGCAAAATCATACCACCTGCATGTGAAAAAGGCGAGCATGAATAAAGTTTTTGTATGTTTCATCACAGTAAATTTCAAGTGGTATACTATCCTGCATGAAACAGCAGGTTTTTTATATCCATGGTGCAGATTCGTTTACGGATTACAATAAGTTTCTTGAATATTTGCTGACAATCCCAATTAGAGATCTGCCAGATGCAGAACCTATAATTCGTTGGAGCAAAACACTGCGTGAAGATTTAGGCGGTAACTTTGAGGTGTTTACACCAACCATGCCCAATAAACAAAACGCCAAGTACCTTGAGTGGAAAATATGGTTTGAGCGACATTTTGAATACCTCCATGATGGTATTATTTTGGTGGGCGCATCGCAAGGAGGATACTTTTTAGCAAAATACCTTGTTGAAAACAGCTTCCCATTTGATGTGAAAGCGTTATTTTTACTGGCTGCGCCCTTTGAACGTAGACCGGAAGATGAAAGCGGCGAGGACGGCGGCGATTTTGAATTTGATACGAGTAGAGTAGGGGAGTTGCAGAAAAAGGCTGAAAAAATCGTTATTATGCACTCCAAAGACGACCCGGTGGTGTCGTTTTCGCATGGCGAAAAGTACGCGGCGGCTATTCCGCAAGCAGAATTCATCACTTTTGAAAACAAAAACCACTTCCTAATCGAAAAGTTCCCCGAGTTGTTGGAAAAAATTAGAACTGTATAAAAAACCGCCCATCTATAAAGTGGGCGGCTTCATGTAGGCCTTACGTTCCTTACTCTATGAAATCCTTTATCTGGCCTCGTACCTCGTCGAATCGAGCTTTTGCCAGCGCTTTGATAGTGGCAGCCAGCCACATCGAAATCATTTCATCGTAGTACGGTTTGATTCCCGAACAGGCGACCACGATGTCATCAAGTACAACCGAACCAGAGTGTATGGTATCGCCGGTCATGCGGTAGTGCGGGGCTAGGTCGGCAGAATTTCTGCCAGTCCGTACTGACAAAGCTGCCTTTGATGCGGCGATACCACCAAACTCTCCTCGCCATTTGGTGCGATCTCCAAAAGGGTGGAAAAGTAGATGTTCGCCTTTCGAAAGGCCGCCGTCGATGACTTTGGTCGTGGTAACAACAACCGCTAAACCAGACGCATTCGGTTGCTGGTTTTTGAGGAATTCCTCAATCATTGGTTTTACGATGCCGAAGGCAGTTTCAACCAATTCACGATTCAGAATGTCCAAGTTCGTTTCCTTTCTTACGAAGCAACAGTGGGCAGGATTGCCCAAATCCGATGGGATAGTACTGTGGAAAGGGAGGATTGTAAAGGGGGCGCGGCGAAGCCGCGCCCCCTTTATTCATGTGTTTAAAGCAGAATCCCCTGGCGCGTTGAAAGAAAATGCTGTTTTGAGCGTCTTCACGTATAATGGTTACCACATGGCCGCTCGTAATACAGACAGCGACAAAGGAGGTACCCAGGAAGACCGTTTTTTGAAAGCGTTTGAGGACTATAGCGATGCGCTCTTTCGGCACGCTGAACTAAGAGTCAGTAACCGTGAGAAGGCGGTCGACCTGGTACACGATACGTACACGAAAGTGTGGTCGTATCTGCGTGGCGGGTATTCCGTCGATAATTTCAGGCCTTTTTTATATAAAGTGCTCAACAACCTCATTATCGACGAGTACCGAAGACGCAAAGAGGTATCCCTCGACGCGCTTCTTGAGGTAGAGGGGGTAGATGAAGGTTCGTTTGACGGACTTTCCGAGAGCACTGCCGAAAGTCTCGCGGCGACCATAGATGGGCGCAAAGCGTTCGAACTCTTGACCGAGCTTCCAGATCAATATCGGGAAGTCATCATTCTTCGCTTCGTCGACCAACTCGGGCCGCGCGAGATCAGCGAGTTGGTCGAAGAGACTGAAAATGTCATCTCGGTCCGCATCCACCGTGGCCTGAAGCTCTTGCGCCAAAAGATCGAGCAAGCACAAGACGCAGCTGAAAAAAAACGAACCAATCACACATGAAACGTTTTAGCGAACAATTTTATAAAAAAGCCGAATCCATAAAGCTTCGGATGGCTGAAAAGCGAGAACTGCGTGAGCGGTTGCTTTCGTATATGGAGTACCACCCATTGCCGCAAAAGGGGAAAGTTTCCAGATCAGCGGCCGTACTGCAGAGTGAGCCATACCGCATGATCAAAATTCCGGCGGCACTGCTCGCTCGCGTGGCCGGCGCAGCGGCGGTGATTACGCTCGTCGTGCTACCGTTCGCGGCTGAAAAGTCTGTACCTGGTGATGGTCTATACGCCATCAAGGTGCGTTTTAATGAAGAAATTCGCAGCACGCTGGCGCTCGACACCTACGAAAAAGTAGAATGGGAGACCGAGCGCGTCAATCGCCGAATCGCCGAAGCACGGCTGTTGGCGAGCGAGGGCCGTTTGACCGAAGAAGTTGAAGCGGAAATGGCCGAAGCCGTCCGCACCCACACCAAGAGCGCCCGGAAAAGCATTGAAGAATTGCGTACCGAAGATGCCGACGATGCAACGCTCGCGGCGGTGACTCTCGACACTGCGCTTGAGGTGCAAGCGGTAGCGCTTAAAGAAGATCAGAAAGTTGAGGCCGCCGCGTTGCTTTCTATTGGCACCGATGTGAGCGAAGAAAACACCACGTCGCTTTTGGCCAGCGCTGTTGATGAATCTTTGGCAAGACCAGAAGCGGTTGGCAGTACTTCACTACCAGCCTACGACAAAATTATTGCCCGAGTAGAACAAAACACTACCCGCGCCTACGAACTTTTGAATACTTTGTCGACGCAAGCGGACGAGGAGGAGATTACCGACGTGAGACGACGTATCAAGGACGTCGAGCGAAACATTGCCGGCGCCATTGAGTTGCGAGAAAAAGATGAAGTACAGGCGCGCGAAAAGCTCATGGCGTCGCTCCAGCGGACACAGAAGCTCATTGTGTTTATGACTGAAATTGAGGTAAGTGAAACGGTGGCTCTCGAAAGCCTTGTGCCTATCGAACTCACTGAAGCGGAGACGCAATCACAAATCGACTCGTATAACAAAGATATCAACAAGTACATTGAAATGGTAGAAGCAGGACTGGTAGTGGAAACTGAAGTAGAAATTTCTGAAAAGGTAGCGGTGACGCTGGAACGCATGCATGAGCTTAAGGCTCAATTTGCATCGACCACCGAGCTTGAAGCAGCCAAAAATATCGCTGAAGAAGTCATTGCGCTTGGAGAAGACGCCATCGCTGTGCTCGACTTTGTACCAGAACCAGAGGTAGAAGAGGAAGAAGCATCTGACGCCACCACCAGTACGAGCACAGTAGCCACCAGCACAGACGCGACCGATACCGAAACGACTGCTTCAACTTCGACCAGTTCAAGTACAGAAGACAGTGCGAGTGTCGGGGCTACCACAACGGCCACTTCCACGGTGAGTACTTCCGAAACATCAGTTAAGACCGACATCACACCCGTCACACCAGTCCGACCAATCATCCCCGACATCCGCAATTCTATTTGACACCACGAAAAATAATCTAAAAAGCGCGCCCTTCGGGCGCGCTTTTTCATGTCTAATTATTTTCTTCCAAAATCCCCACCAAAAACGGTGCCAGCGTCTCAGCGAATATCTGTGAACGAAAGGCCAAATTTCCGTTTAGATTTTCGGCGAGCGAAAAGCCAGTTTCTTGCAAGATGGTGCGATCGACGTGCGAAAGGGTAATTGCCCGCAAGCTGCCACTTCCGTCAAGCTCATCGTCGCCACGGGTGACGATCATGCCGATCACCTCACCGTCAGTATTCACAATCGGTCCGCCCGAGGCTCCTTCAACCCCAACGTCGCTCCCGCGAATAGAGAACACATCAGCGTAATTTGAACCAAAGGTATACAGTTCGGAGACGGTGGTGAGTGCCTTTTTCGGTAGCAAGTCGGCGCTCGGTCCGTACTTAATGAGATCAGCGGCTGGATAGCCGGCCGCCACCACTTCTTCATCTTTGGTCGAAACCGGCAGCAACTCACTGTCAAAGTCGAGCGCGGGAAATTTCGCCGGTAGCGGCTCCTCGTCGACACGCGCACTCACATAAAGAAGCGCATAGTCACGCTCGCCGGTACCAAGCGGCACCACATCATTTAACACGCTGGCGTTGGCGACCACCCAGGCCGGCGGCAGGTAAAGTAATTCTGCCTGGTACTCGGGTGCGGCCGGTGTGCCAGTACGAATAGTACAGTCGGCCTCGCCAAACGAGTCGGTTTCTTCGAGAAGGAGAAATTGTGCCACGTGAGCGTTTGTCATAATAATACCGTCCGGGTCAATGAAGAAGCCAGTGCCGGTCGTGGTACGAATGTACTCGTCGGTGGTGAGCGTACAAAAAACGTTGACCAGCGCCTCAAGTGGATCGTCGGTGGTGGCGCCGGTAAAACCCTCCGAACCAATCACCGTCGCCTGCTGGTAGGCGTTGTTTTTAAGTAGAATGTCTGGAATGACGTCGTCAAAGCGGCTTGGCAGTTTGGCCAACTCGTCTAAAATAGTCGTTTCAACCTGTTCGACCTCTGCCACGCTCGCATCTTCGCTAGGATATATGGCCAACAAGCCGTCGGCCAGAAAGTTGGTGAAAGCCAAATAGCCAGCCAGCACCGCCACAATAAGATCAGTCAAAAAACTCATGATCAAAGTATAGCATTGTCATAAAAAACGGCCGCCACCAAACGAGAAGCAATTGCCTCGTAACGAGTCTGAAAAAAAGTTGACAAAACCTATCTTTTCATATTTAATAAGAATAGCATTTTGTTCCAAAAACCCGTGGAGGTTAACAGTGGTTGGCTCAGTGCTTACCATCACAAGCGGCATCATTGGTTTCCTTTCGACGTCTGTCTTTGCCGGACAGATTCAGTTTCTTCGATTGAAGGTCAATCTGGCGACCTGGGTCATGATCGCGGTCATGAACTACATCGGACTGGCTATGGTACTAGCGGCAGGCAATACCGAACCGTACATCCAGATCGGCTGGTGCCTCGGAGCAACATTGGTCCTCCTCGCTGCGCTCAACAATCGCGGCGACTGGAAGTGGACTCACGTCGAGACGTGGTCTATGGTTGCTTGCGGTCTTGCAGTCTTGGTCTGGGTCATGACCAAGTCAGTCTGGGCTTTGTTTGGGTACATACTCGCAGCGTATATTTCGGTTGTACCGCAAGTACTCCAGTATTGGAAGCAGAATCGGGACGAGCGCAAAGGAACCGCCTGGCTCTGGATCGCTTCTTCGATTGCTATCGTGCTGGCGGTTGTTGGTTCGCCACTTACCCCCGAGTACCTGATAGTCCTCATCGGACTGCTTGTACTCAACCTCACAATGGCTTGGCTCGCGCTTCGCCGCGCCTAACTGTGCGACAACCTAAACACCAAAGCCCTGATTCAATTCAGGGCTTTGTTTTTTTCTAAAAATGTCAAGACGCGTTGTCTCCGGCTCGATTGTGCACCATGGGACGACGTCAGAACGGTTTTGGCTTGCATTTGAGATGGTCTAGCTATAATCTAACCAGACAATGTTCGATTGGTTATACAAAAAATTTTCTCGTTTTTTTGAATCGGTGCTGGGGTTATTGCCCCTTTTTGTTTTGCTAACTCTATCTGGGGTTGTGCTTTTGGTAATTTTTCAGTCAAAAACTAGCTTCAATCAACTCATTGAATTGTTAAAGGTAACAATTTGGCCAACAATAGTACTGTTGTTACTTCTCTTTTTTAAAAAAGTGTTTACTTATCTATTCTTTTCTATCGAGGAATTTAATTTTTTTGGTGCAAAGGGCAAATTGAAAAATGTGAGATCTGTTGTGATGGAAAAGGCTGAGGATATGTATCAGTCAAGATTGGAGCAAGAAAAACAAGAGAAGGAAAATGAGAAAAACAAAAATGAATTGGCAATGCTTAGAGCAAGTAAGGACAATGAAGTAGAAAATAAAAAGAAAATATTAGATCTTGCAGAGCGTATACTCGCTGATAAAGAGAAGCTTGTTGAAGAAAACAATTCTTTAAAAAAGAAAATAGATTCAATTTTGAACTCTGATGGTCCGAGCGCACAAGATCTCCAGCAAATGATCAGTGACCTTTTAGCACAAGTCAGCGCTCTACAAAAGCAACTTGGAGAAGATAAAAAAGTTGCTAAATAGCAGTAACAATATTCTCTTTTGTTGTATTTAAAATCAGCTCCAATTTTTCATCATGATTCCATGACTGAATTTCTTTTTCTCGTAGACGTGCTTCTTTGCGTGTAGGATAGCGCTCTAAGTGTTGGAGGAACACAGGTCTGTGCATTTTAGTGTGGAAAGCGCCACCCCAACGCAAACCGTTGTGTTGTTCGATTCTGCGCCTAACATTTGAGGTTATGCCTGTATACAATGATCCGCTTGAACACTGAACTATATACACATAACAATACATACTCGCTGATAGTATACAGAACTAAATTAGCAATTACATAGACCTATGTGCGGGTGAGAAGAATCGAACTCCCGACTCGACGTTGGAAGCGTCGCATTTTGCCATTAAACTACACCCGCGGTTATTTTGTTGAGAGCTTCACGATTCTAGCACACCGAGCACATATTTCAATAAAAACCCGCCGAGATTTCGGCGGGGTAGATGGTGGGGGTGTTTGTGCGAGCAAACATTCCAGATAGGCGAGTCGTTCCGGTCCTTCTTTGAGTCCGAGGGTAACCAGTTCTTGGTAGGTCGCAATCATGGAAAGAACCAGTGCTTTCGCATACAAGCAACCACCTGGTTTTAAAAGTGGTCTCGCTTGCTGCCACTTTTTTAGTAGCTCGTGAGCACGGTTGAATCGTTGGTACAGCTTCTTTTTTCGCTTCTCTGCGCGGCGATTATGCAAAAAGAGCCAGAGGAAGATAAAGAAGCCTGTAATGACCACACCAGAGTAACCGATAAGGATAGTCGTCTCTTTCATCATACTCTTCTCCCTTGTCTGTAGTTATTAAATCACAGTGGTTTTTAAAACAAAAGACCCGCCGAGTGGGGCGGGTCTAGGTGAGGCGGGTGGTCGTGCAAAAGTCGGTACAGGTGCTGAAGAACAGTTTGCTTTCGGTCTTCAGGTACTTCGGTGGTATGCACACATACGTCTATCATCGCGAGTACCAAAGCCCGAGCGTACGGGCAAGTGGCAATGTGGATCAGCGGCCGCACTTCTCGCCACCGTTCTAGTCGGGCAATGAGAGTGGCGAAACGGGTGGCCCGAGCAAAACCTTCAATCATGTGTCGCTCCTTTGTTCTGCCGGACATTTAAGCACGAGTAGTACGGCCATGCAACACAAAAGCCCCAGGCTAGGGGCTTAAGTGGTGTGATGGGAAATAACGAGGAACACTCTTCGTATTTCCGTTATAGCGTATTTACCTCCGCTACCCGTTAATTATATCATGCCTCCGGCAGAGGGGTGGGGAAAACAAAAGGCGGGACGCATATATAGCGCCCCGCCTCTTGAAAGAGGAGGATTTACTTCACTGAATCCTTCAAAGCTTTCGCAGCGCGGAATTTTGGTACGCGCATCGCTGGAACCTTAACGGTTTCGCCAGTGCGAGGGTTGCGAGCTTCGCGAGCAGCGCGCATTTTGGCTTCAAAAATACCGAACCCTGCGACTGATACTTGGTTTCCGTCTTTCATGGCGGCTTCAATGCCACCAAAGACTGCGTCGACGGCTCGTTCAGCGTCAGCCTTAGTAGTACCGAGTACTTCATGGACTTTGCTGATGATGTCTGCTTTGTTCATAGTTTCAGAAAATTATTTTTCTAAGAGTGTGTAAATGTGTGGTGAGCAAAAACTCAAGCACAGCGCCGTTAATGGCTCGAAACATTATATAGCAACGTATTTGTGCTGCAACGACTACCCATGAGCTTTTTGTGTGTTCTAATAATAATTGGAAAATTAAAGAAAGACGCCGAAGTATCGCCGCGACAGTTGCCAGGCTGGAGGTGAGGGGGTAATTTCTGAACAAACAAGGGAATTTTTTGACGAAAAAGCAATGCGGGGCGAATCCAAAGGATTCGCCCCGCTACCAGCTACGTGCACACCTGCACGGGTAAAAATTCACCCACCAAAACCAAAACAACAAAGGATTGAATGGCATTTGAAATACATAGCCGGCGCCTCGACAGTTGGTACAGGTAGCGGCCATACGGCACCTCCATTCCACTGCTAAGCATACGCCTAGAGAGGGGGTGTGTAAAAAAGCTTGTGCACAGAGGCATAAGTGACCTACTCCCAACACACTTAGTTGATGATAGGAAAGCGGCGAGTTCCGAAGGAACCCGCCGCTGTTTTGTTATATTTCAGAGTTTTGCTTGAAAGGTTAGCGCGCGTAACTAATCACTCGCGTTTCACGAATCACATGCACTTTAATTTCGCCCGGGTAGCGCAGACGCTCTTCGATATTGAGCGCAATGGTGCGTGCGAGGGCATTCGTTTCAAAGTCGTTGAGAGCAGTCGGGTTTACCAAGACGCGTATCTCGCGGCCGGCGGCAATCGCGAAGGCTTTCTCCACGCCGGCGAGGCTGGTTGCGATGCTTTCGAGGTCAGACAAGCGCTTGATGTAGTTTTCGAGCGAGTCACGGCGTGCGCCGGGGCGGCCGCCGGAAATAGCATCAGCAACCTGCACGATGATACTTTCCGGGGTCTCGTACGGATACTCCTCGTGGTGGGCGCGCATAGCAAGAATCACTTTTTGATCAACGCCATATTTTTCAAGAATACGGATGCCGATCTCGACGTGCGTACCAGCGACTTCATGGCTGACGCACTTGCCGATGTCGTGAAGCAACGCTCCGGCACGCGCCACAGCCACGTCAGCGCCGACTTCTTCGGCAATCATGGCGGCAATGTGTGACATTTCAACTGAGTGCCAGAGTACGTTTTGGCCGTAGCTGGTGCGGAAGTGAAGACGACCGAGAATCATAATAAGGTCTGGGTGCAGGTTTGGCACGTTGGCTTCGTAGGCTGCCTTTTCACCCATGCTGCGGACGGTTTTGGCCACTTCAGTGCGAGCTTTTTCAACCATCTCTTCAATCTTGGCTGGCTGGATGCGGCCGTCTTTGAGAAGCGCTTCAAGCGCCACGCGAGCAATCTCGCGACGGATTGGGTCAAAACTCGACAGGACAATGTAGCCCGGCGATTCGTCGATGAGCACATCGACGCCGGTGGCGCGCTCAAAAGCCCGCACGTTGCGGCCTTCTTTGCCGATCACCTTGCCCTTTAGGTCATCGCTTGGGATCTCGACGTGTGCCGTCATAATGTTTGGCGGCAGATTGTTGCCGACACGATGAATAGCGGCCAAGAGTATATCTTGGGCTTTTTGCTCATACGCTTCGGTGCCCGCTCGTTCGATTTTCTCGATCCGCCCGCGCACATCATCGGCGTTCTGTATTTTCACTTCAGCGACCAAGCGTTCTATGGCCTCTTCCTTGGAGAGACCGGCTACTTCGGCCAGTTTCTTGTCTATCTCCCCCGTTCGTTCGTCGAGTTGCGTTTTAATTGATTTCACCTCTTCAATTTTTTCGCGCACCAACTCTTTTTGTGAGTCGATGGTGATCTGTCGTTCGTCGAGCATCTCCTCACGTTTATTGAGTCGGCTTTCTTTTTGTTCGATTTTTTCCTCTTGCTGTGTGCGGCTGTGCTTTGCTTCCTGTTCTATAATGGCGGCTTTCTTTTCCGCTTCTTCGATGATGGCAATCACCTTGCCTTCCGCGTCAATCGTGCGCTTCTTGAGTTCGAGTTCCAGCGAAGATTTTTTTGAAAGGGCGTGGAGGTACCGTAGATAGTATCCGGCTCCTAGTCCCAAAAACAGAGCAAATGCCAGCGCAACCGTAAATAAGAGTGGTGGCATGGTTTATAAAATTAATCGTTCGTAACGGTTGTACACCGGAACTGTACCCGAGTTTTCGGGGTTTGTAAAATGAGCTGGACTTTTCAATTGTCAGTAGTAGTGTAGCGCAAGGAGCACAAAGGAGGAGTGAGTATGGATAGACAAAAGGCACAGTTTCTCCAGGCCGTCGGCCGGTCTGACTTTGCTCGGGAGGCAGAGGAGCATTTTTTCGCCGCCATGCGGCAAGGATATGCGGCCGACTGCGTGAAAGGTTCTCTACCCGACTTACCCGGTTCAAAATCAATCGAGTACACGCATGACGATTGGCGGGTGCTCGATGTCTACTTCGTCACCGTCGACAGCAACTGGAGCGCCGGTTCAACTACCATCTGGTTTATGAATCGGCCAGTCTGGATTATGCAATACGCCGGTTGGTACGAAGAGGCCGCCTTGCCCTGTCTTAAGGCAGCGCTCGCTGACGCGTACACTCGCGGTGACTACGTGGGTGGGCGAGGACCGGAATACTTCGACTACGACAGCCATGCCCGCTACTGGAATAAAGTGGCAAAAAATTGCTTCACCGGTCTCACGCAAGGTGAAGAGGAAGTAGAAAGTGCGGACGGCCAGTCTCTCGGTCGGCACTTCTATCATGCCTTCTGGCTTGTCAGGAGGTAACACATAGCCGCTCGGCCTTCGGTCGAGCGGCTGTTTTTGTTATTCCATTTAGTTCTGGCTAGTCTTGAGTCAGTCCTCTAGACTTTGCTTATATTTTGTTGTATTGTCAAATCAGATTACCACTCATACAAATCTGAAAGGAAGGTGCGTAATGATGGGTAAAACGAATGCGTTTCAGGGCGCGTTTGAAGCTCTTTCACAACTTGGTATTCCTGGTCGACTGTCCGACCTACACGATGCCGGTATTTCCATCCAACGAACGATTTTGGGCGGAAGTCACTCGGTGGTGACGTATCCACCACTCAATTCACTTCAAAAGCTGGAGCCAAACGACGACATTCATCCAATCTATTTCGGTGAAAGCACAAGTTTATACATCCACATCGCTTTTTGTGAAACGAAGTGTTCGTTCTGCCATTATGCGGTGCGAAACTATCGGGGCAAAAGCAGTAGCCCGCCCAGTCGAGCCGAAATGGTCAACGACTATCTTACAGCCCTTGCAGCTGAAATCGACGATTGGTCGGTTCAACTTAATGGAGAAGAAACCACTATCAACTCGATCTATATAGGCGGCGGCACTCCACTGATTCTGGAGACTGGACAACTCATTAGTCTCTTGGAACATGTGCAGCAAAAATTTTCGGTCTTGCCAAACGCTGAAATATGCGTCGAGGGCAGTCCGCTTACTATCACCGCAGTCGATGGGCCGACGAAGCTTAAAGCGCTGAAAGCACACGGGGTCACCAGACTGAGCTTTGGCGGCCAGTCGTTTGACGACGAGGTGTTACGCCGAGCTGCTCGGGGCTACAAGCAAGATGTCCTGGTGCAAGCCTGTGAAACTGTGTCTCGCTATTTCGACAATTGGAATCTGGACCTCATCCAGTCTCTTTACAAAGGCAATAAAGATGAGGTTTGGCACAATCTCCAAATGCTCGAAAAACTGCGACCGCCGCATATCACTTGGTATCACGGACGATTTGCGAGTCGGCCGCAAGGAGCGTGGCTCAATGACGCGCAAAAGAGTATTGATTTCGAGACTGAAGAAGAAACCCTGTTTGGCCGAATGTTGCTTTGGCAACAGTTGACAGAAATGGGGTATTCGCAGGTCGATGGTAACCGCTTTGTACAAAGCGAACAGTACATCGACCCGTTCAAGAAAATTCGAACGTCCGTTTCGAATAATCTTCTAGGACTCGGCGCGTCGGCGTATTCACATGTCGACATGCGGCCCTATCCGCGTTGGTTCACTGTTCCGGAGGGAGTATTCTTCCGTAACGTAACCGACATTGGCGAGTACATGCGTCGAATGCAAACTGGTCAAGACGCTGTCGGGAGTGCACTTGCGCTTAATTACAATGAGTATCTTGCCGCTGCCCACGCGACCAGCTTGCGCACAGGCATACTACTGTCCGAAGTTGGTGAGTTTTCGTCCACCAATCAAGCAAAGCACTACAGAAATTTACGCTCCAAGTTGCTAAGCTTGGGATTACTGGAGCGCTTCAGAGACGGAAGCAAGAACGGCATTCGTCTTTCAACACTAGGTCAACTGTATGAAGATGAAGTCCTTTCGTCTTTTTATAGTCCAACCGTGCAAGAACTGCTCATTCGGGCGGCATAACCGAGGCAATACCAACAAGAACTACAAAGAGCGCCTGCGGCGCTCTTCTTTTTACTTATATATCGCGTCGACAATACCGTAGGTTTTGGCTTCTTCAGCATCCATGAAGAAGTCGCGGTCGACGTCTTGCTCGATTTTGGTGAGCTTCTGGCCGGTCGCTTTCGCGAGCATTTTGTTGAGACGGTCGCGAGTTTTGATAATGTGTCTCGCGGTGATATCGATGTCGGTGGCCTGTCCGTACGCTCCGCCGGAGGGTTGGTGGATCATCACTTCGGCGTTCGGCAAAATGAAACGCTTGCCTTTGGCGCCTTGCGAGAGGATAAGCGAACCCATCGAGGCGGCCATGCCGACACACACCGTCGCCACGTCTGGTTTGATGTGGTGCATGGTGTCGATAATGGAAAGGCCAGCCGTGACGCTTCCGCCGGGGGAGTTGAGGTAGATGAAGATGTCTTTTTTTGGATCTTCCGCTTCAAGAAAAAGAAGCTGGGCTACGATCAGATTGGCCATATGGTCTTCAATCTGGCCGGTAATGAAGATAATGCGTTCTTTGAGAAGGCGAGAAAAGATGTCAAAGGCGCGTTCGCCGCCAACGGTTTTTTCAATCACCATCGGCACGAGGTAGTTGCTGGTTGGGGTTTCGTGTTGTGTCTGTTTAAATTCCATATATCAATTTCAAAAAGTTAGTACTCGGCCATGGTACCAAAAACTGCAAAAATGAACAGTCTAAAACACGCCGCTTCGAAACGAAGCGGCGTGTGGGGATCACCCAACGAGCTTACATCGCTTCGAGCTTTTGCATCACGTCTTCGTTCATGAGCACCGAAGCCACGTAGAGTTTCACCCGCGTCGGGTCGGCATCCTTAAAACGTTCAAGCAACTCCTTCGTTTGTGCCTCGACTTTTTCCACGTCTGGGGTAATTTTTTCGGCGCGAGCAATTTCGTTCAGTAGTAGTTGCAGTTTCGCTCGTTTGGCGGCCGCTGGTGTCCACTCAGCGACAAGTTCCTCTTTGGTCTTCTTGATATGGGTGAGATAATCTTCCATCTTCAAGTCGGCGCGATCGAGGTCTTCCTGCATGTGGGCAAACATTTGGCTGATCTCAGAGTCAATCAAAATCTTGGGCAAGGTGACAGCGGTCGCCTCTATAATTGCGTCAGTGATAGTGGCGCGGTGACTGGCGGCGTTGTCAGTCTTTTTTTCAATTTCCAAGTGTTCACGGAGCTTTTGTTTAAAATCCGCTATGTTCTCAAATTGCCCCGGCTTCCCGAGCGATTGTGCCAACTCGTCCGTCAGCACTATCGGCGCGGCGGTTTCGGGAGTGGGAAGGTCGGGGAGGGAATCATCAGTTTTTTGAGCGGCTTTGGCTTGGAGCTTTTCATAGGCGGCTTTCTGCCTGAGAATATCTTGGATTTTGGTTTCAAGTTCTGCCTCATCGACTTCGTCACTTTTGCGCGCCGTGTTGATGCCTTGGGCGATTTTTTTGTAGTCAGGCAGATCAAACTTTGGGATGACCGCCACCGTGGCGCTAAAGCCGAGCGGGTTGCCTTTGGCGATTTTGGTAATCTCAATTTTGGGTTGGCCGATGGCGTCGATGTTGTGTGTTTCAAGAATGTGCGGGTAGGCGTGGGCGATCGCGCGTTCAGCCATTTCCACAAGAATAGTCATTTCACCAAGGTGTTTCTCAAGTACCGCTTGCGGTACATTGCCCTTACGGAAGCCGTCAATGGTGACATTTTTTCCGAGCGCCACGAGCGCGGCTTGGCGCTCGCTCTCGAGTTCGACCAGCGGCAATTCGCCGGAAATTTTGACCTGTGAGTCGGCCAATTCTTCGATGGTAAATGCTTTTTTGAAATCTACCGCGTGTGAATGTGACATAGTGCGGCTAGTGTACGCAACTAAAAATAAATTGCAACTGAAAACGGCGAGTCCCTTTGGGACTCGCCGTTTTTACTTCTTTCCTTATCACCTACTCCACATTGGCGTCAAGTTCCGCATCAATGGTTTGAAGCTCGGTGTCGAGCGAATCAAGCTGTGTACTCTCGAGGTCGGCTTCGATGGCTGAGAGCTCATCTGACGTGCTCACGACTTCAAACGAGTCCGTTTGTGCTTCAGCCGTGGTGCTCTCCGGTTCGTTGTTCTGTTCTGGCGTGGGACGTTCCACTGGGAGCGGTTCGGGTAGCGGAGCGGTGTTTAGAGTGGTAAACCAATAGTACAGTCCGCCCAGAATGACCAACAGAATGACCGCCAGCATAAATAACACCGGGCCGTTTGTCACCGAAGATTTTTGCGGCGCTTCCGGCGTGACACTGCTGTTTTCTGGCATTTTCATCTTTTCGCCTTCAAAGCGCGGCGTGTGTACTGATTTTTTGTTTTCGTCCATAGTGATAGCGATTAGTAAGTAACTTATTCTGATTCTGTTGGCTCCTCTTCGGTTGGTTCGGCTCGCACCGCCTCACTTACCCCACGGTCTACCGCCGCATCCTCGAGTGATGTTTTAAGAGCGGCGACGGTGCTCCGTAAATGCTGGTGCGCTTCTTTAATGTGGTTGTGGATGGCAGCAAAGGTTGTCCGCACTTCCTGCCATTCAGTTTTTGGGTCCTCAGAGCCAACCACGTTTGCAATCTGTTCGTCAATTGTTGCAAGTAGTGTCGTTGCCTCGCTTAACGACGCTTGCGCATCGGAGAGAGACGATTCGGCGGCCGACGTGTCGATGTTGTTTTCTTTGAGCTTGGCGATTCTTGCTTCCAGGCGATCAATAATGTTTTGCAGGCGAGATGTCGCGCCGTCCATACGGTTGCTGACATTGGCGGCCAGGTTTGTAATGCGGGACTGCACACGCTCGTGGAGCTCGGCGCGGCGTTCGGTAATGTTTTCTTGTATGCCGTCTCTTCGCTCGTCAGCCAAAGCCGTTTCGTCGTGTTCGAGCTCATCATCGTCGGCAAAAGCCATTGAAGCGCCGACACTTAGTAAGGCAACGATAAAAAACAAATACAACGGTACAATGTATGGCTTCATAACAAAATGCAATTACAGGGTATGCAAAAAGTATAGCGCCGCTTAGACGAATGTCTAAGCGGCGCTATGCACATCAAGCGTCAAGTCTTATTTTTTCTCATCGTACATCTTTCGGCTTTGTTCAAAGGCAACTTTCGCTTCTTGGCTTCCGTGCCAGGCGCCGACTTTCACTGTTTTGTTCTGTACTTTTTTGTATGTCTCAAAAAAATGCGACATCTCTTTTATAAAGTGCTTGTTTAGATCAGCCAGATCTTTTACATCATCAAACCGCGGGTCATCGACGGGTACGGCGACCACTTTGTCATCGCGTTCGCCGCCGTCTTCCATTTCCATGATCGCGACCGGTCGAGCTTTCACCAAAATACCCGGTGCTAGTGGATAGGTGGTCAACAACACCACATCAAGCGCGTCTCCGTCGTCAAAGAGTGTCTGCGGCACGAAGCCATAGTCAAAGGGATAGTCTTGGGCCGTGTGCATGACCCGATCAAGCGCAATGATGCCGGTCGCCTTGTCTATCTCGTATTTATTTTTCGAGAACTTTGGAATCTCGATGATGACATTCATCTCATCCGCAGTACCAGCGGGAATATCGTGTAGTAGATTCATGGGTGATGTATAAAATATTAAATGGTTGCTCCAGTATACTACCGTACGATAGAAATATACCAAGGCACATTGTAACTTGAAAATAAATCCAAGTGTTGTAGAGTATCGGTTAGCTTTTGATCTTGGAGGAAACAATGAACGTCATATACGACGAGGATAGCAAAGTGCGAGATCTTGAACTCGCTATGTACTCCTATCTGGAGGCGGATTGTGCCGAGGAAGCGGCCGAACGAGTGGTTGGCAAGACCATCGCTTCTGCGGAAGCGGCTCTGCGACTGATGAGAAAAGTCGGCGCGCAAAAGTTTCGAGAAGACCCGGAGTCGGTGACTCCGAAATATATGCTGGTTGCTCTCTACGGAGTAGCAAATCAAGGTTTTCTTGCTCAAGCTGACGTGCATGTGCTTGAGCGGGAATTTCGTCAGATCGGCGACTGGGACTAGGGCGTTTGGAGTAGTATGGCCGAGCGTTGCGCGCTCGGCCTTTTATTGCAAATTAGATTTCTTATTGTATTGTAGCTAGCGAATCAGCTCTTCATTTATAAGGAGAATCCGTTGTGAACGACAGTGAGTTACTGAAGCTTTTTCGCATCGCTATCCGCGCCGAAGGCCATGACAAGTCGGTGCTCGGGGCGGCAAACCGTATCTGCGGGCGGTCACGCACGCAAGATCTAGCGGTGATCGAGCTCCTTGATACCGAGGGCAAGAGGATATACCCACACAGCGATGAAGGTTGCTTCTTGTACGACGTCTTTTACCGTCTCAAGTACTCGAAATATCTCAAAGCCGATGAAAAGATCGCTTTGCGCAATCGACTAGTGAGACGTTATCCAGATTACCCAACCATGTTTGGCGCGACAAAGTCAGCCGAAGGTGTCGCTGTCCTCGCAAACTACAAAAAACGCCGATGGTAACCCATCGGCGTTTCTTTTTATTTCAGTTTGGCTTCGGCTTCTTCGGGGGTGTCGATTTCATCTTCTTCTTCAGAGTCAGGCGTCGTGTCTCGGTCGCCGGTTTTTTCATCCTCGACGGCGAGTTCTGGCTTGATGGTAGTGGCGTCTTCGTTTTCAAGCACGTCGACGTCTTCACCGACCGGTGAAGTGAGCGGCGCTTCGAGGTCGACTTTGCCATCAGCGCTGGCTTCCGCGAGTTCTTCGCCGGTCTGGGCTGAAACAATGTCGATTTTCCAGCCGGTCAGTTTGGCGGCCAGTCGCACGTTTTGACCGCCGCGGCCAATCGCCAGCGACTGCTGTTCGGGAGCTACTTCCGCGACCGCGTGGCCGCGGTCCCCCGCTGCTTCGTTTGGTTCGGTTTTAATGGTCACGTGCATCACTTCCGCTGGTGAGAGCGCGTCCTCGATAAAGAGCGCTGGATCAGGAGACCACTCAATGATGTCGATTTTTTCTCCACCGAGCTCGCTCATGACGGTCGAAACACGCACTCCGCGTTGTCCGACGAGCGATCCAACTGGGTCGATGTGTTCGTCAACCGCATGTACGGCGATTTTGGTGCGGGCGCCGGCTTCGCGAGCAATCGCTTTCACCTCAACCGCGCCAGACTGGAGCTCCGGCGCTTCAATGGCAAAGAGATTTACTAGAAAGTCTGGATGTGAGCGTGAGAGTTTGAGAAAAATACCGCGCGGGGTTTCTTCGACCGCGAGAAGAAGCGCGCGGATTCGTTCGCCCGGTTTGAAGCGTTCGCCCGGGATCTGCTCTTCGTACGGCATGATCGCGGTGACGCGCCCTAAGTCGACGTACAAATTGCCGCGTTCAAAACGTTGCACGTGTCCCATGACGATGTCGCCGGCTTTCTGGCCGAATTCCGCCATCGCTGATTCCTTTTCGGCTTCGCGGATCTTCTGCATGATGACCTGCTTAGCCGTCTGCGCGGCAATGCGACCAAAGTCGTCTTTTGGCTCGAGCGGGAAAACGAGCTCTTCACCAGGCTGTACGTCTTTTTTCATCATGCGGGCGGTGTTGACCATAATGTGCTTCTCTTCGTCAAAACGCACTTTTTTGGCCTCGCCTTCGACTTCTTCTTCCTCCGTTTCTTCTTCAACGACCGGGTTGCCCTCTTCGTCGATGGCTGGCTCGGGCTTGAGCATGCTTTCGTCAACCACGATTTTGACTTGGTTGAAGTTGGTTTTCCCGCTGTCGAGGTCAAACTCACAGTTAATAATCTGGCCTCGTTTGCCAAATTCTTTTTTGTAGGCGGTCGCGAGCGACTGCTCTATCGCGTCAATCATTTTGGCGCGCGGAATGCCACGTTCTTCCTCCATTTCCTGAAGGACGGAATTAATTACTTTTAAGTCAAACATGCCATTTTTATATTACACAAAGTGTAATTCGTAAAAATGAGCACAGAGGAAATTGGTCATTCCTAGACCAATTTCCTCTGCCTCACCACGGTGTTACGAATGAAAATCACTTCGAAATCTTTATTAAATTGTCTCTCTTCCTACAAAGACTGCCCGGCGCGAGCCGAGCAGTCATAGAGGGAGTTAGTGGCAGTATACGGGATTTTGAAGGAATGTCAAAGTAGTCGTAAGGCTCAACGCCTTGGAAACACCTATCCCTCAGCACATATTTGAACATCCGCGGGGGTAAAGTGCCTGTGGTGGTGACCAAACGTCGGAGCGTGTGAAAATATGTGGTGAGGGGTAGGGTGCACACGTGACTATTGACAAATTGTGTGTAGTATGATATACTAGAGAAAGGAACATTGCCATTTCGGTAATGTAATGGAGAGGATTGATCTATGAAAAAGTTCGTTTTGGCCGGGATTCTGGCTATGACATCGACCGCCGCGCTCTCTGAGGGGCCGCGGACGACCATGAACGTGACCACTCCGTCGGCGCTCGCGTTCACCTACGCCGACGGCCGCACGGAATTCGTGATTTCCGAATTTCAAAAAGATGAGCTCAAGGCGCTCGATTACGCCATATCGAGCAATGACATTGATCGTTCGTCAGTGTGGCCAGTTTCGGCCGGCGTCGTCGTCGTAGCGCTCAAACGCTGCGCCATCGGCGTCGAACCGTCGGCCTACAGCTGCCGGATCACTATCTGGCCGTCTTCGTAGGCGGCGCATCGCCGGTCGGAAAAAGTTTTCAACTTTTCCCGACCGGCGATTTTTAATACTCACACGCGTGCACATCCACCATTCGCGATTTTTTGAATGTTATAATAAAGGCAACCTTTGTGGGGGAATTATTCGTTCATTTGATCTTTTGTGCGTATCCGCGACGAACAACTCAAGCGATTCATACTTGATTCGGGTCTCATCACCAAGACCGACATTGGCGCGGCTGAAAAAATTGCCAAAGATGAAAATCGCTCGCTCGCTTCCGCGCTCATTGCGCACGGCCACATGACCGAAGACGACATGCGGCGAGTTGAATCCTACGTGCTCGGCATTCCCTTTGTCTCACTCAAAGACGCGAAAATCGACTTTGCCACCCTTACCCTCATCCCCGAACCAGTCGCTCGTACCCACAACATCATTGCCTACAAGAAGAACGAAGACTCGCTTGAGGTGGCCATGCTCGACACCGCCGACCTGCCAGCCATCGACTTTGTGAAAAAGAAGGTTGGTTTGCGTATTCAGCCCCGTCTCACCGACACCGAATCAATGCGCGCCGCGCTCCGCCAATATCAGAAGACTCTCAAAGATGAATTCGGCGACCTCATTATGAAAGACGCGACGCAACTCAAGGTCGTCAACGAAGAAGGGGAGCAAATGAGCGAGAGTGAGCTCAAGAAAATCGCCGAAGACTTGCCAGTCGTGCGCATTGTCGACACGCTCCTTCGCCACGCTATCATTCAAGGCGCGTCTGACATTCACATCGAACCGATGGAAGAGGAGGTGCTTGTACGCTACCGTATCGACGGCATCTTGAATGACGCGATGAAGCTCCCCAAGTTGGCGGCTGGCAGTATTGTGGCGCGTATCAAGGTCCTCTCAAACTTGAAACTAGACCAAAAACGCCTGCCGCAAGACGGTCGCTTTAAAATGGAAATGGACGGACAGAAGGTGGCCTTCCGCGTGTCAGTACTGCCGATTTTCTACGGAGAGAAAGTGGTCATGCGTCTTTTGCGCGAGAATCGTAGCGGCTTTTCGCTTGAAGGTATCGGCTTTCACGGCAGTACGCTCGAGCGGGTGCACCGCGCCACGCGGGCGACGACTGGCATCATTCTCGTCACCGGCCCGACCGGCTCCGGTAAATCAACCACGCTCTACACTGTCCTTGACCTGCTCAACACGCCGGAAGTAAACATCTGCACTATTGAAGACCCGATTGAGTACCAAATGGCTCGCGTCAACCAGTCACAAGTGAAGCCGGAAATTGGCTTTACCTTTGCCAATGGTCTTCGCTCGCTGATGCGTCAGGACCCAGACATTATTATGGTGGGAGAAATTCGTGATGAGGAGACGGCCAGTTTGGCTATTAACGCGGCCTTGACCGGACACTTGGTTTTGGCCACCATTCACACTAATTCGGCGGCCGGTACTGTCGCTCGTCTCTTAGATATGGGAGCCGAATCATTCTTGCTCGTTTCGACTCTGCGGGTAGCGGTCGGTCAGCGGCTGGTGCGCAAACTCTCCGATGACCGCCTGCCGTACATTCTCACCAAAGCCGAACGCGATGAATTGGCTGAAAAAGTCGACTTGGATCTTGTCCTTCGCACGCTCAAAGAAGAAAAGATTGTCAAAGGAGACGCGACCTGGAACGACATCTCGTTCTTTCATCCCAAAGAAAAAGGCGACACTGAAGACGGCTATCACGGGCGCATGGGTATACACGAAGTGCTTGAGATGTCGCCATCGATCAAAGAGATGGTGCTCGTCAATAAGACGGCCGACGAAATAAACGTGCAGGCACGGAAAGAAGGCATGCTGACGATGATCGAAGACGGCATTTTTAAAGCGGCGCAAGGACTGACGAGCATTGAGGAGGTACTCCGCGTTATCAACGAATAATTATGGCAAAATTTACCTACACTGGCGAAGATAGAGAAGGCAACAAAGTGAGTAACACGGTTGAAGCCACCGATCGCTTCGCGGTGTATGCCGTGGCGCGTGATGCCGGACACACTGTGTCTAAAATCGAAGCCGCTGGCGATGTCAGTTTTAAAAAGTGGCTCGACGTCGAAAAGATTAACTATTTTCTAAGTCATGTGAGCGCCGACGAACTCGTTATGGTGACGCGCAACCTCGGTTCGATGCTGGTCGCGGGTCTCACCGTCACTCGCGCGCTGTCAGTCATAGAACGGCAAAGCTCCAATCCTCGCCTCAAAGGTGTGATGAAACGAGTTGTCGAGCGCATCAACCAGGGCGATCAGTTCTTCGAAGCTCTCAAAGAATTTCCCCGCACCTTCAACGATCTCTACGTCGCTATGGTGAAAGCCGGAGAGGAGAGTGGAAAATTGGCTGAAGCTCTGCAGACGCTGGCCGTCCAAATGGAACGGTCGAGCAACTTGGTGAAGAAAATCAAAGGCGCCATGATCTATCCTGCCATTGTCATCACCGTCATGTTTGTCATTGGTATTTTAATGATGATCTATGTGATGCCTCAGATCACCGGCGTGTTTAAAGGTATGGATAAAGAACTGCCGGTGGCCACCAAGTTTTTGATCGGCATGAGTGACTTTTTAGTTGAGTACACGGCGCTCGCGATTGGCGGACTGCTGGCTTTTGTCGCCAGCATTATTTATTTTTTACGCACCAAATGGGGAAAGATTTTTTCTTCGTGGACAATTATACGCTTGCCTGTCATTGGTACACTCGCCAAAGAAACCAACGCCGCGCGTACGGCACGCACCCTCTCTTCGCTTTTAGACTCAGGCGTTGACGTTATCCAAGCTATCGAAATTACCGAGGAGGTGGTTCAAAATGTGTACTTTAAAAAAATCCTCCGCGACGCGCGCAATCGGGTGGAGAAAGGTACGCCGCTGTCTGAACCATTTATCGAAAACAAAAAACTCTACCCGATTCTCGTCGGCGAGATGATCCTAGTCGGTGAAGAAACGGGCCAAATTGCCGGCATGCTCAAGGAGCTGGCGACGTTCTATGAAAATGAGGTTGAGCGCAAAACCAAAGACCTATCAACCATTGTCGAGCCACTCCTCATGGTGGTCATCGGCAGTGGCGTTGGCTTCTTCGCGTTGGCGCTGATCGCGCCGATTTACTCGCTTTCAGACGGACTTGGTTCTTAACTCGCGTATGTTCGCGCCTCTCTCACAACTCGCATTCACCTTGGTTGAGTTGATTGTGGGGATGGCGGTGTTGGGCATTATTATTGGATTCTCGGTGAGTGGCTTTCAAAACTTCGCCAACTACCAGCAGTTTGACCAGGCAGTGGCGGGCGTATCTGCCACGCTTCGTCAAGCGCAAAATGACGCTCGCACGGCGGACGGCGATGCAGAGAAGGGCATTAAAATCTTAAGCAACAGCGTGGTGACCTTTGTGGGTAGCACCTACACAGCGGGCAACGCGACCAATATCACCACTACGTTTTCGGCCGTCACACTCACGCCGGCTCTCTCCGGCGGCGTGGACGAAATAGTGTTTACACGCCTGACCGGTGCGCCGTCGGCGGTCGGTACTGTTACGATTGTTTCTACTAAGACCGGAAATAGCGCGGTGGTCGAAGTGACCACCGCCGGTGTTATACAATAAATGTATGCCTAGTCGTTCTTCACAATCGGGGGTCACGCTGGTCGAGGTGATTGTCGGCATCGGCATCATCACTATGTCACTCGTTACTATTGGCCTGTCGGTTAATTCGTACGTTGACGCCCGCGCGGCGCTTCTCAACAACGTGAAAGCGACGTATCTCGCTGAAGAGGGGTATGAGATCATCCGCGCGTTGCGTGACGATGATTGGGACGCTTTTGCCGCTTTGGCGGTCGATACCACGCAATACCTGTCAGTCACACCCGTCACCATCGCCTTTTCCGCTACTCCCGAAATCATTGATACAAATTTCACAAGGTCTTTCATTTTGCATGACGTGTATCGAAATGGCAGTGATGACATCGTTGCCTCAACGACTGCCGGATCGACGGGCGACGACGGTGCGCGCGAGGTCGCAGTATCGGTCGTGAGTGGAAACGGGACCACCACTTTCCGAGCCATTCTCACTAACTTATTTGCACAATGATGGCTGCCACTTGCCACAACTCACGCACCCGCAACAAAGGTTTCACACTGGTTGAGATGCTCGTGTATGTGGCGATTTTGCTCATAGTGTCGACCGCGTCGGTCCTGCTTCTCATTTCGCTTGACGACTTGGTTGACCAGTACCAGCTTGATACCGCACTTTATCGCTCGAGCAGTAACGTGCTGGAGCGAGTGATGGTCGGGATACGCCAGGCTGACCAATTTGACGCGCTTGATTCAGTGCTCGACGATTCGGCACTCGGCGCGCTGTCGGTCATAGCTGGCGTTGATGAGACGCGGTTTGTCAAAAATGGTACAGCACTCGAACTCATCATCAACGATGTCAATCAAGGTAACCTCGTGAACGATCTGGTGTCGGTGACGGGGTTTACAGTTCGTCGGTATGATACTGCCCTCGGACAATTTATAAGAATAGAGCTTGATCTTTCAGCGACGGTTGACGGGACGACTCGAGATAGAAGATTTAATGTGGGCGGAGTAATTAGAGGCGCCATATGATGAATCGACATCACAGACAATCAGGTGCCGCCATGCTTCTCTTCGTGCTTTTTTTTGCGTTCGCGGCGAGTGCGATGATGTTTGCGCTCAACCAAAGTATTTTTGCTGACTTGTCTGATTTTAACCAACTCGTCCGTTCAAAACAGTCGATGCTGGCATCAGAAAGCGGCGCCGAAGACGTGGTGTATCGACTGGTCTTCGGTACCTTTTCGGTGGGAAACACCGAAGTACTCTCACTGCTTGGTGTCGGTGCGACCACCACGACCGCCTATGACTCGGTGGCTGATGTGTACACCATCACCTCGCAAGCGACCAAGGATACCGTCGTGCGCAAAAGTGAAGCTGTACTTTCAATCGGTGCCGGTTCAGCTTTCAACTACGGTTTGCAGGCGGGTAACGGCGGCATTACACTTTCAAATGGTTCCGATATTTACGGCAACGTGTACTCAAACGGCCCAGTCATTGGTGCGGGTACTGCCACAATCTTTGGCGACATCGTATCAGCTGATGCGGGCGGACTTATTCAAACCATCTCCGCCACCGGATCGGTGTTTGCCAATACCATCGATCACATCGATGCCGACGGAGATGCGCACTATAACGTACAGATCGGCACCAACGCGCAAAATCCAGTTGGCGGTATCAGGTACACGCCAGCCACCAACCAGCCGCTCGTACCGCTTCCGATTGATGATGCCACTGTCGATACTTGGAAGCAGTCAATTATTGACTACGGCACGACTATCACGGCCGCCGACCCACTATGTTTGAGTGGCACCTACACCATAGACACGAATGTGACGATCGGCTACCTCAAGGTAGAGTGTAATCTTGATATTAAAAAGACCGGCGCCTCGACTATCGTGACGCTCGACGGCCCGATTTGGGTACAAGGGAACCTTAGTTTTACGCAAGGCCCGACATTGCAGGTAGACCCAGCTCTCGGCCGCCGGAGCGTCCAAATGATTGCTGACGATCCTTCCAACAGACTTACCAGCAGCCAAATCGAAATTCGAAACTCCACCAACTTTGCCGGTTCCGGCGACAGTCGCTCGTACATCATGCTCTTGTCGATGAATGAGTCAGCCAGTGTAAGCGGAAGCGAAATCGCAATTAATGTTTCGCAGTCAGCCAACGGCGACGTGCTCGCCTATGCTGGCAACGGACTTATAGAAATCGGCAACAACATCGATCTGCGAGAAGTGACCGGCTACCAGATTGACGTTGCTAATGGTTCATCAATCACCTACGAGTCAGGCTTGGCCAGCCTCCTGTTCACCTCCGGTCCGGGCGGCGGCTATGTGCTCGATGACTGGCAACAGATAGAGTAACTACCCCTCTTAATTCGCTGTGGTACCATAAGCGGGTATGAAACAACAGGTTCCACTTATTGTTGCTAATTGGAAAATGAATCCAAGCACGCAGGAAGATGCACTCGCACTCGCTGTGGCAGTCGCCAAAAAGCAGAAACAACAAAAAAACGCCAAAGTGGTGCTGGCGGTGCCGTTTCCGTACCTCACCGAGATAGCTAAAAAAATTACGAGAAGCACCGTCAGGCTTGCTGCGCAGAATCTCTCAACCGAACCGCTCGGTGCCTTCACTGGCGAGGTATCAGCCGCACAGCTTCGCAACCTTGGCGTCGAGTATGTCATTATCGGTCACTCAGAACGCCGTGCCATGGGCGAGACAAACGAGCAGGTACAGAAAAAAATTCTCATGGCGTTGAAGCACTCATTGACACCAATTGTGTGCATCGGCGAAAAGACGCGCGACGAACACGGCGCTTTCTTTGGCGTGGTGGAAACACAGCTCCGCTCCATCGCCGGTGTGCTTAAGGCGGCTGATATAAAAAAAGTTGTCATAGCCTATGAGCCGATCTGGGCTCTTAGCACGACCAAAAATGGACACGTTGCAACTCCCGACGACGCGAAAGAAATGCAGCTTTTTATCGAAAGCGTGCTTACAAAATTGTATGATCGCAAAACAGCGCGAACGGTTCGGGTAATGTATGGTGGCTCGGTTAATGCAACCAACGTCACGGGCTTTCACCATGAAGGCGGTATGGCAGGTTTCCTTGTCGGCGGTGCCAGTCTTAAAGCCGAGGAGTTTAACAAAATCATCTCACTCGTTTCGACATGAAAGTTATCACCGATGCCGGCAATCTAAAAGGCGTGCGCGTTATCGTACGCGCTTCGCTTAATGTACCGGTGCGAGATGGGGTGGTACAGAACGCTTTTCGACTCAAGGGAGCCTTGCCGACGTTACGCTATTTGCACGAGCGGGGAGCGAAGATCATTATCATCGGCCACATCGGGCGCGACAAAAACGAAACACTCAAACCAGTGTTGGAAGAACTTCAAAAACATCTTCCGGTACATTGGGGCGGTGATGTTACGACGCCAGACTTTACAAAAAAGGCAGAACAATTGATAGAGGGAGAGTGTCTGTTGGCCGAGAACTTGCGACAAGATGAGCGGGAGGCGGGGAATGACTACTCTTTTGCAAAACTGCTCGCCGCGCACGGTGATATGTATGTGAACGATGCGTTCGATAACATTCACCGTGAGCACGCCTCGATGGTCACACTGCCAACACTGCTACCCGCCTTTGCCGGACTTAACTTGGCAAAGGAGGTAGCTGAGCTTAGGAAAGTTATGGTTCCAACGTCCCCTTCGCTTTTTTTGCTCGGCGGCGCAAAGTTTGAAACCAAAATTCCGCTCGTCGAAAAATATCTTGCGCTCTATGACCATGTGTTTATTGGCGGCGCGCTCATGAACGATGTGTTTAAAGCGCGTGGGTTTGAAGTCGGCACCTCCTTGGTGTCAGACGTGTCGCTCGTTGGTGCGGCATTTTTAAATAGTCCAAAATTACTTTTGCCAGTCGATGTGGTCGTGACTGGGCCAATGGGCACACAAATAAAAATGCCGCACCAGGTCGCACCGGATGAAAAAATGCTCGACTGTGGCCCGGCAACGGTAGCGATGCTCGCTCCCCATATAAGGGACGCAAAGACCGTGCTGTGGAATGGGCCATTTGGAAATTATGAAGCCGGTTTTGTCGAAAGCACGGAAACAACCGCGAAGCTCCTCGCCGACGCGAAAGCTTTTTCGGTGGTGGGCGGTGGCGACACGGTGGCAGCCATTGAAAAGCTCGGTCTCAACAGTGCCCTCGGTTTTGTCTCTACCGGCGGTGGGGCTATGCTCACGCTTCTCGAGCACGGCAGTACACTCGCACTCGATCGGCTTGGTTAGGCTAGCCTGCGAGGTGAGATTTTATTTTCAGAGCCAGTTCAGCGAGGCGGCTATCTTCGGCTTCGGCTTTTTTACCCATGACCTCACTAAGGCTCGTCGCACCGGCGGGTAGCGGGTAGATTTTTAGGTGGACATGCGGCACCTCGAGACCCTCAACCACTAGGCAACTTCGTTCAACATTTAATGCACGGTCTGAAGCCTGCGCCACCTTTTTTGCAATTGTAAACAAGTGATTATATTCAGCATCGTCCACATCGAAGATATACTCGATCTCTCTTTTAAGAATAACCATCGACTGGCCCGGAACCGCGGGATATTTGTCCATAATGACCACGCACATGTCGTCTTCGTAGATGAAGTGCCCAGGAATTTCACGCCCGATGATTTTAGAAAAAATGGTCGCCATATGCCGGCAATGGTACCATACCTGACATAGACTATGGCCACGTACCGATATCGAAAGACCAGTGACACAGAATTGCTTAAGAACGTGCCAGCACTCACCAACCGTTTGCTGGCCGCTCGGGGTGTTGTATCGGCGGATGAGGCAGAAAGATTTTTATATCCAAACTACGACGAACACTTACACGATCCGTCATTACTTCATGACAGTGATAAGGCCACGGCCCGGATTCTATCGGCTGTCGCTAAAGACGAACAAATTGCTATTTACAGTGACTACGATTGCGACGGTATTCCCGGTGCCGTTATTTTGCACGACTACTTCACGCTCATTAAGTACAACCATTTTCAAAACTACATCCCGCACCGGCACTATGAAGGCTTCGGTCTCAACCGTGGCGCTGTCGAGACTTTGTCAAAAGAAGGTGTGACACTCATCGTCACCATTGACTGCGGCACGACTGACCACGAAACGATTGCCTACGCGAAAGCCAAGGGTATTGATGTAATTGTGACTGACCACCACGAGCCGAGCGCCACCTTGCCAGAAGCGGCGGCGATAGTAAATCCAAAGCTGGGTGCGTATCCGTTTCCCGAACTCTGTGGCGCGGCGGTAGTGTTTAAACTGGTGCAAGTCTTACTCGCGAAGGGTGACCACGGTGTGGCGCCGGGGCAAGAAAAGTGGTGGCTCGATATGGTTGGTATCGCGACTATCGCCGACATGGTGCCACTCGTAGGGGAGAACCGCGTGCTCGCTCACTATGGTTTGCGTGTTCTGCGCAAATCGCGGCGGCCGGGTCTGCAACAGTTGCTCCGGAAGAATCGTGTTGACCAACGCTACCTCACCGAAGATGATATTGGCTTCACAATCGGGCCACGCATCAACGCCGCCTCGCGCATGGACAATCCGGAAGACGCGTTTCACATGTTGGCTTCCCGTGATGAAGGGGAAGCGGGGGCGCACGTTGAACACCTAGAGCGGCTGAACCAAGACCGCAAAACTATGGTCGCGCTCATGACCAGAGATTTGCACAAACGACTTGAACATCTCACTGAATTGCCGCCAGTCATAGTGCTAGGCAATCCTGAGTGGCGGCCGTCGCTTGTCGGACTGGCGGCCAATAAGTTGGCCGAGGAACACAAGCGGCCAGTGTTTCTTTGGGGTAAGGACGGCAACGGTGTCTACAAAGGTTCGTGCCGTTCGGGTGGACTCGTGAGTGTCGTGAAACTTATGGATGCCGCCGGAGACGCGTTCCTTGAGCATGGCGGCCATCATTTTTCCGGCGGCTTCTCGGTGCGTGATGAACATATTTTTACTTTTGGTGAACGACTGAACGAAGCGCTCGCGACACTCGGAGACCAGGCGGCGATTGAAGAAGAAGTGGTGATTGACGAAGTGCTCACACTCGATGCGGTCAATGACGCACTACTTAAAGAACTCTCCACCTTGGCGCCCTATGGCACCGGCAACCCGAAGCCGCTCTTTGCCTTTGAGGCGGTCACGCCAAAAAAAGTAGAACAATTTGGCAAAGGCAAAGAGCATTTGAAGATAGTATTTGAAAGGTCACACAGCCCGCTCGAAGCGATCGCGTTTTATGCTGACCATACTTCTTTTTTAAAAAATCCCACCACGGAGAGCATCTTCACCCTCCTCGCCCACGTCGAGCAATCGTACTTTATGGGCCGCCGACAGCTACGCCTACGCATTGTTGACATAGTGTAGAGCGCGAGCTACATTTACCTCGGCAACAGAGAGGGTCGCATGAGTTTGGTTCCAGGCGCTTATGTTTTGGCCGCAGCCACGAATGTCTCTATCGTCTTGGCGGAGAAGTCTCCAACCGGGTTTGCGGTTGAGTCCCTCGGGAGCTGTTTTCCAATTTCTCTGATTGAGGAAAAAGATGACGGCTTTACCCATATTACCTACCACGTAGAAGGAAAAAAACTGACCTCTACCCTCACCAAAAAATAAAAAAGAGCGCCTGACCAAACAGGCGCCTTTATTTTATGGTAGTCTGATATGACTATGGAAACAGTCATCATGTATACCGACGGTGGCGCGCGCGGCAATCCGGGGCCGGCGGCCATTGGTGTCCAAATTTTAGACAGTGACGGTACGGTCCTACAGGAACTGAGCGAAAAGATCGGCAATGCCACCAACAACTTCGCTGAATATCAGGCGGTGTGGCGCGCGCTTGAAACGGTGAAACAACTGTACGGAAAAAAAACCAAAGACATGATGTTTGAGGTCCGACTCGACAGTGAACTCATTCAAAAACAACTGAGTCACGAATATCAGGTGAAAGAGCCGGGACTCGTGCCACATTTTATGGCGATACACAATCTGCGCGTGTCATCGTTGCCTCATATCACCTTTGTGCACGTGCGTCGCGAAAAAAATAAAGAAGCCGACCGCTTGGTCAACGAAGCGCTTGACGCATAAGCGGGTTGCCCTCAAGTAAAGCCAGCCGCCCGCGAAGCGGGCGGCTGGCTTTAGTACAATAGAGAGGTGAATCTTCGGTTACTTCTCATCGGTTTTATTTTCTTCATGGCCGGGGTGGCGGCGCGTAGCGTGGTGTCGGTTGGCCTGCCACAAGTTACTTTCCTCCTTCTCCTTGGTTTCACGGTTGCCGTCGTTGTGCGTAAAACGAAACCAGCAGCCTTTTTATCTTTCGGTATCCCGGTCGTGCTCGGTTGCTTGTGTTTCGCGGGCGGTTTGTTGCGGATGGAAGCCGCCACGTGGCAGTTTGGTCAGTCGGCGCTCTCGAACGCCCGCGAACAGGAAGTGACCCTTCAAGGTGTCGTCATCAGAGAGCCAGAGGTGCGCACTGAGAGTACGCACCTCTACGTGAAGGTCGGCGCGGACACGCTACTAGTCAGTACAGACCGGTATACGGCTGTCACCTACGGGGATGAGGTAATGGTCAAAGGGACGCTCCGCGAGCCAGCCGCTTTTACGACAGAACTGGGTCGCACTTTTAATTATCCTGGGTATCTCCTCGCCCGCGGGGTCGAGTATTACGTACCGTTTGCCGACGTCGAAGTCATTTCTTCTGGTCAAGGAAACCCACTCATACAAACACTACTCTCTGGCAAAGAGAGCTTGCTCGCTCACATTGAAATGATTCTTAAAGAACCGCAGGCTGGTCTCGGCGAGGGACTCTTGCTTGGTGTGAAACAAGCGCTTGGTGAGGACCTTGAAAGAGATTTTCGGAAGGCCGGCATCATACACATCGTCGTGCTCTCTGGCTACAACATCATGCTGGTGGTCGCTTTCGTAATGTTTGCTTTGTCGCTGGTCGCTGGGCGGCGGCTACGAGTCCTGCTCGGGCTCATGGCCGTAACTGTTTTTGCGCTGGTGGTTGGTCTTTCAGCGACGGTCGTACGCGCGAGCATCATGGCCGCGCTTTTCCTAGTGGCACAAGCGTTTGGTCGTTCGTACGATGTACTGCGCGCACTCCTCGTAGCTGGTTTTCTCATGATACTTCTGAATCCGTATCTACTTGTGTATGATATCGGTTTTCAACTTTCTTTCATGGCGACGCTCGGGCTCATACTTATCGTTCCTTTGTTTGAACAAAAAGTGGCCGCCGGAAAATTTGCCTGGCGCGAGTATTTTCTCGCCACCATCGCGACACAGGTGGCCGTGTTGCCGCTCCTCTTGTATCACGTCGGCGAAGTGTCGCTCGTGGCGATTGTGGTGAATCTCCTCGTGCTACCGGCCGTGCCGCTCGCAATGTCGCTTACTTTTTTGAGCGCGCTCCTCTCCTTCTTTTCAACGAGTGTTGGTCTGGCCGTTGGGTACCTCGCACACTTCGTGCTTAGTTACATCATTGTCGTCGCGAGTTTCTTTGCCGCACTGCCTTTCGCATCAGTCGTAGTTCCTGCTTTTCCGTCATGGGCGGCGCTTTCTCTGTACGCGCTCTACCTGCTCATCTTTTGGCTCTGGCAACGTCGTTCTTTCGCTCAAAACGAGTTTAGTGGATGGCAGATTGTTGATGAAAGCGCTGTTGTGTTAGCACAGGCACAAAAAGGTCAAGCCAGCCGGAGAACCGTTCTTCCAAACGATCACCACAAAAAGCCAACGCGACCGGCACAGACGGACGTTCCGGTATTTTTTCGTTAAACCAGTCGTGACGCCACCACTTCCCAGTTGAGATTGTGGAAGAAAGCATCAACGTATTTGTCTTTCTCGGTCGACAGGTAGTCACGGAGATAAGAGTGTTCCCACATATCGAGCGCCAAAATAATATCAAGATCGGCGAGCTGGCCGATGTGCTGTTCGTCTACCCAAGTCTGTATGAGTTGGTCGGTGTGCGGGTCGTGATAGAGCATGGCCCAGCCGACGCCGCGAGTCTTGGCGATTTGCGTAAAGCGAGCCTGCCAGAGAGCAACGCTACCCCACTGGTAGGTAACTTTTTCCTTCAAGGAGCTGTCGGGGAGAGTTTTTGCTCCGCTTTCGAATTGGGCAAAATAGTATTCATGGTTGCGCATGCCGCCAAACTCAAACCCGAGCCGTCGCTGCATTTCGGCTATGGCAAACGCGTTGTTCTCAACGTCGCTGCCAAATGCTTCAATTTTTTCTCGGATCAAATTTACGTGCGTCACGTAGCCTTGGTAGAGGCCGAGATGGTTGTCAATAGTGTCTTTTGAGATTCCTTTCAGTTCAGGAATATCAAACGTAAGAGCTTCGTATTTCATAAGCAAAGAACTTAGCGACTAATGAGCAATGTTCGCATTGTATCATGGTGGTAATGAGAACTGAATATTTACGGGCCGTCGTGCTTTTGTTGCTTCTGTTCATCGACAGTGCGGTGTGGTTTCAGTTCCCGGTTGTCCAGGCGGAGAACTCATGCCAGTGTCTCTCAGTACATTTTTTGGATGTGGGGCAGGGTGATGCGATTTTGATTAAAACTCCTGATGGAGTAGAAATGCTGGTTGATGGCGGCCGTGATACGAGCGTACTACGCGCGCTCTCCGACACACGCTCGTTTTTTGATCGCAATATTGATGTCATGGTTGCTACACATCCTGATCTTGATCACATTGGAGGATTGGTCGACGTTTTGGAGCGTTATGAAATTGGGACGATTATTGAAACGACAAATGTAAGTGATACGTCGGGGGGGGGGGGGGGGGGGGGGGGGGGG
>ERZ1292625.726-Hain-H41-01um-R1-726-length-45437-cov-36_pt1 | contig 45437 bp, 75 predicted proteins | sample MGYA00564400_ERZ1292625 | MGnify/ENA primary metagenome ERZ1292625 (study PRJEB36523, sample SAMEA6512639) | groundwater metagenome | collected 2019-01-08 | study: AquaDiva: Metagenomics assemblies of 32 groundwater samples
GTACTGAGGCTACCAATAAGCGCAGGTCCGCCGAATACCATGCTCATAACCTCCCACCATTGCACATTGCCGAACTGACACCCGGCTTGTTCCATGATAGCAGACACCGCAACAGCCAAACCTGTGCCTGCCACGACGCCCCCAGCCGTAGTCTTGGGACTTCCAAACAAACGCTGCAACAAATTCATAATGATGTTCATAGAGCCTCCTAGGTTAAATTAACTATTCGTACTACTCTTCGTCGTGGATTTCAAGTCTCCCTTTGATAAAAGCAATACTCCTTCCTTGGCGCTCGTTGACTTCTTCAATGAGCTGTATGCGCCGGAACCCGATTTTGATGATGGTCCCAATAACGGCCAAGAGAATTGTATTAACAGAACTAATACCCAGATGCTGAGCAAGAGTGACAAGATCTCCCACATGGAACCTCCTTAGTAGTAATGCCAGATGACAAACTGTGGCTTGTCCTCAGCAATACCTACGTGAATAAAGTCCTTGCCAATACCAATACGCCTGACATCATGGGCGAAGAGCCATTTTAGCATCTTGTACCTGGTGACACCCTGCTTACATAGAATGTCGGCACCTTCGGCTGGGTCATACGTATGTTCACTCCCAGCTACTCCACCTACTTCTAAGTTATGACCTTCATCTCGCTGTCCAGAGGTAACAGTTAGCTCAATGCCAAGATGTTCCTCAAGGACTTCTAACACCTCAACAAGATCAGGATGTAGGTTCTCTATTTTGCCTTTCACTTAACGTCTCCTTGGCCGGTATATTGGAATGTACACACCCGCTGCTGGAGGAGCCGTGACTCCAAACGTCCTGACCACCGCACCAAGCTGTGATTGAGTAAAGGGCAACCTTCGTTCTCGAGTGATAAGCGAGACCATCCTGGGAGGCCTAATCTTCTGCTTGACTGTCTGGTGGCCAAACCTCTTGATAAATGTGACATGCCCTCGGTTGACTGTATATCGCCTGTGCCGGACATGTAATAAGGTAGACCCGAAGCGCGGTTGTATTCGCCGTGTGACAGTGGCCAGGTGGTCACTGAGGACCTGCTTCCTGACCTTCTTGCCGTAGCGAGCAGACCTCGGTGCGAGTGATGTGAGGATTGGCCTCGGGAAGGTTGGTGGTGTTGGAGGTACTCCACCCCATGCACCAATGTACTTGACCTTACCTTTGAAGCTGTAGCGGGCAGGTCTCCTGACAGCCACTGTGCGTACTGGACGAACTGGAGGCGGAACAATGACGACCAGGCGTTGTGGCTTTCTAAGTTGTACGTCTCCTCGAACTGCCTTACGCTGTTCGGCCAGGAGAAGCTTGAACAGCAGTGGCTTACGTCGAGTAGTTGGTTGCCCCCAGGCACCAAGCTGTTTAACCTTGCCGGTGAAACTGTAGCGTCTCCCACGCTGTACGAGCTTGGCCAGAATATCTCGTGGGTAGATCGAGTCAACAACGAGTGGTGTACCACGAGGCTTGATAAAGTCACTTCTGAACAGAGGCTGCTTAGGCCTGCGCACAAGCTTAACCAATACCGGGCGTACTCGAAGTTTCCTGACACCGAATGGTTCAACTCGTGTGATCTTGCCTTTGATAGGTCTACGCTTGGGAGCAAGGAGCGTGATCGGCCCACGCACTGGCGGCTTGCGAGTGCCGGTTCCCCAGGTACCGATCTGCTTCGTCTTACCCCTGAATACTCTGGCTCTAGGCTTCTGTGCCCGCGCGGCCAATACAACGCCAATTCGTTTCGGTCTAATAACTGGTGTGCTAGCATCTGTTGCACCAACCTCTCCTTCCCCAACGAAGCTGAGACTTGATCCAATTACAAGTCCTGGCATTAGAGTAACTCTATAGTAGTGCCTTCACAAACAAACTCATTCGCCGCATTGGCTACGCTAAAGGTAAAGCGGATGTTCAGGGTTGAATTCCCTGCATCAGAATCTATGGCGGCATTCCCCGCAATGGCTGGGGGGCCTTCTGCCGTCGCCGTATTGACCTGCCATTGCCCAATGCCGTTCGTGGGAGTCGGCCTCGCCGCGACGATATCAGTGAGCATGAACAGACCGTGCAGAGATTGATCGTTGTTTGCCTGCGCCACCAGATCAAATTCCACATGCCATGCTGCTCGGTCAGCATCCGCCACACTCGCCGCGCTGATGGAGGAGTACATGGTCGCCGCACCATACAGCACTTCTAATCGGAGCGACGGGACGCCAGAGTTAATCAAGATATTTCCGCCTGCCCGCACTCGCAAGACCTTGCCCGTGAGAAACAGTCCATTCGGGATCACGGGCGGCGTCGCCCAAATGCTATTGGCTGCCGTGGAGTTATTGACAGTCCGCGCAGTCGTGACCTTGTGAATCACAATGTTTCTATCGTGTATTATGCGCATGTCTGTGATTTTGGTCGTCTCGATACTGGTATCAGTGGCAGGTACATAGACAGCACCAAGTACAACGTCGTTAGCTGTTCTTGCGGGAGGCTTTGGTGAGGCAGCCGCCGTGCCAGCACGAACGGCTTTGGTCCCTGCGCTATTCACGACAATCAAGTCGATGCGCGGGTTGGTGGCATCTGCTGCCCCAATCGTGACATCTCCTGCCGTGACAGCAAACATGGTGCCATTTGACAAGACTGCTCCTTTAGCGACGGCGGGCGTCATGTCAGCTCCACCCGTGATCGCACAGCCAGACAGCACGCAGTCCACGCCAGTCAGTCCCGCCACCAGCACGTTCAGATACTCCTGGAACAGAATACTTTGCAGGTCGTTGTCGCCTTCGCCTTTGTCTGGAATAGTCCACATTATTGAGGCCTCAAAATAAACTTACGACCGAGGCCGGTGATGGGGGTGCCGAAGTCGCCCGCTTCCCAATCGTCCACCCTGGAGTCGGAGTTTGGCCCACTGAGCAGAAATACTTGCAGACCAGGCTTGCCAGATTCAATCGGCGCGGCGGAATCGTCATAGGACAGCGTTGGCGATCCTGAGCCGTTGATGTACATACTGATCACGGTTCCGACAATTCTCGCTTCAACCGTATCATTGCTTGCCAGCGTCACCGTTGCGCCAGTTGTGGCTAATTGAGTCATCGTGCCAGCATTATATCGCCTGATTGATAGCTCTGTGGTCGTTCCGAACGGGCCAATCGCTAAGCAATCATATTGCGTGTGCTCCGTCGTGGTGCCTCGAAGTGAGATACCAATCGCGCGGGTCACGCTAGACAAACTCACAACGCGCAGCTTCGCGTACTGATCGTTGGGGTATGACTCTGCCGTGCGGATCGCCGCATTTCCGGTATTGACAACCGACGGCTCGACGATTTGACTGACGATGGTCGGATTATCAAACCCAGTCACGGTCGTCCAGTTGGCACCGAGACCTCCATCTCCACGATTAAAGTCATCGGTAGAAAGCACAGCCATCTCAGTCCCTCGGTTTCGTCAGATGGTTAAACATGGTCAACACTTTCACCGCCGAGTCTCGACTGACCACTTTCACCGTGTCATAGGACTTCGGCGCGAGCTGCACCGCGGTCCCGCCAACGGAGAGCACGGCCAGGCACACGGCCATCAAGGGCTTCCTGAAATGCCAGCCAATCCCCGTCACGAATGCCGCCACTTCCATCCAGCGCAGCACCCGCGCAATCACGACGGGCGAGGTGGCTGCTCCTGATCCAAATTCGTAGGCCCCAAGATCCCAGTCCCCCACATTGCGGACATTGTTATCTCGGTCCAAGTTCGTGATGTCTGTCAGATAGGACGGGCTGATCCCTAAGTCTAGCGCAGCACTGCTCGTCGCGGTGAGATGGAAGTCACTCGCAGGATTCACGAAATTGCGATTCACCGTGCTCCCGTCTGAATTGTTTGAAATCGTCACGCCCCCAACAGAGACAATCGTACTCGCACCGATGTTATAGAACAGATTATTCACGATGTAGCCATTCGAGACGGTACACCCGACCTCCCCCTGCCCTAAAAAGATCCCGTTCCCTGCATTGATAAAGGTGTTATTGAAGACACGAATGTCATCGAGGTTCGAGGCCACCCCTCCACACCCGATAGCCACGTTCTGCGAAGGGTTGTTGTAAAAGACGTTGTTAAAGACCTGGAACGATTCCGGCTCCGCAGCGTCTCGGATGTCGCCATAGACGGGATAGTTCCAGATGTGCTCAAAATAGTTGTTGTAGATACGGACACGCGGGCCTCTGGTCTGAATCCCATCTTGATGTTGCACGCCGAGATAGACTGGCACATCCACGCCAATGAAGCGGTTATTGTAAATCGAAATGTTGCCCACGTTCTGAATTGCATCGTCGCCATTGCCGCTTCCATCATTATCAGCGATGATATAAAATTCTGAGTGGTGAATCGAGTTCCTCGTATAGCTGTTCGCGGGATAGCCTTGCACGCCAGGCAATCGACCGATGCCGAGCAGAATGCCGTCAATCCCATTGGGTCCGTTAAACGTCACGTGATCGACTTCCATCGTGTCGGAATCGTAGGCACGATACTGTCCGTTGGTGATGAGATAGCGCAGCGTGATGCCCTGGCTATTATCACCAAAGAGAATGAGTGGCGCAGTGACCGTCATTTTCTGCGTGCCATTGACCTCTCCGCTAATGGCGATCCATTGGTTATAGTTCACCCCTACTGGATCGGCGTAAATCCACTGATACGGGGGTGGCGTGGCAGTAAAATTGATGTTCACCATCCCATTGTGGTCCGATTCCGTGCTGACCTGATAGGTGATGCGATTCCCTGGCGTGCCACTCGCGCCGAGATATTCTCCGACACTATAATTTTTACTCACCGCCCCACCACTGATATTGACCGTATCACCAGGGACGAGCCCAGTGATATTCGACCAGTTCTTCCACGCCGTCGCCCACGAGAGTCCTGTACCGGATGTGCCCACATCGCTATCCATGTAATAGATCGTGGCCCATGCGGGTGACGGCACGAGGCACAGTGCCAGCCCCACCAGCCACGTCCCCTTGTTCCGCCAGTTACGCCATTCATTCAGCGCAAAGCGAAAGCCGTCCAGCAGGTAGACGACCGCCGCCAGCACGCCGAGGATGAGGGTCAGTCGGGCCATTATATTTCAGCCTTCCACTCCGCCCACGCCCGTTGGAAGAATCCAAAGAGCGCGAGCAGCGCGGTCAGCAACGAGACGATGAGTGCGATACGGGCCAAGATTACTCCTCAAACTCAATGTTACAGTCAGCGTTGATCGCGGCACCAGAGCCACGGTTACAGCGGATAGAGTAGCCCTTGGCTGAGGCAGCAGCACCGAAGATTTCAGGCTCACGCCCAAGGGGATACTGGATCACGAGACCACTCGACGGGGGGACTTCGTACTGCTTCAGCACAACCACGGTGCCTTCAGAGGCAGGCACTCGCTTGGCCAGAGTCACAGCGGCACCAATCGCGCTGTCCTTCTGGTCAGTCGCGGTGACGGCTGTACCTGCGGCTGACGCGGCGGTCACTCGGCACAGTTGCACCAACACCGGTACATCTGTCGCTGACACTCCACTGAATGTCACTGAGGCTTCGGTGATAACCGCTTTGCGATTGGCCGGTGGGTTGATCTCCAGTATGGTGGCCATTGTGGCCGGGACCACTTGACCTGTTGTAGAAGCTGCAAATAATGCCATTTTGGTTCCCTCTTAGGTTGAATTTATAAGTTGCCCAGGATGCCACTTGCTGTCGCTTTGAGCTTTGCCAACTTGCCTTCGAGTTCCTTGTATTCTGCTTGGAGCTTTGAGATCTCCAAACGTGCTTCTGCCAACGTATCACGTTCTTGTTCGATTGCCTGCAACAAGGCTTGGTGCTCGCTGCGAGTCTTTGTGAGAGCTTGCTCAGAGGCTTCTTTGATGGACTTGAGTTGCTTCTCTTGAGATGCGATCTTATCCTGATATTCACTTGCAGCCTTGGCACGTTGCGCTTCAAGGTTTTTGTTTAGAGAAGCAATCTCCTCGGCACATTTAGCCTCAACAGCTTCGGCTTCTTTGGCTGCGCTCTCTACCCTTTGCTTAAGCTCTCGTTCATTTTGCTCTAGCCCGGCCAAGTAGGTAATGAGCTTCTGGGCGTGCTCAAAGGCTTTGAAGCTCTTGAGCATTCGCTCAGCTTGTGTGACCAACTCGGTTGCTGTTATTTTCTCATCCATGGAACCTCCTATCCATTCATCTTAGATGTACGGCACACAAGGACGCACACGAGAGAAGTTGTGCCATCACCTGCTGAGACACGAGGGCGGATTACGTTTGTGTTCTCGAGCACTTGTTCAATCTTGGCCGCCGTAATGTCAAGGGCGGTGCCTTGGGGATCTGCTAATAGCGCATAGGTGGGTGTCAAGGCGGTGCCACCCGTCAAACTTGGAATGTAGCCTTGAGCGTTGGCACCTTCGATCTTCAAGTTTCCACCCGCGCCAAATGTGCCAGTGACCTGGACGCTTTTATCGGCTTTGTCTGGGAACACAAAAGGTGCGCCGTCGTCTCCATTGAGGAGACCGGCCCAAGTGACAATGTAGACACCCCTGATGTTGCCCCCGTGATGGTTAACTGGGATTTCAACTGTAAAGCTACGAGTTGCCATGTTAATGTTCCTCCTAGCCTAAGGCTTCCCAGTCAATAATTACAACGGGTTCGTCACCGGCGTCTGGATCTGTTGCGCCATCATGTGTGGTTGTTACACAGTAGCCAAGGGCGGTTGGGAAGACGATACCGCCTTCAGCGCCGGTGCAGATGATTTTGCTGTCCATCATCTGGCGCTCAGCTTTACCCGCCGGGATCGGCACAACTGCTACAGGTGCCGTAGTGCCAGGCGTAATGCTGGCAGTGTTGAACAACTGGAGATAGAGCTGGGGAGCATCAAATGTTCTTTGCTCTACCTTAACAGCTTTGAGTCTGGTTGCACCAGTGCGGATTACAACCGCTGTATTCTCGGCTGCATTGTTGCGTGTTTGAGGCATTTATTTGTCTCCTATTGGTCGCTGCCAAGGGCATCCTCTTGGGATGACTTGACCTGACCACCACGAACATTTATGGTTGCTGCTTTGGCACCATCAGGATCAGTAGAGCGGTCTATGAGTTCATCCTCAGCACCTTTACCTTCTCCTATTGAGCTAGTGTCATGGACACCTTCGATGCCAACTTGGTATTGAGCTTGACCTGTTTCGAGATCGTATTTCATGATGCTCTTTTTGCGGGCGTGCCTAGCACAATCCTCTGTGACATCTAAGGCCCCTTCGCTAGGTACAATGTAACTTACCCCATCGAACATGAACTTAAAGGCTTGCTTTGTACGGTTTATGAGTTCCACTACATTGCGATTCATTGTCCACCTTTTGGAGGCTAGCTTTAGCTAAATTTTGCCAAAGCTAGCCTCGGTTAGATTAGTTGATATGTGCAACGACCACGTTGCTTGTAATGCCATCCCATCGGACACAGCCTGCCGGCCTGTCCAGAGAGAAGTTCTCGAACACACGATACCTGGCTTCGTAGGCATCAACATCTACCAAACGAAGCAAGATGGTGCCATCGTCATCGGCCCATTCACCCTCGACCTCACTCCACCGAGTGAAGTGCATCGGGTCGATGCCAAACAAGGTACCATAGGGGGCGTCCTTGTCAACATTCCAAGGCATATCACCAAAGGTGATGTCTTTCATCTTGGCAGCCTTGGTGCCGGCATCTGGTGCGCGCAAGTCGCCACCTGAATAACGTCGGTCCACTTCCATCAGCGTGAGGTAGGCCCGGCGCACTGAGTGATGGCAGATAAAGAACTGCACAGCGCCTTCGCCGATTTGGTCTGCTACGTCAAGGCCTCGTTGAAGGATGTCTGCTGAGAGCGGCCCAACGGATGCCACGTTCACCGAATTGAAGATCGGGTACGTAGTACGATTGACATTGTGCAAAGTGGTCACAAAGTCACCGTCGTCTACGAGGCCCAACAGGCCCATGCTCTCCTTGTTGTAGGAGGTGTCTCCAAGGGTTGCTGTGGAGAGCTTCGCGGCCTGAACTATATAGTCGTTATCAGCAGTCGAAGCATCAGGAGCAGCATCGACTGTGACATTGGTTCCATCACTGGAAATCGCGGTGATGTTTCGTGCGGCACCTGACCTAAGGAGGCCAGTGCCAGGATTCACGAAGTGGATCTTCATACCTGTCTGGAGCCAACGAGCGCCGTTGGTTGCACCGGCTACGCCGCCAGGAGCATCCAAGATAAGCGTGGTGTTGCCTGATGGCGTGGCTTCGTTTACGAGAGCGAGAACACCAGAGCCCCAGCCGAACATGACTCGGTTTAGCTTGTTCGACAAGTCGCGGACGACGCCCTGCATTTCCTGGTCCATTGCCCGCTTGAAAGCACCTTTGTTGGAACGCGAGTGCTTGATTACCTGAATCGAGAGCTGAATGCGACCGTGGGCGTACCTGATGGGAATCTGGTGCTCCACGTAGGTCTGGTTTCCTGCATCAGGCAACGTGCCGTTCTCAGACGTGAACATGGTCCCCTGGTTCCTACCCACATTAAGCGGATAGCGAACAACACGACCTTCCCACGAGCCTGCTTCCTTTTTAAATTTATTTCGTGTCACCGTTCGGGAGTTGAGAAGCTGGATGATTGTCTTCTCGTAAACTTCCTTAAGGGCGGCATCATAGGCGCTAATGTCAAGTGCCATCATTCACTCCTTGATTGTTCCAGCATCTCAAAAGCTTTCTCTGAGGCTTTGTCGAGCACATCTCTCTCTTCAAGACGCCCTAGTTGACCATTTGTTTCTGGCTTTCTGGCTTCGTCTGGTTTCTGTGAAGAGGGCGCCTTTGCTAGAATTTTTTTACCTTGCAAATTTGCCCCAGGAACCATCTTACGAACATTCGGCCAGAAGGTTTTCTTTGCAATGTCAAACGCGGCTTTGAACACTTTGTCGTCCATTGCATAGAAGCGCCGTAGAAGAGACTTGTCGGCTGCGATTACACCTGAGATTAGCTCTTGGAGATACCTATTGGTTGATTCGCTTACTTCGATTCCAAGTTCCTTGAGGAACTCATTGTTCTGCTCGGCTCCACGTTCAGTGTAGGCTTCCTTTTGGATCTCCAGCATGTTGGTCATCACAGACAACTCAGGGAATACTTGCAGAAGTTCCTTGCGGATCTCTGCTTTCTCCTTGTCTGTCGTGCGATTTTGCGGAAGCGCCTCAAGTTCTTTCAAACGGCTGAGGCCCTTGCGAATATCCTCAGGAGAACCGAACTCTTTATACTTCGTGAAACCTTGATTCACCTCGTCGAAGCGACTTTTTGGAATCCACTTACCTTCAGCAGGCGGTTTCCCTGTATCGCCAGGTGTGCGATTGCCTTCTTCAGGTTCTGGAGTCTCAGTCGCTGTTTCACCTTCACTAACTACTTCTTCTCTAACTTCATCTGACATTTTAATCCTCCCTTGTTATAGGGGTTGGTTCCCCTGGATGGACGCTTTTTAACGTGGTATGCGGCCACGAACCATCCTCGAAAATAGAGTCCTGAGGAAACTCTATTTGTTTTAATTGCTTTAGCTTATCTGCAAGTGCACTGTGCCTAGCAAGAATAACCTCAGACACTTTGTGTCCACGACCTGTACTAGTATTCACGATACTAGAGAATTCTATTGCCAAAAGGGCTTGTTCTTTCTTGATAACAAAGAATGGCAATAGAATCTCTAAAGTTTGCCTTGCCTGTTGCGCCCTTTGGATCCAAACAAAATACGGTCTTCCTTTCTTATTTGAATTATTATATGTATGAGTTGAACCACCAAAAAGTTCTTGTAATTGTAATACCATTCTTGGGTCTGTATTATAAACAGCCAAAGTCAAACGATAGTGGCCTTTATGAAGATACACTCCAATCGTACCCTCACCATCAATTGCGCCTGCTGCCCAACCTAGAAGCGCAATGTCAATTAAGTCACTCATTATGCTGGTACCTTATCAAGAATTAATCGACCACCAACTTGTACGGCTGCCCCAAGGTTAATTATCAGGGCTTCCCCGGTGTTTGTAGTCATCCAGGGTTCTTCACTATAATCTAAGACAAGAGATCCAGTAAGTATGCTCATTGAGCCTGTTAGCTTGTTACTACCACTTTTGAAAGTCACAACAACAGCAAGAGCAGGTACAAGAAATAACTGACGCACTCGGTAACGGAAGCCTGCAGCGCCTGCCAACAAGGTGGTGTCTCCACTGGCCGCTGTGTCAATGAGGACTTCCACTATTTTGCCTCACCTTCTCCAAGCTCATCATCCATGCTCTTGCCAATGGTCGGCACAGTGCGCTTCTTACGGCCACGACCTACTTCCTTTATGGCAGGCTCGGCTGGTTCTGAGCCCTCGTCGAGTTCAGCTTGACTTGGTGACTCTGAGATCCCCAAGTGGTGCTTCAGGGACTTGATGGAAGCTTCCAAGCCATGGACCATTTTGACCAAATCTGGGTCTGACATAAAGCCTCCTACTGATGTTGATTGGAGCCACCGCCACCGAAGGCTACGCTGCCACCTTCACGGGCAGTGTCCATTGTTTTGTCGCCTTTTTCGTTTGCTTTGCTAGTTGCATCTGATTTAGGCCCACCACCATTGCCTCCTTGGGGTTTACCTTGGGCGTCTGGAGGAGGTGGCATAGACATCATGTGCTTGATTAGATGATTCTTCCAATATAGCTGCTTCCAAGGCGGTAACTGCTTGTAGACGTCGGTGCGAGCAGGCTTCCTGTGCTCCATAATGTGGACAAGATGATTGTCAAATACTTCCTCGACCATAGGACCACCAGCTGGGAAGGCTGGATCGTTTGGGTCAGGTTCCATGGGGTTGCCCATCTCATCTACTTGGGGTTCCCAATTCAGGAGGGCTTGCCACTCGCCTGCAGCGTAACGTACATCCTCGTCGTTTGCACCTAGAACTTTGGTCATGCCGAACATCTTTGCGATCTCGTAGCCTTGTTCTGGGTTTGCGGGGTTCACCACGCCGATTTTAGCCATTGCCTCTACGAGGGCTTGTTCAGCAAGCTTGGAGCGTGGACGCTCAGAGCCACCTTCAATACGAATATCGACGGAACCAATGATATCTGATCCCTTGAAGGCTTGGATCTCCCAGCCGCCAGTGGCACCTTTGATCTTGCGGATACGCTCTTCGGTAGCATATGTCTTAAAAAGTTTTACGAGGTTGCCGTAGAGTTGTACCCAGCCGGTTTCCCAGTTTGCAAACACCGACACGAAGCGTCCGTAGCTGCGCTCTGTTAGGAGTTGGATTGCATAGCCAGCACTTACGCCCGATGGGGTGTTGCCTTTCATGGCATCAAAGGTGCCAGCGATCTCCTCGAAGTCTGCTTCGTAGCCTTTCTTTAACTCAAGCATTGCTGCGTGGAAGGGGGCAACCGTCACGACTTCAGGTTTGGCTCCGCCAGTGCCAGATGGAGTCCAGCGGATTATCTGGGCCGGCTCCCCCGATAGATTGCTGATCGAGGAACCATTGGGGATGATCCAGTTGACGTTGACACCTTTCATGGAAGCGAGTTCAAGAAGTGACTCGATTCTATTCAACTGGTCCTGTTTGGAGATAATGTCAAACATGGGCGTCTTGCTGTACAAACGGCCAGGGACCATGTTGTAGCCAAACTTAACCAAGGGGTTGAAGTATTGTTTGGTGCCATCTTTGGACTCGACATAGAACGGCGAAGGCCCAGACTCAAGGGTTACTTGGTCCATTGTGACGTAGGCATCGAGGCCTTCGGGGTATTTTTCGGAGGGCATCTCTACGTGGCGTAGCACTGTAACGCGATCTCGCTGGACGGCACCTGTGAGATTGTAGCCAGAATCCTCGGTGCTGTAGGCAAGGGCGTCCATGAAGTATTGAGCTGACCTGGTAGCACTAGCAGCATCAGGGTGGATTTTGTCCTTCATCTCGGGGAACATCTCTTTTACTGTATCAAGGCCGTAGGACTTTGCTACGGTGAACTTGCGCTGCTTTGCCATGTCGGTGATGTCGATATTGAGGTAGACTTCTAGGGGAGAACAAACATCTACCTTGAGTTTGCCGATTGGGTATTCCTCGAATTGGCCACTTGGCATAGGTTCAAGTTGCACGCCACAGGTGGGACAGCCACCGGCATCTTGGAACGCTTTGGGCTGGGCCACTGATTGACAGGCCTGGCACATCAGAGATTCGATTTTGGTCTTCCCAAGGGAGGTGTCTTTTTTATCGTAGTAGGGGAAGGCGAAAGCATCTGCATTCAAGGTGACCCACTTTGCGACTGCTTCGCGCACCCTTTCAATTTCAACCTCAGGGTTGATTACCTCGATCACGCGGTCTGTGACGTTTGCGGCGGCTATGTCTTCGGGATCTTCGGTGGCAGGCCATGCCGACGGCTCCACTTTGGTGGATTGAATCGCGGCGCACAAAGTGTCTGCTGTCGAGGCGAACCTATTAGTGACAGGTTTGGGAACCCATTTGCGAACTTTCTTCTCGCGCCATCTCCTGGAGCGCGCATCCCAAGTGAGCCATTGGTTGCCGAGGTAGTAGAGCACAGAGCGGAACCACAGACGTTCAAAAGCCCAGCGGAGCTTATCAACTTCCTTGACATACTCCAAGACGTCGGCCGCAATCTGTGCGCCATCGGCGTAGGGATCTTTCTTTTCCTCTGGTGCAGCACCAGTAGGCTCCGCATCCGCAGGTGAGTCTCCCTTGAAGAGCTCAAAAATCTTATCAAGACCTGCTTGGATTTGCACTTAGTGAGTGACTCCTATGGCAAAAATAAACTGATAAGTCGGAGAGGGACGGGTCGGATCGGACTCCTGCAGCCTCAAGAGGAGAAGTCCGGCAAGTTTTGCCTCAGGTACCAGACCAGCCAACATGCTAAGCCTATTTGCTGCATCACATGCTCTGCCGGTCTGGTCCTCCCTTGAGGCCTGCAGTCGAGCCACTTCAGGCTGGCCAAACCTGGCATTAGGCATTACGTTCCCACCGGCTTTCGGTTTCACCTTGGCTGGGGTGCGAGTAGCCATCTGCCGATCTTGTGTATAATTAGCCGACAAACTGGTCATACTTCTCCTTGCGGTTGTCTGTCACTTCCCCAGCTTCTGGGATGTCGTCCACGTCATCAAAGATGTTGTTGCTTTGCAACATTCTATCAAGAGCTTCCTTTGATGGTTCGGCCGGGAGCTCAATACTTGGGACTCCACTTCTTTGTAGGAGACGCTCCGATAAGCTCTCGGCACGCTTGTTTAAGGCCGTGTTCTCGGTCTGCAACCTCAAGAGCTCCGCTTCGAGAAACCGAACATACCGCCCTTTGAACCATTGCATAAGACCTCCAGCCGCAGTTTATACACCTAATAGTGTTGCACTTACAAGCAAAATCATAGGCCACCTCTGCTACGCAGTGGCCGTGGCATTTTGGACACTTCATACGAAGTCCGCAACGCCTTCCTCGAACTTCTCTTCTTGTGCAGCGCCATCGAGGATATCATCAATATCATTCTCAGGATCGAGCAAGCCTTGCCTCACAGCGTCGGCTCGCCAATATCGGGCAGACATAGGATCTTCCTTTGCAAGCAACTGCAATCTCTCTTGAAGCCCAGGGCGTTTCGACTGTTGTTGCGGCGTCAACAGCCGGACGGCGTAGGCCATAGCATCTAGGATGTCCCGTGTCCGCCCTAAAGGGAATGTCTCGTATTCTTCGATAAGCTCAGTCATCCCGCGCTGGATGTAGATTTGACCAGATCGAAAGAAAGGTTGCATCGACAATATGCGCTGCTCTTTCTTTTCATTGCGATCAGGTTTCAAGTTCACGATTGGATACCAGACGTTGGTCTCGGCCATCTGCCTAATTGTGTAAGGTTCGAGAGCTTTCTGGTAAGCAACCATCTCGATGCCGATGCAGCGGGGTTGCCAGAACTTGGCCATCTCCAAGATGGTGGTGATGATCTTGTAGGGGTCACCCTGCCGGCCGCACCAGTACTCGAGCATAAACATCTTCTGGTAGGGTGTCATGGCCATCACCACAATGGCGGTACGCGCAGCCGTCTCGCGCTCGCTGATGGCGGGATCACAACATATTACTATGTCGAGTGATCCACGCGGGATGGTGATGGTTTTCTTGGTATCTATCAACGTGTCCTCATTAGACGTTCATAGGCATTAGCCCCGTCGATAGCTTTGTTCTGGCGCAGAAGCTCAGCCGATTCGCTAAGAGCGGGCTGGGCCGGGTCTACGCTGCGTGTGCTTCGACCCCGATCAACCTTGGTGTTGTAACGCTGGACTTCATCCATATACGAGGCATACCGTCGGTCGTTGCGCTTGTTTTGATTCTGCGAAGCCATCAGCCGATCTCCGCCAAAATATTTAATGATTCGTCGGCAAAGCCATAGTAGCGAAGCCAACTTGCCCGGAAGTCAGTGACAGCCTCGTCTCGTGGGTTGTTCATCTGCTGACAGGCATACATATAGGGGTCCTTGAGGCGCAAGTCAAGGAGCGCCTCTTTTGGGAACCGGCTGGCCCAAACTGGCTCTCCCGTTACCATATCGAGGGCCGAGATCTTATTCACCGTATACTCACGCTCATTGGTGATGATATGTTGGTAAAGGTCAAACATGGCCCAACGTGTACCAACAAGCTGATCGATGCCGGTGACAGGTGATTCAAGAAGGTTCTTGGTGAGGAGATGCCAATCGATGATCTTTTCCATGACCTCTGGGGAACGCTCTGTCTTCTCGTCGATGAGGTCGTCTTTGGCGAGGACATCAAAGTGCCACCCAGTGATGTGGCCGCCGACGCCGATGCACTTGAAGGTTGATTCTGGATGGTTTCGTGTACGTGGAAGGAGGATTTCCATCTCGGCCCATTTGTCACCTTTGAGGTCTGGTATGCACTCTGGAAAGAGCCAATGTAGCAAGGTGTTAGTCTCGAAGATCTGCTTGATCTTGCGCAAGTTTTTCATCGAGTTCTCTCTCGACGATCCAGCTAACATGATGCGCACGTTGTTGTTCTGCAAATAGTACTGGATGTTCTTAGCAATAGTGATGATGTGGGTTTTGAGATGGCCGCGTGGCCAGAGGTCTAGCTGACGTCCATACGGCAACTTTAAGGAGTCGAGCTGGGCACAGCGGGGACCATGAAAAGCCGGGTCCATGTCTTTGAAATCCAATACGCCCTTAGCTAGGACGTACAGATTCGACAAGGCCAGCTTCCGCAGATCCTCCCACCGGTCCTTTGCACTCGATGAGGCCTTTATGAATCTCCGAAGCCTCGACAATGACTCGTCCAAGGAACTCAAGTTGAGCCTCCGTTACAACAGGTGCTTTGCCTTTGCTCTTACCCACTTGTGAGAAGTTTAAAATATCCACGGCAGCCTTGCGCTTCACGTCGGCGGAGTCGGCCGTTGTCAAGACCGTCTTTAGCGTGTCAACGGCACTCTCATTCAACCCATGAAGGCCGGCTTCAACCGCTTCATCTATGCTTGGCGTAGGTTCTATCATGGCGTGAAGCATAGCACAAAGCGGCGTCCCACGCAAGCCAAAAGCGATGCCGAGAGACAATCAATTTAGCAAAGCGCCTATATAATGGTGCGCGTCCCAAGCGATGCGAAAACGACGAAGGTGAGAACTATTTTTGGTGCGGAAATTAAGAAGAGGGGTTAATAAGGACATCACCTCGCTGACCTCGACATGGCTCGTGTTTAATGTATCAATGGCGTCTAGCATTATGTGCTTGACATTGGCTTATATGTATGATATGATCCGAACTGTAAGTATTGTTCATTGACAATTGAATAGCGAGCGGCATCGCCGCTGCGAATGTAACACCGAATATGTACGCCATAGCCAGAAAGTTATGGTGTCTTATGTCCCTTGATACAATCATGTCAGAAGTCCATGTTGAACGTGCGGCAAAAGGTGAAAAGAAGCATTATATCCCGTTTGATACGGTAGAATTCAACCGGCTGCGAGTGGCCTTCAAAAGGCCAGACCTTATGCCGAATGATCTAAAGATCATCTTGCTTGCAATAGCAGATGAAAAGTTCACGATCACCTTGCATGAAAAGGAAGTAGCAAAGCGCAAAGCAGCAAAAGAAGCAGCAGAAGCAACAGAAGCAGCTGCCAAGTAAACCAACAACTCACATTTAATCGGCTGGGCGTGCATATTGGGTGTTACATTGATCTACCACGAGAGCTAGCTTCGGCTGAATTTTGCCGAAGCTAACCAGAACTTAACCAAGGAGGCCATATGAACAGGCATTGTAGGTGCGGCGGTATTATAAAACGAGATGATATTGTCAACGCAAACTACTCCAAACAGTATGGTCGTAGGTTGTATTATCTAATTCTAAAAGTCCCAGGAACTGCATCTTTCAAGTGCAACAAGTGCCTACAGGAATACAAGCAGCGATTACGCCGGTCGGCTTAGCATAAGCTGTGCCAGCCGTTATCCACAGCTAGGTGATGTGAACAATATCAACGTGTTGCAGCTTTTTCTAGTCAATTCTCGGCTCGTTTCTCAGCGTTTCGTTAGCAATATCAAGCGTTTACGTCGTTTTCTACAATTCCCTTATGTCATCGTTTATATAGCGATAAATAAAGCTATAAACATAACTATATGATATATATATATAATATATTTGATTGCCCATATATGTTACATGATTTTATAGCATGTCGTGGAACTGGAGAAAATCGCATAAGCTAGCGTATTGATTCAGCTTTTTGTGGAAATTGACGTGTAGATTTCGCCACGTCTGAGAAAAGCCTTTATTATCAATGGCTTACGCAAGTTGGAATTCGTGAATAAAATCAACGCTTTATGCTCAATACTTCAAGCAGCCAATAAAATCAATGACTTACGCGCTTTCCGTGGCTGGCACAGCGTATGCAAGCAAAATAATCGGCATTAGCAGCCATTTTGTGCTTGACAATCGCCGTGGCTTGTGTTATGCTCATAACGTCAATGGCAATTTAGCCACGTTGGCATACATGCACAATTGGGCAGAAAGCGAGGCACGTATGGACGAGAACAAACAAGCTGCAATCGAGTTGTGTGAGGCATACATAAGCATGGTAAAAGGGTTCTTGGTAACTTGCGGCCCGATTGCCCAGAATTTTCTCAGCGCACACCTTGAAGACTCATACCTGTTATTAAATGAGATCACAGCACGAGACTAAGCCCAACCAAGGGCAGAAAGGTTTCCCATGAGACTCTCTCAATTAATCAAGCATCTCCAGCGAGTTCAAGCCCAGCATGTGGTGGACCTTGAGGTCCGCGTATATGACAACTCGTTAGATAGGTATCTAGAGCTTATTGCACTGGATACTCAAGCAAGCCACACAGTGCTGCACATAAACCATGATCTCAAGACCCTTGTACACAACACAAAGGTGTCCAGATGAACCGGCATCGTTCTGACTTCCCATCCTCGTGCTCTCACGATCACCGTGAGAACGATCCCATTGACAACGTAGTATGGGATAGCATTCTGCTGGCCTTGCTTGTAACTATTGGCTATTTTGTAGCCGTCATAGTAATGCTCATGGAGTGTGAGGGCTGTTAATATGAAACTAGAACGCGGCGAACTCTCACGTTCTCGGAAGCACCTTATGCGCAGGCACGACTGGCTCACCGAGCGTGTCACTCTTGCAAAGGTTCCTCTGTCCTTTGATCTAGCCGAGCGCATTGCGCTCAAGTGTGCTATTACTATCATAACCGCCCTCATTGAAGGGCAGAAAGTCGAGGTGTCCAGTGGCAGAAGCAATTGCTCTAGAGATGTTGCTTGAGAGACTCCGTGCTGAGCGGCCCGCTAAGTTGTCAAAGGTAATCAAAAGCAAGATGCGCTTCTCCGGCGCAGCCCTTGCTCCTGAGGAGATGTCAGACCTGACCTCGATGGATCACACCTCTTGGCCCGAAGCAATCGTGACTGAATATCAATACAGAGCCCTGGCCGTCCTTGGTGAGGACTTCCACCGATATGCTTGCCGGAAGTATCCCCCAGAAGCCTCCTGTGTATTCCTCGTTGAGGAGTTCAAACCGATGTTCAATGAGATCCACCGTGGGGTGACTCACTTCGTCGGCCAAGGCCTCTCTGTGCACGATGCTCTCAAGACGTTCATCAAGGGCAAGGACTTCTTGGCAGAGGCGGTAGAAGCATGAACCTCTCCCAGGTGTTGGACACCCTTAGACAAGAACGCTCTCACTCGCATGTTCCATGTGAGCGACCCAAAGGCAGGAAGTGTAAGTTCTGCAATACACATCTTGCCGTTCGTATCGAAGAACCAACCATAGTCCATGTTCGCAATTTTGTCACCAACGAAGTCAAGGTCGAGTGTCTCTACAACGGCAAGCACTATTGCCAGATGTGTCATAGGTACCAGGTATGAGCCATGCGCTTAGAAGAACATGTAAAGCCAAAGTTCGACCCCAGAGTACGCTTAACAGACATGAGAGTTCTCCATGTTGCTTTTACACCAGAGCAATGGATGCAAATGGAGATTCAACTAGGTAGGTATATAAATGCAGCCGAGATCCAAGAACTAATCCTCGGCTGCTTCCTCGGTACTCACAAGATCGTGAAAAGGTGAATCATGGAAGATGAGACAAGGGCTGCAATAGAATCTCTCATATCAGAGCGCAGGCGAGCCCGCTTTGAGAAAACAAGGACCTATGCATATGATTTGGGTTCCACTTCGAGTGCAAAGACATTCACACCAGCTGACTATACAAGCTACGAGAAAATCAGAGCAAAAGCCAAGTCCGCCATTGGCACTAAGCCAACGCCCACCTATAGCTTCCATCAAGCTGAAGCTGGTGTCAACTTAAAGGAACAAGTGGCAACTCTATCAGTAGACACAGCATCAGCGAGCATAGTACTCAAGGCTCCCCTGAACCCTGACACCATAACAAGAATTGAAAGAGCGGTGCCCTTCACGCAGCGGGAGTGGCTCTCTGCTGTGAGAGCTTGGCGCTTTGCTCCAGCAGCTTTGCCCATGTTGAAGCCAATCCTCAAGGATGTGTACAAAGATGTCCAGATGCTCGGCGTCCCCAAGGCTTTGCCTTCGACGAAGTTCGACCAACTCATGTCGAAGCTCTCAGCCGAGGACAAGGCCACTATCTACAAGCTATTGGCATCCAAGTATCATCCAGACAAAGGTGGCCCTCACGAAGTGATGACCTTGATAAACCTTGTGTTTAGGCGCTAATCATGGACACCAAAGAACCTTTCTCAGACCGAGAAATAACCCTAATCGAGGAACTCGGCATTCGTAATCGAATCCTCGAATATTATGACGTGATGCTCCTCGCCATGTGCGTTCGCCTTGGCGGCGACGTTAAGCTAGAACACCAAGAACTCGAACACACTCGGCACACTTATAAACTTCTAAAAGACTCCTCCATGGAAGATTACACAGTGGGAGTCAGAATGAGAGCGAGGTTGAAATGAAAGCTAAATCACTAGACGATGTAATCCTGGAGCTACAAGCTCTGCCAGAAGAAGCGCGAAAACTGCCTTTTATATTAAAAACACTCAGTCCAGAAGGTACTTATTGTATAGAGTACACCTTGTATACTCCTAAACTGGTGCAATACATAAATGGGACTCGTGTAGTAGAATCATGGTTAGATATATTGGAGGATTAGATGAACAAAGATCTAACAGCAAAACTCGAAGTCCAAGATGCTGAGGATCTTGGCATCACAAGCGGCATGGATGACTTTGATCATCTCGGCGTAGCTGCCGAAGCTGCCCAGGCACACCGTAAACGCTTTGTTCTCGCATGTGACGCCACCTCGAGTATGAACGAGTGGTGGCGTGAAGCTCAAGTGGCCTTGAAGCAAGCTGTCGATGAGATCAAGTCTCGCACCTACACACCCTTTCAGATCAAAGTAGTGGCCTACAGAGATCATACTTGTGATCCAAAACCTCTAGAAGAAAGCGACTGGTCCAATGACACCGACTATCTCAAAGACTTTATCTCAGGCATTAGATCAGATGGAGGAGGAGACTTTCCTGAATCAGTTGGCCTCGGCCTGGCACCGGCTGTACAGTCTGGTGCTACTCTTGTGGTACTTATTGGAGATGCCCCGGGCCGGCGAGAATCAGAAGGCTTCGCAGAAGCCAAGGCCTTAGGTAGCCAGGGCTGCCCCGTGTACGCCCTTTACGTAGATGAGGATGAGCGCACCATCGAGAGCTTCAAGCATATTGCACGTCTCTCAGGAGGCAAAGCCCTGCACCTCAAGAACGCCAAATCCATGACAGACATCTTTGCAGCTTTGCTCTCCAAACTGGTGTTTCAAATCGAGTACCAAGCAACCTCCATTGAAGCCAAGGAGCTTCTAAAATGAGATTCACCGACACCACTCGCAAAATCATCACCATGTTGTGGATCAACGGCACCTCGATGGAGAGCATCGCGTCGTGTTACACCACAACCCCAGAGGCCATCGAGAACATGATCCGCGTTCAGCTTGCTCTTGAAAAGGGCATTACTAAGAAGGTCACAAAATGACAGACGAAGAACTCTCCAACAGCATTCAATTACTCCGTGATCGTCGGAAGCATTTAGGAGATCTACGAGACTACAAGCCACAGCGCAGCGGCAAGAAGCCTACCAAGGCTAGCGAACCAGAGCGCGACGTGGCTGATGTATTCTCAGATCTCATAAAACCGGCTTCCGACGAATAGCCGTGGTGACTTCCCATGGACCGTGCTTCTAACTTAGCGCAGTCCATGGTGATGTCCACCACGAGACCAAGCCCTCAGGGGTGAGAGGAGGTGATTTCCAATGGGTTTAGCAGATGTCTTGTCAGAGATCGGTTCAGAGAAGAAAGAGAAGGGCAAAGCCACTGTCAAATATGTTTCATTCCAGATCAAGGAGTGGAACGACATGGAAGCCAAGTACGGCAAGAAGATCGATCCAAGTGATGTGAAGAACATCGTCTTGGGGATCTTCAACGGTCGTTTCGACGTTGTGGCGAAGAAGAAGGCGTAAGGAACCTTCTTGGGCTGGAGGGGACGTGAGTGTTGAGTGGCTCTCACGTCCCTAACAGCTTCGCTCCCATAGCTTATGCGCGCGTAGCAGCGCCAGACGCTCTTGCTTCGATAGCTGCTTTTGCCAAATTAAGCAAAAGCTAACCAAGGAACCAAGGAGGAATCATGGAACAGGTAGTTATTCATATGATCCGCGATACGGCAAAATCGGCATCTCTCAAGGGAACCGATGTATTCAGGGCAACAAACCCCAACGCAGTGATTACCAATGTGTATGTCAAGAAGGGTATCAGTGCGCCAGACGAGATTGAGCTGGTGGTGAGGGCTAAAACATGATCGGCACAATAATGGTTAATGGTAATGAACTAAGCAGCGAAACACTCCGATCTAAAATGAAACTCTATGATCTTCCTGAATACATGGTTGAAGGAATGATTAACTATCTCTTTCACCGCATCCCACCTGGGAGTTTCATGTGTGCAGTTCTTACTAATGATCTCAGTGGTGCAGTACAGCAGGCAGATGATTTGAATATCCATTGTATACCGAACTATATAAAGTTCTTATATAATGAAGTTCCCGGCAACTGCTGGGGAGGTGTGGAAAAAGTCGAGAGTTGGCTAAAGAAACGAGAAATAAAATGAGCCTCGAGGACATCCTAAGTGAACTCAAAGCCGAGCGCCCGGCATCCAGTGTAACCCTCGAACCTGGCTGTGCACCCTGGGGCATCCTTTCAGATGACCACAAGTGGTCTGCGGCTGATAAGGAGCCCTCAATAGAATTGAACTTAAGCAGGTACGAAGCATACTGGCTCTGGTGGCGTCTCTCCGTCCATCTCAAAACCTATGAGGCTTTGGAGTGGAGCGAGATGAAAGGGGTGATCCAATGTCTGATCCAGAAGATCGAGAGTTCGTCGAAAGGTTCTTGCGAACCAGCTACCACACCGATCTCGCCAGCATCAGCCGAGGAGGAGAACACGCTGTCGTGATTGTTTGCAAGCTCGTAAAGTCCTTGGAGGAACAAGTCCGTGCTTCAGTGCCCAAAGTGTAACAAAGACTCTACCGTCAAAGATTCACGCTGGAGTGAGAAGCGAGGCCTCCTCCTACGCCGTCGTAACTGTCTCGCTTGTGACCTACGATGGAGTACTCTAGAGATCTCCGTCGACCAATACGAAGCTCTCATCAAAGACCGAGCCGATCTCGAGCAACTGCGTAACCTAATTGGTAAGTAAGGAGCCCATCATGGGAGTTATAAAAGGCAGCGACTGGGGAGGTTCTCGCATCACGACCTTCCAAACTTGCAAACAGAAGTATTATCTTGGATATGAGTATCCACACCCCGAAGGCGGCAACGGCTTAATCTCCATCGAGGACAAGGTAGCGCCGGCCAAAGGCAGCCTCATTCACCTCGGTCTCCAGCACTACTACGAAGGTCTCATAGCAGCACCGGCTGCTGACAAAGGTCCCTTAATAGTAGCGTCCATCAAGCGTGCTCTCGATCAAGTAGAGAAGTTCGATCTCCCAGCCGAGGTCGTACCACTGTTGAAGGACGAGATCATCTCCGCCCTCGATCAATACTTCCAAAAGTATGAAACCGATGACTTCGTACCCTTAGAAGTAGAGAAGCCCTTCAACCTCAAGATCGGCAACCTCGTTCACACCGGCATCATTGACTTGTTCGGTATGTGGAAAGATGACTACTTTGTCATAGACCACAAAACCACAAGCCTTCGCACAGATCAGTTCTTCAAAAAGTTCCGCTTTGACTTATCCTTAATGGGCTACGCCAAAGCAAAGTCAGAGCAACTCGGCAGGCCTGTCAATGTCCTCATAAACGCCATAAGATTCAAGAAAGACAAAGCCATGACCGTCGAACTCGAACGAGAGCCGATCATGTACTCCCCCGGCGAACTCGACGAGCACTTCATACGTACCATTGAGGTAGAGAGGCGCAACATCGAGGTCTGCAAGGCAGAAGAGTTCTGGCCTAAATCCGGCTCCCAGTGTGTCCAGGTCTGGGGAGACTGCGAAATGCGCCGGATGTGTGTTTACAATGACCCAGCAATGGCCAAGACTTTCTATGGGGCCAGAAGTGAGAGGGAGAAATGAAAGTCTCAGTAGAATTAAAAGCACCACAAGACATCAGTGGACTAAAATCCATTCTCGAACAATGGGAATCTCAGTTCCCAACTTGCAAGTGTATAGGTGTAAATGCCTATGGCAACTTCCAATTTCTCTTGGAGATGCCACCTGCGACCCAAGTAGTCCTACCTCAAATTACTGATGCTAGGGCTACTGAGGAGGAAACATGACCATCCTTGAAATAGAAGGCCACGCTCTAGACGAGGCCAACAAGGAAATTACACTCCTAAACCAATGTGGAGTGGGGGCTAATGAGATCGAGAATAAACTCCTCCGTCTACGTCTCCAAAGTGTGTTCTTGGCCGGGATGAATCTCGGCATAACCGAAACAACCAAAGCAATGAGAGGGGGTGAAATAGATGCCAAAAGTCAGCGACCTATTAGCAGAGCGTCATAAAGCCAACATCCTTGGATACGGCCCAAGTATGAGCGGCAAGACCCGCTTTGTGACAACCATACGCAAGGTCTACAAAGGCCCTTGCTACATCTTTAACTTCGATGCCCAGGATAACCTAACACCAATCATCCTAGCCCCAGGCATGGGTGACATCGAATTCGATCAGTACGACACTAGTAATGGCTATGAGAAACTCGTAACCAAGATCGTCGAGCTTCGCAAACATGCGGCAGAAGAAGCTCGTACCGGCGGCAAGCCATTCCCATACGACTTGGTCGTGGTAGAGAACCTCAACATCATGCACCAAGTGACCTTGCAAACCCTCCTTGGCCTCGCGGGCCGGAGCGATACTGATGGAGCACGTATACAGGATTGGGGCGTAGCCTCGACTCGTGTCAAAGCGCGTATCAAGGAGATTCTAGATCTCCCATGCCCCGTGTACATGACGGCCCATCAGCAGATCGAGAAAGACGAAATCTATGGCCGTGCCACTGGTAAGATCCTCATACCTGGGAAGTTCCTTCCAGATGAGATCCCTCCCATGTTCAACTTGCAGTTACATTTCATAACAACCCCTAAAGTAGGAGGTGAACCGGAATACAAAATTCAGTGTAAGTCAGATCCCCTATGGCCCGCCGGTGACAAGACTGGTTCTTTGAATGCGGTCGAGGACCCAGACTTCGAGAAAATGGCGGCCAAGATCGAAGCCAAGTTAGCAACAGCAAGGGCAGCAGCAACCACTATCACAAAGGAGACTCCAAAGTGAAAATCGAAGCCAACCTCAACAATGTCAAAGACATCGAGAACCTCCCCATTGGCGTCTACAACGTGTGCATCATGCAGGAACCAAAGTTCGTGGTGTCCTCACAGAAAAAGACGCCTGGCCTGGAGTTCGAGTACACCTTTATGGACCCTGGCACCGAGCTTGCCCCTGGCGTCCCGCGCACGATGCGGGACACCATCTACCGAAGCGAGAAGTTCGGCTGGGAACATTTCCGTATCAAGGAGGTCTGCGAAGCCGCTGGCGTTGCTCTCGAGAACCCAGACACCGCCGACTTCGTGAGCGTCGCGCTCAAGTTGGCAATCAACCAAGAACCATACGAGGATAAGCACAAGACTCCAAAAGTGAGAAACATCATTGACCATTTCTTAAAGGCCTAACATGGCCGGTTGGGTGGGGGTCTCAGAGGAGGCCTCCACCTTGGAGGCGCAGCCATGAGCACACTGACGAGAGAGCATATAGAAGTATGGATCAGAGACAATGTAACGGGCCCTGCAAAGCGAGTATTACTCGACCACGACTTAGCCCAGCGCGCCCTCCTGCGGCAACGGGAGGAGGAGCTGGCGTGGATGAAGAATGAAAATAGTTTAATGGCTGCTCATCAGCGCATAGATAACTACCAGCGACAGATTGATATGATTGACGACCTCCGCGCCCAGCTCGCCGCGATGACAGCAGAGCGGGATTGTTATAGAGATATTTTTGGTGACTACGATGAGCCTCCCAGCACACTCGATAAAGCGCGGTGTATATGGGTGGCGCTCAATCAGCGGCTCGCCGCCTCCCAGGCCCAGAACGAACGGCTCACACTGGCGTTGCGGTATCTCTCGGATCTTGGCGGGGGCAATAGCGAGGGGAACTCATACGCGAAGGCAAGCCTGAAGCGAGAGGGATCACTGTTACCTACCACCGAAAGGCCGCCAGCATGAATACTTGGCCAGGTGGGACACGTCACGCAATGGACCAAGCGCAGCACGCACGCTGGAATGCCCAGCATTATCCAGGCACGTTGCAGGTGTGCTGTCGCTGTGAGCAACCAACAGGACGCTGCGAGGAAGATGCTATTGATACGCTGCTTGGGCCTATCTGTGAAACGTGCGAGAAGGAGACGCCAGCATGACCACTAAAGCGAGTGACGATCTTGCGTTGATCATGGCCGTTCGTGAGGCCAGCCGAGCGATTACCTGGTTGTACGTAGAAGCAGAAGAATCAGTGGTCAATGATGTGCAGGCTAAGGTGGAGGAGGCGTTTAAGGCCTATCAACTAGCCCTCGCCGCCCGTGAGCGTGCGGTGTGGCTGGAGGTGCAGGCGTGGTGCGAGAAGGAAGTGAAACACTGGAACCCTGCGCCTGAGAATGCTGCCGTCTTAACAAGGCAGCAAGCCAGAGCACAAGAAGCTGCCGAGATAGGCGCGTGGTGCCGCCAGCAGGCCGAGGCGGTGAAGCTATGAGCGTACTTGGTGTGATGTTGTACATAGCCGGAGGTGCCGCGATCGGGTTCTCTGTTGGCTATTGGATTGGCTGGGGTAGAGGATGGGATCAGCATAAGGCATTTGGGAAAATGATTCTCAAAGCTATTGAAAACAAACAGGTGAAGCCGTGAAATGGAGCAGCGACAAGCCCACGGTGCCGGGGTGGTATTGGTATCGCCCTGTGGGATTGCCTATGCGACCAAGGGAACTATTCGAGTACAACGGGAGGCTGTTCATTCGCGGATTTGAATGGCTGGATAATGTCACAACAGGCCACTGGGCAGGTCCGATTCCCGCGCCAGAGGAGGGGTGATGAGTGAACATGAACGCATAGAAGTAGGCGATACTGTTTATTGCCAGATTACTGAGAGCTGTTACATGAATGGCGTAGTGCTATACATGCCACAGGATACTGGAGACTGTTGGCGAATTCTAACAAAGTCTCCAGGTTATGAATCGCTGTCCTACGTGCAAACATTTCAGTACATCCGAAAGAATCGCATGGTGCCACCATGACCCTCTCCGGCTACCGGCGCAGCGGACTATAACAACTAAAGGAGTCCAAATGAACGAGACACAAAAGACAATCTCTGAATGGGCCACTCAGACTTTTGGCGTACCTGAGAACCTAGATCCAATAGTGGACCGCTTCTTAGAAGAAGTCGATGAACTAGCATCCAGCACTGCTAGTGTTCTTACTCTAGAAGAACTCCAAAGCGAATGTGCTGACTGTCTTATTGTTCTCTACCAAGTTGCCCAAACAGGTGGCTTCGACCTCCACGAAGCAGTTAACAACAAGATGCAAATCAACCGATCTCGAAAGTGGGACACCAAAGGCGATGGTGTGGGACAACATATCGAAGATTAGCTTCAGCAAAATTTAGCCGAAGCAAGCGGGGTAAAAATGGCAGCAATCATCCACAAAGTCAAAAGAGGCGAGAGCACAGCAGTCGTGTGCCTTCTATTCGGTCTCAACTACGAACAGCTCAGGCAACTCAACGTCAAGTTCCTTGGTCTCAGCTCTTATGATTCCCTAGAGCTCCGTGTAGGAGACTACGTCGTCGTGGGAGACTCGGCTGATCCCTTGGATCTTGTTCGCATCCTCAAACGAAGAGGTAAGCTATGATTAAAGTCTACATCTCAGGGCCCTACTCCAAGCACATGGTCGAAGGTACTCGCAACGCCATCTTAGCAGCCGAGGAACTACGCAAGGCTGGCTTCCTCCCATTCGTACCGCACTTGAGCTTGCTGTGGGATCTCATCTGTCCATCTCCCTACGAGGAGTGGATCATGTACGACTTCCGATGGCTTGAGGTTTGTGATATCATACTTCGGTTACCTGGCGAGTCGCCTGGAGCCGATAGAGAGGTTGAGTTTGCACGGAACATCTGCATACCTATATTCTACACTACAAAGGAGATCATCAATGGCTGACACCGAGGACATAGAAACAAACTCCGCCGGAGGCAAACAAAGCAAGCTCTATGTTGCGTACAACTTGGTAGATCCCTGGGCACTCGAAGCCTTGTCTCACATCTACCATCGAGGGGCCATCAAATACGCACCTGACAACTGGCGTAACATTTCAATCGAAGATCATGTCAACCATGCAATGCACCACTTAGTACAAGCGTCTAAGGCACTCACAAGAGAGCGTCTAAATAGTGTGAGCCCATTTTATGACGATGAAGATCACCTCGCACATGCCCTCTGCCGTCTAACCTTTGCCTTGGGATTGGAGATCGCCCGAAATGGAAAGCACCCTGAACATTCAGACCCTACCTATCACGAGCCTAAAGCCACATCCGTTGAACGAGACACTGTACGAGAAGCTGAACATCGAGGGGGACCAGTTCCAGCAACTCCTGGCTTCGATGAAAGAGCTGGGAGTTTTGCAACCCTTACAGGTTCGGCCAGACGGCACGCTCCTAAGCGGCCATCGCAGGCTAGCAGCGGCAAAGCTTCTCCAGCGCCTAACCCTGCCCTGCGTAATCGTAACCGACGGTGATGATCGAGTTCTCATAGTCGAGAACAATCGCTACCGGCACAAGACCGCGAGCGAACTCATGCGCGAAGCCGAGCTTATCAAGGCCGTAGTTGCCGAGAAAGCACTAGCCAACCAAGCTCGTACTGGCCTCTCTAGAGATGCCGAGGTAAGCGAACCTATCAACACACGTAAGACTGTATCTAATTCCATCGGCATGTCTCATGAGACCTTTCGCCAACTGGAAAAAGTCTACGAGGCTGCTAAGACCAATCCAAATGCAGCAGAGAAGATGGCTCGCATAGACCGTGGTGAGCTCTCAATCCATGCAGCTCACAAGTCCCTTCGTGTTCTAATGAAAGAAGAATCAGATGAAGTGTCAGAGATTCCAGAATTCATTCGCTTCTACAACAGTTGGCAGTTCTCTGAGAACGACCCTCGCTTCGGCATCCCACATCCTGGCAGAATCCCCGGCCAAATATCTGCTAACATCATCTACTATTACAGCGAGCCTGGTGACTTGGTTGTTGATCCCATGGCTGGGGGTGGGAGCACCATTGATGCTGCTAATTTTCTGGGGCGTGAAGTCCTTGGTTACGATGTGGTACCAAAGCGAGCAGACATCCAACAATGGGACATCTCCAATGGATTCCCAGAAGAAGCCAAAGGATGCCAGCTAATTTTTATGGACCCTCCTTACTGGAACATGAAAGACGAAGGTTACAGCGATCTAAGCAGCAGCCGCAAGTCACTAGGAGACTTCAAAACTTGGTACTATAATCTCCTCACCAACGCAAGCAAGACTGTTAAACCCGGCGGATTCGTAGCCGTAATAAACATGGGCCAGTACTTCAGACTCCCTGAGGACTTCGAGGCTGGCTACATCGACTGGCCAGTGTTTGCCTGGAACGCAATGCACGACAACGGGATGCTCCCCTGGTCTCGAATCGCCGTAACCTACCCAACCACTCTCCACTCGGCATTCGACGTTGAGAGTGCCAAAGAAGGGAAGTTCTTTTTACCTGTCCTCGGGGACATCATCGTAATGCGGAGGCCAAAATGAAACAAGAAGAAAAACTCGGCTTACTCCTAGCAGCATCTGCACACATGACAGTTCAGGTCCGGCTGGCTGCCCAAGATGGTGACATAAAACTCACCACGAAGCTACGCAAGACTCTAGTAGACTTTGAAAAAATAATTACTGAGGTGGCCAAATGAACACCACCATAACAGCAGTCTTTACATTCTGCATCGGCCTAATCATCGGCGCAACCATCCTAGCTGTATGTCCCACACCAGCGTTTGAGTTCCAAGACAACCCTTCTACACGCTGGGAACTCCAGCAACTCCAGCGCGAACAAGAACAACGGCAGCGACAGGAGTATCAACGCATCCAGCGACAAGAAAGGCCTTGTTAATGCAACTAATCAAGAAAGTAGATGAAGCTGATTTCGTAGTCGATGCTCACATTTCTTATTGCAGATATAAAAGATGGCTCTGGATCTATCTCTTTATAACTCCTTTACCAAGTTGGGAACACTGGTGGCGAAGGGGACTATTGATCTATCTAAGACCCTACTTAGGAGAGTATGAAGTCAAACAAAGAATTTTTTGGATTGAACCTATTTATACATTAGAAGGTAGACAATGGCACCAATAGTAGATTGTGCAGGATGTCCCTCAGCCTCCATCAACACCGGCTTCGCAATGGGCGAAGGTCCCACTACTGCACCCATAATGTTCATTGGCGAAGCTCTCGGCGAACAGGAGGCAGTCGAAGGTCGCCCATTCGTAGGTGGCACCGGCAAAATGCTACGCATGATGATCCACCAGGCAGGCATCCCCGAGAGCATGTTCTACATAACCAATGTTGTCAAGTGCCGTCCCCCAGGAAACCGCACTCCCACCCCCACCGAGATAGACCACTGTAGCTTGCGCTACCTACACAAGGAGCTGTCCCATGTCAAACCTCGTATCATTGTTCCTGTGGGTGACGTTGCCATGCGTGCTATTATACCAGATAGTCGTGTTGGAATTGTTGCGGGCCGAGGTTATACGTTCCAATCCAAATGGGGGCCCGCTATCCCCATTGTGCATCCGTCTTTCGTGGCTCGCGGAAATCCCCATTATTGGGGCATTACTGTGGCAGATCTGGGGAAGGTAAAAGCGGCTGGCTACGGCAAACCTCGTGAACACTTCGAGGAGAAGTTTATCCTTCGTCCCACCATCGACCAAGTCGAGGAGGTCGTAGACAAGATCCTCCGTGAACGTCTTAGGTTTACCTTCGACCTTGAAACAATAGGAGAACGCGAGACCTTGAACATCATGTGCATCGGTTTCGCGTGGTCTCCCTCTCACGCAATTTGTGTTCCATTTCTAACACGAGGCGCACATGAATACTGGAAAGTTAAGTCCCATGAGGAGGAGGCTTGGCGTCTTCTCTGTAGTCTGTTTGATTCTGACGTTCCCATGGTGGGCCAGAACATCTTTACTTTCGACATTCCCAAACTACTTGAAGTGGGAGTTGTGGTTAAGAGAACAGATAGTCTCGGCAATTCAAGGGCTCATGACACCTTGATTAGGCACCATAACATTGCTACTGAGCTACCTCACAGCTTGTCTTTCTTAACAAGCATCTACACCGACATGCCTCACTATAAGCTGATGGTCAAGGGAGCAGGCGGCATGATGTGGGCTCCCGACGAAATTATGTGGACCTATAACATGCGGGACTGCGTAGCCACCTACATAGCAGACCAGCATATCACTGAGGAAATGAAGGAAGCAGGGTTGGCATAATGCCTTACTACGGTGAGGTTGTGCAACATCTCCAATGGGCAGTCATGGATATACAAACTCAAGGGATCTTGGTTGACCTCGACTTGTGTGCTGAGCTTATCAAGTGTGCCGAGGAGCAGCGTGTAGCACACCGAGAACAACTCACTCGATGTCTGGGTTATGATGTAAACCCAGCCTCTCCAAAGCAAGTGATCGAGATGTTCCGTACCGACTTCGGCCTCGACGTTGAGGATAGCAACGCTGTCACCTTGCTCAAGACCATCATCAAGAACCCAAGCAAGGCTGTTGTTGAGAAGATCATTGAACATCGGGAGATGACCAAGCTCATTGGCACCTACCTGAAGCCCACCGTATGGCCCGACTCTCGTATGCGAAGCTCGTTTAGAACCTACGGCACTCTGACATGGCGGCTCTCTAGCAAAGAACCAGACATGCAGAACCAGCCGAGGGGAGAGGTACAAGGAATAAATGTCAAAGACATCTACACAGCACCTCCAGGGTTCGTACTCCTGGAACTCGACTACTCAGCACTTGAAGATCGAATTCCCAGTTACGCTTCTGGATGCACTAAGCTCATTGGTATGTTCGAGCGAGGTGAGAATACACATCTCTATCGAGCAGGGCTCATATTTGGTAGACCTTTTACTTCCAAAAAAGGCAACGAAACCCAATATGACTTTGCCAAGCGCCTTCGATATAGTCGCGGTTATGGTGCCTCCGTTGACACAGTCTGTTTCAAAATGCTCGAAGACACCCACGAGTGGCACCCGCCGACGGAAGTAGGCCCCATGCTCAAAGCTATGGATGATGACGTTCCTGAGATCATGGCCTGGCACAACAAGTGTTGGGATGAGGCTGAGAAGACTGGTGTTCTCTATGATGGCTTCGGTGTACCACGCACTTTGTTTGAAGCACGAGGCCGTCGCCGACAAGTAGCCTACAGCAGCCCAACTCAAACCACTGCCAGTGGCATAATGAACCGGGCAACTGTGCGCATATACCAAAACAAGAAGCAATTTCACCCAGACACGAGGCTTATATGTCAAGTCCACGATTCCCTCCTAGCGGAAGTGCGAGAGGACCAAGTCGAGAAGGAAGCTCTCCTGATGAAGCAACTTATGGAATATCCAGTGACTATCTGGGGGAGGCAAGTGACGTTTCCAGTGGAAGCAAAGTGGGGGAAGAGATGGGGGAGTATGAAGGAGCTAGCACTCTAGTTGAGTTAACAGCGCAGATCCAAGATTTTATTTGTGGCTATGCAAAGGATCATCCCGAACTCGTCAGACTGCTGTACATCAGCGAGGAGATTGCTCTGTTTGTTCTTGAACGTGAACGAGGATACAATGTTCTTCTTAGAGCCATGCTGGAAGGAAGATTTGTGCTTAATATAGGCGTTGACCAGAGCATCTACATTTCCTGTACAGACTTCCCAAAGATAATAGGTTCTGTAACCATCGAAAAGGCGCTTAATAAGAATGGCTACATCATCAGAAGAAAAAATAAACGAGGTTCTTGAACTCATCAACGGCTTAGACGACTCTGCCCCAGCAATGGTCCGCCAGGAGGTCTTTACCTTCATTCGCAAATGGTGGGCTGAGGTAGGGGAGTCTATCATTCTCAAAGAAGCCGCCTGTGAGAAGCTTCGCATCGGGCCAGCACAATTCAACATGCTCCTGATGAACCCTGGGCTGGCCTTTGGTGCTGAGAGTCTCCATCGGAACCTCAAAGCCGGGTGGCTCAAGGACTACATTGACTACACCGCTGGACACGAAGCCCCCGAAGATTTCCATGTCTGGGTTGGCATGACCATCATCGGTGCGGTACTAGCCCGTAGAGCCTGGATCAACAACGTGTACCATAACTTCTTCCCTAACCTGTATACAATTCTAATCTCACCCCCAGGTGTTGGCAAAAAGACCACGGCCATAAACATCGGTGCAGACATCCTACGAGAAGCCGTCCCCGACACTCGCATCATAAGTGAGAAGTGTACCCCTGAGGCCTTGGCAAAGCGGCTAGCGAAGCCAATCGAGACGCGTAAAGAATCAGGTGGTCTCAAAATCGAGTCACGCGCAGAAGGCTTGATCCTAGCGCCAGAACTTACAGTTTTCCTGGGGCCCGAACAATACAACTCCGCTTTGATAATGTTCCTCACACGGCTTTATGATTGTGCTAAGATCCAGGAAACCGAAACCATCGCACGCGGCATAGAGAGTCTCAAGAACGTCTGTGTCTCCATGTTAGCAGCGACCACCCCAAGTGAAATAGATAGGGCCATCCCATCCTCTGCAAGAGGCAGCGGTTTCATGTCCCGGCTGAGTCTTGTCCAGAAAGACACTACCTCTAGAATTGTACCAAAGGCCATCAAGGTAGATCCAACCATTCGTGAGATGCTAGTTCTTGGCCTCGCACGTATTCACACAGAATGTGTCGGGGAGTTCCATCTCACCGATGAAGCTGATGAATGGTATGATGCCTACTATCGTAGACACCATGAGCTAGTGGCCACAGGCAACAGCGTCTTGAGCATCGAGCGTCAGACAGACCACGTAAAAAAGCTAGCCATGATACTCTCAGCCTCAGAGCACAACAAGATGGTTATCGAGGCCAACCACTTTGAGCGCGCCTACAACATCATTGAGATGGCAGCCAAGAACTGCGGCGAGACTATGAAGATGATCGATACCTCTGAGCGCGGCAAAATTACGCAGATGGTCTTGAATATCATTGCCTCCAATGGGGGTATGATGGGCAGGACTCCTTTGTGTAAGAAAGTGTATAGGCACGTTAAGAATGCAGGTGAGTTGGATATGGCGATCAATACGCTTGAACAGGCCGGACTGATTCAAGGCTTTCGCAGTGAGAAAAAACAGTACTACAAATTGTTGAAGTTGGAGGAGTCATGAGAATTAAATTACATTGCATGGGCCCACATAGAGCTTTTATTGAAATAGGGACACTTCCAGGTGGCTGCTTGGAGATCCGTATTGGGGCTGGTGGCCCACCTAGTCATTATATGTCAGCAGAAATTCCTACCAAAGAATTAGTAATGGCAATCAAACAAGTTGAGGAGGAAAGAGATGCACACAGCCCGTCAGTTGGCCCATATCGCGAAGAGCCTCGGGCAGGATACGATAAAAGAAGTCTTAGAGAAGCTATATCAGAAGGAATCGAAGAGCTTAGAAGAATGTTGCGAGATCACAGGCCTTGGCATCCACACTTTGAGGAGTTTGATGAAGTCACTAGGTATATCCACGAGGCAAGGTCCCCAGAAGAAGTTAGATATTACCTTGACAGATTTACGAAAAAACACCTTAGGCCAGATCGCCTTGCGCCACGGAGTTAGCCGTGCGACGATCTGGCGACTAAAGCAGAAGCTCAAGGCTGAGGCTGCTCGCGCCTTAAAATCTTAGGTAGATGTTTATACTGACGCTCTACAAGGGTTTCACTCTGCCTCCGCTGCTCGTTGCGGATGCGCTTGCTTTTGCCTCCCAGCTCGGCAAACTTGGCGTGGTCTGCTTCACTAGCACGACCATTGGCGATAAGCCTGGTCAGATGACTAAGTTGACCTTCACGATGCGCTTCCTTGTTTACATTCCTTTGGTAAAGACGAGAATCACGTGCCTCACTGGAAGGTGTAATACCGATGCCGTGGAGCACAGCTTCTTTTGGAGTGACGTTGTAAGAAGGCTTATCCATTCTGCCAATGATCTTCCCCTGGTCCCAACCTCTAGCAACTGCTATAACATTCCTAATAGAGTTGGGCACCATGTCTAGGATGGCTTCTCCATACTCCCCGTTGGCGATATCAGAAATAGTGGAAGCGAAGCGGCCAATTACAGGACCACTCCATCCCTTAAGGTCATTAGGAAACAACTCCGGTATACCAGCTCTCCTAGAGATATCCACTCCTGCCAAGCTCAACAGGCCGGTGGCCAAGGCCGGATGTAAGTTTTTCTCAACACTCTCAATAGGACTCCACCCTGTGCGTTTGGTCAATGCAGAATCCATGTCCTCAATACCCGGAACAAGCCCCAGCACTCCACTAACCCCAACAGCCCCAGTAATATAGCGAGCAATAGTGCCAGCGTCTTTAGACTCAAAAGCCCTCCATCCATTTTGCATCATCACTGACAAATAGGTTTTGAACAAGCCAACAGTTGAGCCGATTGCGCCAGTGAATGCAGGAGGTCGGCCACCACGACTATAACGGCCAAGCGTTTGTTCCACGAACCGCGAAGCCGCTTGCATGGCTTGCTCAGACGAAGCACCGTGGTCCAAGGCCATTTGATAACGCGCTATAGCGGCAACGCCTCGACTGAATTCCTCAGTAGCCGTGCCAAGCAACAAGCTGATGCGCTCAGGGGTCCATTGGCCTTTGCCAAGCGTATGCCTAATTTGTGGCTTGGCTTCAGACATCAACTGAATGTCTATGACTCCATGATGCGCCAACTGCTGGCGGAGACCTTTGTTGCCAAAGAACTCCTTGATTCCGTGGAGCATGTATTTCTCAGAATCAAACGCAGCTTTCGACCCCAGCATCTTTGCTTCGTTGGCTAGCAAAGGCCAGACATGGCGTGTGAGACCATCAAGATTGATCATCGCCCAACCTACATTACCAAAGCCTAGCGTCAAGTGGGTAACAAGTTCCTTGGTGGTCCCAATGAGCTTACCACCTCTAATAGGATCAATCCACTTTCCCACTGGCGTATCCTGTACGAAGTTGTGGATAGCTATTTGATCCCACGCAGGCTTACCTGCAACCCGTTCGACGTACTCCTGCATGTAGCGAACCTGACCGGCAGAGAGATCAGCCTTGTGCTCCTTAAGAACAGCCTCCGCCACGTCCTTAACCTTCTGCATTTCGACTCGCCGAGCGGCTTGGTGGAAGTAGGAGTTGAGAACACGGTTGAGGTCTTGAGTTTCATAGCCTGCGGCATCCTTTCGTTCTAGTAAGTGTTTAGCAAACCCCTTGACGCTCTTGCCCATTGCAAAAGCCTCATCAATAGCCTTGGCATCTACGTGGCCCATGCGTTCAAGGTTGGCTTTCAGCCGAGCCACTACACGGGCGTTGTTGAGACCCTCACTACTAAGGTATTCAGGATCTGGGAAGAACTTAATCTCAATCTTAGCATCCTTCGACGTGGCCTTTATACCGTGCGCTTCTCGAGACGCTTCACTCAAGGTCTGGAATGTTGAGGTGTCAGTAGTTGGCTTTAAGTACTTGTTGCCATTGACATAGATCTCCCAATCACCCTTCCATACTCGAGGTATATAACCAGCAATTTTGCGAGAATCGAACTCCTTGTATTCATCACCCATTCCCTTGACCCAGCCGACCACTTTGTCCAAGGCTTCTCGTACGCCTTGGTACATGCTGATCTCATTAGGTGTCAAGCCGTGTTTGGCAAGCTGCTCAGGTGTATAGACGATCTCATGTTTGTCACCTAACACCAGTACGTTGTCCACCTTGGCACGAGAAGCTTCGTTGCCAGAGAAATAGTCAGAGAGCTTAGTGGCATGGTACTCTTGACCAGGCACAATCTCATCAGTTATAAGATCATTCACTCGGCGTTGAATTTGCCGGTCGCCTTGACGCCCTGCGTCCGTGATGGCACGTCCACTCGCACTTTTGCGGACGTTGAATTCGGGAGTCTCAAATGGCCTTAGCAAGGTGTTTGCCACGCCAGTTGTACGAGGACCATCAACCTTGATATCATCCGCTACCCTAGCACCGCTTCGGCGGAGCATGTCTTTGAAGACCTTGGGGAATTCCTCCACTGGCCCCAGGCCTGAATACAACTTCACACCTTTGCTAGCAGGATGGTTGCCAAGCGCGGTTGTGAGTTGTTCTCTGTCACCCCTGGCGACGATATTACCAGACTTAGGGTCTAGGAGATCGTATTCTTTTTGGCCTGGGAACGGCTCACGTTCTCTGACAGTAAAACCTTGCTCTTTAATGAAGTCTTCGGTTTTCTTGCGTCCTGCCTGCGCGGGAGCTTTCTCCACAGGCAATGTCTTGGCTACTTGTGGAGCTTGGCTTTTGCCAATTTTGGCCGAAGCAAGCGGAGCTTCAGGTACAACTTGTCTCTGTTGTTTAGAAGCAGCCAAGGTGCGCTCAAACCAATCTCCCTTAGGCTTCGGCGCTTCATCGCCCATGAAGTTGATAACCTCACTCGGCTTCACAATGGGAACCCCCGCCTCACCCTCTACGGCAGGGGCAGGGGCTTCACTTTTTGGGCCTTTGCTTTTACCACCTCGCTTCATTGGCACACTAGCCACGTCTTGCTTCCCACTAATCACATCCCTAAGTGTAGCTTCCTTAGCAGCCATTGTGTGAGCAGCGTCCATCTCCTTGGCCATGTTAATAGCTTCTTCGGGAGTGAGGAGTTTGGACTTTCCAGAGGCAGCTTTGGTCTGCGCGATTGCGACATCTTTGAGAGACTCAGAAGCCGCTGCAGGAGGAGCCGCTTCTGGGACAACTCCACCTTTGGCTTCGATAACTGGACCAGGAGCTTTGACTGGCTCAGGGGGAGGCTTGATTCCAACAATGTCCTTGAGAGTTCTTTGTTGAGTAGGTGCAACTCCCACCTCCTCTCTCACCCCGGCGGCATTCGGCGGCGTATTGGGTTTCACGGGACCAATCACTTCTCGTAAAGGACTAGAAGGCTCCGGCGCACTCAAACGCTTTGGAGGTTCTGGCGTAATCATGGCCGGTTGGTGCTCAAGTTGCTTTGGCGCTGGGGCTGGAGCAGGTCCAGCTTCTGGTGCTACGCCCTTTGCTTTGCCCTTAGTAAGTAATGTCAGCAGGGCCCCAAGGCCGCTACCAATACCTCCCGACGTAACCAACCCGGCATCATCTACCGGCTCATTCTCAGCAACCCTCTCCCCAGCATATGCACCGCCTGTGAAGGCTCCACCTTTGAGAGCGTTCTTGATATACTGCCCGGCCTTCATTGTAGGTCCCACTGGCAACATGGCCCCACCAACTGCTTGTGACACCACCGGGCCGGTGCTACGTGGATCTACTCCAGCAGCCTGAGTCGAAGCAGCTACGTCAGATTCTCTGCCACGCAGAAACTTCTTGGCAGAAGCAAATGGAAGTTCTCCTCCACCTGTGACAACAGACTCAGCCGCCCTAAATGGCATGGTCGCAAATTGCTCTACGCCAAGACCTACATTCCTAGCAGCTTCATGCGGGTGTTGGATACCAAACTTAGCTGTATCCTTAGCACCCCTCAAAACGCGACTTAGAAATCCAGGTTCCTCAGCAGGTGGCTGCTGCACCCCACCTTGTGTCTCAGGTTGCTTCAAATACTTCTGTCGATAGTGATCTTTATAAGAAACCGGAACATTCTCCTCACTAGCATTTAACACATGGTTGATTGCATCATCCAGTCCCTTGGCCTCCATACTCAAAGCATGAAAGTGGGACATAGTTGCCGGATCAGCATCTCTATCAGCGTGTTTGCTTTTAATCAAACCTCTCTCATTCTCGATCTCCAACTTCCGTGCATGTGCTTGGTCCATTAAGCTGTCTAAATGTTCCTGTTTCCAGGTATCATCTTCAACTATATTCATTGGCATTTTTACCTCTGTGGTATAGAGGGTTTAGGAGGCACTGCACCTGACCCAGCACGCTTCAGTGCACGCATGAGATCAGATTCTTGTCCAACAGCATCAACCTCATCACGGAAGCTTCCTTGTTCCCTACTCTTGTCTAAACTGTGTTGTTCCCATTGGTGTAGATGCTTAAGCTGCTGCCGAAGGTGACTCATATGCGCGGCATCTTGCGGTGTCACGTCTATATTTGGGTCTGCGTACTTACCACGCAAGACTTCCATCTGCTGCAAGACCTGATCAATATGCCCCGAGGCCACCGGGGGCACATCCTTCCAAGCAGCTGTCTGGGCTGTGCCTCCCATTGATTGTGCTGGACCTCCAATGCCTTGGGCTGCCGATTTCATTAAACCTTGATAAGGATTTAACATATTTATTGCCCTCCCACGCTCGGCTTAAGACCTGGAACTGCTCCAGTAGCAGGACCCTTGCGTTGTGCATTAACTAGATCAGCTTCTTGCAGACCTTGGGTTATCATAGCCCTTGGATCTACAGAATTTGATCTGATGTTATCCAAACGAGCACCTTGCATCAATGCGTCATAGCCACCTTGTGAACCACCTGTATATGCTTTTTCAAAACCACCACTCATGAGGCCCTTGCCCCAACCTGATAGTGCACCACCAACGGCTTTGGCAGGATCTAGGCCACCCATCATACCACCACCACCTCCTCCACCCATACCACCCATCATCCCGCCGAGTTTTCCTAACAATGCGCCGTATCCCATTTTACGCACCTCCTTGTTGTGACATGAGTTTCTCGTACCCACTGAACTTCTCATTTAATGCCTTAACTGCGTTCGTGAGTTTTCCCAAGTAGCTAGGAATGTCAAGGCCACCTGGGATACGCACATCTTGCGGGGCTTCATCTGCCATCGCCCCCTGGTGCATCGGCCCGTTGTCATCCTCCCAACGGTACTGCCATCGGTCTATTGGTGTATCACTGAGTTCCTGAAGGTCTTGCTCAGGATCTGGTCCTGGCTCACGGTTCTTTTTCAATGCAGGGTCGCTCATGGCACCAATGATGGAACCCATCATTCCCATCCCACCGCCAATCATGCTCATGGAGTTTTGGTTCTTGGACTTCATAGTGTCTTGATTCAAAGCATTAGTGTTACTTTGGTAGCCTAGCTTTGCATTGTAGATGTTTCCTTGCAAGCCTGCACGAGTTTGCATCCTGTTGCTTTCAGGAGTGATGCGAGCATTCTGCAAAGGTGTCATGGTTTGATCGTACCTAGTGGACGCTAGGTTGGGCTCTGCCAAACGTGCTTGGTACTGTTGAAGCTTTTGCTGGACGGCCTGATTTTGCGCCTCAAGCCCAGTTCTTGCAAGAGTGTTCTTGGTATCTCTAGCAAGCAACGAACGCTGATAAGCCTCGGGCTCACTACTCCCTCCAGGCACCGCAGCTATGCCACGAGCGTTCATGTTCTCAATGACGCCTTGGTCCATTTGGGAGTAGTCTTGCATCAGCCGCTCGAAAGCAGGCTGGTAGGCCCGGTTCATGTAGTCTTGGTCTACGTTAGCCAGGTCGTCTCCACGAGCACCGAGCTTGCGGATCTCATCCAACATGCCCTGGTCGGCTTGGTCGGCGGATACTCCAAGCTTGGCTAGAAGCGCAAGCTCCTCAGGCGTAGCAGCAGTTGCTCGCCGAGCCTCATTCTCGCTTTCGAGCATCTGAGCAGCACTTAGAGGAGCAGGCCCCTCCATGTAGATCTTATCACCACCAAAGAGTCCCATAGGTTACCTCCTAGAGCTTGATTATGTAGGACAGGAAAACATTCTTGAGGAGACTTGTTGGATTGGCATAAATGTTGATTTGTTTCACGCCTGCGGCCCCTGCTCCACCATTACCAGAACCTCCAGTCCCAGAGCCAGCAGCGCCGCCAGACATTGTAAATGTTGCTCCGTTGTCCGTATAAGACCGTGTTACAATATAGATATTACCTGCCCCACCACCCCCGGCGCCACCAGAGTCATTGATTTGAGTGGTACCAGCGCTACCAGAACTATTTAGAGTGGCAGTATTTGCAAGGACAATAGTTGGCGCAATAAGAACTATAGACCCTCCACCACGACCACCTGTACTACTGGAATCTAAAGCATTCGCCCCGCTTCCCCCACCAGCACCTCCAAGGATTGAAAGGTAATCAAAATTCGTATTTGTGCCAGAAAAAGTGGTCGCAGCCGCACCGCTACCATTGACGGGAACACCGCCAGTACCACCTACCTGCCTTGTTAATCCATGCCATAGGACTGCTCCACCAGCTCCCCCTGGATCTGCATTGGTCGCGCCAGCCCCACCCCCAGCTTGAGTAGTCCCATTCTGACCAGGCAAGCCAGCTAGCCCGACACCTACAGCTACTCCTCCAGGAGCACCTGCGCCAATACCATCAATTGTTCCGTTAATTGTAATCGTCCCAGAAGCCACAATAACTAAACGATGGGAGTTATCAGCTAAAGTAACAGTGACCCCCGAATTGAGCGTGAAATTCGTGTAGTAGTGGACCCCATCAAGGGCTTGATTCCCTGCAATCGTGACCGTGCCTTCATGCGCTGCCGTGGACCCGCTTCCAGTACTAGTAGGCCATTCAGAAGCAAACTTCGGCAGCAAGTCCACAATACTTGCAGAAGTAGAGAACGTCCCACTATTGTAGCCAGTAGCAATAGCGTTCCGCATATCTGGGGTTGTGAAATTGAAATAGTCACTACTGGTACCAGATCCCGCTGTGGTAATGTCTACCTCAGCTCCGCCACAAGTTGTGCTGATCTTGTAACGGTCGGTTGTGGTTGAGATGATGCAATAGACCGTAGTGGCAACCAACGGCGCAGGCAGAGCACCACCAGCGTTGTTAAAATGGACCCTATCATTAGTGGCCTTGCCATGTGTTGTGTGGATGATCTCATTGGAACCTGTGTCTACCGTAATGGTTGCAGATATAGCACCTTTGTAGTCGGTTGTAGCTGTATAAAGCCCAACCAGCGTAGCGCACAACGGACCATTGACGCCGCTAGCACCTGTGCAACTATTAGAAGAACCATCCATTATCAACCAGCCCGTGGGAGGGCTAGTGCCAGGGTAGACTACAACTTGACCAGTTGGACTAATCGAGGTTCCCCCGACAAAAGTGACGGCTTGATTGAAAGTAGTGGCTCCACTGATAGTATTTGTTCCAGACGTTCCACCTATGTTAAAGCCCCCATTTGCTCTTGTAATAGTGAGCCAGTTGTTCTGCAAAGCGTTGGCATCTGTGTAGGTCCCAAGCTGAAACACACTAGCATTGCTACAGGTGGCCCACCTCTTACTATCAGCAGCTTGGTCGCTTTCCTCCAGGATTGTACAAGGCCCAGTATGGATGGTTCTAAGGTTGACGGTGAAGCCATCTGGGTTGATCTTCGATGCTGCTATCGCGGCAGCCGTCTTGATATTGGCGTTGTCGATGTTGCCGTTGAATTCTCCATAGATGACATCCATGTCTCCGTTGAAATCACTTGCTTGAGGCACAACGCCATTGATAAAGGAGGTACCTCCAAAGCTCTTGCCTTGCTTTGAAATTGTACCAGCATCTGCCTGCACAGCAAACAATAAACACAGAAGGATGGTTAGAATCCTATACATAGTTTCTCCTTAGTGGTGAATAGTCCTTCGCACTCCAGCGTAGATGATAAAGCCTCCAATTGTTATCCTGTGAGATGAGCTAGCAAACATGTTGATGGTAGCAAAGCGTCCATGCGAGGGCACTGGGATTCTGATCTCCTTCAAGCTTGGCACACCCAAGGCAGATGTTCCAATTATGAAAGTTGTTCCTATTAAGTCACCCCCAGCAACTTGCAGGTCTACTGTAATTGGGATCCCAGGGTCTGAACCAAAATCAAAGGTGATGCTGCCACTTAGAATGGAACTTTGACCACTTGCAAACAGCACTAGATGTCGCCATAGTTTGGAGAAGGCCGGCAACTCTAGGTCTGTGAGATAGGTTAGCTGGATTGGAATGGGTACCGCATTGTCAGTTTCATCATTGGTCTGTGTGTAGACAAACCCATCGTAGCTGCCAAATAACACCTGTGGGCTACCGTCTAGCGAAGATACCTCCCAAGCAGAAGCAAAAGGCATATTGGAGTATAAGCTCCAGGTGGGCATACCTTGGCTATCTAGGTGGTAATAGTCGGCAACAAAGGCTTCTGTGTTGGTTGTGCCGGTGCGGTTACAGAGGAAGATCAGCATATTGTGTATGCTGTCATGGACACCCACGATGTTGGTGAAGTTGCCGAAGTTTATGCTCTGCCAGGTGGGTTCAATGTTGGCAGAAGCATATCTATAGGCGACGTCCCCAGTGATGCTCGCGGCATCTGTGTAACTTAGAGCATGGGCACCACGCTTGTTGCAGTAGTAGATGTCGTTGCCTGCGGCGAGTACTGCATAGGGAGATCCACTGTGGCCATATTGTAAGTTTATGGGAGACATTGCAAAGTCTGATGGAGAAGTACCTGTTACCTGGAACACTTGGTCTTGAGTATAGACAATCAGCCGGTCCCATAGAGAGATCAGGCCTGTTCCTCCCTTACCTCGGCTTGTTGGCACCGGCAGGGAACCAGCGTTGTTTGGGGTGGTCCAGTCGGTACGGTCTCCAAGAGCACTATAAGCAAGAGTGCGGCCTCGAAGAATCCACACTCGGTTTCGATGCGCTGCAATAGCAGAGCCATCCACGGGAGCGGCTGCTAGAGTAGTGAGAGTGGTACCATCATAGTTCACTACGGTATCGGTCCCATTGATGCCAATGGCGTGATCTTGGAACTGGGCCCAGATCGTGCGTAGGTTATTTGTAGCAACAGTACCTTGGCTTACAAAGGCCCCAGCAATATACTTGAAGATGCCGTTGCCTGCGTTTATCAAGACAGAATCATTTCCATTGCTTGGACGAAGCTCAAACAAGGACCTTATGACAGCATCTCCAGCGGCAGGTGCTACCGCACTTGCATTTAGTTTGACACGCCCAGGTCTGGTTGTTAATAGACCTGATTGAGTCCGTACTAGGTTCACAATCAGCCGGGCTTGGTCTTTGGCAAGACTGAATTGAGAATCTCTGCCAAAGAAAATCTCACTCGCACGAGTGTTCATTCCTCCCGAGAAGGATAGAACATCGTGCAAGATGTCAGCATAGGCTGGGATCTTGTGTGCAATGTCTTTAAGCATCGAATTGGTCCCCCAAGTAGGGTTCGACGGTTTCAAAGTCGCTGCCTTGGCGGATTTCGACATCTGATATCAAGGCCGGCATCATGGAGTTGTAGACATCCTTCCATTCACTCACAGCATCGGTGTGTGGATTGGTGCCCTTTTTGAAACCCAAAATGGCGGCATAGGCAACTAGCATGTAGTGATGATGTTCGGGTACTTCACTTATTGGTGAGACCCTAAAAGCAAAATCAACCACTGTAGTGCCCTGGTAGGGAGCTTCCAAGGTAACCTGCGTTGGACTGTCGATGCTCTTGATGACAGGATAAGTGTCCGTGGGATCGGCGGTTACTTGAAGAGTAGTACTAGTCCCAACCAACAACTCACTCCCCACACTCACCTTGCTCTCAACCATCGCGGCTGCGCTGAAGGTTGCAGTTGTGTTGTCCATAGTGACACTCACCGCCCCAGTGGTCCAATCACGCAAGCGTGGAAGACGCTTCTCATAGACAAACTCGAAGTCCCGTACTTCTTGGGGAATTGGCCTGAACATAATAGTGCGAATACCCAAGATATCGTAGAGGTACTCACGAGCAGTTGAGCCGCCGTCTTGGTTCATCAAGATCTTGAACTCACTCTTGGACATATCGCAGGCAATCAGACGTATCCTGTCGGTGGACAAGTCGGTGATGATCTTAGTGCGTACAAAGTCCGGTGGAAGCTGATAGTTTCCAACCGTGGCTATCCATCTTAACATAGATGGATCGAAGAGTTGTCCAAGGATCATCAACGGCGCGTCTGTTGTCTGCAAGATCCTCGTGAAGTAATCTGCTCTCGCACGCCGGATAACTTTATAAAGTTCATCCTGCGCGAGATTCAAATAGGTGTCGATCTCGCCATCAGACCAAAACGTATCTGTACTAATCACAGCATTGAGACCACCACCAGCACTGAGAATATCACGTACCGCAGAGCGCATTTGAGCGAGATTCATTTTGTGACTCCTACAAAACGATCAAAGGATGTATGACATTTCTGACATAGAATGATAGTATTATTAGGCTTACCAAGCCCACCCCAAGCTCTTGGAACAACATGACATCTATGCAGTGTCATAAGCCAACCAAATTTATTGCGCCACTTCTTAATCCCACAGAACATACAAACTGAGTCCTCAGTACGTTTCATAATAGGGAGGGAAAGAGGTTAAGATTCCGCGGAGCGCGGCGTCTAAGAGGCTTTGCCCAACGCTCCCAAAAGGAAGAGCTCGGCATAATCTGTTGTTTTTTACGTAGGAGCCCGTTGCTTAGGACTCCTACGTAGCTTCCCATTTGGGATGCGCGGGCACCAGCTAAAGGGACGAGCTTTGCTGGCATTACCTCCCACACCTTTTGGGCGTAGGAAGGGCTATACCTTGGGTGTAAAATCACTAACCACACTCCCTTGTTTTACCATTGCTCTATCATAGGCTTCTTCGCCACAATGTTGGAACACGGTGCTCTCATGCTTCTGCTTTGCGGCCTCGGCATCGCGCTCTTGGGCTTCCAGCTTATCAGCGTAGTAGCCAGCTCCTCGGTGCTCCCACATATCTTGTGCGCGAAGCTCAATCAAAGTGTTGTGGTTGAGCTGGCTCCGATATGCCCTTGTAACTGGAACAAAGCCCTGGCTATCGCTGATCCACTTGTCGATGCCCCTACGTTCGAGTGGCTTCGGGACACACTTAGTCTCCCGCGAGGCCTTGCGCTCGATGATGACCTCATCGCCTTTAATGCTGCTCAGCCGAGCCCTCAGCAAAGGGTCAAACTTCTGCATCTCGTGATTGAATCTTTCCAAGGTCCACATAAACTCTCCTTTTAGCTTCGGCAAAATTTTGCAAAAGCTGGCTACTCGCCGTAGGCAGCATCCAGCCGCTTCTGCAAGGCTTTCAAGCATTCTCGCTCCACGGCCCAATGCTGCTGGTCAACTGTGCCGTTCTCTGCGAGCAAGTTCCTTACCGTGCAGAACTTCGGCTCAGGGCTTTTTGTCCACGCGCAGCTTGAGAGGAGGCTCGTTGCCAGTAGTAGCAGCATCCATCGACCGCTTGAGTTCATC